>OLMB01000167.1_pt1 | contig 23517 bp, 18 predicted proteins | sample 1604691 | NCBI WGS metagenome assembly OLMB01 (sample SAMEA104055722, study PRJEB20765) | soil metagenome | isolation source: soil
ATCGACACTGGCGGCTGCGCGCGATCTCCTCGATGCCGCGGCGCCGTGCGGCGGGTCGGGTGCTTTGAATCGCGTCTGTCACGTCGTCGCTTCCGGCGATCATCGCGAAGAACTGCAAGCGCTGGGTATGCGATTGATCGACGGCGGTGCCGACACATTCGCTGCAGAAGAAGCAGGCACCACACCGTTGGCGAATGCTGTTGCCGCCGGTGACATATCGCTCACGCGCGCTCTGCTTTCGCGCGGGACGGATCCCAATGCGCGCGATCATCACGGCCGTACGCCGTTGTTTTCGGCTTTAACGCTGCCGACTCAAGCTGCTATCGAACTGACAAAGCTCCTCATCGTTGCCGGCGCCATTCCCGATGTCGCGGCCGCCAACGGTGAAACGCCGCTTGGACTCGTCTTGGCGCGTCCCGAACCGCAATTGCAGCAGTGGTTGAATTGGCACATCTGGAAATTGCCGCATCGTCCGTTACGCGACGGCGATCTACTTTCCGCAGCTGCGGCCGGTGATGCGTCGGCCGTTGCAAAACTGATCACGCTCGGATTCGACGTCAACGCCGCTGACGCACAGGGTGCAACTCCACTGTTGCGCGCGGCGGGCAACGGACACGCAGATGTCGTAGCGCTTCTTTTAAAAAACGATGCGGACGCAGCGCACGCCGCCACGAGCGGAGCGACAGCATTGAGCGCCGCCGTGATCGCGCGAAAGGCGGACGTGGTCGCAGCGCTGGCATCGCACGGCGTCGACATCGATCAACGACTCAAAGGTGGCGGCACGGCATTGATGATCGCGGCAGCGCTGGGTTATCCAGAAATCGTGACCGCACTGTTGAAGGAAGGCGCGAACGTCGGCGCCTCCGACGACGGTCACACACGCGCTCTGCATGCCGCGGCGCATTTCGCCTTTCATGGCCGCGATGGCGATCGCGCAAAGACGATGCTCGACTCATTGCTCGCAAGCGGCGCATCGATCGATGCGCGAAATTCGGAAGGCCAGACGGCTCTGTTGCTGTTGCTCGGCGCGCACGCGGAAGCCGGTGCCACATCCGACGAAAAACTGTTGCTCGCGCTGATGCCGGCGATGCTCAAGCGCAACGCTGACATCAACGCGGCCGACAATCGCGGCGTAACGCCATTGCACGCGTGCGCGATGCACGGACTGATGTTGCCCGCGCGTGCGCTGATCGCTGCCGGTGCGGACACGCAACTGCGCGACATGCGCGATCGCACGGCTCGCGAAGTGGCGCATCTGCTCGGTTTCATCGATGTAGCGGTGGAACTCGCTGCGCAACGCACCGCGGCAACCGCAACTCCCGCTCGAAAAACCGCGCACGATTTTGACTGACGAGTCGCTGGTTGCGACTACCGCGGCTCGCTGGTGGTGTGCTCCGCGTTTTCGATATCGGCCTCGAACAGTTTTTCCAAATCCTGGAATGCTTCTTTCGCCGATTGCACGAGCGCCGCTTCGTCGTCATAAACCAGGTATTGAGATTGCAAAACGTTCGCATCATGTTTGCTGAATCGCTGCACGCGATCTTTTGCAGTCGCCGGATCGATACCGAGATCCTCCAAAACCAATCGCGACATTTCCAGACTCGAAAAAAACGTCTCGCGAACGACATGCTCGATATTCATGTCCATCAGTCGGAACGCGTGCTGACGGTTGCGTGCGCGCGCGACGATTTTCAAATGCGGATACATGCGCTTGACGATGCGCGCGGTGCGGATATTCGCTTCGGGATCGTCGGTCGCCAGCACGAACACTTCGGCTTTATCGACGCCGGCCGCACGCAGCAATTCCGGCCGGCTCGGATCGCCGAAATAAATATTGCTGCCGAACTGCCGCGAGAAATCGACCTGCTCCACGGAACTTTCCAGCGCCGTGAACGAAATGCGCTGCGCGCGAAGTAAGCGCGCGACGATCTGTCCGACGCGTCCGTATCCGGCAATGATCACGCGCGGCGCGATGTCGATGATGTCGTCGAATTCGCGCGTCTTTTCAGGTTTGCGTCCGGCTAGCCAGCGCGACGTCAGGATGACGGCAATCGGCGTAAGCGCCATCGACAGCGTCACGGCGACGACGAAAATGTCGCGTTGATTCGGATCGAGCAATCCGTCTTGTTGTGCGAGATTCAGCACGACGAATGCGAATTCGCCGCCGCCAGCGAGCACAACGGCAAGTCGCACGGTTTCCGCGAAGTTCAACTTCTTCGTCATCGCGCCGATTGTCGCCAAGACCACCGACTTCAACAAGATGAAGGCGATGACGATCACCGCGATCTCGATCGGTTTCTGCTGAATCAGATGCAGATCGAGCGAAACGCCGACGCTGACGAAAAACAAACCGAGCAGAAGTCCTTTGAACGGTTCGATTTGCGAATCGATTTCGTGGCGATATTCGGAATCGGCGAGCAACATGCCCGCGAGAAATGCGCCAAGCGACATCTGCATGCCGGCCAGTTGCATCAACCACGCCGTGCCGAGCACAACGAGCAATGCCGTAGCCGTAAAGACTTCCGGAATCTGCAATCCGGCGACGATGCGGAAAATAGGACGCAACAACAATCGTCCGCCCACGATTACGCCAGCGATGACCGCGACGATCTTGAGCGCATCGACCAACTCCGAACTGCCGCTGCCTATTGCTTCGTGTTCGCCTAACAACGGAATCAATGCGAGGATCGGTATCGCCGCTACGTCCTGAAACAACAAGATCGCAAACGCCATGCGGCCGTGGGGACTGCCGAGTTGTTTTCGTTCGGTCAATGTTTGCAGACCGATCGCCGTGGACGAGAGCGCGAGCGCTAGTCCTACGATCAACGCCGGTTTCCACTCGAATCCGGCGACGAGCGCCGCACCGCCGATAAGCGCCGCCGAGACGACGACTTGAAACGTACCCGCGCCGAACACCGATTTCCGCATCAGCCACAGCCGTTGCGGCGACAACTCCGTGCCGATAATGAACAGCAATAGGATCACGCCGAATTCGGAGAATTCCGACCACTGCTTCGTATCGGGCGTGAGATTGAGCAGATGCGGCCCGATCAACGCGCCGGCACCGAGATAGCCGAGTACCGCACCCAACCCAAAACGTTTCGACACCGACACGGCGATCACCGCGGCGGCCAAGAACATCACGGCATATGAAAGAAAGTGCGAAGTTTCCACGATTCCTCCAGCTCTGCCGATTATAGGCATAGCGAGCATCGGATGGTCTCAGTCCGTGAGATGGCGCATCGTTAGTGTGGCCGTCAACCCGAAGGAGACGGCAATGAATCGTTCGATGGCGTTACCGGTTTCTGCTTATTCCGCGACAGAGCTCGCGTTGTGGTCGTGGTTGGTTTTCGGCGCGGTCGTCATCGCGCTGATTCCGCAAGCGCGCGGCATGCAGTCGATAATCGGCTGGCTTCCGTTCTGGCTCGTCGTCGCGCCATTGCTCGATTTGGGATTTGTCCATCGCGAGCGCTTGCTTGCGACAGCGCGTGCGTTCTTCCATCAAGAGACGATTCGCGTGAGACGCCGTCGTCGTTCCGCGCAACAAGCGAAACCGATTCGTCATCGGCGCACGATAAAAGCATCTCCGTCGTGCGCGTCAGTGTTCGAAGTTTAGTCCGTGATGCCGAGACGCTTGCGTTCCATGCGCCGCAAAAATTCCTGCATGATGCGGCGATAAAGATCCTCGCCGAGATACGCATCTTCGACGCCGGCGTCGATCGACGGGTTGTCGTTCATTTCGATGACGACGATGCGATCGCCATCCTGTTTCAAGTCGACCCCGTATAAGCCGTCACCGATCGGCGCTGTCGCTTTCAGTGCGAGCCTCACGACATCACTCGGCGCATCGCGCACGGGCAGCGTTTTGAATCCGCCCGACTTCTGCACGCCATTGCTGCCGTTGTGGTTATAAATCTGCCAATGCCCGCGCGACATAAAGTATTGGCACGCGTACAGCGGTTGGCCGTCCAAAATACCGATACGCCAATCGAATTCCGTGAACATGAATTCCTGCGCGAGCACGAGCGCGGTGTGCTGGAACAAATCGTCGGCGGCGGATTTCAACTGTTCGATCGTCTCGCACTTGACGATACCACGCGAAAATGAACCATCCGGAATTTTCAGCACGATCGGAAAACCGAGAATGTCTGGCAACTCGGCCAAGTGTTTGGCGTCGTCGCGATATAGCACTTCGGTTTTCGGCGTCGGCAATTTGCGCGATTTGAGCAGATCGTGCAGATAAATCTTGTTCGTGCATTTGAGGATCGAACCGGGATCGTCGATCACCAACATGCCTTCTTTCTCCGCTTTGTTGGCGAAGCGATAGGTGTGATTGTCGAGCGCGGTCGTTTCGCGAATGAACAATCCGTCGTACTCGGCGATGCGCGAATAATCGTTGCGCCCGATCAATTCGACTTCGATACCGATTTCCTTGCCGGCTTCGATAAACGATTTCAGCGCACGTTTGTTCGACGGCGGCATCGCTTCGTTCGGATCGGCAAGCATCGCGATGTCGTAGCGATACGTCTTTCGTGCACGCGGTTTGCGCCAGAGTTTCTTCGAGAATTTGTCAAGCGCGGCGGCGAATGAATCTTCTTGCTGATCGGTCAGCGTGTGCAATCCGGCGGGTTTGATCGCGCTGATCTGCCAAACTTTCTCGCGCTCGAATTCCAAGCGCAGGATGGGACAAGGAAATGTTTCGAAAACCTGACGCGCCAGATCCGACAATGTTGAGTAACTCGTCTCGCCGAAATAAACGAGCACGCCGAAATCCGTCGTATCGCGGCCGCCTTCCGGCAGGAATTTGATCAGCTTCTGATTCAAGTCCTCGATGTCGAGACCGTACAGCGCGCGTTTGCGCAGATCATTGATCGAACGAACCGACGGAATGACTTTGTGCCCGCGCGCTTCGGCGAGCAATGACACGTAATAACCGATACCCAGATATTTATAGCTGCGGCACAGATTGATAACCTGCACGCGCTCGTCGTCGGCCTCGATGGGCTCTTTCAGATAATCTTGTGCGGCGACGACGTTGTCAGACGGATAATACGAACCCCAATCCGAGCCCTTTTCCACCACGATGACCAACTTGCTCATGCGGCCTCACAGTGGAAATGTATACTTGTGGAATTCTCTGGAGGCTCGGACATCTCAGGCACGGGTGGAACTCGGGGTCGATAGTCTGCCACAGTGTGGGCGACGCAGGCGTAAGGAAATATGAACGCGTTCAACTCCTTTTTCGTGTCGCTCTGCGGCGTTTTGCTATAACGGCCGTGACGTCGCATCCTCACATCCGCAGTGCGCGCGCGTCGGACCTGGACGCTCTGGTCGAGCTCGAACACCATACCTTCACGACCGACCGCATTTCTCGCGCTCAATATCGCCGCCACATCGCGGGTGCGACTGCGGCCGTCCTGGTCGCCGAGAATCATGATCTCCTCGGAAGTGCGGTCGTCTTTTTCCGCCGCAACAGCGATGGCGCGCGGTTGTATTCGGTCGCCGTTTCCCATCACACCCGCGGACAAGGGCTTGGCGACACTCTCGTCGACGCAGCCGAGAAAGCGGCACGGCAGCGCGGAAGCCGGCGTATCTTTCTTGAAGTCCGGCACAACAATGCGGGCGCGATTCGTCTATACGAACGCCGCGGTTACGTGAGAATCGGCACCATTCCCGCGTTCTACGAAGATGGCGAAGATGCCTGGCGGTACGAGAAAACCCTGTAGAAACCGGTTCGGCGTGAATCTCTTTGCTACCATCCGCGTTCGCCTGAGGAGCTTGTCCATGTTGCGTATCGATCCGCGTACTCTAGTGCCCGCCGCATTGGCCGCACTGCTCGCCGCATGCGCCGCCCAACAACAGGCGCCCGCGCCCGTCCTGCCGCAGCCGCCGGTGGCCGCCGTGCATCCTTTCGACGTTCAATCGCCCAACGGCGTGCGCATCGACAATTATTATTGGCTGCGCGACGACAGCCGCACGCGACCTGAAGTGCTCGGTTATCTAAAGGCGGAGAACAACTACTACGCCGCGATGTCCGCGCACTACAAAGGACTTGAAGACACGATCTATAACGAGATCATCGGCCGCATCAAGCAGGACGATTCAACCGTTCCCGCCAAATACCGCAATTTCTATTACTACTCGCGCTTCGAAGAAGGAAAGCAATATCCCATCTACGCGCGCCGTATCAACGAGAACAGTCCCGAGCTGATTTTGCTAGATGGCCCGTCGCTCGCGACCGGCCACGATTTTTTCCAGATTACCGACGAACGAATCAGTCCGAACGAACAGATTCTCGCTTATGCCGACGACACCATCGGCCGTCGCCAGTTCACGATCCACTTCAAAGATCTGAACACCGGCAAGAACATCGCCGATGAGTTAAAAAATTCGTCTGGATCGGTCGCTTGGGCCGACGACAACAAGACTATTTTCTATGTCGAGAACGATCCAGTCACACTGCTCACCGTGCGCGTGAAGAAACACACGCTCGGCACCGACACGTCGAAAGATTCCGTCGTCTACGAAGAACGCGATCACAGCTATTACATGGACGTGAGCCGCACGCGCGATGAAAAATATATCGCCATCGACGAACGCAGCACGCTGTCGTCGGAAATGCGATACATCCCCGCGAATCAGCCGAAGACGAAATTCAAAGTCTTCGCGCCGCGCGAACACGATTTCGAATACAACGCCGATCACATCGGCCATCACTGGATCGTGCGCACCAATTGGAACGCCAAAAATTTCCGATTGATGGAATCCGACGACAGCAAAGTCGGCGATAAAAAACGTTGGAAGGAATTCATCGCAGGCCGCGACGACGTACTCATCAGCGGTTTCGAACTGTTCAAAAACTATCTCGTGATCGGCGAGCGTCGCGATGGACTCGAGCGCATCAGCATCAAACCATGGTCGGGCGGCAAGGAATTTTTCGTCAAGTCCGATGATGTCGACTACACCGCCACCATCGGCGAAAACCGCGATCCCGACACCGACGTGCTGCGCTACGATTTTTCGTCGCTCATTACGCCTAACACGGTGTACGACCTCAACATGAAAACCGGCGAGCGTACGTTGCGCAAACGCGATCAAGTGTTGGGCGGTTACGATCCATCCAAATACACGACCGAACGCGTCTGGGCCGTCGCGCGCGACGGCGTCAAAGTACCGGTGTCGCTCGCGTACAAAAAAGATTTCAAGAAAGACGGCACCGCACCGCTGTATCAATACGGCTACGGCTCGTATGGATATTCGACCGATCCCCGTTTTTCATCGCCGCGCTTTTCATTGATCGATCGCGGCTTCGTTTACGCCATCGCCCACGTGCGCGGCGGCGAAGAAATGGGTCGGCAATGGTACGAAAACGGCAAATTGCTCAAGAAGAAAAATACGTTCACCGATTTCATCGACGTCACGGAATTCTTGGTCAAACAAGGCTACGTAGCGAAGGACAAAGTGTTCGCCGCCGGTGGCAGCGCGGGCGGATTGCTGATGGGCGCCATCGCCAACATGGCGCCGCAGGACTATCGCGCCATCGCCGCGCATGTGCCGTTCGTGGACGTCGTCACCACCATGCTCGACGAAAGCATTCCACTCACGACCAACGAGTTCGACGAGTGGGGCAATCCAAAAGAAACGGCGTACTACAACTACATACTTTCCTATTCGCCCTACGACAACGTCACCGCGCAAAACTATCCCGCGCTGATCGTCACGACCGGTCTGTGGGATTCGCAAGTGCAATATTACGAACCGACCAAATGGGTCGCGAAACTGCGCGCTACCAAAACGGATAAAAATCCACTTTTGCTAAAAGTAAACATGGAAGCCGGACACGGCGGAAAATCCGGACGCTTCGAACGCTATCGCGAAGTGGCGGAAGAATTTGCATTCTTCGTCGATCAACTGCAGGTGCCGAATCGGACAAAGTGATTTGTCCGCAACGTGTCCGCGAGCCGTCTCCCTAATTTTTAATTCGCCCGTTTACTCTCCAGCCTTCTTCAATGGCTGGGGAGTCGAGGGAGTATGGGTGGCGAAGGGAATCACGGTTTTGAATCATTTGATTTCGATGTAGATAGGATTAGCGCGCGACGTCTTCTCGATGTGCGCTCGGCGGTGAAGGCGGTACTTTTCACCGCGCTCGTGTTCTCTGTCGGCGAAAGCAACGCACGCGGACGTGATTACGATCCGCAGCTTTGGCAGTTGATCAATTCCAATGGCGACGCGACTACCGACACCGAACGCAGTTTGGGCGACGATCCTACCAGCGATGACGAAGGTGGATCGTGCACCGAAGCGGGCTGCTACATCTGGGCCGACGCAGGTGATCCGTTCGGAGGTTTAGGAGGCGGCGTAGGCGGAGGTGGAAGTGGTGGTACGGGATCGAGTAGCGGCGGTAGCGGTCCGCCGCCACCCCCGCCTGCAATCCCGATCTCACAACTACCGGATAGAGACAAGCTCAACTGCGCCGCGAATAAATATGGTGACTACAAGACCAAATATCCTTGGACGATGGCTGATATCTGGGCCTTCACCAAAGGTGCCCAGGAGGCTTACAGTGCTTTCACCTCGGTTCCGCCGCCAGGTTTTGCGCCGGACGAAGGAGTGACCACTTTCGGTAGTGAGTGGCCAACCGGCGGACAAACTATTCTCTTCGCCTCCGGTTTGAGCGCGCATCACAATGACTACTATTACCGAGATCCCACAACCGGCACCGATGTAAAAGTGTCCGGGCCTTTTACCGCGTTCGAATGGGGGTTGGTCACGTTAGCTCACGAACTCGCTCATCAAAATGGCGTTGTGTCTGAAGATGTGGCGGAGCAATACGGAGCGTCGGTTATTCACGCTTATCGAGCTGATAGTGGAAAGCAATGTCCATAGACAACTTACAACTTCCGTTAAGTGAGGGCGCACCATGAAACGTCTTTCGATCGGCGCACTGATTTTTTTCGTCGCCACCGCCACGTTCTTTCGATGGGCATATTCGGAGAATCCGGCGAACGGTGGCGCTCATAACTTGCCAGGATCGAGCGTGGCTTGGAGTGCCGAGCAGGCCCTAACCGATCATGCGCGAGCACCGCAAGTCAGCGGCTCGCGAACGCAAGTTAAAAGAGCGGTTGAAAATTCGAATTCGACAGTGCCTCTCGAAGAGCTAAGACAGCGCGCGAAAGACATTGCGGCTTGCCTTCGACTGCAAAACCGGAAGCATGTCGCTGATTCGTTATTGGGTCAGACGACCAACAGCCTGGATGAATACAGCCGTAGTCGTGTGGATCAGAGTCTAGAAATGGTTGGTGCTCAAATAACGAAGTTTGAAAACGAAGGAGCCTGTGCCGGATTGGACGCCAACTTACTAACCGGGATAATTTATCCGTTGTTACTTGATATGGCACGTCGAGGCGATGTTGAGGCGGCAGACTGCTATGTTTCGGCGGATTTCGCGCTTAGCGAAGTGCAACTCTCGCCAGGCGCGGTCGAAGAATATCGACTAAACGCTGAAGCGCTGATTCGTGATGGAATGGAGAAAGGCGATTGGAGGATGGTCGAATTAATGCAGGCAGCAAACGACCGCGATGGCCATGCTCACAGCGATCAGCACAGTTGGTTTCAGGAAATTTCCACGGGTAATTCAGTGCGAGCTTATGGGTACACTCGCTTACTCCGCCTTGGAGCGAGTGACAGTTATGGGACGCAATTGGATCATGCGCTCGAAGCTCGAAAGGCCGCGCTGACTCCACAGCAAATCGCTGAGCAAGATGCGTGGGCTGAGCGAGAATTTAGAGCGCACTTCACGCAGAGTCCGTCTCTAAATGAAAGGATTCCACCTTGCGCTTTATATTCGGACACGCGCGTTTATCACCACGTTTCGAGATCGCCGAATTGATTCGCAATGAAGATTGCGCCGGGCCAGCACATTTTCGTGCGCTCATCGATCACCGGTGAAGAACTCGAATATTTCGTCCCATCGACTATAAGCAATATCGAAGCTTCGCGGTTGGCCGCGACGGTGTCGCCGCCGACCGACAACAATACGTTCCTACCTTACGCTGCCATCATGGCTTCGCGAGGCGGAGCTACGCTGTCTGTCGAAATAATTACGCGTGCGCGATTCCTCAACGTGTTGGCAATTTCGTGCCGCGGCAAGTTTTTGGACGTCGAAAGTATTCGAGAGCTCCATGCCAAGGCCGGTGGTGCAAACGCCACGCGATCTACTTACCGCGACTCAATGGTTTGGGTCGACGGCCTTCGCCCCGTCGATGCGAAATTGATCCCAGGGCCCGCATCGACCGTGCTGCCTCTTATGCGCGACTACGTCGCATTCATTCGCCGTGGCGACATCGATATCAACGCAAAGCTTGCCCTCGCTCATTACCAAATCCTGATGATCCATCCCTTCTTCGATGGCAACGGACGCCTCAGTCGCCTACTCGCCTTGATAATCGCTCAGCCCGTGATTGGCACTTCGCGCGCCTTCGCCATCGCCGCCGTGCTGGCGATGCATCGCAGAGCATTGCGCGATCTTTTTCATGAAGTGCGCACCGGTGATCTTTGCAACTATCTCGCGTATTGGGAGAAACTCATTTCGTGGAGCAGCGATTCCGTCACTAAGGCGATCCATTTTCGCGAACTGGCAGTTGATAAAATTTCACGGCGGCTAAGTGTGTTCAAATCGATTGAACGGCTCGCCGCCTTTCTGATCGAAAGGCCGATATTTACTCAGTCGCAACTAGCCAAAGACTTGCACCTCTCCGAAAAACTCGGATCGCGATATATCGATCAACTCAGCAAGTACGAGATCATCGAGCTTCACCCGAGCGTGAACGGCGTGCGATGTTTCCGGTGTCCGATTTCCGTTGAGTACTTCCGGCAAGTGATACGAGAAACCGCTTCAAGCTCCATGCAGCTCCTGCCGCAAGCGATGTCCTCCAATCGTCTGTAAGCTGACAAATCGCATAACCGAATCGCTTCAGTGGCGCCGCAACCACTTCTTCATTTGCCCTTCCGCTGTTCCGCCAACGCTTTCTCAAACTCCGCATTCGACGCTGTAACAAAATCCCGATACCCCTTCGGATCGACAAACGGATTCTTCGACGGATCGCTTTTCGTCTTCGCGATTTTCCCCTGCAGATCGTAAGCACTGCCATGCTCCGCGAGAAACACATCGCACGGCAATGAGGCGAGCGTCGCGAACGTATGCGCGAAGTCGTCGGCAATTGATGGATAAATGTCATTCTTCACCAACGGCATATCGGGCAACGTCACCTGGCACGCGAACACGACGGCGAGCGATCGCTTTCCATCGTGCACGGTTGTCGTCCACGTCGTGCAGCCGGGTGTGTGTCCGGCGGTGAGATGCGCGACGAGTTTTGTTTCGCCGAGTTGCACCGTGTCGCCGTCGTGCAGCGCGCGATCGACTTTGATCGATTCGAACAGTTTGCGATCGCCGCGATAAAACGTGCCTTGGCCTTCGTGTTCGAGGGGCTGGATTTCCTGCGACATCGCCTCGAATTTCGCGCCGCTGTCGCGCTTCAGCGCGGCGAGTCCGCCGGCGTGGTCGGGATGTGCGTGGCCGTTGAGGATGATCTTCACGTCGGACAATTTGAATCCGAGCGTCGCAATATTTTTCTCGATTTGCGGCGCGGTTTCGGCGAATCCGGCGTCGATGAGAATCATGCCTTGCGATGTCGTGATCAGATACGACGTCACGTCGGACGCGCCGACGTAATAAATGTTGTCGATGATTTTGAATGGTGCGACGGGCTGATTTTTTGCCTCGGACTCGGGACTCAGTGCATAAACGTTGACTGCAAGCACGCAAAGCAGAAAAGCGAAAAAGTGGCGCATAGGAATGTCCCGTCGGAGGTGCCTGACGTTTTACCGCAACGCCGGCATCAGGCAAGTGACATTAGTTGGTGGCTCGTTACCAGCCGGACGCTTTGATCTTTTCGGCGGTTGCGGCGTCGGCCGGTCGCGCGATCAATCCGCCCAGCGGCGTCAGCGACGCATCGTAATGTCCGTCGTTGACGAGCGGCAGAAACGCGCCGCTGCCGTAATCCGCGTCGACCATCGCTAAATATTGCGGAAACTCTTTCTTGATATTCCAGAGATCGAACGCGGATTCGCTGCCGAGCGCGACAACACTCGGCGATGTGGTCTGCGCCTGCGCCGCATCGTGATAGCGGCCGGACAAGCGATCCAATCGATACGCCGGTTTTGCGCCGAGTTCTACTGCGCGCGGCGTCCATTTGAGCACGCGCGCGTCGAGTTGCCATTCGTCGCCGCGCAAGTCGGCGCTTTGATGAGTGCCGTCCGGAAAATCGATGCGTACAGCGAATTGCTGTGGTGCAAGCTGACGCGACGTGATCGTCGCGACGTGTTCTTCTTGCGTCAGCAATCGATAGCCGCGCAGCGAAACGCCCAGCCCGACGCTAAGCACGGCGACTAACAAAAACACGAGCAGCCACGCGAAACGATGCATGCTCGCGAAATGACGGCGTGCGCGCCAATGGCGTCGTGCCGCGAACAGATGCGTAAACGACAACAGAAAAAAGATGACGCCGACTGCAATCAGAATGGGAACTAAGGTTTGAATATCCGGCATGTTGTTCTCAGCGACAACGCGTCACGGTCGGGTCGATCCGCACCGAGTGTAAATCAGTTCGCATCAGTGGTTCGCAGGTGCCTTTAACGATGCCTCGCGCGCGGCGCGGAATTCGCTGTCGGCGGCCCATGCCGGCCATGTCGTCTCGTCGGCGAGTCGTTTGCCGACAGCGTAAAGCGCCTGCACGTCTTCGATGACGCCGGACAAATCCCAGTTCGGATCGTAGTTGTCGGCGGGCTTGTGATAGCGGTTGTGCGTGAAGTCGTCGTACGCCGCGCGGCCGGCGGGCTCGCCGCCATCGATTTTTTCGAATCCGCCACGCGCATACAGCACGGGCACGCCCAGGCGCGCGAAATTCAATTGATCGGATCGATAGAAAAATCCGTTCTCCGGTTCTTCGTCGGCGGACGTCACGCGATTTTCAGCTTTGAGCGCGTCCTTCAAGTAATCGTCCATCTGTGATTGGCCGAAACCGATGATCGCCATGTCATGCGTCTTTCCCCACGGAATGAGTTCGTCCATGTTGATATCGGCAACGGTTTTCGACATCGGGAACGCGGGATGCAGCACGTAATATTTCGAGCCGAGCAAGCCTGCTTCTTCCAACGTAGGCGCCATGAAAAGAATTGAGCGCTGCGGCGGCGGTTGCTGATGCGCGAACGCGTCGGCGAGTTCGAGCAGTCCGGCCAATCCCGTGCCGTTGTCGATCGCGCCGTTGTAGATTTGGTCGCCGGTCAATTTCGGATCGCGTCCGAAGTGGTCCCAATGCGCGGAGTAGACGATTACTTCGTCCGGCCGTTGGCTCCCGGGCAATAGCGCGAGGACATTCGTCGATTCGACGCTGCGAATCTGGCTGCTGAACTTCGCGGAGAATTTCGCGTTGAGTGCCGACGATTTGAAACCGCGGATGTCCGCCGACTTTTTCATCGCATCGAAATCCGCGCCGGCCTTTGCGAACAGGCGCTTCGCCGCATCTGTCGTCAGCCATCCGGCGACTTGCACGCGCGGACTCGCGTCTTCGCTCGACGGCAAATCGAATTGCGGTCCGCTCCAACTGTTCACGACGACTTGCCACGGATAACCCGCGCCTGCCGTCTCATGCACGATCAGACACGCCGCCGCACCTTGCCGCGCGGCTTCTTCGTATTTGTACGTCCAGCGGCCGTAATAGGTCATGGCTTTGCCTTTGAAGAGCGTGGCGTCGCCATTGCCCCAACCGGGATCGTTCACCAACACGATCACCGTTTTGCCTTTCACGTCGAGACCGGCGTAATCGTTCCATTGATACTCCGGCGCCACGACACCGTATCCGGCGAAGACGATGTCGCTGTCAGCAAGATCGACGCTGGCTTTCGCTTGTAAAGTACGGACGATCATCTCATCGCGATAATTATACTTTTCCACATTGCCGCCTTCGGCGACGGAAAGCGCGACGGCGGGATCATCGAGCAACGTGGTTTCGACGGTCGGAACTGCTTGCAGATAACTGTCGTGATTGCCTGGCTTTAAGCCCATGCGCTGGAATTGATCGACGAGATACGTCGTCGTCATCCGCTCGCCGATCGTGGCGGGTTTGCGGCCTTCGAATTCGTCGGACGACACGCGCTGATCGAAGGCGGCGAAATCCTCAGCGGTAATCGCCGGTGAGAAATGACCGTCAGCCGTAGGCTTAACCGGTTCGGGTTTTACGACGACAGGAGCGGGTGCGGGCGCTTGTTTCGGTTCGTCAGTATGCTGACTGCATGCCGCGAGCATCGTCACCGCAAAAGCCAATAAAATCGAATAACGCATCGGGACCTCCGCTCACGGCGAAAGTCCCGATTGTAGCGCTTCAGTTCGGTTGATCCAGTTTCGGATCAGCTCAGTTCGGATGATCGCCGCTGAATTTCGTCGCGGTGGCGCCTTCCACTTTATCGATCGTCGCGCTATCGCTCACGTAAAGTTCCACATCGCGCTTGAACGATAACGTTCCTTTCACCGTCGCATGCGGGCCGATCACGATGCGCGGCTTGCGTTCACGACCGACATGAAACCAGCTGTGATCTTCGTTGTACAAAATCCCGCCTTCGATGCGTGAGTTCGCGCCGATATCCATATCCGCGCCCGTCGTTTCGATACCGCCGGCGATATGTGCACCGTTGATATGAATGCTGCCGTTGACGTTGCTTAATTTGCCGGCGACGTCGGCGCCCGGCGACAACGTGATGGAGCCGTTCACCGTCTCGACTGTTTTCTCGACGCGCGTCTTCTCGCCGATATTCACGCCGCCGTTAACGGTTTCAACGGAAACTACCGTGCTATCACGGTCGATGTCGATGCCGCCGTTCACTGTCTCCGTCGCCTTCACATGCGCACCCGCGCCGACGTGAATGCCGCCATTTACCGTCGTGAGTTTTCCGGCCGTGGCATTGTCCGGTACACGAATGCTGCCGTTTACTTTATCGATGTCCATATCGCTGTTGTCGGCCAAAACAGGCGCCGCAGCGAGGGCAAGCAGCAATGAGAAAGCGTAACGAATCATGGTGTTCTCCAGCGATGTCAGGTACTGCATTCGATGCGGGAAAGTGCAGGAGAGTTTAACCGCGATTACATCGAGACCAATCGAATCCGTTACCATGCCGCATTCGATGGCCGACGGAATTGCCATGGCTCGCCCCAAACCGATGCTGCTCCTGATCCTTGATGGTTGGGGCTACCGCGAAGAACGCGAAAACAACGCAATCGCCCAGGCGAAAGCGCCGAACTGGCGCCGTTTGATCGCCGACTATCCGCATACGCTAGTCGAAACGCATGGTCATTACGTCGGACTTCCGGAAGGCCAGATGGGCAATTCAGAAGTTGGTCATATGAATATTGGCGCGGGTCGAATCGTCTATCAGGATTTGACGCGCATCGACGCGAGCGTCGCCGATGGAAGTTTTGCCAAAAACGCGGCACTTATTTCGGCGTGCAGCGCCGCCAAGCAGCGCAGCGGCACACTCCACATTTTTGGATTGCTCAGCCCGGGCGGCGTACACAGTCTCGAAGATCATATTTTCGCGATGCTCGATCTTGCGCGCGCACAAGGTGTTGTCAACGTCGTCGTGCACGCGTTCCTCGACGGTCGCGACACGCCGCCTCGAAGCGCCGCCGCATCCATCGAAAGACTTCAGAACAAATGTTCGGCGCTCGGCAATGCGACCATCGCTACGATCTCCGGACGCTATTACGCGATGGATCGCGACAAGCGGTGGGACCGCGTCAAGCTTGCCTACGACGCGATCGCCGATGCGCATTCCGATTTTCACGCCGACAGTGGCCTCGCTGCGCTCGACGCGGCCTATTCGCGCGGCGAAACAGACGAATTCGTCAAACCGACTGTCATCGGGTTCGGGAAAAAAATCTCCGACGGTGATGCGATCGTCTTCATGAACTTCCGCGCCGACCGCGCTCGACAACTCACGCAGGCGTTCGTCGATCCGGATTTCGACGGCTTCGCCCGCGCGCGCGCGATCAACCTTTCCGCATTCGTCACACTCACGCAGTACAACGAAGCTTTTCGCGTCAGTGCCATCGCCTATCCGCCGCAGTCTCTCGCGAATTCGCTCGGCGAATATCTCGCATCGCTGCGTCTGAAACAATTGCGCATCGCCGAAACCGAAAAATACGCGCACGTCACGTTCTTCTTTTCCGGCGGACACGAAGCGCCGTATGAAGGCGAAGATCGCATCCTCGTTCCCAGCGCGAAAGTCGCGACGTACGATTTAAAACCGGAAATGAGCTGCCACGAAGTGACGGACGAACTCGTCGACGCCATCGCGTCGCAAAAATACGATTTCATCGTGTGCAATCTGGCGAATGCGGATATGGTTGGACACACCGGCATCCTGGCCGCCGCTATCAAAGCCGTCGACGCGATCGACGAAGCATTGGGACGACTGACCCAAGCCATCCGCAGCGCCGGCGGCGAAATGCTCATCACGGCCGATCACGGAAATTTGGAACAAATGCGCGCCAACGACGGACAGCCGCACACGCAACACACGGTCGGCCCAGTTCCGCTTGTTTATGTTGGACGACCCGCGACGTTGCATCACGGGTCGTTGAGCGATCTCGCTCCGACGGTGCTTAAGTTGATGGATATCGCGCAGCCGAAGGAAATGACGGGTCAAGCATTAGTAACGTTCGAATGAGACGCGCTTAGAAATGCGTAGGCGGCGAGAGCGGCGGCGGATCGTAGCCGATCAATTCGTCCCAGATAAACGAGCCGCCATCGGACGCGTTGCCTAACATCACGATGTCGCCGCGATGCGAAAAAGCGCTGGCGCCATTCATTACCGCATCGGGTAGCACGGTGTAACCAATTCCTGTCGCGCCGAATGTCGAATCGGGCGCACCCCCGTCGGTAAATCGGAACGCGAAAAGTTGCGGGTCCGAGTCAATGTCCGGAAAAGCAAATCCCGTGAGCACGATCGAACCACGCGCGTCGACCAAAACTGTCGATCCATAATTGAATTGCGCTCCGCCAGCAAACGCCAATTGCGGTGTGCCTCCGTTGAACGCAGGATCGGGATCGCCGCTAGGCAAGAATCTCGCAGCCAGCGCGGCTGAGAGCATTGTCGAGTAGTCGCCAGCGTATCCACCAAGCAAAATATTCCCACCCGCATCGAGTGCGATGGAAGCGGCGAAAGTTTCATGCGAAAACGCCGCAGTCGGTAACGCATCAAATTGGATGTAGCCGACGCCGTGGCCGAACGATGGACTCAACAATCCGTCGGGCGTGATTTTGACGACATCCGTTTCGGTGTCTAAAGAAGGTTGCAACGTGGTTCCTGCGAGATAGATCGAACCGTCCGGCCCGGCGGTGAGCGCCTGCGGCAACGACCGCTCGGACCCCGCCGGCGCAAATGAAAGAACCAGCAGCCCACCTGTGGCGAACTTGGTATCGGTCGAACCGTCCGCCGAGAATTTCGCAACTACCATTTGAACGTCACTGGCGAATGTTGAAATCTTGGTGGCGGCGGCAAAGATATTGTCGTCGGCATCCAGCGTGATCGCTTGCGACTGCAAGTCATAGCCGGGATAACTGATCGAAGTCGAACCGCCGGTTCCAAACGAGGCATCGATCGAGCCGTCGCTCGCGAATCGAGAAACGAGCACGTCGGCATTCACTCCGTCGAAACCAACTTGAGCGACGACGATTCTATTTTCCGAATCGATTTTCACGTCGACGAATTGGCCGTCTAGACTTAAAACTCCGCCTGTCGCGAAAGAAGAGTCTGGATTTCCAGATGCATCAAGGACAGCGACCATCCCGCCTGCAGCCGTATTAGTGCCGAACGCGATGCGGCTGGTTTGATCGATGGCGAAAGGATCGGCGACGTCGTAGACATAGCTGGCCGGCGAATAAACTGCACTTCCGCTCGAACCGAAGTGTGGATTTGGATTGCCCGAATGCGCGCTTGCGTCCTCAGCTACCAATATCAAACTTGTGTTGATGCAACAAACCAATGCGGCTGCTACGAATCTAGTAAACATTAATTGCTCCGAATTACGAATTAGGAATTGCCGCGATGACCTTCGCGGGCGCGCAGGAGATTTCAAGACCGCACATCGAAAATTTCGACCCGCGACATTGCGTCGCGGGTCTTTGAAGAGGACTACGTCATCCGACGTTTGTCGTTCTAATTCTCGATCAAAATCCCGACGGCGGAGACACGACGAGTGGATCATATCCAATGATTTCATCCATCATCATCAAGCCACCTCCAAAGTAGTCCCCGTAGATGAGGATGTTCTGCCCGTGCGTGAAGGCGCCTTTTCCTTTCCACGCGGCATCCGCCAACATCTCGGTACCGCTGTGACCGAACGAAGTATCAAGGCTCCCGTCATTGTTTAGTCGTGCGATCGACAAGGCGGGGACAGCACCGGGCCCGGTCGCCGATACGCCGGTCAGAACAATTCGGTTTTTTCCGTCGATCAAAACGGTTCCCACTTCGGCGTGGTCGGACGTTTCAACATTCAATAGCTCGATACCGCTGCCATTGAAAGACGTATCGAGGGTGCCGTCACTCAAGTAACGCGCAACAAACATTTGAGAATTGGCATAAGTCCCCGCTCCTCCAGCGACGATTACATTATTCTTTGCGTCGATGGCAATCGATTGCGCGAACGTAAAGTCTGTGGAGGCCGCGTCAAGTTGTACGAAACTGGCGCCGCCACCAAACGACATGTCCGGCATTCCGGTGGAAGTAACTTTAGCAAGGCTGTTGACAATGGTTCCGTCGTCGAGAGTGGTATACCCAGTCAAATAAATATTGCCATCGTGGTCGATGGCGATGTCCTGTGCATTCGTTTCGTCGTAACCCGCGGGCATTGTTGCGATCGATGTGACGCCGCTTGATCCAAACGAAAGATTAACGGAACCTGTCGAATCAACTTTCGCAACAAGAAGATGCGTCTCGTCGATCGACGATCCGTCCTCGCCAAGCGCAAAAATATTGTCATTTGAATCGATTGTCAGCGCACTCGGGTAAATGTCGCCCGCGGCATAAAAAATCGACGTCGAACCGAGGCTGCCAAAAGACGAATCGATACTTCCGTTATTTAAATAACGGGACAGCTGAATGCCTCCGGCGCCTTTAATGGTAATACCAGTGATTACGACAATACGGTTGGCAGAGTCGACTTTCATGTCAACAACGCCGTCGCTAGGTGCGAGATCGCCCAATGCGCCAAATGAGGAATCAACGGCGCCGGAAGCATCGATTGCTCTAATGTGCGAACCGCTCGTTGTTGTGTAACTAAACACCGCGCGATTAGAGTGATCGACGACAATTCTTTCACCTGGTAACACCGCAAGATCCGGCGTGGCGATATCGATACTGCCGCCGCTCCCGAAGCTTTTAGCCATATCGCCAGGATGTGCAAACGCCATCCCGCTAACTGCTAGCGACATAGCAAGCGTCAGGAATTGAAGTTTGGTTCTCGCACGAGTTCCAACAGAATTCAAAAACATTAAGTCTCTCCGAAAAGTTGATTTCGCGACCGATATTTCGGCCTACGGTTCCAGCGTTGCATCGTCGCGATGCGACGCGGAACGCGGAAATCGTAAATGGAGAGAAGTTTTTGAAAACGTCAGGATTGGGACATTACGCGGAAATAGGAGTTAAGAAATTATAAGGAGTAGCTCTTTAGCAACTTAAAAAGCGCGTGTAGAATTTCAATCGTTAAGCGAACTTTTTCGCGTACTTGTCATGCACATGCTGACTGATAAACGTCGATAGCCCAGCACCGCCCTTGGCCAGCGTCTGCATAAGCGCGATGTTCTGCGCGCCGGCGCTTTTTTCGGTGTAGAGATATTTCTCACCGTTGATGAATTTCACCGTGATCGAACCGCGGCCGATTTCGTAGGCGACCACGCCGGATTCGTTGCTACGATTTTTATACTTTTCCATTTCTTTCAGACAAACCGCGCCGAAGCGCGGTTGTCATTTTGTATTTTTAGCAAATGCTAAAATTTATACTGGGCTGAGGCGCCGAACAGATTTCCTTTGTTCGCGAAATAACCAGCCAACACGTCGCCGGTTGGGCTGACGTCTTGCACGTGCGCGTCGTTGACGAACAGATGCGCATAACCGAAATCGATATTCCAGTTCTGATTTGGCTTGTAACCGAGGCCGGCGGTAACCCAGCGACGCGTCGCGTCAGGCACGCGCGGATCGCGCGTATCGGCGCTGGTCGGCGTGCCGTCGATGGCGAGGCCCCCGCGCAATGTCCACGCCTGATCGAGCTTGTATTCGGCGCCGACGGAGCCGAAATACGAGTTGCTCCAATTGAAGACTTCCGTCGTCGCCGGTTGTGCGGGATTGGCGTATTGCACCGTCAGTCCTTTCAGCGACGACCATTGCGTGAAACCGACGTCGGCACCGAAACTCCACTGGTCATTCAGCGTGTGCCACCAACTTGCTTCGGCGTTGGCCGGCGTGTCGAAGTCCGCGCTCGCGGCGGTGTCTTGGAACACGGGAACCGGCGATGCAGCGAAGATCGGCGCGACGGTGGCCGGCACGCCGAATGTCGCGTTGCCGGTCAAGGTGTGGTCTATCTTGGAGTGATAGTTCAAGCCGATGCGATCGGCGTCGGTCGCTTTCCACAGAAATCCGAGCTGCCAGCCGTATCCCCAGTCGTTGCCTTTCACCTGCGCGAATCCGTCGGCGGATTGCGGAAGGAATGTTCCGGGCGGGAGTGCCGGATTGACGGCGAGAATCGATCCGAAATTGACGGCCTGACTCAGCGTCGCGCTAGAACGCTGCGCGATGACGCTGGCGCCGATGGAGAAATTGTCGGTGAGCGCGTACGCCGCTGAAACAGTCAGGTCGATCGATTGCAGTTTCGATTCGAGGGCTTGATAACGACCAACCCAACCCGGATCGTAGTTCGTCTGAAATCCGTACGGGACGGTAACGCCTGCACCGACAGCCCAGCGGTCGCTCAACGGCATCGCGAAGAAAAATGCGGGCACCGCTTTCGTCGTGCCGCCATCGCCGCCGTTTCCGCCGGTCAGCGGTTGGCCGATGGCGTCGGTGCCGCCGCCGTGAAAATTGGTGCTGAAATTGACGCCTGTGACGTCGGCTTGAAGCGTCGGCGCTTTCAGGTCGATCATCGCGGCGGGATTGTTGACCACGACAGCCGCGTCGTCCGGTGCCGACGTGGAACCCGCGTATGCGCGTCCGAGGCCGGCGGCATCATCTTCTTTCAATTGGAAACCGGCGGCGTGGGCGCCTTGGGCGGCGAGGCAAAGCAAAATGGCGGCCGGTAGAGCTTTTTTGGCGGAAGAAAAACGAAAAACGTGCATTGAGTGACACTCCTGGTGATTTGAAAATCCCTAATCGGCACCGAAATCGGCAACCGGCAACGCGGTGAGTTTGCGTGGCGAAACATTAACGATGCGCTAACGAATTGGTGCGATTTCTAAAATTGTTTTTGAAAGGGATTCCCGATGCTTGCGGTAAAGTAGTCATATGTATCTTGAATTCTACGGACTCAAAGAAGCGCCGTTCTCGATCACGCCCGATCCACGTTACGTGTTTCTGTCGGAGCGTCATCGTGACGCGCTCGCGCATCTGTTGTACGGCATCGGCAAGGGCGGAAGCGGCGGGTTCGTGCAGCTCACCGGTGAAGTCGGTACGGGCAAGACGACGATTTGCCGATTGCTGCTCGAACAATTGCCGGAGAACACACGCGTCGCGCTCGTCTTGAATCCCAAACTCTCGCCGGTCGAATTGCTCGAAACGATCTGTGAGGAATTGAAACTCAATGTGGCGCCCGTGCGAGGAAGTTTGAAAGGCCTCGTCGATACGCTGAACACATATTTATTGGATGCGTACGCGCAAGGTCTTCGTGTGGTGCTGATCATCGATGAAGCACAGAACTTGTCGGCCGATGCGCTGGAACAAGTGCGGTTGCTCACGAACCTGGAGACGCCGACTCAGAAATTGCTGCAAATTATACTTTTGGGGCAACCGGAACTTCGCGACGAGCTGAACCGTCCGGAGTTGCGGCAGCTTGCGCAGCGCATCACGGCGCGGTATCACCTCACGCCGCTCGATCGCGACGAAACCGAAGCGTATGTGCGTCATCGCTTATCTGTCGCCGGATGTCCGCGTTCGCCGTTTTCACGACTTGGTGTGCGCACGCTGTACCGACGTTCGCAAGGCATTCCGCGATTGATCAACGTGATTGCAGATCGCGCACTGATGGCGGGTTTCGCACGCGAGCAGTCGACGCTCGGCGAAAGTCTCGTCGAACGCGCCGCCGATGAAACGCTGCCCGGCACCACGCGGTACTGGATGCGCCGCTACGGCCGTTGGGCAGCCGCAGCTCTCGTACTCGTCGCTGTCCTCGCGGCGACGCAAGTGTGGCTGCATCGTCCAGCGTCCGCGCCAGTCGTTGCGGATGCCAGGGCATCGATAGCGCCGACGCCGGTCCACGAAGATCCGCTCGCGCAGATTCGTGAGAAGATCGCGCATAATCCCGATACCGATCTCTCTGCGTGGACGCAACTATTGTCGCGCTGGCAGGTCAATTCATCGCAGATTTCCGTGCGCGAAGCGGCGAAATGTCAGAACGTGCTGATCGCGGGACTGGATTGTCTGCACGGATTCGGCACGATCGAGCAAGTCGCGCGATTCGATCGTCCATTGATTTTGATGCTGCATGAAGGCGATGCTCACGCGGCAGCCGTATTGCTCGATGTCGATGCGAAGGCGGTGCGACTCGATGTCGGCGGTTTGGCGCGCAACGTCGATAAAGATGCGCTGCGCGAACTTTGGTCGGGCGAATTCATGGCGGTATGGCGCTTGCCTGGCGACGTGCCGGCCGCGCTGCACACTGGCGATGCGGGACCTGGTGTGGCGTGGCTAAAACAGCAATTGGCGCACATGGATAAAGGCAAGGCGGCGGATGCGGGACCGGCTTATTTCGATGCATCGCTCGAAGAGCGCGTGCGCAGGCTGCAGACGGCGTACGGGATAAAACCCGACGGCATCGTCGGACCGGAAACGCTGTTCGCGCTATCGTCGCTGGACGACAACGGACCGCATCTTTACCGCAATATCGAATAGTATATTTGTGTATTAATGTATTTTTGGACTTCGCATCTGTCGAATTGGAATCATGTCGTTAATTCTTGAAGCATTGAAGAAATCGGAAGCGAAACGTCGACTGGGTTCGGCGCCTGATCTGGGCACGCCATTCGCTTCGCGACGTAAGCGCGGTCCGATCGTGCCGATCGTCGTCGCGGTATTGGTTATCGGCGGGCTGGCGTGGTGGTGGATGCAACGTACACCGTCTACGCCGCCACAAAACGACGTCGCGCAAGGCGCACCGCCGCCGCGTGCTGGTGCGCCGTTGAAGTCCGTCACGGGCAACAA
>OLMB01000170.1_pt1 | contig 23152 bp, 16 predicted proteins | sample 1604691 | NCBI WGS metagenome assembly OLMB01 (sample SAMEA104055722, study PRJEB20765) | soil metagenome | isolation source: soil
CACGCGCGCAGGCGGCGCAATCGCAAAAATTGGCCGACGCTCAGGCGAAAGAAGCCGATCTTGCGCGCAAAGAAGCGCAGCTTGCCGAACTCGCCGCTGCGGATTTGCGCGGACGTTTGCAAAACATGCGCGCCACGCGCGGTGCGCAAGGCATGCAGATGACGCTCGACGACATCGCGTTCGCCCCTGGTCGCGCGGCATTGCGGCCCGAAGCGAAAGCCAGCCTGGGCAAGCTCGTTGCGTTCGTCAACCGCGAGCCGTCGAAACCGATTCGAATCGAAGGGCACACCGACAGCCGCGGCAATGCCAATTCGAATCAATTGCTATCGCAAAAACGCGCCGATTCCGTGCGCGATGCGCTGATCGCCGCAGGTGTACCCGCCAACCGCATGACCAGCATAGGAATGGGCGAAGATCATCCTGTCGCCGACAACGAAACCGAGGAAGGCCGCGCGAAAAATCGGCGCGTCGACGTGATCGTCGAAGATCAGGCGCGGTGATTTTCGCTCACTAATTTTTCACAACTTCGGCGACCAAAAAAGTCGCATTTTCAAGCGTTTAGCGGCTCGGAAAATTACGGTTGCATGACAGGATTTTCGAGAGTAGGGTTGGGTCGTCGCCGAAGGATTCTTCCTTTTGCGACGCCAACTGAAGCGAGTCCATGACCGAAATAGCTGCGCAATCATCACCGCAGAATTCGCCCAGATTTTCGATAAAATCGGTGGCGAGCGGCGCGCAGGCAAGCAATCGGAACACCTCGCAAATCCCATCTATGATTTACACGAACTGCCACGCGCCGTTGTGCGTGCGTTCGCGTCGACAAAAAGAGGAGGTCGGCTGATGTTCGAGACAAATCAACAAGACGTCGAAACACTGATAAAGAGCGATTCGGAATTCCGCAGCCTATACAAGCGTCATCAGGAACTCGATAGCAAAGTGCGCGATGCAGAATTAGGTGTGTTGCCGATGGACGACACGACGCTGCACAACATGAAGAAAGAAAAATTGTGGGCCAAGGACAAGCTCATCACGATGTGGGAACGGCTCCACTCGCCCACTCACTAAATCTCTCGCACCGGCGCGCCGCAGGACGACGCGCCGGCAGTTCATCCGATTTCTATGGACGCGACCGCGCGCGAAGCGAATAGCTTCGTTGTTGTATCATTGCGCCTCTGAATTACGTCGTTCTTGTCTCAGCGATTGTCCGTCGCGCGGAATGCGCACGGATCGCCGCTTCGTTCACCCGGGGTCTGCATGAGTATCCACAACAGTGTGCTGGAACTGATCGGCGAAACACCGATCGTCAAGGCGCAAAGGCTCGATTGTGGAAAATGCGAACTTTTCCTCAAATTGGAAAATTCCAATCCGGGCGGATCGATCAAGGATCGCATCGGTCTGTCGATGATCGAATCTGCCGAGCGCGCCGGCAAAATCAAGCCGGGCGATACGCTTGTCGAAGGCACGGCCGGCAACACCGGCATCGGTTTGGCACTGGTCGCGCAGCAAAAAGGTTATCGGCTTGTTCTCGTCGTGCCCGACAAGATGAGCCGCGAGAAAATCTTCAATCTCAAGGCGATGGGCGCGGAGGTCGTGCTCACGCGCTCGGATGTCGCCAAAGGTCATCCGCAGTATTACCAGGACATGGCCGAACGCCTCGCGCGTGAAGCGCCAGGCGCGTATTTCGTCAACCAGTTCGGCAATCCCGACAATCCGCGCGCGCACCAAGAATCGACCGGTCCTGAAATTTGGCGGCAGATGGAAGGCGATCTCGACGCCATCGTGTTCGGCTGCGGATCGTCCGGCACCATGACGGGTCTGTCGCGTTATTTCGCGAGCGCGGCGCCGAATCTCGAACTCGTATTGGCCGATCCCGTCGGCAGCATTCTCGCGCAATACATCAACGAGGGCACGCTCTCGACGAAATCCGCGTCGTGGATGGTCGAAGGCATCGGCGAAGATTTTCTGCCAAGCATTTCGGATTTCTCGCGCGTGAAAAAAGCATACGCGATCACCGACAAAGAAAGTTTTTTGGCCGGTCGCGAACTGTTGAAAAAGGAAGGCATTCTCGGCGGATCGTCCACCGGCACACTGCTCGCCGCGGCGCTAAAATATTGCAAAGAGCAGACAACACCGAAGCGCGTACTGCTGTTCGTCTGCGACACCGGCAATAAATATTTGTCGAAGATGTACAACGATTATTGGATGCTCGACAACGGATTTCTCGAGCGCGAATCGTTCGGCGATCTGCGTGATCTCATCCTGCGCCCGTACTCACAACGCGATACCGTCGTCGTCGGTCCGGCTGAGCCGTTGATCACCGCGTATCAGCGCATGAAACTCTACGACGTCTCGCAGCTACCCGTGATGGATGGCGACAAGATTGTCGGCATCGTCGACGAATCCGACATTCTCATCCACGTATACGGCGACGAAGCGAAATTCCGCGATCCCGTTTCGACTGCGATGGTGAGCCGTTTACAGGTGCTCGAGGTGAAATCGCCGATCGAATCGTTACTGCCGATCTTCGACGCGGGCCATGTCGCCATTGTGATGGATGGCGATAAATTCCTTGGCCTCATTACGCGAATCGACTTGTTGAACTACTTGCGTCGTCGCGCTCAATAAATTTCTGAAAGAAAACACTTATGAAAAAAACCGATAAACCGCTCGGCCTCGGCACGCGCGCCATCCATGCCGGACAAAGTCCCGATCCCTCGACCGGCGCGATCATGGTGCCGATCTACGCAACGTCGACGTACGTGCAAAAAAGCCCCGGCGTGCATCAGGGCTACGAATATTCGCGCACGCAGAATCCGACGCGCATGGCGTACGAACGCTGCGTCGCCGATCTCGAAGGCGGGAAGGCGGGATTCGCGTTCGCATCCGGTCTCGCCGCTGCCGCAACAGTGCTCGATTTGCTCGACACCGGCAGCCACGTCATCGCGATGGATGATTTGTACGGCGGCACATATCGATTGTTCGAGCGCGTTCGCAAACGCAGCGCGGGTCTGGACTTCACGTTCCTCGACTTGAACGACACGGCAGCGCTGAAGGCCGCGCTGAAGCCGAACACGAAAATGATCTGGGCAGAAACGCCGACTAATCCAATGTTGAAACTCGTCGACCTTGCCAAGCTCGGCGCGTTCGCGAAAAAACACGGCTTGATTCTCGTCGTCGACAACACGTTCTGCTCGCCGATGCTGCAACGTCCGCTCGAATTCGGCGCGCACCTCGTTTTGCATTCGGCGACGAAATATCTCAACGGACACTCCGATATGGTCGGCGGCGTCGTCGTCGCTGGTAATGACGACTTGGCGAAGCAAATGGCGTTCGTACAAAATTCCGTCGGCGCGGTGGCCGGTCCATTCGATTCTTTTTTGGCGATGCGCGGATTGAAAACGCTGCACCTTCGCATGCGCGCGCACTGCGACAGCGCGCGCGAGTTGGCGAGCTGGCTCGAGAAACATCCCGCCATCGATCGCGTGATCTACCCCGGTTTAAAATCGCATCCGCAGCATGCCTTGGCGAAAAAACAGATGGACGGCCCCGGCGGCATCATTTCGGCCGAGGTCAAGGGCGGTTTGAGCAAGGCGCGCCGCATGCTCGAACGCTGCAAATTGTTTTCGCTGGCGGAATCGCTGGGCGGCGTCGAAAGCCTGATCGAACATCCGGCGATCATGACGCACGCATCCGTGCCAGCCGCGAATCGAAAACGGCTCGGTATCAGTGATGGATTGATTCGCCTGTCGGTCGGCGTCGAAGATGTGGCCGATTTACGCGCGGAACTCGACGCCGCGCTTCGCTAGCGCTTCGGCGCCGGCTTGAACAATTCTTTCCACGCGCGACGCGTGTAATCGCGCTGATAAAAATGCGGCTCGACCCACGATGAGAATTCGCTGGCTGGAACTCGACGTGTTTTCTTGATGATCGCGCGTTTGCGCCGCATCGCCGGTATGCCTTTGATCGCATCGCGATATAACCGCCAAAGCACACGCGCTTTGCCGCGACGCAGATGGCGCACCCAGATTGCCGAATGCAAAACGATGAACCACGGCAGCGAACGCAGAAACCAGCCCAGCGGTGCGTTTTTGACAAGCCACCAGATCGAATTGCGAATGCCGTGATAGAGAACGAAATCGTTGTCCGGTCCGCCGGACGACAACGAGCGCGCGTGATAGACCACGGCATCGTCGGCATAGGCCGGCCGATATCCCAACCAGCGCGCGCGAACTGCCAGATCCGTGTCTTCCGCGTAGCAGAAAAACGTCTCGTCGAACCATTCGCCGTGCGTCGCGAACAAATCTTCGAGCAATCGTCGCGTCAGCAGCGCGCAGCCGCCGCTGGGCCCGAGCAGGCGTTCGTTTTCATCTTTTCTGTTAGAAGCAAGCGTTGAACGGAACAGCGCGATCCCAAGGCTGTCCACGCCGTCGCCCGACTCGCGCAACATGCGCCCGGCGACCATGTCAATGCGTGCGTCGAGATTCAATTGCCCACGCATCGGCGTTATGAAATCGAGATCAGTTCGCGTGTCGCTGTTCAGCAGCAAAACGGCGTCGACGCACTCTTCCGCGAGAACGGTTGCGATGAGCCGATTACAGCCTCCAGCGAATCCCAGATTGTCGGGACTGACAAACAGTTCGACGGTGTCGGAGTGTTCATCGGCAAAGGATCGCAATCGCTTGACGTCGGCGGCGTCCGAACCGTTGTCGAGCACACGAATGCAACAGTCGTTCGTCCGCACAGCGAGCAGCGCTTGCACGCAGGCGATCGTCGCCTCGGCAGTCCGGTAGTTGATGATTGCGACCGCCAGCACGCCGATGTGCGCGTCGGTCAGAGCGGAAAATAGTCCGCGAAGCGCGGATCGAACTGGAAATTGTGCGTCAGCGACAAGTTCGGGTTGTAGTAGGGATCTCCGCGCTCAAGCGCTCGCTGATGACGTGTCTGCATGAATTGGATCTCTCGCGAAAAGCGCGCCTGCTTTTCCGGATTGTCCTCGTAACCGCGCGAGCGCGACTCGTGATGGAACAGTTCCGCGTAAGGTGTATATACGACGAGATAACCCGCCTCGCGCGCGCGCAGGCAGAAATCGATGTCGTTGAATGCGATGGTGAGATCGAGTTCGTTCAATCCGCCCATCTCTTCGAACACGTTCTTGCGGATCATCGCGCAGGCGAACGTGACTGCGCTCAGGTTCTGCGGCAATTGCGCGCGCGAGAAATAGCCGGGTTCATCGCCGCGTTCCATGATATGGGCGTGACCTGCGACGCCGCCGATGCCGACGATCACGCCGGCATGTTGGATGCGCTTGTCGGTGTACAGCAGCTTGGCGCCCACGACGCCGACGTCGGGGCGCTGAGCGTATTCGAGCATGGCGCTGAGCCATTCGCGCGTGATCACTTCAGTGTCGTTGTTGAGCAGAACCAAATACTCGCCTTGTGCGTGGCGCACTCCGAAATTATTGATCGCAGAATAATTGAACGGTGCGTCGAACCGCACGAACCGGACGCGCGCATCGCGTTTCACCAAGTCGCGCATGGCCGAATGCGTGGCGTCTTCGGTGCTGCCGTTGTCGATACCGACGATTTCATATTTTGCGTAATCAGTTTTGTCGAGAACGGATTCGATGCATGTCGACAGCAGTTCCGGTTTGTCGCGGAACGGAATGATGATGCTGACCAATGGTTGGCCCTCGATGCGGCGTCGCACGCGATAGGTCGTCGGAAACGGACCGTGGTCGGGCGTCGCCGCGATGCGACGTCGCTGCAGCGATTCTCCGAGCGCGCGCACTCCGGCATGCGACGCTTTGGGTTTCATCACGCTCGATGTCGCCGTTGAGCTGTCCGTTTTGCGCCAGTGATAAAGCACTTTCGGGATATGTTCCACGCGCTGCGTTTTCTCCGTCGCGCGAAGGAGCAGGTCGAAATCTTGCGCGCCGTCGAAGCCGCCGCGGAATCCGCCAATCGCATCGAGCAGCGACTTGCGGAATACGCAGAAGTGGCAGATGTAATTATTGCAGAACAGATAGTCCGGCGCGTAATCGGGCTTGAAATGTGGCTCGACGTGGACGCCGGACGGATCGATCTTGTCCTCGTCGGAATACAAGATGTCGGCGTCGGTGGTCCGCGCGCGTTCCGCAATCTCGACGAGCGCGTCGCGCGTTAGTTCGTCGTCATTGTCGAGTAAGCCCACGTATTCGCCGGTGGCCATCGTCAATGCGGCGTTGGAAGCGGCAGCGATGCCGCCGTTTTTCGTTAGGCGCGTAATCTTTATGCGCTCGTCTCCAGCGCGTTCGATCTCGGCGAGTGCCCCGAGCGTCTGCGCATCGCTCGACGCATCGTCGGCAATGCACAATTCCCATCGCGTATAAAACTGCCGCCGCACTGACTCGACGGCCGCCGTCAACCAGCGTGCTTCCACATTGTAGACGGGCATAATGATCGAAATAAGTGGCGGGTCGGAAATCGCATCGATGCGCTTGCGGGCCTGCGCTTCGTCCAATCGTTGCAGGCGCAGACGCTCTTCGCGACTCGTGGCCTGTCGTTGCGCGAGTTCTTCAGACTGACGAAACAGCCTGTACGACAATGTGTGGCGGGTGAGTGCAGGAAGGTGGCGATGCAGCCAGAGAATTGCTGCACGTTTTTTTGTCGGTCCGGAGCCGGGTATCGAATAATAAAGTCGGTACACGGCATTTTCGAATTTGAACGAGGGTCGAATACGCAACGAGCCAAGCGCGCGAAGCGGAGAAGACAATTTCCACGACAGCGATGAACGCAGGGCGTCGACTGTTGATTGCAATCGCGACGCATGCACTCCAAGGTTGGTCAGCTGATCTTGCAGTATCGGTATGGAGCGCACTTCGCTTTTCAGGCGTTCGATTTCCGAACGCGACTCGGTTGATAGGCGCTGGATCTCCGCGCGCGACCCCGTTGAGCGCCGTTCCGATTCGGCACAGATGCGATCTTTCTCGTCCGCATTCTGTCGAGCGAGGTCGAGCGCGGCGTCGCGTTCGCGCCGTAGCAACTCGTTGTCGACCAGCGTCCGATGCAGGCGGGTGTGCGCCCTGCGGGCGTCAGCGGTTAGCGCAGATTGCTGCGAGCGCCATTGATCGCGCTCCTTTACGTGTTCGGTCAACAACCGGCCGATGTGATCCAAATGCTCCGCGATGTCACTGCCGGAATTTCCTGACAAACGTTGAACGTCGAGCGCAGCATTGGTGCGGCCATGCTCGACGTGAAACTCGAAAGCCGACTCGAATTCACTCAACACGGCGTCGTTAGTCGACAGCTGCGGAAAGTCCTTTACGTCGACGGCATGCGGGGCGCGGCATTGCGTCAGCAGCCAGTCATATAACCGCGATTGTTCTTCCGATAACGCCACATGATCAACAGGCGAACTGCGGTGTTGTTTGCGATCGACGCAATCGCGAATGGACGATTCGTCCGGCATCTCGATCCCGAACACACCCAGTTCCCGCAGACAGTCGACGATACGATCGCATTCGTGCGCAGGATCGTCGAGCAGTCTTTGATAAGAAACGAAAAGGGCGCGCCGATCGCGAAGCACCTCGAGCGCGGTCTGCATATAGCTGGCCCACAGTGCCACGACGAATGTCGATGTGAACGTTCCACGTGGGCCCGAGCGCATCGACGCCGCGATTTCGCGCGGTTCGCGTACGACAACGACGAATGCCGGATGTTTCAGATGCGGCAACCATGACGACAACGTCAGACACAAGCGCGGATCCTTGATGATCCAGGAGCGGCCGAGTGAATCGAACTGCTCGACCAGCGCTTCGATCTGCGCATCGATATCCGTCCCGGCGGGCACGACGGCGGTTCGTGGATCAAAGCCCGCCACGCGATTCCATGCGTGCCCCGCCTGATTTAATAATGCATCGTTGATTGTGTTGAGATCACCGCGTTCCCAGTAGCCAGTCGGATTATCGGAAACGTGCGCGGGCAGCAATGCATCGTCGTCGCCGATCTCCAATCCTGTCAGGCCTAGTAGACGTGTGACGACGGACGTGCCCGAACGATGCATGCCCAATACGATTACGGATGCAGGTGTTCGAGCCGCGTCCGGCGACACCGCTATCGCGTTTTTCGATGGCCTCCCGCTTGCGCCGAGAGCGTTGTTCGAATCGGGAATTTCGCTTGCCATCAGCTCAAGAAAAACGAGATATAAAGTGCCGTCATCATACTTGATCTCGACGGGCGCTTTACGGACAACATGCCGCCACGTCGCCGAGGCGACTTTGGTTTACCATCAGCCTTCTGTGCTTAGGAAACGACGGGCGATGCGAGCCTTGAATACGATTCGAAAAATGCTCGGCCAGCAGGTGGCGCCGCGAGTTGCCCGTCCATTCGATGAAGAGGGGTATTTGCGAAACTACCCGGATGTCGCCAGCGCAGTAGCTCGCGGCGACTTTGCTTCAGGCTGGCAGCACTATGAAACGCATGGACGCCGCGAGGGACTTTCAACCTCGTCGTCAATCGCGCCTGCGCGCGATATATCGCAGGCGAAGGCAGAGAAACGAAACCGTCTTCGCCCGCTGTTGCGTACCGATCTGCCCATGCACGAAACGCCGGGTTGCTGCGATTTTCTCAGCGAAAGTCTTCGTGCCGAATTCAATATCGTCGATACGGATGCGGTGAGCAGTTGCAACTACGATGGTCACGTACTCGGGTTGATCGAACGGCATCGCGACGGTCTGGTGCTCGATTGCGGCGCCGGAAAACGCCAGATTTATTATCCCAATGTCGTCAATTTTGAAATCGTCGCGTATGACACGACCGACGTGCGTGGCGTCGGCGAAGTACTGCCGTTCGTCGATGGCGCGTTTGATGCGATCATTTCGATTGCTGTGCTCGAGCACGTGAAAGACCCGTTCGCTTGCGCGACTGAAATCGCTAGGGTACTGAAACCGGGCGGTGAGCTAATCTGTTGCGTACCATTTCTGCAGCCGTATCACGGCTACCCACATCATTACTACAACATGACGCATCAGGGTTTGCGTAACCTGTTCGAACAGGCGATTGACGTTGATCGCATCGAGGTTTACGACAGCGTGCTGCCGATCTGGTCGCTGGCCTGGATCGTCGAAAGCTGGGCCAATGGTTTGCGTGGCGCGACTCGCGAAGCATTCCTCGACATGCGCCTCCGCGATCTGACCGCGCCGCCGCAGCAATTCCTGAAGATGCCGTTCGTACGGGAGCTTTCGCCGGAAAAGAATCTCGAACTCGCGTCTGCTTCGGTGTTGTTCGGCAAGAAAAAAAGTTAAAGCATCACGGCGTTTCGAAGCCCGAGTGGAAGATTTCATCGGCGTGGCGCGTGATGAGCTTGCCTCCGGCATATTGCGGCACGGCGTTGATACCGTCGTCGGTGAGCAATACGACGTTATACGTTCCGTCGGGAATAGACGAGTCCACTTCCAACTCGTAGGAGCCAACCGTATACGGCACGGTCGCGATCACGATTTCGTTACCGTTGTCGAAGGTCTTGTCCGGATCGAGCAGGATCTGGATCGAACCGCCGCCGGTGTAGTCGGCGTCCGTCACGGACCAGTGCAATGTATACGAGGGCGCTGCCACGGCGAACGGCGATAGGATGATGGAATCCAGACGTACATCGTGGCAGGTCTCCGGCGTGTTGCAGCCCGAAGGCGGTGTGAACTCGTCCGGGTCGAAACGTAGAAATCCAAGCTTGCCCGCCCACGCAGGTCCGCTGACCAACGGCACCGCCGTCGTGTCGGCGAGGTCCGGCAGGCAGTACTCGCGTAGACCGCTGCCGAGAACGATGTCAGTGGTGATGGCGACATTGCTGGAGTTGACGCCCCAGAAAACACGCGCAACCGACCCGTCGCCGACGCTACGCGGCCCGAAAATCTCCTGCGTGAAACAGATCGACCGATACAGCGTCGCATCAATCATATGGCCGCTCGTGTTCATCACGAGTTGAGGATCGCCGTTGGTTGGCCGCGCCGAAAACGAGCCGACGGGATTCGTATAGCTCACGTTGGTAAAATTGGTGACCGACGTGAAGTCTTTCGCCGCCATCGGTCCCCACTGATAGCCGAACGCGGTCAACGCATAACTTTGGTTTTGTTCGCCGCGGATGCTAGGCGAAGTGATGTCCACTTGCGGCGGCGTGTTTATATGCAACACGCCCGAACTCAACGCCGTGTTGTTGGTACTCTTTACTTCTACATGATAGTCAGCGGGCGCCAGACGCGAGAAATCCGCATCGTATGACGTGCCGCTGACGCCGCTGGCGAGTTGGAAGCGCGCGCCATCCGCGTCGATCGCGGTGATGGTGTATGTACTGGATACCGAATCCGTCCAGGTCACGTGGAATAGCTCATCAGGCGTCGGCGCGGCGGTCAGGCGGATCCAGTCGACTTTCAGATTGGGACTGCCCGAATTGCAGATGGGAACCTGCAGCCCTTCGACGTGGGGCAGACTGGTCCACGCTTTATAGCCGCCCGTCGTGAAGACATCGGTGAAGAAATCCCACGTCTGAATGTTCCATTGGTTCGGCGTCACCGAACCGAAGGTCGATGAACCGAAGGTCCCGTTGACGGTGCTGTCGCCGTCCTGAAAGAAAATCACGCGATTGGATTGCGCCTGCGTGCCGCCGCCGGACTGCTCGATCTTCATCGTGAAGTAGCGGTACTTCGACGTGTCGATCGGAAAACGCGGACCACGCGTGATGGTGACGGTTTGTGTTCCATAGCCCATGACGAGCGGGAAAAAATAGGCGCCGCAGGTATTCACCGCGCTGATGTCGGTTGCCGAAAAGTAACCACCGGAATAGGTCTGCGAGGTGAGGTTCAGTGAGTCGTCGGTATCGATGTCTTCCGGATTGTTCATGTCCCACGCGTCGCCGATAACTTGCGTGGCGTAATCGTCGCCGGCGGCGATGGTGCTCGAACCGGCGCCCGGTGATGTGACGACCAGCGCCGCCGAGGCACTTTGCTGCAAGCCGATCACCAAGAGAATGGCCGTTACGATGAATCGCGCGGCGAGTCCGATGTTCATGGCTTTCTCCAAGGCGTTCGCGGTCGTTGCGGGCTACTCGAACACCGGCAGGCGCCTAGCGGAAACCGGGGTTCGGCCCTAGTTTAACCAGAATCACCCCGTTGAAATTGCGAACTGAGCCAGGCGCGGGCCACGACGGCATTTCGCGAAATACAGCATCGTTCTGGCGACGTTGCGGCTGGCCTGCCACCTCGAATCGCGGATAGCCGAGCAAATGCAAATAGGCCACGATGCGATAGCTGTTTCCGCCGTCCCATTCGAAGAAGGAATAGCCCATCGTCGCCGGAATCGGTCGCGGATAAATGCTGTCGAATGGCTGCGCGCCGTAAAAGTCCAGCACGGGTACAGGCCCGTCCGCGATGTGAGGATCAATCGTGACAACGCGCTCGAAGATCTCGACGGCCAGCGCCTCGTCGTGCTTGCGCGCAAATTCGTTCGCAGTTTGCAAAAGGTTTAATGCATACAACGATTGCAAGGCGCCGACCATAACGGCGCACATCATCGCGAACGCGACCGCGCGTCGCGGCGACGCGCTGCCGATCCTCGCCAACAGCCACATGACCGCCGGTACGGCCACCAACGTTCGTGCAGGCAAGTTGCCGCCCGCCGCAATGTGAAGAAGAAACGGCAATGCGGCCAACAGGGCAGTGAGCAATAGGGCGATCAAACGGCTCCGCCACGACCGCGATGGCCAAAGGAGAATGGACAGAAATCCCAAGAAAACGATGATCGCGTAGCTCGCCAACGTCGTGCCGAAGACGGCAGCAGAACCTCCGTACGTTTGTAGGCCATTGACGATCACAGCCACCACGACGTGCCACGGATTCGTGCGCAGCGCATCCCAATTAAGGAAATTCGCCACGTAGCGTTCGCCCCCGAGTCGCGTTACGGCGAGCAGCATCCACTGCATGAATTCATACACAACGATGCAGGACACAACCCCGACGCCGGCCCATGCGCACCGCACCAGCGTCGCACGCCATCCCGCATTCGTACGCAAGGTATCGGCGACAATCAATCCCAACGACAACGAAGCCACCGAAAACACGAAACTTTGATACATGCCAATCGCCGCGGCGCCGAACAGGCACGCACGCACCATCGGCAATGTCGCGCGCCGTGCCGCGGCGCCGGTGTTGTGCAGCGACAACGCCACGCCGATGTTGTAGACCGCGACCACGGCCAGTAATTGGCCGATTCCGAATGCCATCGTGTTGGAGAAGAACGACAACGAGAAAATCCAGATCGGATAGGCCGCGTACAACGAGAACGCCAGATAATCGATTTTGCCGAGCCGTTCTATGCCAAACGCGCTCAGCAACAGCCGATAGGACACGGCGATGCATCCCCCGAACACGAGGAATGGAAAGAACGGCAGCACCTGTTGCGAAATGACATAACGTTCGAACAAGTACAGCGTCCAGCGTCCTTGCACCAGCCAGACGTCCGGCGAGTCGCGTACCGCGCCGAATTCGTCGTCAATGGAAATCGAAAACGCCGCGAGACGGAAAAAGTAAAAAAGTATAAAAATGAACAAAAGAATCGACGTCTCGGCGTTGAGCCAACGGCTCAATGGTATGCGCAGGCCATTTGATGGCAATCGTGTGGGCTGTGCTTCGACTGACAGCTTGTGCGTGGTCATCGCTGCTTACTGCGCGGATTAAGGTGTGATCGCATGGCCGACTCCTGCACCTTCGTCGAGCAGTCGGCCATAAATGGCGGAATGGCCATCACGCAGCTTGAGCAGAGTTGGCCCGATATCGTTTGGTCCGATGGTCAGTGCTGGACAAACGACGGGCCGCCCGGCCTTTGCCTCGTCGAGTTGCGCGACGACACATCGGGCTCCCTGCCGTTCGATGTCGGCCGTTTCACGCTGCCTTGTAGCATTGTCCAGCAACGACACCGACTTCGGCACGACGAGCAGGAGCGCCGCACACGCAGCTACACCGCGCGCCATATGACGTGGCCACCGATCCACACATGCCATCCATCCTAGCCACGCGTACGGAAGCATCGCGGCTATTGGCCAGAAATGGAAACGTGTCTTTCCCATTGTAGTAAACACGCCGGCGTCCGCGGTGATCGGGGCAAAGCCGGCACGTCCGAACGCCACGAGCGCGGCATAGGTTGCGCTGCCGATGCCGGCGTAGAGCGCCAGCAGCGTCCAGAAGCGGGGCGTAATCGAATTCACGCGTGAGCCGCGCAGTTCGCGCAATGCGATTACCACGGCAGGCGTCAGCACGACTGCGGCGCACAGCGCATCGAGCGCGATGTAAGGGCCGCCGTAACCGAGCGCCCTTCCAAATAGGGCGACAAAGAAAATCCAGAATCGGTGGTCCCATGGATAAACCGTTTCCGCGTGATGACTGTGCTCGAGCAGGGACCCTTGTTGAAGCGTAACGAGCAGGAATTGCACGACGAATAGAGACACGCCCGCGCCCAGCACGAGCAGGCTCGCGCGCGTGAGAGATGGCGACCGCCTCGCGTATATCACAAAGGCGGAAATGCCCAGCGACGCGAGCAATGCGCCGCCGGAAATATAGGCGAGTCCCGACGCGAGACAGCACGCGATCAACGCAACGGTAGCCCACATGCCGAATCGTGAATCTTCCGGCCGCATGAAAAAACTGAGCAGGATCGTTCCGAATAGCGTCGGCAGCGCCTGCTGATAAGCGATAGCCGCGTTGGACCAATAAGCGCCTGCACTGAGCGATGCGAGCGATGCGGCGATGGCGATGGCTCCGACCAAAGGTCGTGCACGGGTAACACCGAACACGATCCGCATCTGCAAGGCGATCTGTAGCAGAAGTAAACCAACTGACGTTAACCGCAGCATGAAGAAGTCGTCATCGGTCAGCTTAAGGACGACGAAATCAAACAGCTGGTTGGTAAGAAAGTAGGTATCGTTGCCGACCGCCCCCAACCAACTCCACCCGTCGATGATATTGAAGCGCCCTGGTAAAACGTAGCGCCAGTCGTCGAACAGCGGAAGCCGCGGCCCCATCGACGCACAAGTATAAAAATATAAAACGCCGCAACACGCGATCATCGCCACCGCGACGGTCGGCAACGCCGCGCGCCGACGCACGGCGGCCAAGAGCGCAACGAGCGCGACGAACGACAACAGCGCCGTGAGGGCGAAATCGGTGGCGCGTATCCGCAACGATGGCGTCGGCACGATGAGCTGCGGGTCGTCGTCACGCGCGGTGACGCGGCTATCGGTGTCGGTCGAGCTTATGTCGCTCGCCAGCGGGTGGCCATTGACGATCGTCCGATAGGCGATTGGAACGCGCGCGGCGCCCGCGGACCAGTACGCATTCATCAGACGAAACACGCCCGGCTTTTGTCCCGGATCGAAACGGACCGTGTCGCCGATGAAAAGCCCGGGGAGCGGCACGGTGATGTCGTTCACACCTTTGACGAGTACTGTCTTTATCGAGTCGGTCTCATTCCATTGACCATTGCGTGAATAGAATGTCTGCGCAAGATCGGCGTCCTCGGACTCGATGGAAATATGCAACTCGACTTGCCCAGTATTTGCGACGAAATAGAAGGTGCCGAGCAGCCACAACAGCATGCACGTCGTCACGTATGTCGCGAACGGAATCGCTCGGCTCATGCGATCGGTTTTTCCGCGCGCGGCAGCAGCACGGCTCGGCTCAGCAAAAAGGTGACTGGAACAGTCACGGCGATACTGGCCAGCAACGCGAATTGTTTGCTGACGTCGAGCCAGCGCACCGCCATATTGAGAACCAGTGCGCCCAGCAGGTACTGAACGGCGTATACGATGGGGAATGCTGCCATCGTGGCGACCGTCCGTGTTACGCGGAAGACGAACGACGTGCTCAACAAGTAAGCGATCGCAATGCCGGCGATATACGCCACCGTGTAAGCGACGGTGTAGTCGAGCATCGGCAACAACGCCAGATAGATCGCATACGTGACGGCGGTATTGATCGCTCCGGCGGCGATAAACCGTACCGCTTGGGTTCTCCAGCGCATGGTCATCCCCTGGAGGTTGCAGCGATCAGCCGGGTGAACTCATCGTAATCGCGTATGTAGTCCGCAGCATCGTAATGTTCAGAAGCGAAAACAAGCAGTACGGCATCCTGACTGTATTTGTATTGGGTACCCCACGTCAGCGGCGGCAGGTGGATGCCGAGATAAGGTTCGGCGACTAGAAATTCCTGCCGGCGCATTCCGTCGTCGGCCACTACCGAGCAACGGCCGTGTACGCACAGCAGAAACTGATGACAAGCACGATGCGCATGCTCGCCACGCGTTTCGGCACTCGGCACGTCGTAGACGAGAAAATATCGCTTCACTGCAAAAGGGATGTCGCGCCCGAATTCGCCGACACTCAAGCTACCGCGCAGATCCGCGACCTGCTTGAGCCGATGCAGCGTCACGCCCTTTATCTCGGTGTTCGTGACGGCAGCTTTATTGGATAACGGCGACGGTGCCGAATTGCGCTCCGCCGCACGTTCGTCGACGTAGCCTACGATGCGCGCCGGGTTTCCGACAACGATCGCAAACGGCGGCACCGAACGCGTAAGTACGGCACCGGCTCCAATCATCGCGTTGCGCCCGATGCGCAGTCCTGGAAGAACTGTCGCGTTAGCGCCGATCGAAGCACCACGCTCGATATAGGTCGCGGCAAATTTCTCCGGATAAACCTTGCTGCGCGGGAAGCGATCGTTGGTGAAGGTGGCATTGGGTCCGATGAAAACGTCGTCCTCCACGCGCAAGCCATCCCACAACTGCACACCACATTTTACGGTTACCCGATCGCCAATGACGACGTCGTTCTCGATAAAAACGTGGTCGCAGATGTTGCAGTCCGCGCCGATACGGGCGTTCGGCAGCACATGTGCAAACGCCCACACGCGTGTGCCAGGACCGATGGCGGTACTCTCGCAGCGAGCCAATTCATGCACGAAGAAACTCATCGCGTAGACTTTCCTTCGGAGGGAGTGCGTATGATAGTGCAGGTGCGTGCAACGTGACGGCGCGATGGAATGTGCATTTTACAGTTGACCACACCGACGACGAGCGATCGGCACTCGAATGTGCGTAGTGGTCGATTTCAAGGGCGGTGTTTCAGCCTTTGGTTCGACGTTGCCCCGCATCGAAAGTTTCCGAACGCATAACGACGGCCAACGGTCGCTGCTGCGTATTCGCGTAGGCGCGCCATAAGTACGCACCGATGATGCCGAGACCCAGCGCATTGAGACCGCCGAAGAACATCACCATGATGATGGTGGCGGCATATCCGGGCACAGCAACGCTGCCGATGATCCGCAGCACGACCACGATTAAGCCGAACAGCACCGCCACACCGAGCCCGAGCATGCCGATCAACAGCAATATGCGAATCGGCAAGTCGGAAAAGGCGAAAATGCTGTCGAGCATGTAAGTCAATTTACGGCGGAACGTCCAGGCGCTCTTGCCATGCTCTCGCGCGCGCCGCGAATAAGGCACAACGGAACGGCGGAAGCCCAGCCAGAACAATAGTGCGACCAGCGAGCTGTTGCGTTCGTCGAGCAGAAGCAGATGATCGAGAAATTTCCGATTGCAAGCGAAAACGTCGACGCCGCCAGGAGGAATGTCACGGTTCACGAGCCGTCGATACGCGCGCCAAAATAGTTGCGAGGCGAGCCTGCTGAAAAGCGGATCGTTGCGCGCATCGCGAGTACCGACCACGATGTCGGCCTCGTCGTTCCTGAGTTGCTTGAAGAATTCGAGAGCTAATTCCGGAGGCTCCTGCAGATCGGCCGCCATCACCGCGAAAAATTCGCCGCGTGCGGCGGTCAGGCCGCTGCGAATGGCGGCGAACGATCCAAAATTCCGCGATAACACCAGCAATTGCGAAGCGAACGACATGCCGGGAAGTTGCTCGCGCAGAATTTCATAGCTTCGATCCGGACTGCCGTCGACGACGAAAACCGCTTCGAAGTCGCCGTTCAGCGCGCGGTCGATATCGGCTACTGCGTTCAGCAGCGCGGGCAACGATTGCTCGTTGCGGTAAACGGGGATAACCAACGAATACATCACGGTGTCCACTCGGAAAGTGCCGCACACACGCGTTCGACTTCGTCGTTCGTCATATCCGGATAGCACGGCAGCGAAACAATTTGATGCACGCTAGCCTCGCTGACAGGCAATCGCAGATTCTCAGCGACATGATTCTTTAAAACGGGCTGCTGGGTGTCGAGCAGCGGATAGTGAATATCCGTCACGATGCCGAACTCCGCCAGGTGTTGGCGCAACGACTCGCGTGCATGCGTACGCACGACGTACAAATGCGCGACGTAGTCGTCACCGCCGACATCCGGATGACGGAGGCCATCGCAGGGCGTTGCGGCGTAGCGGCGTGCGATTTGACGACGGCGGGCGTTACGCTCATCGAGCAATGGCAATTTGACTCGCAGTATGGCCGCCTGCATTTCATCCAATCGGCTGTTTCGTGCGGGCCCTTCGATCGAAACGTATTTTTCTTCCCAACCGTATTGGCGCAACCGACGCAAGCGCGAAGCGACGCCTTCATCGCGACAGGTAATCATACCGGCGTCGCCCATCGCGCCCAGATTTTTAGTCGGATAGAAACTGAAGCAGCCGGCATCGCCCCACGTTCCGGCGACGCGACCGTTTTGACGTGCTCCGTGCGCTTGAGCGCAGTCTTCGATCAAAGCGATGCCCGCGCGTTCGGCGAATGCGCAAAGGCTCGTCATGTCGGCCATGCGTCCATATAGATGAGTCACCACGACGGCGCGGGTGCGTGACGTCGCCGCCGCGCGCACAGACGCAGCGTTCAACACGAGGTGGTGATCGTCGACATCGGCGAACACCGGCGTCGCGCCGATGGAGCGAACCGCGGTTGCGGAATACATGCCGGCGTTCGCGGCGATGATCACGTCGTTGCCAGGTGTGACGCCTAACGCACGCAGCGCAAGTTCGATCGCGTCCGTCCCGTTCGCGACACCAATTGCGTGAGGTGCTCCGCAATAAGCAGCAAACTCTGTCTCGAATTCTCGCAATTCAGGACCGTGGATGAACCATCCGCGTTCAACGACGCGCAGGATCGCAGCCTTGATCGCTTCCTGCTCCGGCACGGGGCGAGACAAATCGTTTAAAGAAATTTTTTTCATGATTCTCGAACTACCCATCCGCAAGAATTCAACGAGCGACTATCCACTAACCCGCGTTCGGCCAAAAAAGGCTGGTCCTATAGAAAAGTAATCTGTTGATTACCACACAAAGGAAAATATACGCGATGACGATCGGAGCGCAGCTAATGCACAGCCGGCGTCCTTCCGCCGACGCCAGCAGTTGCCATGCTGATAGCGACAACGCGACGAAGCCAAATAGTCCAAAACGATTTTCTGTTGCGGACAGAGCCACGTACGCGCATGAAAGAGCGACGGTCAGTATAAGAAATATCGCCAGATTTATATTTGGCGGCGTCCGTAGGTGTTGAAAAAGTCCCAATAGTCCTATAGCGACAGTGAGCGCGCTGACGATCAGTGCCGGAGTTACCAATCCAATCGCGGAACGCGGAATGTAGGGAACGAACGCGACGTAGTTGAATGCAGACCATGTGTGCACGAGAACGAGAAAAAAGCCTTCAACAGGATGTGCCACATAGAATTCCGATGTTTTCTCCGCCGACGACAATGACGTGTATGGCGATGGAACCGGCAATGGACCGTAGATCCCATGATTCTCGACGGTCGAATAATTCAACGTACCAATGCCGTAACCAATTTGCTCGTCCCCAAACTTTGTCGCTGTCGTCGGCGTAAACGAGTGAAACGTGTTCCAGTTTATGTATGCTTGCGGTGCAAGAAGTATCGCCATGACGGCAAATGCTGCCGCTAGTGCTTTCATCACATCCTTCCGTGTGATGTTCTGTCGCAAGGTTTCTTGAGCGACGTACACGGCGACGGGCACGAGCAACCATACCAATGTAGATCGCGCAGCGATGGTTGTGGAGACCAATGCGGCCCCAACGACGCAGCGCCAAATAGCGTTATCGAATCGATGAGCGAGCAGAACGACCAACAAAGGAAGGCCGAAGATCGCCACAACGCTTTCCTGGATCGGATAAGGCGCGATGGATAATGCGAGTGGATTCAAAAAAACCGGTATCGCAAACCAAAACCACTTCCGCATTCCGTCACGACGCAAAACGAACCCGCTGGCGATCGACGACGTTACAAAGAAACACGATGCCAGTAGGAACGGTATCGCCACAGGAATTGAGGCTGGAGACACGCTCGCCATTTCCGCGAGCTTCTCGAGCAAGCCAAGCGTAAGCGGGGTCAGATAAAAACGGTAGCCGGCGCCTCTGTCTTGCCAGAGCAAGCCATCGTGTATCAGCGAATGGCCGGCGGGAAGATAGTAGTTGGACGCGTCACAGCAAAACGTCGCATGCGCGGCAATCCACATGAGAACGAGCAGCTGCACGCCGTGAGCGACGACGACGAAGAGCCACGGTCTTTCAATAGCCGCTCGGCGCAACGATCCGAACGCCGAACTGACGAATGGTCGGTTGTACAACGAAATTCCCACTAAGTGCGCAATTCTTCGAGATTGGCGAACAGGTCGAGCGCCTGCGGATTCGCCAACGCATCCGTGTTCTTCACAGCCTTGCCATGAATCACGTCACGCACGGCCAGTTCCACGATTTTGCCGGAAATAGTGCGCGGGATGTCGGACACTTGCAGGACCTTTGCAGGAACATGGCGTGGCGTGGTGTTGTCGCGAATCTGTTTCTTGATGCGTTCGCGCAGTGCGTCGTCGAGTTTCGCGTCGTCACGCAAGCGGACGAACAGCACGACGCGCACGTCGTTGTCCCATTCCTGGCCGACGGCAATTGATTCGACCACTTCAGGCAATTGTTCGACTTGGCGATAAATTTCCGCCGTGCCGATGCGCACACCGCCGGGATTGAGGACGGCATCGGACCGACCATAGATGACGATCCCTTCATGTTCGGTCAGCAAAGCGTGGTCGCCATGCGCCCACACATTGGGAAATTTGGAAAAGTACGCATTGTGGTATTTTTCGCCTTGCGGATCGTTCCAGAATCCGACCGGCATGCTCGGGAATGGCGCGAGACAGACGAGTTCGCCTTTTTCCTCTTGTACCGATTCGCCGGCCTCGTTGAAGATTTCCACCTTCAATCCGAGACCGCGGCATTGCAGTTCACCGCGGTAGACGGGCAGCAGCGGACAACCGAGTGCGAAGCACGAAATGATATCGGTGCCGCCCGATATCGACGACAGCATCAGTCGATCTTTCACGTCGCGATAGACGTAGTCGAAACTTTCGTCGGCCAATGGCGATCCCGTGGAAAGGATCGTTCTCAACGTAAGCAATTTGTGCGACTGACGCGGTTTAATACCGGCTTTTTCGACTGCCGAAATCCATTTCGCACTCGTGCCGAGAATGGTGATTCCGACTTCGTCGACCAAATCCCACAACACGGTACCGTCGGGATGAAACGGCGAGCCGTCGTAGAGAACGACTGTCGCACCGACCGCGAGGCTCGACACCAGCCAGTTCCACATCATCCAACCGCACGTCGTGTAATAGACGATCTTGTCTTCGCGTTTCACATCGGTGTGCAGCACCAGTTCTTTCAGATGCTGAATGAGCGTGCCGCCAGCACCGTGGACGATACATTTGGGAACGCCCGTCGTACCGGACGAATACATGATGTAAAGCGGGTGGTCGAACGTCGTCGGCGTGAAATCGATGGCATGACTTTCGTCGCCGACGAAATCCGACCACGACACGGCATTCTTGATGTCGGTCAATTTCATCGCATCGCCGCTATACGGAATGACGACAACTTTTTCGACTTTAGGAATCTGTTTCAGCACATCGCGAATCTTGGCCAGGCAATCGAACTTTTTCCCGCCGTAACCGTATTTGTCGGCCGTGATCAGCACTTTGGGCGCGATCTGCCCGAATCGATCGACGACGCCTTGCGTGCCGAAATCCGGCGAACACGACGACCATACGGCGCCGATCGATGCTGTTGCCAGCATGCCGATCACCGCTTCGGGAATATTGGGCAAAAATCCGGCGACGCGATCGCCCATGCCGACGCCGACTTCGCGCAACGCGTGCGCGAGCTTGCCGACTTCCTCATGCAATTCGGCGTACGTGAACTCGCGATTCGTTCCCCATTCGTTGCGCGCGACGATCGCAACACGATCGTCTTTATAACGCAGCAGATTCTGTGCGAAATTCAGTCGGACATTCGGAAACCACTTCGCGCCCGGCATCTTCTCGCCGTCGACAAGCACGTCGTCGAAATCGCCCGTCGCACGGATTCCGCAAAATTCCCAGACGAGTTTCCAGAATTTTTCCGGGTGCCGAATCGAAAAATCATACAAAGGCGAGTAACGACGAATGTCGTCGTTGCCGGTCTGTTCGCGAACGAAGCGGATGAAGCGATTGATGTTCGCGCGCTCGATGCGCTCCTGGCCCGGTTCCCACACCGGTTTTGCCATGATGATTCTCCCTTTCTTACGTCATCGGCTGCGTTGTTCGCGTTCTAGTATACGGCAGGCGAGTCGTGGGCTGGATCATTCGCGTGCGCTTTTTCATGGCGCTTGACCGTGACGCGATTTCTATTCATAAAATGGCAACGATCGATTGCGGCGGCCAGGGGAAGGGGACGAAGCGCACATGAATTCGGCCGTCGAAAATGCACCGAGTGCACCGACCTTTGTCGCACCTCCGGATTACGCGCCGATCGTTGTCGAACATCCGTTTGAGTTTCGCGGCAACGCGACAGAATATTTCCGCATCTGGATCGTCAATCTCGCGCTGAGCATCGTGACGTTGGGAATTTACTCGGCGTGGGCGAAAGTAAGGACAAATCGTTACTTCTACGCGAACACGAGTGTCGCTGACGCACCGTTTGAATATCTGGCGCGGCCGGGTCCGATTTTGCGCGGCCGGCTGATCGCTTTCGTGTTGTTCGTCGGCTATGTCATCAGCGGACATTTTTCGGTGAATCTGCAACTCGGTCTGCTGGTGTTGATTGGATTTCTCACGCCGTGGCTGATCGTGCGCGGACTGAAGTTCCATGCACGCTATTCCGCGTGGCGCTCGCTGAATTTCCAATTCGTAGGCGGTTACGCCGCGGCGTACGGAAGGTACCTTTTCCTCAACGTGCTGATTCCTTTCTCGCTCGGCATCGCCTTTCCGTATGTGCGCGCGCAACAGAAAAGATTCGTCGTCGAATCCCATCGTTTCGGTGGTCAGCCATTCAAGTTTTCCGCGACGAGCGGCAGTTTCTATCCGCCATACGTCATCGCATTTTTCATGATCATCGGATGGTATGTGCTGTCGGTCGCCGTGGCGTTGGCAGTTTTTTCCAGTGGCCTTGCCGGTCGCGGCGCGCACGCGGCGACGTCGCATTCGGCGATCGTGTTCATTACCCTGTTTTTGTACGCCGGTATGTTCATGGTGTTCGTATACGTCAATTCGCGCATCAACAATCTCATCTATAACCATCTCGCGGTGGCGGGCAACCGCTTGCGCTCGGAGTTGAAAGCCAGCGAATTGATCTGGATTTATTCGGTCAATTCCGCAGCAATCCTTTGCACGTTAGGCATGGCTATTCCGTGGGCAATGATCCGCATGGCGCAGTATCGCGCGGCGCGGTTGACGTTGATCAGCGCGGGCACTCTCGATAGTTTCCGCGCAGTTCACAGCGGCGACGAAAGCGCTGTCGGCGCCGAGGTCGACGCGTTTTTCGATATCGACATCGGATTCTGACGCATGTTCGACGGCAATTATTTCAACGGCAACGATTCGCGCAGGGTGCGCGTGACATGCGATGCGATGGCCGATGGATCGCTCGCCGTTCGTGGCAACGGCGTCGAAGTTTCCGTGCCGCGCGCATCGATTCGCGTGACGCCGCGGCTCGCGAGCACGCATCGCACGCTGTATTTTCCGGATGGCGCGCAGATCCAAAGTGACAACAACGACGCCGTCGATGCGGCCTTTCCCGATCGGCGCGTGGAAGGCATTGCCGATCGGCTCGAGCGGCATCCGCAGGTTGTCGCGGCGAGCGTCATCGTCGTGTTCGTCGC
>OLMB01000211.1_pt1 | contig 22630 bp, 12 predicted proteins | sample 1604691 | NCBI WGS metagenome assembly OLMB01 (sample SAMEA104055722, study PRJEB20765) | soil metagenome | isolation source: soil
ATCAGATGCAACAGAAATTGAAGGTAGAGTTTTGGGTTCTGCCCACGGTCCTGCAGCACTGACAAAATTTTCGGAGTACCAGTAGGACTTGATTAAACGTCGAAGTAAACTTCTGCTTTGAGAATTCGGGGGGCGTGAGCGTTTGTTCGCGTCCGCGCGAAGGAGTCGAATTACCCGCGACGCTAACTCTTAGGTCAACTGGCGGCACGTCGTCGATACGGATACCTCAGTAACCATTCAACACGATAACTGCAGGAGTTAATTGCCCCGCGGCAGTTTTATAGCCGGCGCAAAGCCGGGCCAACGTTGCGCTTCACTGAGAACGACGCCGCATCGTTTCCGCTGTCGCAATAAATCCAGACCCAATTAGAGTTCGGCGCGCGGCGCCGAGTCAAAGAGCTTAACGCACGTCCGATCGCCAAAAGCTCATTGCAAACGGCGCATCGTTGCATCGCTGAAGCCGTCCATCCTGGTGAGCTGATCCGATAGGCGCACCTACGATCGAAAAACATCTGTTAAGAATATTGATTTCCAAGTCCGGAAAAATTTAACCAGGATCCACCTTCATTCGCGCGCACGCGTCACGCCTCAGGATCGAATCCGTCAAAGAATATGCGGTCTGGTCCGGAACCGGATCCGAATGCACCGATGTCGGCGCGCGCCGGTGACGCGCGAATAACCATATCCACGCTGGTCTTCAAGGAGCTGGCCTTGTCCCGTCCCGGTATCGTTGCCGTGGTCACACCGATGCCCGTGTTGCCTTGTGCTCGCCACAAACCGAGAGTGCGCCGTGTATGCGGTGCCACGTCGTTGCGGACGCACATGCATATGCTAAAAATTTCGCGTCAGTCGCAGACCGAGATCGTAGGTAAGCCTCGCGTTGGCACGCCCCCACACCGAGTGTGCAACGGTGACGCTCAGCAGATAATTCGACGCAATCGCACAATCTAATCCAGCGCCAATATCCGCGTGCTCCTCGAGCCGGAATTTGTCGTGAAGTTCCCAGTACGGGTTAGCGCCGTCGGTCGTAGCAGTAGGCCCCGGGGCATACTGCCCGATCTGCGCGTCGTCGTAGCCATTGCCAAGTTTGACGTCGGCAATGCCCCTCACGCTCAATGCGGGACTGAAGAAATAGCCCACGTTGAGGGCCGTCGTGTAGTAGTTGTTGTTGATGTTCAAGACATGCTGATTGAAGATGTACTGCACGTGTGCGTCATAGTAGAAATTGGAGAGCTCCAATTGATGCGATAGTTCGAAGCCGAGGCCTATACGACGCGTGCGCTGCCCGATTCCCGCAGCACCGTAAAAAGGATAGTTATTGCTCGGTACGTATAAATCGAATGACGGCGCGATGTTGTAACCGTCGATGTCTTGGTGATACGTGACGCCGGCATTCCAGTCCTGCCAAAAACCATTGTACGAACCGTCGTCGATTTTCGTCGGTTCGCAATTTGGCGGACACGGTAGTTGTGGATGCGCGTAGTTGCCGGTGTACTTGCTAGTGATGTAAGGAATTCCCGCGCGAATCTCCCAATGGTCGGCGACGAAATAGCTTGCGTCGAATTCCATTGAATCGAAATGCACATTGCCGGAAGACGAACTGGGGTGGGCGGGTCCGTCGTAGTCGCCGTGTGAATAAATCTGTTGCAGTCCGATGCTGACCGAGCCGTGTCCCTCGGCGAACATGGGTGCGGGTTGTTCATCGGCAGCTTCCTGCTCGTTGTCCGTTGCGCGCGCTGGTGCGGGCAGAACGGCAGCAAACAACATCGCGATGGCGGCGATCTGAATCGTTAGACGGTGCAACATCGCGAAACCCCCTGTGATGGTCGACGAATTACGCGCCGCGCTTCTGCATACTTTGTTCGATCGATTTCAAATATTGATTGACGCCATCGCCGACATGCACGGCCCGTGGATAGCGTTCCGATTTTTCACCCTTTCCGACGATTGCCACGAGCGCGGGTTGGCGCGACGATTTGTCTAGACGCGCTGCAACGGCATCCATGTCGGCGGCATCGGCGATGATGACGTCGAAGTGCTTGTTGCCCAGCGCATGCGTGAACGCTTGCTCATCCGTCGCCAGCGTCACGTGGTGTCCCGCGCGCTCGAGTCCGGTATAAAGCTGGCGATTAGAGTCGGCATCCGTCGAGTTTGGGCGATAGATCAAGATGTCGGCCGGCTGGCGCGTAATGAAGGCGTGGTAGCGTTGGCTTATGCCCCGTTCGAACATACTTTCTCCGCACGCTTGCGCACCGTTGGATACGGCGCACAGCGAAAGAGCGGAGACCGCGAACGCGATTGCTGGCTTGTACATGGTGTTTCCTCAATAAGAAAGTTATTTCGTCGATTTTTCTGGCTTCGAAGTACTTATTCCGGATTTTGTGTTGCCGATTACAGGCTCCGCCGTAATTGCGAAAAACGCCGGGCTCGATGGGACGGTGGAAACATCGTCGAGATCGATCGATTTTATAGCGCGTTCCGGATGGGGATTGACCAATCGCGGATTGCTCAACAAAGACTGATATTGCTCACCTGTCAAACGCTGATAGTCGCCCCACACCCACCCGTACGGTACGTGCTCATCTTGCGACTTGTCGGCAGGCAATTCATAGCCGCTGCGAAGCAGGACGTCTTCCGTCGATCCATCGCGATAATGAATTCGTAAACGCACTTGCGGCTCTCCATTCGCCAACGGGGTGAATACGCCTGCGAGCATCAGAACGTGGAAGGCGGCGATCTCGCCGTCCGGTATTGCGATGTTCTTTGCGGTGTCATTGAAAGCCGTGCGATCAACACTCGTCGATTGGCGCAATTCATCCATTCCGCGCACGTCGTAGTCGACGCCTTGAATGCGGGCGACACCCAGAGGCAGCAAATTCATCGATGGAACGATGGCGTGCGCCGTGTTCAAGATCGTATCCGGCGCTGTGTTGTACAACGCGGTCAGGTCGATCAGTTGCGGTAAAATATCCGGCGCGCGTTGCGGGATGGGCTCGCCATCGACGTTGCGCAATGCTGCAATCTGCGGACGTGCAGGTGGCGCTCGCCATTCGCCTGGGTCGTTCGCGCTGCCACGGAAACTTTCGCCGGACAACGTCGGATCGTTCGCTTCCGCATTGAGCCGGCTGGATTCCGTTTCTATCGCATCCGTCGTTCGTTCGTCGGTGCGCGTCGGCCACACTATCCATTGTCCATGCAGTGTGCGCGCAAGCAGTTGCGTGTCGTCTTCGGAAAATGCCAGCTGCGCAATCAAGTCGACGGAAAACAAATCTGCCTCCAGCGGAATGCCGATGGCAGCGCCGCTCCCCGCGTCATACAGCTGCACGCCGAATTTGTAGGCGTGTGCGATGACTCGGCCGTCGTGACTGAGCGCGACCGCCGCTGTGGACAGGTCGCGCGTGGGTGAAAGGAGTCGGCGTTCCTCAGATGTGCCGACGCCAATTACATCGACATCGCGGCCTGCGACGAACGGATTTTGCCGCGTGGCGATCACGCCCGTCGCCAGGATATTCTTCATCTCGCTGACAGTTCGAACAGTGCCTCCAGGAACTGTCCACGCCTTCAGCGTCGTGCTCGATGCGCTTTCGTCGTCCCGTCGCTCAAGCACGTCAAGCTCACCGGCATTTGCAGCGAACGCCGCCCACACAACCGCCTTGTCGGCATCCGCGTGATACGTGCCGAGTGCCTTGAGTGAACGCGCGTCTAACACCTGCGTCGGCAACTGACGCGAGCCGACCGCGAGCAGACGATCGCCGGCCGCCGACAATTCGAACTGTCGCAATGGTCCTCTCACCGTTTCGTTCGCAAGCGCTGTGCCGGTGTGTAGATCGAACGATTCGATGCGTTCCGAAAATCCTTGTTTTGTATCGACCGGAAATGCGAGCACCACCACGTTCGACTCCGCGCTCGCCACCAATCGCATCGGCGTCGCACCGAGATCGATCGGCTTGAAGCGCGGTGCCATGGTGCGTGCATCGAACACGGTCAATGCTGTGCCTGACGTCGTAATCAGCGTGCGCGCAGAATCGATCAGTTCGGCGAAGCCGAGCGGCTGCGGCATCTTGATCCAGTCGGTCGAGTTACTGCCGTCGAGCGCGAAAATACGGACGGAATCGTACGCCACGTCGGCGATGTGCTTGCCGTCGAACTGCAGCATGCCCGGAAGAAAACGCGCCGTATGCGCGTCGAGTACCGGTGAGTGCGGAACTCGCCACAGGCGAACTTCACCATCGGTTTCCGCTGTGATCAGCATGCCGGTTCTTTCGCAGAACCCAAGCGAGTACGGACCCGCGACCGCAGGACGCATGGGACTGGTCATCATGCGTACGGGCGGCAGTCCGGTGGGACTGGGTTGTGGCAATCGCCATAGCGCCGACTTGCCGAGACCCGACGCAATCAGCAAATGTTCCTTGTGATCGATGCGGACCCGACGCAGTTCGAAGTCATGTTGCATTTGTCCGGCGTTGACGGCATTGCCGCTGTCCACATCAAAGGCGAACGCGGCGCCGTCCCAACGCACTGCCGCCAGCCAGGCGTCGTCTTCACTGAATGCGACCCACGTGACTTCGCGCCCGATCGGCGTCGGAAGCTGACGCAGCAGCCCGCTCGCGACTTCCAGAACGAACACTCGACCTTGATAGTCGCCGAACGCGAAGCGTTTGCCGTCGTTGCTTTCGGCCCACGCGGAAAGACCTTCCGATTGAGACAGCGGTATGTTGCGCGTGAGCCGCAACGTGCGCGGATCATAGAACTTCAGCGTTTGGCCGTAATATCGGTTTGATCGGCCGAGCGCCATCACATAACGCGCATCGCGCCCGAGCACCAGAATTTCCTGATCGGCCGTTTGTGTTGTCAACGGCGAGAGAGCACGCCACGGTTGTACTTGCCAAACTTGTATTTGTTGCGAGCGGTTGCGCAAGATTGCGAATTTTCCGTCGGCGCTGAAATTCGCATCCGACAACTCCGCGAACTCGGAAGGGAACGGCATCACCGACGCATTGGCCAAATCGATGACGTACGAATTGCTTTCTTGCGGCGACGTGTAGAAATCGATCCAGTCCAGCGTCACTCGAAGATGGTCTTCGTCGACGAATCGCAGCAGCGCGGGAATTTCCGGTGCATCGGTCGAGTCCGGCAGACCGAGCAGGTCGACGTGACCCAGTTCACGCAGCGAATGGGTATCGAACCAGTGCACCGTGAGGTCGCTCATGGCGATGGCGAACTTCGTCCCGTCCGGGCTCAATTCCGCGGCGAACGGCGATGCCGTGCTCGCGTTCGGTACACGCATGCGATCGAGCAGCACGACGCCCTGATCGAGAATCATCCGAATCGCGTGCCGTTCCACATTCGCCTGTTGCGGCTGTCCGCCTCGCTCGGCGTCTTCGACATTCGCGATCAATGCGGGCAATGCCGCGAAGCCTTTGCTGTCGCGTTCCAATTGCAATGCGCCGACACGGCGGCTATCGCGCAAGCGCTCATTGGAGACTTGGGCATTGCGCTCCGCGCGCAGCCATTGCGTCGTGACGCCGACGATTCCGACGATGAGCGACAACGAGAACAGCAATCCAACCACAGCGAGATACGGTTGACGCTGCGCCCATCGCCAAAACCGTTGCAGTGAACTCAACGGGCGCGCTTGCACTGCGCGGTTCTCGAGAAACCGCGCCAAGTCATCCGATAACGCGCGAGCGGTGACGTAGCGCTCCGCGACATTGCGGCACATGCACTTTTCGATGATGGCTTCCAGATCGCGCGGAATGGATGCCAGCGCTTCGCGCGGCCGGCGCATCGTGCCACCGACCACGAGCTTCAGCGTGGCTTGCGGTGAGTCGCCCAAAAACGGTGGCGTGCCGATAACCAGCTCATACAAGATTGCGCCCAAACCCCAAATATCAGTCGCAGGGGTGATGCTTTGCGATCCGGCAGTTGCCTGCTCGGGCGCCATGTAGCTCGGCGTGCCGGAAACTTCATGGTTGTCCGCGACGAGTCCGGATTCAAGGCGGCGCGCCAAACCGAAGTCGGCGACATGCGGTGTGCCATTTTCGTCGAGCAATACGTTGGCTGGTTTCAAATCCAGATGCAGCACGCCAAGGCGATGCGCGTAGTCGACGGCCTCGGCGACGGTGCGCACGAACGCCGCCGCGCGCCGTGGCGAAAAGCGTTTCTCGGTCTTCAGCTGAGCGGCGAGACTCGGACCATCGATCAGCCGCATGCTGAAAAAGTGCAACTCTTCTGCGCTGCCGACTTCGTATATCGCCACGATATTCGGATGCTGCATGCGTGCGGCGTTTTGCGCTTCGCGCCGAAATCGTTCGATAAATATTTTGGACGCCCAAGGTCCCGCGGCCAGCAACTTCACGGCGACGTCACGCTCGAGGCTGCGTTGCCGCGCGCGATAAACCACGCCCATGCCGCCTTCGCCGATCAGTTCCAGCAGTTCGTAGTCGCCGAACTGTCGCTGCAGCGGATCATTTAGATCAAGTTCCAGCGCGTCTGTCGACAGAATTGCGAGATGCCCGCCTTCTACTTGCGTGGCGCCCACCGTCAAACTTCCGAATGCAAGATCGGCGACCGCTTCGACACGCAGACTTGCCAGTGGATCGGCGTCGAATGCGCTCAGCAAACTTTCGCGATCGACACTCACGCGCTGGCTTCTCGCAACACGGTCAGCAACGCCGCTTGTTCACTGGCAAGGTCCTGAGCCGAGGTAACGGTGTCGGAAAGTTCTTGTCCGGCCAATTCTCGAAAACGTTGACGCAGCCGTTTCAACGCGACCACCAATGCCAACGGCGGAATCTTCAAGCGTGCGGCGATGGCTTGATACTCGCCTGGCCCGGGATCGCGTGTCAGATACGGATTGAGCGCATCGAACATTTCCGCATGGCCAGTCTGGTTCGCTTCGGATCGCAAGCGGTGCAATGCGCGCGACAAGACCTCGAGTGCAAAACAACGTTGATAAGCGGCCTCGGGAGAAAGTGCGTGTGCGTTGTCACGCAGGTTGCGGGCTTCCAGATCCAGCGGTGCGCGCAGCGGATTGCGGTTGTCTTCGGTTACCGCCTCGCGCCAATCGCCGCCGAGAAAAAGGTTGAGCTGATCGAGCAAGAATCGTCTGAAGTGACCTCTCGGCGGCCGCAACTGCGCATCCTGGACTTGCGCGATGAGATGACGCAGAAACGCTCGCGTGATTTCCTCCGCGATAGGCGGTATGTGCCCACAGCGGCGAACATATGCGTAGACCGGATACCAATACCGCTGAGACAGTTCGGTGAGAGCGGTTTGCGCATCCGGCGAATCGGTCGTCGCCATTTGCATGACGACGGACCAGCGCGTGGTGGCAAACCGATCCTGGGACCTGCTCGATGAAACAACGGACATACACTCTCCACGAAGACCATCTAGCGTTCAGCAAATGGCGCTAAGGATTACATTGCTCCTCAAAGTTATTCCGCCGCCATCACGTTAGCCAACGTAGCGCGCAGCATGCGCAATTCGGATTCCAGATCTTCACGTCCAGCCGTCGTCTGCTGCAGTTCTTCGCGTACCAGTGCGCGCAGCCTGTTTCGCAGGCGATGAACGGCCACGGCCAACGTGTTGCGGCGAAGATGCAGCGCATCGGCCGCGCGCTCGTAATCGGATTCGTCCGGCGCTTCGGTTAGGAATTCGCGCAGCTGATCGAACATGTCGCGCTTGCCGGCGCTATCGGCTTCAGCGCGCAAGCGGCGCATCGCCCCATCGAGAACAGTAACGGCCCAACTGCGTTCGAATGCGCGTTCGGGGCCATCTGTGTCCGAACCGATCGAATGCGCGTCGGAGTCGTCCAGACGATCGATGTGAACACCGCCGCCGCGCTTCTGCGCATGTGCTTCGGCGTCGGAGTTGATCAAGAACCGTTTGAGTGCAGTCAACAAAAACGCGCGGAATCGACCGCGCGACGGCTCGGCTGTGACGTGATAGGCGTCTTCGAGGAAACGTGCGAAAAACGATTGCGCGAGATCTTCCGCTGCATCGCTGTTGTAGCCACGGCTGCGAATGTACGCCATGACCGGTGGCCGATAGGTTCGACACAAATGGTCGAGCGCGAGCCGCGCGTCGTTGTCCGAACCACGCGCGCGCAGAACGATGCTCCAGTGAGTCGAATCAAATCGAGTCATAGCGGTAAGAAACCCCCGACCGCGCGTGAAGAGACGATCATACTCTCGTGGTCGATGCCTCAACTATTCGACGCCGCGACGAGAGACCATGCAGAATTGCATGACTCGACGACAGCAACGCGTCGAGTCACCTTCGCGCATCAATGATGCGCAGCGTCTATCCAGCGCTCTCAGCAAATCCGAAACTTATGCTCCATGGTGCCCCGCGTATAGGAAGTTCCGCGAACGCGGCGCAGCTGCTGTTCTAGGCGTCGCTCTTGGGTGCGCTCGGTCATCCAGTGCTCGCGATTCGTATCGACGGCGTCGGGCGCAACATCCAGACGTCCGGCTTCCGAAATGCGGAAGCGGCAAAAGTCGGCGTACTCATCCAGCTCGTTGCGCAATGCATCCATTGCGACATCGACGAGAATCGCATCGTCGAGCAAACCGACAATCGGGAGGTCGTTCGGTATTAGCCCGTTACTGTCGCCTAGATACGCGACGAGATCGCGCATCTTCGCATCGATCGGATTGGATATTTCCCATTGCTTGTCTTTTAAAGCAGCACGCATCTCACCGGCACGGCGCATACGTACTTTTATGAAAGTCGAGTCTTGCCCTTTCGCTGCGGCACGCAGCACGCGTCGCGCAGCGCCGGCAATCTGATCGGCCGTAAAGTCATCGTGATCGGGATCGACTGTCCGCACTAGCTTGTTGAACCGGTGCAGCGCTTCGTCTTTCAATTCGAGGCTGCCGATGCCGGGCGTAAAAATACCGGATCGCGCGGAAGACAAGTCGAGATTCGTGCAAGAACGGTTGAAGTCAAAGTTGAAAACGGGCATGGCGGCAACTCCGGTTGTCTGCAATTCGCCAGAACGATTTCCGGCATCGCTACTGAATTCCGGATTTGCGGTCAACGATTACGACGTTGCCGTCTCACTGACCTTTCACTCGAAGCCGGACGGGAAAGTACATCACCAACCTGTCGAACGAATTGTCCCGCTGAAGCGTAGCAATTTTCCAGCGAGTCGCTCTTGATGTTGGAGCGAGTAATTTCACTGCGCAATTCCTGAAGTGATTTCGCGAGACCCCGTCGCAGGACTTGCATGTCTCGCGGATGCACCGGCTTCCGTCGCTACGTTCAGGTCGCGCAAGGCATTAACTGACTATATCGTCGATATCCCTAAGCGGCATCATCCGATTACATCGATCTTTCAGGGAGATACTTATGGCCCGCTATTCTACTTACGGTTGCTCAGGTACCTCGGAAGGCCATTGTCGAAAGACGCGCCCAAATCGCCTCAATGCCACGCTTCGCCTATTGTTCGGATTGTCCTCTGCGAGCGCATTGACACCGAGCATGGCAACCACCATTACGGTCAACACCGCGCAAGACGAGATTGCTGACAACGGCAAGTGTTCGTTGCGTGAGGCGCTGGCTAGCGCAGGCGCGAACAGTGCAATTTTCGCGGATTGCCCAGCGGGAAGCGGAGCCGACACTATCGTGTTCGAGCCTACCGTCTTTCCGCCCAACACGCTGACCGCAATCAGCCTTGTCAGTGGCGAACTGGTGATTTCGGGTGACGCAGGCGCAGGAGGATGGACTAGCATCAGTGGCAACGGCGTTGTCGCTCTCGACGCCCAAGGCGCTGATCGCGTCCTGCAAATACTTTCCGTTTCAGGCCAACCCCCGGTTTACGCCTCGCTAAACGGCCTGACGATACGAAACGGATCGTCAGGCAACGGAGGTGGGATCGCCAACTACGGCGGTCAGCTCCTGATCGATCAGTGCACGATCACGGGTAACACAGCCTCTGGCGAAGGCGGCGGAATCTTTATGATCGGTGGTAGCGGCTTAGGCACTACCGGCGGCACGTTGAGAATGACGAACAGCACGCTCTCCGGAAATCAAGCGGTCCACGGCGGTGGAATCGATGTCGGCAGCAGCGGTTTTCTTTTACCGAGCATTGTGCAGAGTACGATTAGTGGCAACTCAGCCGCTACGGGCGGAGGCATCTATATCGCGAGCGGTCCGTTTGATCTGAATTTCGTCACGATGACCGACAACACCGGGGGCGGGCTTGCGATTAAGCAGGTGGCAAACACATATTCGCGCTGGCGAAATTCGATTGCTGCCGACAGCGCCGGAGGCGGCAGTTGCATCGTCGGTAGCGGCTTCGTCGCGCCTCAGGACCTTGGCAGTAATATCGATAACGGCGCGACGTGTGGATTCACGGCAGCGGCCGGCTCGTTTCCGAACACAGACCCCAAACTCGGACCGCTAGCAGATTATGGTGGGCTCACGCTCACGTACAAGCCAACGCCGGGTAGCGCGGCTGTCGACCGCATCACGTGCGCTGCAGGTGGCTTCGATCAGCGCGGTGTTCCGCGTCCCCAAGGCCTGAAGTGCGACATCGGCGCCGTCGAGCTCGAAGACACTATTTTTGAGAACGGATTCGAAATGGGCGAATGAGCAGCGGCGCTGCTCGAGACTGCCGGATTCTTAACCGGAGAGCTATCAACTGTGACCTACAACGCGCAACAAATTCGTCATATCGACCGTCGACGCGTTGTCGGCGCAAATGACAATCGAACGCAACGTTCCCGATCCACCATCGTCGACACATCTCGTCACTACGTTGCTGGTGCATGTCGCCAACGCGTCCGGAGCGCAGACGCACAGGACAATCGCAATGGCTGCTGCAAGCTGGGTTTGGCGTTCGTTGTGCATCGCTATGTGGACAGTCCTAAAGCAACGCAATAAATAGTACACCGGCGGATTCTATCGAGTGACAGGCGCTGCCTGAACGAGAAACGATCGAACGATTTAAACTCAAGCTAACCAATTCTCGCAACAGCAAGATATCACTGCGATAGACTTGCACGACTCGCGGAAGCGACGGCTTTGCAGTCTAACGAGGTTTAAGCCATGACGAATGTACGGCGTCTGCTCAAGTCGACCTGGCTGCTGAACGCGCTCTTGATTTCTGTACCTCTCGCGCCCGCGCAGACCGCATCTGCCGCTCAGACCAACATCGCGGGCCCGGCAGGAAGCGTTCTGTTCGGCGCGTCCGTGGCATTGCTGCCGAACGGCAATATCGTCGTCGCCGATCCGCGTTGGGCGACTGGTTCAGCGCAGGAATGGGGTGCAGTGTATTTGTATACATCGAAAGGACAGTTGATTTCGACGTTGACCGGCAGCTCCGATTTAGACCATGTCGGCACGCAGATAGCCGTTCTCGCCAACGGCAATTTCGTTGTCGGCAGTCCGGAATGGAGCAGCACCACCGCTACGAACGTCGGAGCAGTTACGCGGGTAAACGGCTCTACAGGACTTTCTGGAGCGGTGTCGGCCAACAATTCTCTCGTCGGCAGTACGGCTGGCGATGAGATCAGTTCCAATGCGGGCGTTATCGTACTGCCCGGCGGCAATTACCTAGTGCTCAGTTCGTCCTGGTCCAATGGTGCGGTGGCGGCAGCTGGCGCGATAACCTGGGTGAATGGCAACACGGGAATGAATGGCGCCGTGTCGGCGAGCAATTCGCTGGTCGGTTCTCACGCCAACGATCAGGTGGGATTGGGTGACGATGTCCCTCCTCGCGTGACGATCCTCACTAACGGCAATGTGGTCGTTACGAGTCTTTTCTGGGCCAACGGATCCATTGCTAATGCCGGCGCCGCGAGCTGGATCAACGCGGCTACGGGTAACCATGGCGTGCTGTCCAGCACCAATTCGCTGGTAGGCAGCACGGCCGGAGATGAAGTTGGTTGGAGCGGCGTTGTTGCGTTGACCAACAACAATTACGTGGTCTCAAGTCCCTTGTGGAACAACGGCGCCGCAACAAGTGCGGGTGCCGCGACCTGGGGCAGTGGCAGCAGCGGCAAGAGCGGCGTGGTGTCGTCCGGCAATTCGCTAGTAGGAACCAAGAACGGAGATCAAGTGAGCATGCTCGGCCAAAATCTCAGTCGCGGCGTCACCGCGCTGACGAATGGTAATTATGTCGTGTCGAGCCAGACATGGAGTAATGGATCGGCCACGTCGGCAGGGGCGGTTACGTGGGCAAACGGCGCTTCGGGTTTGAGCGGAGCCGTAACAACATCGAACTCACTTGTCGGCACTCACAGTAACGACGGCGTCGGTTACGGAGTCAGCGCGCTCAGCAACGGAAACTACGTGGTCGCAAGTAAGGATTGGAACGACAGCGAAGGCGCTGCTACTTGGGCGGACGGCACAACGGGTCTCGCTGGCACGGTTGGGTCGGGCAATTCCTTGACCGGTTCAGTTGGCGGCGGCACGACGGCCGGTGACAGAGTGGGTTTCTTCGTCACCGCGCTGACCAATGGCAATTATGTGGTGGGCAGCCCTTATTGGAACAGCGAAGTCGGCGCCGTAACGTGGGTAGACGGTTCTGCTGCGCACTCGGCGACGGTATCGACATCCAATTCTCTGATTGGAGCGGTTGTCGGAGATCACCTGAGCAGTCGCGGCATCGTCGCGTTGACGAACGGGAACTATGTCGTCGACAGCGACGAATGGAACAATGGACTTCGCACGAACGTCGGAGCCGTGACGTGGGCCAGTGGCACGACGGAATTGAGCGGCTCCATTTCCGCGGCCAATTCTCTCATTGGCTCGAGTGACGGCGATGACGTCGGCAACTCCGGCATCTTCCCGCTCGCCACCGGGAACTATGTCGTTTCGAGCATCTATTGGAATGGCACTGCGCCAATGGCGGGTGCGGCAACGTGGGGCAGCGGTCTTCATGGCGTGTCGGGCGCTGTGTCCGCTGCGAATTCGCTCGTCGGCAGCATGGACAACGACATGCTCGGCTTCGACCGCATTCTCGCGCTCTCCAACGGCAACTATCTTGTTATCAGCTTCGTGTGGGACAACGGACCCATCACCGACGCCGGTGCCGTAACCGAAGGACGCGCGAATGGCGGTACGCTGGGGGTGTTGTCGCCGGCGAACAGCGTAATTGGGACGGCACAGTTCGGTGGAACCGGCATGTCATACGACTACGATGCAACGCATGATCTCGTGGTGGTCGGTCAACCGCTGAGCAACGTGGTGAGTCTTTTCCATTCCGATTCGATCTTCGAAAACGGATTCGAGTAAGCAACAGTAAAAGAGTGAATGAATTTTTGTTCGACGCCGCCGGCAATTTTTTCTGTGGCCAGAGGTTGCGATAGCTCAAGCGTCGATACTTACATTCAATCTTTGACGCCGACCTGCGCGCACCCTTTCGCAGAACACCAAGGCGAACGCATGACACAGGTTGCGCAAAATCAGGCTGACGCGCATTCCTTGCCAACGCTTGGGGTCCATCGCTCTTAGGATCCGCGATCGTCGTGATAGGCGAGCCCCCTGTGTAGCGCTTTAGTTGATTGAGGCCTACTTGTTCCCGATCAGTCCGCGCAGGGAAGACGGTCTCAGCAAGAGATTTTTTCGCGCAATCACCGGGCCGGGGATTAATTATGGATGTCACGAAGTTTCATCGCTTGAATGGATCACGTAAGTCGGGCGAAGGCGTCGCGACCAGATATTGCCGACGTTTTGGAACAGCCATGCTCTTCTCGGTTGGGTTTCTTTCGACAGTCGCAAACCAAATCGCGATGGCACAGTCTGCGCCGCTCAGTTGCGCGGGCAGTCCATTCGGCACGACGGGCTCGATCATTCAAAACGTCGAGTTCATCGATGTGGTCAGCACGAGTGCGAGCACGAACATCATCGAGGAATACCGACCCGCGACCATGTCGGAAAATCCGCCGATAACGCAGGCGTACCAGAGTGATCTTTATCAAGGCGCCCTTACAAGCGCCAACGGCACGTTTCAAAAAGCAATCAATGTGGATTTGAACGGCGACGGGCGCGACGAAATCGCCGCGGTTTATCTGAGCGGATCCCAACTGACGATCGCCATTTACGAGCGCACGAGCGGTCTCTCGCCGTCCGCGTCGGTAATCCAAACATGGATTTACACCGGAGCCGCGTCGCTCGCCAACGTCGACATCATCGCCGGCGATTTCGATGGTTCGCAAGACGGCAAACAGGAACTAGCCGTCACCTGGAGCGAAAGCAATATGCAACATCTCGGTGTGCTGACCGGCGCATCGAATCCCAGTGGCGATGGTGTCATCGCCAACGCGAACAATAATTTTTCCGGCAAATGGACGAACGACCCGACGGTGTCGAATCCGGCCATCACGCGACTCGCGCGCGGCGACTTCCTATTGGACGGGCGCGATCAAATCGCCGTCGTCAGCAACATGCGGTCTGCGATGCCCACAGAGCTCGATGTCGATCTGATCGAATACGACAACCTGCAAACGCGCACAGCGCTTCCGGTTCGCAATAGCGATGTCAACATCGGAAGTCAGCACAATTTCGACATCGGCCCGGAGTTCGCCAGTGGCGGACGAGGTTACCCAATTCAGGGGATTGTCAATCTGACGGCTGATGGCGGCGACGTCGTCGACAGCGCGGCCGCTGAGTTAGTGGTTCACGAAGAATTTCTATATCCATCTACGTTCGGTCATCAATATGCGATCGGCCAACGCCTTTATCATTTTGCGCGTACACCCGAAGCGCCGGGTCCAATCAGCAGCGTTTCGCTAGCCGTTGGCCAAGGGCCGAATGTCGACGCCACGCAGATCATCGATTTGGGTTCCACTCCCTTCGGGGGCGGCTTGCCGCAGGCGGCTTCTTTCGATACGACCATTGCCGACATCGACGGTGACGGCAAAGCGGAAATTGTCGTGGCACGAGATGTTGCGACTAGCAATAGCCAGGTTCATACCCTGAACGTCTCGGCTTACAAGGCCACGGTCGTGCCGCGTGGCGGATTCACTTATGTGGTCAATGGTTTCACGGTGGCTTTTACCAACACGTCTAAATCGGCGATCAGTTACAGCTGGAATTTTGGCGACGGCAGCGCCGTCTCCACTCAACCGACGCCGCCGTCGCATCTATATTCAAGCAATCAAAATTACACTGTCACGCTGACGGCCAGCGACGCGAGCGGCAACAGCGACACGTATCAAGCGACAGTCAATCCCGGCAATAACGCAACGGGTAGCGGCGGTATCGACGCCGCGTACAACTATCGTCTCGTCTATGTGCCGATCTCTTCTTCAAACGCTGCGGCCACGCCGGCTTACAGCGCCGATGTCGAGACGAATCTTTTTTTGGCCTACAGCCACGTGCAGCTTGCTGCGGGTCCGATGAACCACGATGGCATCCAGCGCGCACTTGTCATGGCGTACGACTCGGAAAATGCAAACATCTTGCGCGGAATCACTCGGTTCGACGACCAAGGGAATTTTGCGCTAGTCCCTAATCTTCAGAATGAAAGTAATAGCGACTTTACGTCGCTCGGCAATATCAGTCTTCTCGCCAGCGATTTCGACGGCGAATCGATGCACGCCACGCTCACCACCGGCGCCGATGCCGATTGCCGTACCAATGTAGTCGATCGCCAGTTGCGTTCACTCATTTGGATGCCGCCGTATTTCTCGGCGCTGCAAAGTCAGGGCCTTGGCAACCAAGATATCGATGCGCGATTCGCGAAAACGAATTCGACGACGCAATCGCAAGAAAATCAGGAAGGATCGTATTCGTCGAACTCGATATCGGGCTACATCGGCGAGACGGCCGGTTTCGAGCTCGGTCCGCTAGAAGCCGAAGACAGTGTGAAGTTCACCTTTGGTGGGGACTTCGAGTCCGCAACTGGCGCCATCCACGGCAGCGATCAGGAATATTCCTACACCGAAGGATCTACGTCCGCCGGCGGTGAGGCGTTGGTGCAGAGCGAGTCCACCACGTCGGACTGCTACACGTACGACGTGGTGAGATACGGCGGTGCCATCCCGAACAGCACGCTGCATTTTTGCGCGATTCAACGCGCGCCCGATGGGCAGCCGCGCGACAGCGTGACCGATTCGAATGCCGACGTGTGGAACTCGCTGAGCGATCAAACCGGCGCACCTTTTACGCCGACGCCGCAATGGTTTCCGTTGACACGCGACTGGGCAAGTCTGGCTTTGTTCCATTCTGCGACGTTGAATGGCAGCCCGGTTAGCGGTGCAACCGATGGTTTGTTCAGTACGCCGGTGACCAGCAGTACGATGGTGCAGCCTTACCTCGACATCGATCTGGGAGCGGTGCGCGACATCGCTTCCATCCGCGTTTTCCCAGCTGCGAATGTCGATACCGACGGCAAACAAACCACGCCGCTGGGTTTTTCCGATGCAGCGAAAGATTTAGTCGGCTTTCGCGTCTACGTGTCGATGGGAAAATTTGCCGGCGCAGCGGTGCCGAGTGGCGCTAGCGTAACCAGCTTCACGCCGGACACGTCCGATCAAGCAATTTCCGATCGCTGGAATATTTGGACGCGTAATCCTTCGGACAGCAGTCAGTTGCTGCGCGGACGCTACGTTCGTTTGCAAAATCCGACCACGATACCGTCGCGTATCAATATTGCGGAAATCCAAGTGTTCGGCGATTCGCATGTGGAGCCGCCCACCTACCCGGATGCTGTTTGCGATCCAAGCACGGGCGCCGACTTCTTCGGCAATCCCTTGCATAACGACGGGTACTTCAAGGCTGAAGTCTGGAATTCGGTGGGCGCAACGCCCGGTTACGAGGAAATCGAAGTGCGCGGCGATTTGATGTGGTCGGGCGCCAACGCTGTTGACATCCATGGCAACTCGATCAGCGGTGTGCCCAACTGCACAAACGACTACGTCGTGAGGGACGGCAGCGATATTTGGGGCGGTGGATTCAAGGTCAGCGGCTCGTCAACCAATTTCAACAGTTGGGATTTGGGTCAAACCGACAGCACCACGCTTGGAACCACAGCGAGTTTCGACACCTCGTTTCGCATCGGTGCCGAATACGACATCGAGGCGGGTTTCGGTGTGAAGGTCACCGCCGGATTGTCGTACGAATATACGCACGGCGTGACGAGCGATATCCAGAGCAGTACGACGTGGGGCAACGAACTCAGCGTCGGTGGCGATATCGCGGGCTTCGACACACCGTCGATAGGAAACATTTGCGGATACGAACCACGACCGTACGCGTTCCATCTGAACGATCGGAGTAATGCGGGATTTCAGCACGACGTCTACGTCGCCGACTACGTCGTGCGCGAGGGCTCATCGTCCTGGACACGTGCGGCGCTGCCGACCATTTGCAAAGACGATAGCATTTTCTACGACAACGTCGAGTTGTATCACTGATCGATCTCAATTCTGTCGTACGAAATGAACTGGAGAATACTCATGTGTGCTTTCACTACATGCCGGTGGCTGTTTACGATCGGATTCGCGATGGTGGGTTCGGTTGTCTTCGCGCAGTCCCACGAAGAAACCATGCTTTCCGTGAACGCGCAGCTCGTTCCGGTGGGTCAGGCGACGCCGCAGATCACCAACGCTCCGTTATATAGCGTGACGCCGCATGCCGGCGACGTAAAAACCGACGGAAGTTACCCGCACGCCGGTTCGCTCGTGAACTTCACGGGCGGACCGGATGTGGAAATCACGCAGGTCGATATCTATCTTTATTCGACGGCGGTGCAGGCGGTGAACAGCATCCGCTATCAACTGAAGTTCTGGGAAAGTTATAACGGAACAGCCGATCCCATTTTCAACAGCGGCGTTGCGGACGTGGTGGATATCGACTTAGTCGGGCCGTACAGCCTTAACGCGAATGTCGGTTACATGGCCACCGTGGTGCTTCCCAAATCGATTCTCATCGAAGGGTTTCAGTCCAAGGGCATGAGTATCAACGTGCAGGGAAACTACGGCGACGGCAACTACGTGTCGAGCAGTTTGTTGGTGCCCACGTTATCGAATTCGACGCCGTCGGCCGGCTCGCATGCTCACGATTTCGGCGCGCAGGCGCTCGACTCCGATGATCCGAATTTCGACAATTTTTCGACAAGCGACACAATCACGCCCGCGCCCGCCATCACGTTGTATGGCAACCCGCTACGAAGCTCCAACTGCAGCGCGTGGAATGGAAAGTACGGCGACTTCACCGTCGAAGAATTCGACTCGACGTACGATCAGCGTTGGGGTCTGTCGAGCAATGGTGGAAGTCTCGATGTCAGCAATGGCATCGTCACGATGACCGCGCCTTCGTCCGGCAGCACCTCATTTCCGTATGGGTTGCAGTTAGTCCCGACGTTACCCACCAGCGGACAATTTTCCGTGCGATGGGAGATGAAATACAAAAGCACCGGCCCGGGCGGCGACGGTATCGCGATTGGGACGAGGTCGCCGATCAACGGCGGTACCGACACCGGCGGCATAGTTGCGCAGGGATGGCAGGACACCGCCAATGGTTATCGTGTCGCGGCGCTCGTAGGTTCCAATACGACGGAAGACTATACGTACCAAGAGAACGCGGGGACTGCTTTGCATGCCGTCGAATATTGTTGGCTCACTAATATTGTTGAGGTCTGGGTCGATGGCGCGATGAAGTATCAAGAACCACGCGCGGCGAACGTGCCGCGCCCGGCTTATATCTGGTTCGGCAATCCCGGCATGGCGGCGGGCGGTACGGTGTGGAACAACTTCGAATTGCATCGCATCCATGTGCGAACGCCGGTCGTCGATACCATTTTCACCGACGGATTCGATTCGTCGGATTGAATTGTCATCGAATGCTCGTCACCGCGTCGAGTTCGTGACGAAAGACCGAATCGGCGGGGAATGCTTGATCGAAGATTGGCTGCGCCGATGCCTTGAGTTTTGCTGCTCGATCGAGTTCCGACGCTTTGCCTAGATCGCTCGCAAGCCACAGCATGTAGCGCGCCGTGTGCGGATGAGATTCGCCGTTTTTATCACGGTAGATTGACAGCGCGCGGTCATCTTCGCGTATTGCCATATCGATGTCTCCGTGCGAACGCGCCATCGCGGCGCGACCATGCGCGATGCGCGCCTGGTTACCGGCCGTGAGATTTTTCTCGGCTTGTGCTGCGTCGAGCAGCGATTTCGCCGCATCGATATGGTTGGTCATCGCATTCCAATTCGCCAAAGAAATCAGTGCATATTGAAGGTCCGCGCCGGGCACCGCTTTCTTTTTCAGCGCGGCTATGACTTCGTCTAGCAATGACCGCGCCTCCTCATCGGCGTGCCCTTGCTGGAGCAACGCAGTCGCCAACGCTTCTTTCGCGCGTAACGTTCGATTGTCGTCCGGTGCAAGGTGTTTGATGCGGTAATCGAGCACGTCGCGCATCAACGGGATAGCCCGATCCATTTCGCCACGCGTCGCGAAGAAGTCCGCCTTTCGTCCGGTCACATTGACGCAATCGCCGTTGTCGCTTCCTTTGAGTTTTTCGCAGAGCGCTGCCCCGCGATCGAGCAGCGGCTGCACTTCCGCGTAATCGCCGGCCGACGCCAGCGACGTCGCCAGTTCAACCGTCGAGTGCTCGACCATATCGCTGTCGTCGCCCCAGATTTTCTGCGCGATGCCAAGTGCGCGACGGTGAATCGCCGCCGCTTCTACGCTTCGTTCGGCGCGATTCAGCGCGACGCCATAATTGCTGAGCGTGACGTACATCGATCCCGTCTCGCCCTCTCCGGCGGTGGTCCGGATATCGACGATGTGACGAAACGTGGCGATCGCCTTGTCTGCATCGCCGCGACGCGATGCGATCATCGCCAAATTGTTCCACGCCGATGCCGATGCGAGTTCCGGCATGTGATTGCGCGCCCGCAGATCGATTGCCGATTGCGCGGCGGCTTCCGCCTCGTCGTAGTTGCCTTCATGCAGTAGAGGTAAAGATAAAACGGTGTAGTCCATGGCGATGGCTTCGACGTCATCCGGCGCGTGCTGCTTGTGCAATGCCAGTGCGCTTCGTGCGAGCTGTTCAGTTTCTTCGGCGGGATATGTTCCGTTGGCCATCACGTTGGCCAGCGATGCCATTGCGCTTGCCGCCGCGGCCGGCTGATCGACGTCCGGTCGTTGATACAGTGCGATCGCTTCGCGAAATAGTGGAATCGCCGTGACGTCGGCGTCCATGTGCCGATACGCGTTGGCTAGTGTTTCCAGTAACCGCGCGCGCGTTCGGGGTTCTATGTTTGCTTCTGAATGAATACGCGTTGCGCCTTTTTCGAGGACATCTCGCGCAGTTAAATCGGAATGCGTTTTTTGGTTGACGTTCGAATCGGACTGTTCGAAAACGGACACCAGAAAATCCGTTGTGCTATTCGCTACTTGGAGCTGCGCTCGCGCGTCGCGTTCCGCCGCAAGGACGCGCCAAATAAATCCGGCGCACAAAACGAGTATCAAAATGCCTACCGCAAATACAAGCCAACGGCGACGCAGAAGTTTGCTGCCGAGATAAAAAAATGTCGGTTGCCTTGCGACGACGGGACGATGCGATAACGAGCGCTCGATATCGTCGGCAAAGGCTTGCGCCGTCGGATACCTCTGTGCCGGATCGTGTGCGCAGGCGCGCGCGACGATCGCGTCGATATCGCCGCGCAGTTGTCGATGCCACGCGACACGCGTCGCACTCGGTTTGACGAGTGCGCCATCGATTAGCGCCGGCAATTCGTCGGTGACCAGTTGATAGAGCAACACGCCCAACGAATAGATATCCGACGCGGTCGTCGGCGCGGCTCCGTTGCGCTGTTCGGGACTCGCATAGCGAGGTGTGAAATATCGAGTCGCATCCGGCAATGCCACCGGCGGCTTATCATCGCGCACGGTCTCGGCGGCGGGATCGATACTCAAATTCGGCGACGCGATGACGCCGGAATTTTCCACCAGCGTTTCCGTCAGCACACGAGCGATCCCGAAATCGAGAAGGACCGGCGTTCCGTCCGCACGCACAAGCACATTGGTCGGCTTCAGATCGCAGTGCACGATCAGCAACTGATGCGCGTATTGCGCGATTCGACAGATACCGGCGACGAGTTTTGCGCGCGCTCGCCAGTCGGGCAGTTCGCGGCGGCACCACACGTCTAGAGGTTCGCCTTCAACGTACTCCATGACCAAATAAGGAAGGCCGGTCGCTGTCGCGCCGCCATCCAACAAGCGCGCGATATTCGGATGTTGCAAACGCGCGAGAATCTGCCGCTCGCGCGCAAATCGAATTGGCGCGCGCGTATCGAACGTGTCGCCGATAATTTTCAGCGCCGCGACTTGTTCGAAGTGGCCGTCGTTGCGCTCGACTAAAAGAACGGCGCCCATGCCGCCGCGGCCGATCTCGCGCATGATTCGCCACGCGCCCACGACATCGCCCACGTTGAATTCCGAAACGTGCTGCGCGAGCGCGCCGACGATCGGCGAAATCAAACGCGAACTCGATCGCTCGCCGGCGTCCAGCAGACTTTCGACATCCGCAATCTGCGCCGCCGACGCGCCGGCATCCAGAAGACGCGCTCGCCGATCGGCGGCAGGTAAATCGCAAACGAGTTCGAACAGCCGACGCGAATCGCTGCCGTTGTCGGCCTCGTCCAGTGCGTCAATCATTGCAGTGCGCGATTGACGAATGCGTTGGCGTAACGCAAATCGCGATCCACTGTCGGCACCGAGATTCGCACCACGTTGGCAATCTCGTCACGCGCCAATCCACCGAAGCATTGCAGCTCAAGCACACGCGCCGCGCGTTCGTCTTGGCGAGCCAAATTGGTCAGCGCTTCGTCGAGCGCGAGCAGCGATGTCACGTCGGGGCCGCCTTCGACGCCGGAACGCCGTGTCGTCAGCATCGTGATCGGTGCATCGCCGTTCGGCATGGCGTCGCGCGCTTTGGCGCGCGCCTCGTCGACGAGAATGGTGCGCATCTGGAGAGCTGCAAGGGCCAAAAAATGCGCCCGATTGGCGATAGGTTCGGTACGTCCAAGCAACGCCACCATCGCTTCGTTGACGAGTTCCGTTGGATCGACGGCCGATCGTTGGCTGCCACGCAAACGTTGACTCGCAATTTGTTTCAGCCGTTTATACAAAATGGGCATGACGCCGTTCAGTGCATCGCGATTCCCCTCGCTCCATGCTCGAAAAGCGGCGGTGACATTGTTGGGGTCGAGGTCATTCATGCGATATTGACCCGCGCAATTCCTGTCAAACGATATCGGCATTTTATGCGATTTGTGGATCATGCCGAGTGGCACGCATGAATTGGCGTGACGTGCTTCGGTTTCTGAGTCCATCTACAAAGAGACTTTTTCGACGTTTTCGTTTTCTTGATTATTGCTTTGCCGCATCAATGCAGCAAATTCTTCAGGTGTCCGTTCTCCAAGGGCCATGTGAGGCCGACTCTCATTGTAATCCCGTCGCCAGGCTTCAATTTGCTGTTTTGCTTCGCTGATCGATTCGAACCAGCGCGTGTTGAGGCATTCATCGCGCAGACGTCCGTTGAATGATTCCACGTAGGCGTTATCGTCGGCTTGCCCGGCCGGCTTCAAGTCGATGCGAACGCGGTGGTGATACGCCCAGAGATCCAATATCCGACCGGAAAACTCACCGCCGTTATCGCAGAACAAAT
>OLMB01000153.1_pt1 | contig 22229 bp, 18 predicted proteins | sample 1604691 | NCBI WGS metagenome assembly OLMB01 (sample SAMEA104055722, study PRJEB20765) | soil metagenome | isolation source: soil
CGGCGCTTCGAAAGGCAAGAATTGTTCGCGCTCATCGAGCGCACGATCGATTTCCGACAACGGTGTTCCGCAACGGGCAACGATCACGAGTTCCGACGGCTCATAACTGACGATGCCGGAATGGCCGCGCGAGTCGACGATTTCGCCACGCAAGGATTCGCCGTAAAAATCTTTCGTGCCCGCACCTCGAAACCGCAGCGGACTTTTCGATGCGTTGGCCGCGACGATAAGGTCGCGTAATTGATCGAGCGATGTTTCCACGTCAGAAGCGCGGCAAATCGGCGAACGGCAGCTCGCCGTTGTGAACGTGCATGCGGCCGTATTCCGCGCAACGATGCAGCGTCGGAATGGCCTTGCCCGGATTGAGAAGCCCGAATTCGTCGAATGCACGTTTCACCGCGAAAAATGCTTCGCGTTCGCCGTCGTTGAATTGCACACACATCGAATTTATTTTCTCGATGCCGACGCCGTGCTCGCCCGTGATTGTGCCGCCGAGTTTGACGCAGAGTTCGAGGATATCCGCGCCGAAGCGATCCGCGCGTTCCCATTCGCCGGGCTCATTCGCATCGAACAGAATCAGCGGATGCAAATTGCCGTCGCCGGCGTGAAACACGTTCATGCAGCGCAAAGTATACTTTTTCTCCATTTCCTCGATTGCGCGCAACATTTCGCCGAGATGTTTGCGTGGAATCGTGCCATCCATGCAGTAGTAATCGGGCGAGATGCGGCCCGCGGCCGGAAAAGCATTTTTGCGGCCGGACCAAAAACGCAGACGTTCCGCCTCCGATTGCGAGACGACGCATTGCGTCGATCCGGCATTTTTCAAAACGCGTTCGATCTGCGCGATTTCGTCGGCGACTTCCTCGGGTGTTCCGTCGGACTCCGTGAGCAAAATCGCTTCGGCGTTGAGATCGTAGCCGGCTTTGACGAAAGGCTCGACCGCGTTCGTCGCCTTGCGATCCATCATTTCCATGCCGGCGGGAATGATGCCGGCGCCGATGATTTCAGCGACCGCGTTGCCGGCTTTTACGACATCGTTGAACGATGCCATCACCACTTGCGCGAGTTTCGGTTTCGGCACGAGCTTGAGCGTGACTTCGGTGACGACGACGAGCAAACCTTCCGAGCCGATACTCAGCGCCAGCAAATCGAGCCCCGGCGAATCGAGCGCGGCACCGCCGAACTGAACCGGCGTTTCATCGATGAGATAGCCGCGGACGCCGAGCACGTTGTGCACGGTCAAACCGTATTTCAAACAATGCACGCCGCCGGAATTTTCCGCGACGTTGCCGCCGATGCTGCACGCGAGTTGCGACGAGGGATCCGGCGCATAGTACAAACCGTACTGCGCCGCTGCGTCCGATACGGCGAGATTTCGCACGCCGGGTTGCACGCGCGCGATGCGCGCGACGGGATCGATTTCGAGAATGCGATTGAGTTTTGCCAGCGACAACAAGACGCCATCGGCGCAGGGCATTGCGCCGCCGGATAGTCCTGTGCCGGCGCCGCGGGCGACGACGGGTGTCTTCGTCGCATGGCAGGCGTGGAGAACGTCGCGCACCTGCGCTTCCGTCTGCGGCAGCGCAACAGCGAGAGGTTTTTGACGGAAGGCCGCAAGGCCATCGCACTCGAAGGGGACGGTCTGTTCGGCGCGCCACAATAGGCTTTCCGGTGTCAGCACCGACGCTAACCGCGCAACGATGGCGGGCGGCTGTTCTGCTGGCGACTCGGATCGAATTGCGTTCACACGTTCAGGCGGCGGCGAGTGGATCGAAATGCATGGTACGCCGGCCGCAAAAAGCGCGCCGCATCTACTACTAAAGGCTAAGCTATGCGCGTTGTTAGGGGCGATGGCCGCGTGATAGTTTCGATCATCTGCGTGGCGTGGGTATGCGGTGTGGTCGAGGATCGACCGAACCGGCCGTCGCACTCGCGGGCATCTCGATAAGAAGACTACGCGCGTCTCGTCGCTGCTGGGGCGGCGATCGCGACATCTCATCATTGCGGGAGGGGCCATGTTCACGCAAATCATCGATCCAATGAATAATCTGACGCTCACGTGTCTCGTGGCGCTGATTCCCGTCGTGTTTCTGCTCGCGATGCTCGCCTTGTTCCGGTTGCCGGCATGGCTGGCGACGTTGCTCGGTTCGATCGTGACGTTCGCACTGGCGGTGTGGGTTTGGAAAATGCCGCTCGATCAAGGCTCGCACGCGTATATAAACGGATCGCTGACGGGTATCTGGAACGTGGACTGGATTACGTTCTGGGGACTTATTCTTTTCAACACGCTCAACATCACCGGCGTGTTCGAGAATTTCCGCAAATGGCTTATCGCGCAAGGCAGTCTCGATGTACGCGTGCAGACGATGTTGTTTGCGTGGGCGTTCGGCGCGTTGCTCGAAGGTCTCGTCGGATTCGGTTATCCGTGGGCCGTCGTCGCGCCGATTTTGATTTCACTCGGCATTTCCGATTTGAATGCGATTCGTGTCGCCGCAATCGCGAACAATGCGCCCGTTTCATTTGGCGCGCTCGGTGCGCCGATCATCACGCTCGCCGCCGTGACACTGGCGACAGGTCAGGATCCCAACCAACATTTGATGGATCTCTCCGCGTCGGTCGGAACCGTCGTCGCGGTGCTTGCATTGTTGCCGCCGTGGGTCCTGCTCTATCTGGTTTCCGGCAAGAAGGGAATGCTCGGTGCGTGGCCGTTGGCGATCGTGGGATCGCTCGGGTACATCTTGGGTCAATATCCCGTCGCCCTTTTTCTTGGGCCCTATCTGCCGGATGTCAGCGGCTCCATCGTCTGTTTCGGGGCGCTGCTGTTGCTGCTGAAAGTGTGGCAGCCGAAGGAAATACTGGGCTACGGTGGCGTGCCAATTAACGCGGTGACGGCGCAACAGAATCGTTCGCATGGACTGTCGACGGCCGAAGTGGGACAAGCGTGGTTGCCGTTCGTCGTGTTGCTGATCGTCGTAGCGGCGTGGACCGGCCCGTGGTCGACGTTGCCCAAGGTGAGCTGGTTCAGCCAAAAGGCCGTGGCGTGCTCATCGCTAACCGCCGTGTGCGATCCGGCGAAACCGGACGTCAGCGCCGTATTCAACTGGACGCCATTCGTCGCCGGTACAGCGATTCTCGTGTCGTGGATCATCGTCGTCGCGCTGCTCATGGGAATGAAGAAACTTCGCGGTCCGCAGATCGGCGAAATCTTCTCGCGCACGTTCAAGCAGATGTGGGGCGCGTTGCTCGTCGGCGTGTTTATCTTCGGCCTGGCGTACATCTTCAACTACTCGGGTATGGCGTCGTCGCTGGCGAAGGGCTTCGCGTCGATGGGAACGGCGTTCATCATCGTCGCTCCGCTGCTCGGCTTCATCGGTGTGGCGCTGTCCGGATCGAACACGTCGACGAATGCGATGTTCGGCAAATTCCAGGCCCTCGTCGGCGCGCAACTCGGCATGCCGCCGCTGTTGTTGCCGACATTCAATTCCTGCGGTGCGGAAATTGGCAAGCCGATCGCGCCGCAGACCGCCAGCGTCGGCGTATCGACCAGCAAATTCGTGCGCAAGGAAGGCGATGTGATCCGTCACAACATGGGCTGGACGCTCGTATTGCTCGCGTACCTCATCGTCCTCGCCGTGGCGTTCTATCTCATCAATCCGCACGTGATGACGGGTGCGGCGGCAATCGCGCCGAAATAACGAACGAAGTTTTGAGAGAAGCTTCGTCGCGAAAGCGGCGGAGCTTTTTTATTCCACGGTGACGCTTTTTGCCAGATTGCGCGGTTGATCCACATCCGTGCCGCGCAACACGGCAACGTGATAAGCGAGCAATTGCAGCGGAACCGTAAAGACGATCGGCGCGATCATTTCGCCGCACGGCGGCAACGCGAGCAGATGGCCGCTTCCCTTCGGCATGTGCGCGGCGACATCCGCATCGGCGAGTACATAAAGCTCTCCGCCACGCGCGCGGACTTCTTCGAGATTCGATTTAAGCTTTTCGAGCAGATGATCGTTTGGCGCCACGGCGATCACCGGCATGTTTTCATCCACCAACGCGAGCGGGCCGTGCTTCAGTTCGCCGGCCGGATAGGCCTCGGCGTGGATATACGAGATTTCCTTTAGCTTCAGCGCGCCTTCCAGTGCAATGGGAAATTGCGTGCCGCGTCCGAGAAACAAAGCATGATCCTTTGCGACGAAATGTTCGGCGAGCACTTTGATTTGCGCGTCGAGCGCGAGCGCATCGCGCACCGCACCCGGCAACGTTTCGAGTTGATGTACGAGCGACTCGTAGCGCGCGATGTCGATGCCGTGATGTCGAGCGAGTTCCAGCGCAAGCAACGCCAATGCGGTGAGCTGCGTCGTGAACGCCTTCGTCGAAGCAACGCCGATTTCCGGTCCGGCGCGCGTCATCAGCGTCAATTCCGATTCACGAACGATCGACGATTCCGGCACATTGCAGATGGCGAGCGTCGCCAAATATTTCCGCGATTTCGCTTGTTTCAGCGCGGCCAACGTGTCGGCCGTTTCACCGGACTGGCTGATCGTGACGAACAACGTATCGCTAGGCACAACAGCATCGCGATAACGATATTCCGAAGCGATTTCTACGCTGCACGGAATGCGCGCGAGGCTCTCGATCCAGTAACGCGCCACGAGCGCGGCGTGATAACTCGATCCACACGCGATCATGTGCACGTTGCGCGTTTTCGTCAGCAATTCGCGCGCGGAAACACCGAAAATCTCAGTGAGAATATGTCCGCCCGCGATGCGACCTTCGAGCGTATCGGCGATCGCCTGCGGCTGCTCGTGAATTTCCTTGAGCATATAATGACGATATTCGCCGCGCTCGACGGCATCGGCGCCGAAGTGCGCAACTTTGATCGGGCGCTGCACGTCGTTGCCGTCTTCATCGATCACGCGCACATTGTCGACGCTGATTTCGGCGACGTCGCCTTCCGCGAGATAGATGAATTTGCGTGTCACCGGCAGCAACGCGTGAATATCCGACGCGATGAACTGTTCGCCGTCCGCCAATCCCACCACCATCGGACTGCCGCGCCGCGCGCCGACGACGTGCCCCGGTTCGCGTTTGGAAATGACGGCGATGGCATACGCGCCGCGCAAGCGCGGAATCACGCGTTGCACGGATTGCAGCAACGTCGCGCCTTTCGACAATTCATGCTCGATCAAATGCGCGATGACTTCCGTATCCGTTTCCGTCGCGAACGCATAACCGAGCGCTTTCATTTCCGCGCGCAATTCATCGTGATTTTCGATGATGCCATTGTGGACGACAGCCGTTTGATCGCGTGACGCGATGGGATGCGCATTCATCGTGTTCGGCGCGCCGTGCGTCGCCCAGCGCGTGTGCGCGATGCCGGTGTGGCCGAAAATGGGTGCGGCCGCTTGCAGCAGTTCAAGTTCGCGAACTTTTCCTTTGGTGCGAACGCGTTCGAGACCGCTATCGGTGAGCAAGGCGATGCCGGCGGAGTCGTAACCGCGATATTCCAGCGATTTCAGGCCGGCGATCAGCGTTCCGACAACGTCACGCCGCGCCGCAGCTGCCACGATTCCGCACATGAACTTAACCCCTTCAGCCAATCGCGCATTTTACGCCTGCGGACGCCTGGCGTGTGGCTGATTCGTGGATTTCTGCGGGCATGCGCGTGACATCTGGCCGATGCCAGTGGATCGCGAGTGACGCATAATCGCGATTCGTCTCGATGCGGGGAAAATGCATGTTCACGAAATCCATGTTGATTGTTTTCTCGCTATGCGCCGCCGCGTCGGCCGAGACGCGTGAAGATCAAATCATCTTGCTCGGCAATGTAGCGGGCAAGCAGACCTTCCAATCGAACGGTGCGGAATATTCGTACAACGATCGCGGTCGCGGCGAGCACATCATCGCGACATGGAAACTTGACGCTGCCGGCGTCCTCACTGACTACGCCGGACACGGCAACGATTACATGAAAGCGCAGGTCGACGAGAATTTTCATCTCGCCGGCGGCAAAGCCGATTGGAAAAATCGCACGGAACACGGTTCGCAATCCGTCCCGAGCGAAGCGTTTTACGTGCCGCTGAGTCCACCGCCGGAAATCATGGGCGTACTCGCGCGGGCGCTGCTTAAATCGCCGACGCATGCGCTGCCGCTGCTGCCGGCCGGTGAAGCGCGTCTCGACAACGCCGGAACGCTCGAAGTGACGACGTCCAGCGGCAAGAAAACGCTCACGGAATATCAAATCACCGGTTTGGGTTTCTCGCCGAGCGCGGTATGGCTCGACAAGGACGGCAACACAGCCGCGCAGGTATCGAGTTGGTTCACCGTCGTCGGCAACGATTTGGCAGGAGCTGTCGCGCAGCTGCAAGCGAAACAAGACGCCATCGACGCGGAATGGACATCGCGCATCGCAAAGGAATCGACACACGTACCGGCCGGCGCGCTCGTCATTCGCGACGCGCGACTGTTCGATCCGCGCGATCTCTCCGTGACGCCGCACATGAGTGTGCTGATCGAAGGCGAGCGTATCGTACGCGTCGCCGCCGACAGCGATCTGAAAGTTCCGGCCAACGCCGAGATCATCGACGCGCACAATCGTTTTCTGATGCCGGGATTGTGGGACAACCATCAGCATTTCGGCGACAACGATGGTGCACTCGACATCATCGCCGGCGTCACCAGTTCGCGCGATATGGCCAACGACACCGATGGATTTCTGAAACGCGTCGCGCGATTCGACGACGGCACCGAACTCGGTCCGCGCGTCTTGAAAGCCGGCATCATCGACGGCACCGGCGAATTCGCTGGACCGACCAAGATGCGCGTCGACACGGCGGACGAAGCGATCAAAGACGTCGATTGGTATGCCGATCACGGCTACGCGCAAATCAAGATTTATTCGTCCGTAAAACCCGAGCTCGTGCCCGTGATCGCCGATCGCGCGCACGCGCGCGGGTTACGCGTGAGCGGGCACGTGCCGGCGTTCATGTCGGCGCGACAGTTCGTCGATGGCGGCGCGGATGAAATCCAGCATCTGAATTTCATCGAGCTCAATTTTCTGTTTCCGCAAGTGAGTGAGACGCGTAATCGCGATCGATTCATCAAAGTCGCTGAACACGCGTACGAATTTACGCCGGACAAACCGCAGGTTCGCGAATTCATCGAATTCCTGCACAAACATCACACCGTGCTCGATCCGACGATGGGCGTTTTCGAAGCGTTTTTTTCCGGCGATCCGTCGGCGGTTACGCCCGGATTGGAAAACATTGTGCAGCGGTTTCCGCCGCAAGTACGCCGTGAAATGCTCAGCGGTGCGCTGGAGGTTCCTGCCGACAAGAAAGATGTCTACGCCAAGGCGTTTCCATCGATGCTGACGTTGTTGAAAGCTTTGTATGACGCAGGCGTCACGATCATTCCTGGCACCGATTCGTTGGCCGGCTACATGTTGCATCATGAATTGGAAGTTTATGTGCGTGCGGGAATTTCAGCGCCGGAGGTATTGCGAATGGCGACGCTGACGTCGGCGTTAGTGATGGGTGTGAACAAAGACCGCGGTGTTGTCGCGGCTGGAAAACTGGCGGATATGATTCTTGTCGACGGCGATCCGAGTGTGACGATCGCGGATATCGAAAAAGTGGACGTGACGATCAAAGGTGGAAAAGTATACGAGACGGCGAAAGTCGAGAAAGCGTTGGGAATAGTGCCGAGGGTGGCTAAGTAGCGTGTCATTCCAACGAGCTCCACAACAGTGAAGCTGGAATCCAGCTTTCTTTTAAAGTTCGTCATTTCCGGCGAAGGCCGGAATCCAGTGACTTTGCTTTGGTTGTCAGGAGCAAAAGCTTTCACTCGCTGCGCGAGCGAGTCACTTCTTTGCTCGTGCAAAGAAGTAACCAAGAAAGCACGTTTATCCTTCACATACGGCGTGTTCGCCGAATGGACATCCATGTCACTTGCGGCGAACGGCGCACGTCCTGTGCGCCCTCCAGGTTTCGGTTGCGTAGGGGTTTAAAGCTATTTCTGGGACTAGCGCTACTTTTTTTGTGGGCGTTTCCAGCCGCGAATTGTTGCTTGTCGCGCGCGCGAAACGGTCAGTTCGCCAGCGGGTGCATCAAGACTCAATGTTGAACCTGCGCCGATGGTGGCGTCTTTTCCGATGGTGATCGGCGCCAACAATGCGCTGTTAGAGCCGATAAAAGCGCCATCCTCGATGATGGTTTTATGTTTGTTCACGCCGTCGTAATTGCAAGTGATTGTGCCGGCGCCGACGTTGACGTTCGCGCCGATCGTTGCATCGCCGAGATAGCTCAGATGATTGGCTTTTGAATCGGCGCCGATCTGCGTGTTTTTTACTTCGACGAAATTTCCCACATGTGCGCCGGCGAATAATTCCGTGCCGGGCCTTAAGCGCGCGAAAGGTCCGATCACGCAAGGACCGTGCGTGACGACTCCGTCGATATCGCAATGCGCGCGAACCTCCGTTCCTGCAGCAAGTCGCGAATCCTTGATGCGGCTGAACGGCCCGATCCGCACGCCGTCACCGAATTCGACGTTGCCTTCGACAATGACGTCGACATCGATTTCGACATCGTGGCCAACCGAAACTTCGCCGCGCAAATCGAATCGCGCGAGATCGGCAAATCGCAACCCTTTTTCGCAGAGTATTGTTGCCTGACGTCGTTGAAAATGACGCTCGATCTGCGCCAGCTGCCACGCATCGTTCGCGCCGAACGCCTCGTAGTCGTCGTCGCAGCGGACGACGGCAGCGGGCGTTTTTTCCGCCGCGGCTTGGGCGAACACGTCGGTCAAATAAAATTCGCCTTGCGCGTTGTTCGCTTTCAGACCGCCAACCCAGCGACGCAGATGAGCCGCGTCGGCGCTGACGATCCCCGTGTTGACCGTGCCGATTCGCCGTTGCTCATCCGTGCAATCTTTTTCTTCGACGATCGCCATCGCATTGCCGTTCGCATCGCGAATCACGCGTCCGTATCCACGCGGATCGTTCAAGTCCGCAGACAAAACTGCGAGCGCTGCGTCGACATCACACATCGGGCGCAACGTCTCGGATCGAATTAAAGGCACATCGCCGTACAGCACGAGAACGCGCGCGGCGTCCGGAATATTCTCGAGCGCGATTTGCACGGCATGACCTGTTCCGCGCTGCTCCGGCTGATGTACCCACAGCAAATCGGTTTGTTGCGCGAACGCCGTTTTCACTTGATCGCCACGATGTCCAAAAACAACGTGGATATTCCCGGGATTCAATTGCCGCGCCGTCGCGATGACATGCGCAAGCATCGGTTTTCCGGCAAGCGGTAGCAACACCTTCGGCAATGCGGAATGCATCCGCTTGCCTTCTCCGGCGGCCAGAATGACGACGTGCAAAGGCTTTATCGAATCGAGCTTTTCCATCTGCATACGATAACGCAGACAGATGGCGCGAATCAGCGTTTTTTGCGCAATCGGGCGGGCGGACGCCGTTTTCGCTTTCTCTTGCGCGCCAAGTATTTCTCGCGCCGCTCGGCGATGCGCATCGTCGCCGGCAAGTCGCGCAACAGAATGATGTTCCCGACCGAGCGCGCTTTGCGGTAATAGCTCGGGTTCGCCGTAACAAGGTCGACGGAATGGTTCAATGCCACCGCGTGATACAGCGTGTCGAACAAATCGTGATTGAGTTCGATCGACAATTCTGCGGCTCGCCGCAAGCTTTCATCGGAGTTGTCGATCCGTGCGTCCAATGCAAAAAAACGCGTGAGCATCGAATCGATGCGAATCGGACTCTTCTGCGACATTTTCGCGACAATTTCTGGTCGCCATATCGCGGGCTCGACCAGCACTATTTCTTTCTTGCGCGCTTTCTGAAATAAATCAGACGCGATTTTTTGGTCGCGCGTCTTTTTTTTCTTGCTGAAAAACCACTTCGAGCAAACGCTCAGATCCAAAACCATGCGTTTCATCGGCGCACCCGCCGAGATTGGCCAGAACGATCTCGACTGGCGTCAGATTGCGGTGTTGCGCGCATCATGAGAAGTTCGTCGACCCCTTCGACGTGCGCGCCAAAGCGGCGCTCGCGCTCGATTGCATCGCGCATCAACTCCACGATGATCGCGCTTTTATTCCGACCCGAGAACGTTGCCTCGAACTCGTCTCTGATCGTTCGAGGGATGCTGAAGGTGACGATGGCCATGAGCCATTGTCGAAATTTTTTGTAGGTTTCGATAGGTCAAGGACATCAGATGTCCGTTGACTGTCCTTCAACTGTCCGATTGATGTCCGTTTCGTTCCCTAAAATCTGCTTGCAATTTAGGGGACATATCTATGACGAATTATATTTCGAACGTTGGAAAGGCAAAAGTCAAGGCACTGATTTTTGGAGCGATGCTCGGGCCAACGTTGGGGTTAGCTGCGCCGACGAACCTCTGCTACGTGAATGAAGCAGCTGGAGGCGCGAAAGATGGAACCTCTTGGTTAGACGCTTATTCGAATCCTCAAGATGCCTTGGCCAACCCGTTGTGCACCGAGATCTGGGTAGCCCAAGGTGTATACAAACCGACATCTGGAACTGACCAGACCATTTCTTTCGTCATTAGCCCCGGCGTGGCAATGTACGGTGGTTTTGCTGGAGGTGAATCGAATCTAGAGACTCGTGATCCAACCAGATATCGAACAATTTTGTCGGGCGACCTTCAGGACGACGATGCCAATGCAGCAACCACGCACGTTGATGCAACCAGCGCGGACATCCGCGGCAGCAATAGCTTCCACGTTGTGGAGTTGAATGGAGATTCATCGGCGAAAATCGGGTTGTCGACAGTTCTGAATGGCTTCACCATCACTGGTGGAAATGCGGTCAATGGCGCATTTGACGGCGGCGGCGGCTTACGTTGTTACGGGGCCGGCGAGGGCAATTCGTGTAGTCCTACGTTGGGCTTAGATATTTTCAGCGGAAATAATGCCTCCGGATATGGCGGCGGGATGTATGACGACGCTCTCGATGGCGGGGCGGCTAGTCCGGCTTTGCTTGACGTCGTGTTCACTGGCAACAACGCAACTGACGGCGGCGGCATGTACGTCATTAGTAGCACGGCAAAATCCGACACGCCCGGAATTAGCACGCCGAATTTGTTTAATGTCACATTCGATCACAACAGTGCTACTAGCGCTGGCGGAGCCATGTTCAATCAGGCGCAGGAAGACGGCACTCTCAGCCCAAAATTGGAAAACGTGACATTCAACGCTAATCAAGTCATTGGTGGCGCCGGTATGGGTGGCGCAGTCTTTAACACGAGCAACTCGGGCGAGGTGAGCCCCCAGTTCATGAACGTTACCTTTTTCGCCAACGTAGCGGGTTTTGGGGGTGCAATTTACAGCGAGGGAGTTGCCGGCAGCGGAGGCAATACGAGCACTAAGCTCACGAATGTGACCTTTGAAAGCAACAGCTCCGAGAGTGGCGGCGCTATCTATAACCTTGGCGAAATCAGCGCGTCCGTCAATGCGGAATTGCACAATGTAATTCTTTGGGCTGACGCGGCGAGCGTCGATAGCGGTACATCGGAAATATTCAACCATTCTGCTAGCGTCTCGATTTTCTACAGCGTCGTCGCAAATGGGTGCCCCGCAGATGCCGCATTCACTTGCCTAACGATTTACACAGGCGACCCAAAACTCGGCCCGCTGGCAAACAATGGGGGTTTTACCCAGACACTCGTCCCCGCAACGGGAAGTTCTGCCATCGACGTTGCCGACGACAGCGTATGCCCGCCCGGAGATCAGCGAGGAGCCTCTCGTCCACAAGGGCCGCACTGCGATATCGGTGCGGTAGAAGTTGTCGCTAATCCACCGCCGATGGCGCAGCGCGCGAGCGTGATCACACCAATCAACGTACCTATTCAAATTACGTTGATAGGAACGGATGCCAATCCTGGCGGACCATTTTCTTATTCGCCGACAAAGCCAAAACATGGGGCCGTGGCGATTAGCGGCAACATCGCAACCTACACGCCGGACACTGATTTTACAGGTGCCGATTCGTTCGATTACACGGTGACCGACACCAACGGTATATCGGCACCGGCGACCGTTTCGATAACGGTGACGTCCGGGCCGCCTGTCGCCAAATCATTCGCCATCGAGATACCGCATAACACGTCAGCGTCGATGACTGTATCTGCGACGGATCCGAATGTCGGTACATTCACTTTTACATTCGCTTTCGTCTCACCGACAACTCACGGGACAGTATCGCTCAGCGGCGACACGGCTCTGTACACGCCGACGCACAACTACACAGGCCCCGACGAATTCACTTACACCGCGACGGACCTCAACGGCACATCACTGCCGGCGACGGTGACTATTCAAGTGGATCCGGCGCCGCCGGTTGCGGACGACAAGTTTGTCACCACGCCATACAACACATCGAAGCAGATCATGTTGTCAGGATCGGACAACGACAATCTCGGCGGTCCGTTCGCGCTCACGTTCTCACTTGCATCGTCACCTGCGCACGGAACACTCAGCGCGATTGGTGGAAGCATCGTCACGTACACGCCGAACCACAATTATTCCGGTCCGGATTCGTTTACTTACGACACGACGGACGAGAACGGCGAATCAAAACCTGCGCTCGTGCAGATCACAGTGCTTCCACCTGGCGCAGCGCCGCCGCCATCGAATACGACAGCAATACCGACACTCAGCACGTGGGGCCTGCTCGCACTCGCTGGATTGATTGGATTGACGACGATTGGACGAAGGCGAAAAGTTTGATTGCCCCGCGAGTGCTTCCTCGGTACTCGCAAACAAAAACGCCGGCGTAAGCCGGCGTTTTCCTATTCAATTTCAGAAAAGCTTAGTGCTTTAGCGTGCGACGCAGACGTTCCAGCGCTTCGAGCTGTGCCGTCGCCATTGCCAATTGAGACTGCGCTTCGGCGATTTCCATCTGATCGCCGCGATTCGCAATCGCACGTTCGGCTTCTTCTTTCGCCTGACGCGCGGCGTTCTCGTCGATGTCTTTCGCACGCATCGCGGTGTCGGCAAGAATCGTCACGACGCTCGGCTGCACTTCGAGAATTCCGCCGGAGACATAGAAAAATTGCTCCTCACCGTTCTCCGCGATCACGCGTACCTGACCCGGCTTCAAGCGCGTGATCAGCGGAGCGTGACGCGGTGCGATGCCGAGTTCGCCCATTTCGCCGGAGGCGATGACCATCTGTGCCTGTCCGTGAAAGATCTCGGCTTCGGCGCTGACGATGTCGCATTTGATGGTTGCCATGATGTTCCCGCTTCTATGCGATTAGGTTTTCTGCGATTAGGCCGCTTTCTTTTCCATGGTTTTTGCTTTCTCGAAGGCTTCTTCGATGCCGCCGACCATGTAGAACGCCTGTTCCGGCAAATGATCGCATTCGCCGTCGACGATCATCTTGAAGCCGCGAATCGTGTCTTTCAGCGACACATATTTGCCCGGCGAACCGGTGAACACTTCGGCGACGTGGAACGGCTGCGAGAAGAAACGCTCGACTTTGCGCGCGCGCGACACGGTCGCTTTATCTTCTTCCGACAATTCATCCATGCCGAGGATCGCGATGATGTCTTTCAGTTCTTTGTAGCGCTGCAACGTACCCTGCACGCGGCGGGCGACGTCATAGTGCTCCTGGCCGATCACGTTTGGATCGAGCTGGCGGCTGGTCGACGCGAGCGGATCCACGGCCGGATAAATGCCGAGCGACGCGATGTCGCGCGACAGCGCAACGGTAGAATCCAAATGCGCGAACGTCGTCGCGGGAGACGGATCGGTGTAATCGTCCGCTGGAACATACACGGCCTGGATCGATGTGATCGAACCCGTTTTGGTCGAGGTGATGCGTTCCTGCAAGCGGCCCATTTCTTCGGCGAGCGTCGGCTGATATCCCACGGCCGACGGCATACGACCGAGCAGCGCGGACACTTCCGTGCCGGCCAGCGTGTAGCGATAAATGTTGTCGACGAAGAACAGCACGTCGCGTCCTTTGCCGGAGGCGTCTTTTTCGTCGCGGAAATATTCGGCCATGGTCAGACCGGTCAGCGCGACGCGCAGACGGTTGCCCGGCGGCTCGTTCATCTGGCCGTACACCATCGCCACTTTCGACTCTTTCAAATTGTCGAGTTTGACGACGCCCGCTTCGATCATCTCGTGATAGAAGTCGTTGCCTTCGCGCGTACGCTCGCCGACCCCCGCGAACACGGACAAACCCGCGTGCTGCGTGGCGATGTTGTTGATGAGTTCGAGCATGTTCACCGTCTTGCCGACGCCCGCGCCGCCGAACAGGCCGACTTTGCCGCCTTTGGCGAACGGACACACGAGATCAATAACCTTGATGCCGGTTTCGAGCAATTCGTCGGACGTCGCCTGATCGTCGTAGCTCGGCGCAGGGCGATGAATGACCCAGCGCTCTTTCTCGCCGATCGGACCTTTTTCGTCGATGGGCGTGCCGAGCACGTCCATGATGCGGCCGAGCGTTTCGGTGCCGACCGGCACCTTGATGCCTTCGCCGGTATTGGTTGTCACGAGGTTGCGCTTCAGACCGTCGGTCGAGCCGAGCGCGATGCAGCGCACGACGCCGTCGCCGAGCTGCTGCTGCACTTCGAGCGTGATCGGCGTAGCCGTGCCTTCGACTTTCAGCGCGTCGTACACCTTCGGCACGCTATCGCGCGGGAATTCGACGTCGACCACCGCGCCGATGATTTGGACTACTTTGCCTTGATTCATGATGTTGTCCTCAATGCGAAATCTTTCTTCAGGCCTGGTCGATCAGACCAAGCTGTTTGCGAATTATTCGACAGAGCGTTTCTTTGACTTCGCTATGTCGTGGAATGGGAGCCTGTCGGCCATTAGCTGGATTGAAATACAAATCGTGTCTTCCGCCGTGTCTCAACAGTACGCATCCTTTCGCTGTCAGTTCGCGAATCAACAATCTTCGATTCATGCCACCTCTAACGTTACCGCCTTAGCCTTCGCCGATGCCGGAGCCGGATCCATTGGACTCGCGGAAAGGACGACCTGATACGCGTCTTCGATGTTGTGTTCGAGTTCATCCAAAGTTTCGCCCTGGCTGAAAACGCCAGGTACTTCTTTCAAACGACCTACGAACCAGCCATCGTCTTGCCAATATTCCAGCGTGAACTGATGTTTCATAAACGTAACCTCAAACGGCAGCCGCGCCGCTGACGATTTCCGAAATCTCTTGCGTGATCGCCGCCTGACGCGCCTTGTTGTAGATCAGCGTGAGAGTGCCGATCGCCTTCGTCGCGTTATCGGACGCGCTCTTCATGGCGACCATGCGCGCGGCGTGTTCGCTCGCGAGATTTTCCAGCGTCGCCTGATAAACAAGCGATTCGATGTAACGCGTCAATACATGTTCGAGCACAGATTCTGCATCCGGCTCGTACAAATAATCCCATTCATGCGCCGTCACCAACGATTCGCTCGGTGGCAACGGCAGTAATTGTTCGATGGTCGGCGTCTGCGTCATCGTGTTGACGAAGTGGTTGTACACCAGCGTCAGACGATCGAGTTTGCGTTCGTTGTAAAGATCGAGCACGACTTTGATGACGCCGATCAGTTTTTCGATCTGCGGGCGCTCGCCGAGATGCGTCGTGCTGCCGACGAGATTGACTTTGAGACGACGGAAGAACGCATTTGCTTTGCTGCCGATGGCGACGACATCGACTTCGACGCCTTTCTCTTGCCACGCGCGAATTTCGACGAGCAGTTTGCGGAAAAGATTCGAGTTCAAACCGCCGCACAGACCGCGATCGGTTGAGACGACGATATAACCGACGCGCTTGACTGTCTCGCGTTCTTCGAGAAACGGATGACGAAATTCGGAGTTCGCTTTCGCGACGTGGCCGATCACCTGTTTCATCGCGCGCGCATACGGGCGCGATGAGCGCATCAGTTCCTGCGCTTTGCGGATTTTCGATGCCGAGACCATCTCGAGCGCGCGCGTCACCTTGCGGGTATTGCCCACGCTCTTGATCTTCGTGCGGATTTCTCGTGCGCCTGCCATGGTCGTCTCTGCCTGCTGTCGCGCTTACCAGCTACCGGTTTTCTTGAACTCTTCGATGCCTTTCTTCAGCGTGGCTTCGATGTCGTTGTTCCAATCGGACTTGTCGTTCGCCGCCTTCACCCAATCCGCGTAGTTGTTGGCGAAGTGAGCATGCAGCGATTTTTCGAACGGCAGAATCTGCGCGATCGGAAGATCATCGAGATAGCCTTTTTCAGCGGCGTACAAGGTGATCGCGAGCTGCGCGACGGACAACGGCGCGTACTGCTTCTGCTTCATCAGTTCGGTGACGCGTTGACCGCGTTCGAGCTGCGCACGCGTCGCCGCATCGAGGTCGGACGCGAACTGCGCGAATGCCGCGAGCTCGCGATATTGCGCGAGCGCTAGTTTTACGCCGCCGGCCAGCTTCTTGATGATCTTGGTTTGTGCAGCACCACCGACGCGCGAAACCGAGATGCCGGCGTTCACGGCCGGCCGAATGCCGGCGTTGAACAAATCGGTTTCGAGGAAGATCTGGCCGTCGGTGATCGAAATCACGTTGGTCGGAACGAATGCCGACACGTCGCCCGCCTGCGTCTCGATGACGGGCAGTGCGGTGAGCGAACCGGTCTTGCCTTTGACGGCGCCTTTCGTTTCACGCTCGACATATTCTTCGTTCACGCGCGCGGCGCGTTCGAGCAGACGCGAATGGAGATAGAACACGTCGCCCGGATACGCTTCGCGGCCCGGCGGACGTTTCAGCAGCAGCGAAATCTGGCGATACGCCCACGCTTGCTTGGTGAGATCGTCATAAATGATGAGCGCGTCTTCGCCGATGTCGCGGAAGTATTCGCCCATCGCGCAACCGGAGTACGGCGCGATGTACTGCATGGCAGCCGAATCGGCAGCCGCGGCGGCGACGATGATGGTGTGCGCGAGCGCATCGTTTTCTTCGAGCTTGCGCACGACGTTGGCGATCGAACTTTGTTTCTGGCCGATCGCGACGTAGATGCACTTAATGCCGGAATTTTTCTGGTTGATGATCGTGTCGATCGCAAGCGCCGTCTTGCCGGTCTGGCGATCGCCGATGATCAGCTCGCGCTGGCCGCGGCCGATCGGGATCATCGAGTCGACGGATTTGTAACCGGTCTGCACCGGCTGCGAAACCGATTTACGCCAGATCACGCCCGGCGCTACTTTTTCGATGGGCGAGGTGTGCGTCGCGTTGATCGCGCCTTTGCCGTCGATGGGCTGACCGAGCGCGTCGACGACGCGGCCGAGCATTTCGCGGCCGACCGGCACTTCGAGAATGCGGCCCGTCGTTTTGACGGTGTCGCCTTCGCGCAAGTGTTCGTATTCACCGAGCACGACGGAACCGACCGAGTCGCGTTCCAGGTTCAGCGCGAGTGCGAACGTGTTGCCGGGCATTTCGATCATTTCGCCGGCCATCGCATCGGCCAGGCCGTGGATGCGGACGATGCCGTCGGAGACGGAGACGATCGTGCCTTCGTTGCGCGCTTCGGCGGCGAGCTTGACCTTTTCGATACGGGTCTTGATCAGTTCGCTGATTTCGGATGGATTCAACGTCGTTGCCATGATGCTTCCTCTTTCGCGCGACGAATGCGCTTCGGATGTTTGTGTGTAAGGGGTTAGAAATAGGGGCCGCGGCCGATATTCCTAAGACCTCACTCCGCAATTCTCGTCTCTCTTCGCTCGTCATTCCGGCGAAAGCCGGAATCCAGCGACTTGCTTTGTTCTCGAACCACTGGATTCCGGCTTTCGCCGGAATGACAGCGTCCGCTTTTTCTCAGTGCATCAGCGCCGTTTCGAGACGCGCCAGACGTCCACGCACCGATCCGTCGATGACCACATCGCCGGCATCGATGATCGCGCCGCCGATAAGGCTCGGATCGATTTGCTGATCCATTTCGATGTCGCGGTTGAAACGCTTTTTCAGCGCAGCGCGAATGTTTTCTTCTTCACCGGCCGGCAGCGCCGTCGCTGAGCGCACCGTTACTTTCAATATGCGCTCGGCGTCGTGTTTCAACTCGTCGAACAGCTGCGCGATTTCGACGAGCAGATCGGCGCGCTGGTTTTCGATCAGCAATGCGACGAAGCGACCGAAATCGCCGTCGACCGCTTCGCCGTTCGGTAACAGCAGCGCTGCGAGATCGCTCGCGCTCACACGCGGGTCCATCACCATCGAACGCACGCGCGCATCGTTCAACATTTGCGCGGTGAATTTGAGATTGGTCGACCACGCGCCGAGCGCCTTCGCATCCTGCGCGGTTTCGAAAGCGGCGCGTGCATACGGACGGGCGAGAGTCAGCGTTTCGCTCATCGTCAGATCTCGGCGACGAGTTGGTCGAGCAACGCCTTGTGCGTATCGGCGTTGATCTCGCGCTGAATGATCTTCTGCGCGCCTTGCACGGCGAGCGTGGCGACCTGACCGCGCAATTGCTCGCGCGCCTTGCCGACCATGCCTTCGATCTCGGCTTGCGCCGTGGCTTTCAAACGGACCGCTTCGAGCACCGCGTCGGCCTTGGCTTTATCGATGACCTGATTGCCTTGCTGTTGCGCCTTCTCGATGATTTCCGCCGCTTGTGCACGCGCCTTTTTGATTTCTTCGGCAACGCGCGCATCGGCATCTTTCAGCTCGGCTTTCGCGCGATCCGCCGCCGACAAACCGTCGGAGATGCGCGTCGCACGCTCGTCCATCGCCTTCATGATCGGCGGCCAGATGTATTTCATCGTGACCCAAATCAAGATCCCGAAGACGATGATCTGGGCGATGAGTGTTGCGTTGATGCTCACGGGTTAACCCTCGTAGCCTGATTCGAGTGCGCTTGTCAGTGACCAGCAGCGATGTGCGCGGCGACTTTGCCCGCGAACGGATCGACGAATGTCAGATACAGCGCGATACCCACGCCGATGATCGGAATCGCGTCGATCAGGCCGACGAGCAGGAACATTTTGCCTTGCAACATCGGGACGAGTTCCGGCTGGCGCGAGGCGCCTTCGAGGAACTTGCCACCCATCAGGCCCATGCCGATGGCGGCGCCGATACCAGCGAGGCCGAGAATGAGGCCGGCCGCGATAGCGGTCATGCCTTCAACTGAAGCGAGTGCGGTCAAATCCATGGTTATCTCCGTCTAACTTTGCTGTGAATGAAATTCGTTGTTTAAAAAAACTGCGATGAAATAAATCAGTGATTATCGGCCGCCATCGCCATGTAGACGACGGTCAGCACCATGAAGATGTAAGCCTGTAAACCGATGATCAGGATGTGGAATAACGTCCAACCGGTCGCGAGTACAATCTGCGCGTAGGCCGATGTTCCCGCGGCCGGAAATAGTCCGATCAGGCCCAGCACGGGTACGCCGAGCAATAGCGCGACGGCCCACAGCGCCCTCTTGTTCATGAAAAGCCAGACCGTTACGACGGCGATCGCCGCGAACACGAAGAACCATGTGATGCTCACCGCCGTTGCGCCGTCGGGAGTGCCGAGGCTCAGCGTGAAGCACGCGAGCAGGATGAAGATGATCTCGCCCGCGTACATGTTACCGAACAGTCGCAAACCTTGGCTGATCGGCTTGGCGAGTTCTTCGACGCATTTGAGCAGGAAGTTGATCGGAATCAGCACGACCATCACGGCCTTGTTGCTCGACGCGAACGGATGCAGGAAGAATTCGCTGCCGATGGTCTTGAAACCTTTTGCGACGAAGCTGTAGATAAAGGCGGTGAGGAACACCGTGATCGACATCGCCAGCGCGATGTTCGGATCGGCCGATGGCACCACACGCAGATGCTCGAAACCCGCGTAGCCGGCGACCGTCGGCAGCAGGTCGATCGGCAACATATCCATGAAGTTCATCAGGAAGATCCACAGACCCACCGTCAACGCCATCGGTGCCACGAACTTCGAGGTATGGTGGAACGCGTCCTTCACCTGGCTATCGACGAAGTCGATGCACATCTCGATGAAGTTGAGGAATTTGCTTGGCACACCGGCGTGCGCTTTGCGCGCGGCAGAACGGAAAATGATGAGATAAACCAACGCCAAAAAAACCGAGAAAAACACGGAATCCAGATTCAGCACCCAAAAACCGGGCTGGTTCTCGACGATCTTCCAGGTCTTCAAATCCAACTGAAGAAACGTGAGGTGGTGGAGAATGTAACTGCCCGCGTCGTGCGCAGGTGCGGCTTCAGTCGCCATGTTCTTCAAAATTCCGGTCTAGTTAAATCAAATTCGATGAAAGACGAACGACACTTAGCGAGTCCACCCGTCGTGCAGACCGAGCATTTGCGGTAGCAAGGCGGCGACCACGCCGATCATCACGGCAAACCCCGGAAGACCGGCCTTCACCATCGCGACATAAAGCCCGAGTGTGATGACGCCCCACTTGAGCAGATTGCCGACGATGAATCGCGCCATTACCACACCCGCCGCAGCGGGCGGCGCTGCGAAAACGCGCAACGCCAAAATTCCTGTCGCCAATGTGACGGTTAAACCGCCGCTCAGCACACCCAAACTCGACTGCCAGCCCTGAAGCAAAAAACCCGCTGCGACCAGTATCGTGACGAGCGTTTGCGCGCCGACGACACGTAGGGCGAGCCGCCTTCCGGCAGCGATCGAGTTTTGCATAGGGAAAGCAAATCCCAGGCTCGTTTCCGGCTCACGAAACCTGCCGGATCGGACTGGTCGACAAGGCCCATAATTATAGCGGGCGGGGGCAGTCCGCTGCAACCGAACGCAGGTCGGCGGAAGGTGGGCTTATGGCGTCACGGCGCAAGGGCACAGATGCGTCCAGGCGAGTTGTAAATCCGAGGCCGAATAAGTGTGTCCGCCCGGAAAGGTACTCAAGAAAACGGTGCTGCCGTCTGCCCATCCGGCGTTGACGAAATCGGTGTGATCGACTTCGGCATACGAGTAGCCGGGGTCGTCTGCGGTGCCGACATGGATGTCCACCGGCACCTTGCGCGATTGCGACTGCAAAAGGGCCGGGCACGTATTCGGCGAGTACGAACACGCCAGTCCTCCCAGCGCACCCGCGCTGACGCTATAAGCCGCCAATGTCGATGCATCGAATGTCGTGCTGTAATCGTTCAAACCCAAGTCGTACGCCACCGATCCGCCCGAGGAGAATCCCCAGACGTATATCCGTGTGCGATCGATGTTGTAAGCGCTTTCCGCGTCAGCCAGGACAGCCGCAAATAGATCGTAATCGCTGGGACTGTCCGGCGGTACCGACCACGTCGCGCCAGCTTGGCCATCGACCGTGACTTCTTCGTCGGCGACGGGCGCGGCAACGATGAATTGTCCATTTGCCGCAACCGTCGACCAAGCAGTCAAAACATCGCTCGCATAGCCGGATCGGCTTGCATACGGCGCCGTGCCGTGCAGTGCGAGCACAAACGGATAGGTTTGCGACGGCGCATACGACGTCGGCACGTAGAGGTAGTATTTCTGCACGCCGGTGCCGAGTCCGGCGATGTGCACGGTATGTGTGGTCGTGCCAGTTGTGCCGCCGCTGCCTTGGGTTGGATCGCGCGGCACGGGGACTTCTGCCGTATCGAATTCGCTGACGAAAATGGCATCCGGATGCGTGCAGACCCAACTCGGCAGATTCACAGTCTGAGCGGCGTGAATGCTACCGCAGCAAAAGAGCGTGAGGAAGGAAGGTCCGATGCGTGCGGGTCGAAAGCGATTCATTGTGGAAATATAGCGATCGGCGCAGTTAAGGATCGTGAACAGCGGTTTGCCTTGCGGGCGGCGCGTAGCGGTCGGCATAATCGCCCCTCGCGGCGCTGCCGCGTGCGAGACGCAACACATGAGCACCGCAAAAGATTTCTTTATCGAGTTTCCCGCCGGTTCGGACGTTTTCAACGAAGGCGAGACGGGCACCGAAACTTACATCGTTGAAACCGGAAACATTGATCTCGTTGCCGCGAACGGCGATCCGATCGCGACAGTGGGACCCGGCGAATTCTTCGGCGAAGCGGCACTTAGCGAGAAACCGCACGCTGTAAGCGCCCGCGCCAGCGTCAAAACGCGAGTGCTGCGGATCGAGCGCGCCGCGTTCAGCGATGTCGTCAAACAAAATCCCGAAATTGCCGTGCGCATTCTCAAACAGGTTGTGGCGCGGCTTTCTCACGGGCCTGCCGCTGCGCCGGTTGTCGCACCCGTCGCCAAACCGGTCGAGCAACGCAAAC
>OLMB01000115.1_pt1 | contig 22133 bp, 25 predicted proteins | sample 1604691 | NCBI WGS metagenome assembly OLMB01 (sample SAMEA104055722, study PRJEB20765) | soil metagenome | isolation source: soil
TCCAGGCGTCATCAGTCAAGCGTTGCGTTGGATGCTCAAGCCCGACGCGCCGTTTCGCATCGCGCCACGTTTAGATTTCGGGCTGCTCGAATGGCTGCTCAATTTCGCGCATCGATGCAATTGGAATGATGCGAAACGGATTACGACCATCAAGTCCGGATTGCTTCAGTTATCACGTCAATCGCTGGAATCATTGATCGTCGGCGAAAAGCTCGACTGCGAATTCGGCGCGGTCGGTACGATGAATGTTTATCGCGATGCGTCCGCGTTCGAAAAATCGCGCTGGTTACCGACACTGCTTATCGAAAACGGCATCGCCGTCGAAACGCTCGACGCCGCGCAAACGCGAAGTCGCGAACCCGCGTTGAACGACTCCATCGTCGGCGCGTATTTTCATCCCGGCGATGCGCATCTCCGACCCGACCGCTACGTATCGGAACTGGCGCGAGTCGTGCGAGAAAAGGGCGGCAAGATTTGCGAATCGACGACGATCACCGGGTTTCGCGTCGATGGCGATCGTGTCGATGCAACCATCACCGATAAAGGCGAATTCGCCGGTGCCGATGTTGTTCTTGCGCTCGGATCGTGGTCGCCGCTACTCGCGCGACAACTCGATCTGCGCATTCCGATCCAACCCGGCAAAGGCTATTCGATTACGTACACGAAACCGGAGATCGCACCGAAAATTCCCATGACCCTGAAGGAGCGCGCCGTCTGTGTGACCGCGTGGAGTTCAGGTTTCAGGCTTGGCAGCACGATGGAATTTGCTGGCTACGACGATTCGCTGAACCGCACGCGCTTGGATGCGCTCAAACGCGGTGCCGCGGAATATTTGCGCGAGCCGGAAGGACAGACTGTCACCGAAGAATGGTTCGGTTGGCGCCCGATGACGTACGACGACTTGCCGCTAATCGGTCGCCCCGGAAAAATAAGAAATCTGATGATGGCAACTGGACACGGCATGTTGGGCGTCACGATGTCCGCCGTGACAGGTCAGTTGGCCAGCGACATCATCTGCGGCGCCGAACTTCCACTGGATGTGACGCCGTTCGATCCGAATCGATTCGCGCTTTGACGCGACGCCGCGTTCAATGACCGACGCAAATTCATCGCAACTGACGGAGGAACAGCGCCGACTGTTCCAGCGCGCGCTCGATGCGCATCGTCGCGGCGATTTCGATGCCGCGTCGAAAGTTTACGTATCCCTGCTCGATCTCGTTCCGAATCACGTCGATGCCTTGCATATGTTCGCGATGCTGAACCATCAGCGCGGCGACTCCGCCCGAGCGCTGGAATTAATGGATTCAGCATTGTCGCTGACGCCCAACGCATCTGCGATATTGGCCAATCGCTCATCGATTCATCTCGCGACGGGCGACGCCGATGCAGCGCAACGCGATGCACGCGCGGCGCTGGAGGATGATCCGACTTCTTTCGGTGCTTGGTTCAATCTCGGTCTCGGTCTCGCGCTCAAACAAACGGATCTCGCGCAAGCAGCGAGCGCTTTTCGATCCGCGAGTCGATTACGGCCTCACGATGCGCGCGCGTTGCTCGAATGGTTCTCCGCCGCAGCGAAGTCGCAACAACCGTTCGGCATCGGCGAGCGTATCCGACAACCTTCGCCACCGTTTTCATCGCAGAGAAACTATGCGCTGCTAACGGCAAACGATTTGGAACGGTACGGATATTCGACCGCCGCGATTGTCGTGCTCACCCAATTGCGTCGCGAATTACCCAACGACAACATCGTCGTCGCGCGTCATCAACTGGAAGTTGCCTACGGAAAAGCCGCGTTACTCGAACAACAAAATCGGACAGGCGACGCGTTGTCCGCGACAAATCACGTGCTCAATCAATCGCCGCATCATCGCGGTGCGCGGATGTTACGTGCGAGCATTTTCGGCGATCGAGGCGAAGCGAGCGCAGCACTTGCCGATTATCGACACATCATCGAATCGACGCCGGACGACGCAGTCGCTGGAAGCGCGATGCTGATCGCCATGCAACACGACCCGTCCGTCTCAGCGGACGATGTTTTTAGTCAGCACCTTGCATGGACGAAGCGCAACACACCGCAAACCGCGGGAAATCAGCCGCGCGGACTCGATTCAGAAAAGCCGCTTCGCATCGGTTGGCTGTCGCCGCGATTTTTCTCCGGACTCGTGTCGAATTTCTTTCTTGAGCCACTACGGCACTTAGATCGAACTGACATGACGCACATCTTGTACGACAGTGGTGGAATCGAGGACTCGACAACGACCGAATTCAAATCTGCCGCGGGCGAATGGCGCCATGTCGACTCTCTCGACGATGCTGCGTTATGCGATCGCATTCGCGCGGATGACATCGATGTTCTTGTTGAGCTGAGCGGGCATAGCCCAGGCAATCGACTGCGCGCGCTTGCGCATCGGCCTGCGCCGCTGCAAATCAGTTGGCTCGATTATTTTCACAGCACGGGCATGGGCGCTATCGATGTATTGTTCAGCGATGCGGTGTCGAGTCCGTCCGACTCTTTCAAGCTCTACACCGAGCACGTTTTGCATTTGCCGTCCGGGCGCCTGAGCTATACGCCGCCTGATGTGCCCGCGCCACGACCGAGAACCGAAGGACCCATTCGATTCGGCAGTTTCAATCGCGTCAGCAAAATCAACGATGCCGTTCTTGGCAGTTGGTCGCGTATTCTCGCTGGCGTGCCAAATAGTCGGTTGCGTCTCAAGGCGCGCGCATTCGACAGCGCCGACGAGCGCATTTATTTCCTGAATCGATGCGCGCGCCATCGCATTCCGTCTGAAAGTGTCGAACTACTCGGCTATGGGACGCACGCCGAGACGTTCGCTGCGTACGCCGACGTGGATATCGCACTCGATCCATTTCCATTTTCGGGTTGCGCAACGAGTCTCGACGCGCTGTGGATGGGCATTCCGGTGATCACGAAAATCGGCGAGACGATGGTCAGCTGCCAAACGGCTAGTTTGTTGACGTCGCTGCAACTCTCACAATGCATTGCGTCGGACGAAGACGACTACGTACAGCGCGCGATTGTTATAGCATCGAACTCGGCATGTTTAGGATCATGTCGAAACGAATTGCGCGAACGGATGCGAACGGCTCTTTGCGATCCCGCGCGCCACGCGAGCGAATTGAGCGCCGCGCTGCGTGCATCGTGGCGGGCGTTTTGCCGCGGCGATCTCGCGGCGCGCGAAATGATTGTGTAATTTTCTGCAGCGACGCTAAGCTGCGACATTCGTTTCGAATCCGGAAGACATGTGACCGATACGTTTACGTTGCATCACGGTTCACTACCGCTGTTGATTTCGCTTCCGCACAACGGAACGGAACTGCCTGCGGATTTAGCCGAGCGACTGACCCCGGCAGCGAAGCAAGTCCCGGATACCGATTGGCATGTCGCAAAACTATACGACTTCGCGCATGCACTCGGCGCGTCGGTGATCGTGCCGAAATATTCGCGCTATGTGATCGATCTGAATCGTCCGCGCGACGATGTATCGCTTTATCCAGGACAAAATACGACGGGCTTGTGTCCGGCCACCACGTTTTCCGGCGAGCCGATTTACCTATCGGGCCAGGAGCCGGACCAAAACGAAATCACTGCGCGCATCGAGCAATATTGGCGTCCCTATCACACGGCGTTGGCGGAAGAGATCGAGCGTATCGGCGAAGCGCATGGACGCGTCGTGTTGTGGGAAGGCCATTCCATTCGCAGCGTCATGCCGTTTTTGTTCGAAGGCCGCTTGCCGGATTTGAATATCGGCACGGCAGATGGCGGTAGTTGTTCGGCTGGATTGCAACGTCGACTGGTGAATGTGCTCGATGCGCAGCGAGACTATTCCTACGTATTGAACGGTCGATTCAAGGGCGGTTATATCACCCGTCACTACGGAAAACCTTCACAGGGTGTGGATGCGATTCAACTCGAACTGGTGCAGTTAAATTACATGAACGAAGAAACGTTCGAATACAATGAAACGCACGCGCAAAAACTGCAGACGGTGATCAAGAAATTGCTCGAAGCCGCGCTCGGCTAATCCTCAACGCGCCGGTTTTACCGCTTCGAGTTCCCACAGAAGATACGCCGGTTTGAACGACGGCTGTTTGCCGCGCAGCCAACGCGAGAACGAACGCAATTTGCGCGAAAAACTTTTCGCGCGCGAATTGTTTTCGGCCGATCCGGGAATCGCGCTATAAGCATCCGAACGATAGACGCGGCGCACGTCGAGCGCGCGAAACGCACCGACGAATCCGTACATGCGCCCGAGTGGTTCGTCGCCGCAAAAATACGTATGCGTCTGTTCGGTGATGATATTGACGTGCGTGGGATCGGTGAACGCTTCCGCATTCGGATAGGCCGGCGTAAGCGCGTAAAAGCGTCCGCCCGGCGCGAGCACGCGCCAGATTTCGTTCATGAGTCGAATGAAGGGAAACGTCGTGTTGCGTCCATCCGGTGTCGCTAAAAGGCGCGGCACGTGTTCGATGAAATCGTACGCGGACACCGATCCGAAACGGTCGTCATCGTAGGGAATCGGATCGACGAAAAGATTCGCGATTTTATATTCGAATCCCTGCGCCGCAATCGGTCGCACATCGACGCCGCACAACTGCGCACGCGAATACGGATTGCGCGGAATCTCGCCGCAACCTAAATCGAGATGACGATCGGGAACTGGCATCCGCAGAATGATGACAGTTTATTGTGAGGCTGTGCTGCAGATTTCTTCGATGTCTTGAGCGGCAATGCCTTTGTGGCTCATGCGATCACGCAATGCGGGAGTGCACGCGTCGCTCACTTGAGCGGCGGGTGTTGCGATCGGACTTCCGGCACAGCCGGCTCGGACGTTGTCGTGGGTCTGGAATACGCCGCCCAGATCGATATCGCCGGTCACGACGCTGTTTGCCGCCGTCGTCACTTGATAGCGCAATCGGCTCGAATCGATGACCTGATGGAAATCGCCGCCGGTGATCTCGACGCGAGTATTTTCGAATTCGCTGTGCGTCGCCGGTCGGACTGCCTGCGGATCGGTGTCGTCGAATCGAAGCTGCACGTTCTTGACACCGTCGGGAACGGCGATCGTCAGCATGTTTTCGCTGAGTTGCACACCGAAGTTGTTTTTGTAGACGGCGGTGCAGACCGTCGCGTCCGTCATCGCATCGGTAGTGCGATGAACTTCCCATGGGCCGCTGCGGAAAATCACCGGTGAGCTGCTCAACGACTGCGCCGATGCGCCGATCGCAATACAAAACGACAGTGACGCGAAAACAATCCGACTGATGGAACGCGCGCTCATGCTCATCTCCCGGTGTCGCGACGATTCTAGCCCGCGTATCTGCGCGCCAAACGTAAACAGACGAAAAGGCGCGCCGATTGGTTAAAAGCCGTTTAATCAAACTTCGAGCTGCGCGAGGTCGCCTTTCGTTTCGAGCCATTCCTTACGGTCCGACGCGCGTTTCTTAGCGAGCAACATGTCCATCAGTTTGGCGGTGCCGTCGTCGCCATCGACCGTGAGCTGCACGAGCCGCCGCGTATCCGGATCGATCGTCGATTCGCGCAACTGGGACGGATTCATCTCGCCCAGACCCTTGAATCGCGTGACGTTGACCGCGCCTTTCATTTTTTCGCGCTCGATCTTTTGCAGCATCGCATCGCGCTCGACTTCGTCGAGACAGTAGAAAACCTGTTTGCCGACATCAACGCGGAATAGCGGCGGCATGGCGACGAAGACGTGGCCGTCGCGCACGAGCGATGGAAAATGTTTGAGGAACAATGCGGACAACAGTGTCGCGATGTGCAAGCCGTCGGAATCCGCATCCGCGAGGATGACGACTTTGCCGTAGCGCAATCCGGAAATATCGTCGCGGCCGGGGTCGCAGCCGATCGCGACGGCAAGATCATGTACTTCTTGTGACGCCAGCACAGAACCGGATTCCACTTCCCATGTGTTCAAAATTTTTCCGCGCAGCGGGAGGATGGCTTGATAATCCTTATCTCGCGCCTGTTTCGCGGAGCCGCCTGCCGAATCGCCTTCGACCAGGAAAAGTTCGGTGCGCGAAAGATCGCTCGACGCGCAATCCGCCAACTTGCCGGGCAGGGCGGGGCCTTGCGTGATCTTTTTGCGGACGATCTGCTTCTCGGCTTTCAAGCGCAGCGTCGCGCGTTCGATGGCAATCTGCGCGATGCGTTCGCCGATATCGACATGCTGATTGAGAAACAAAGAGAATCCGTCGTGCGTCGCGTTTTCGACGATAGCGGCGGCGTCGCGCGACGACAAACGCTCTTTCGTCTGTCCGGAAAATTGCGGGTCCTGCAACTTCAACGACAGGACGAACGACAAACGATCCCACACGTCTTCCGGCGCGAGCTTCACGCCACGCGGCAGAAGGTTTCGGATATCGCAGAACTCGCGCAACGCGTCGGTCAGTCCGGTGCGCAAACCGTTGACGTGCGTGCCGCCTTGCGCCGTCGGAATCAGATTGACGTAGCTTTCCTGCGCCAGTTCGCCGTCCGGAACCCACGCCAGGGCGAAATCGATTGCTGTCTTGTCGCGCTCGTACGAACCAAGATACAAATCGCGCGGGAGATACTCGTTCGCACCGAGCATCGAGCGCAGATAATCGCGCAAACCTTCCTCGTAATACCACTCGTCTTTTTCGCCGGTGGCTTCGTCGGTCAAACGAACCGTCAAGCCCGGACAAAGCACCGCTTTCGCCCGTAGAACGTGCTTCAACTTCGACAGCAAGATCTTTGATGTATCGAAGTATTTCGGATCGGGCCAGAAGCGAACTGTCGTTCCGGTTTGTTTCTTGGCAACCGTGCCGATGGCTTTCAAACTCGTCGCGCGATCGCCGTTCTTGAAATCCATGCGCCAGATTTGGCCATCGCGGCGAATGGTCACCTCGACTTTGTTCGACAACGCATTCACCACCGACACGCCGACGCCATGCAAGCCGCCGGAATACGTGTAGTTCTTGTTCGAAAACTTGCCGCCCGCGTGCAGGCGCGTGAGGATCAATTCGACGCCGGGAATGCCTTCTTCAGGATGAATGTCGACAGGCATGCCGCGGCCATCGTCACTGACTTCGGCCGATCCGTCTGCATAAACGATCACCTCGATCGTCTTCGCATAGCCTGCGATGGCTTCATCGACGGAATTATCGACGACTTCCTGCACGAGATGATTCGGCCGCGTGGTGTCGGTATACATGCCAGGACGGCGTTTTACTGGCTCGAGGCCCGACAGGACTTCGATGTCGGCGGCGTTGTATTTGCTGTTCATGTTTGCGAAATCGTCCAGAAGAATTGCTCTTGTGAAAAGTCCGGCAGGAATGCCAGTTTTTCTTTTCTTCTTTGCGCTCAGGGAGGAGCGCAAGAATAACGAGGCGATGGTCGGGATTCATCTCGCGAATTGCAAGCACTCGCGGCAGACCCCATCTGCCTGTAAACTATCGCTTTACCAGCATCGGGAATGCTGCGGCCATGACTCCACTCATTTTTGTCACCGGCGGTGTGGTGTCTTCTCTCGGGAAGGGCATCGCGTCGGCGTCGCTGGCTGCCATCCTCGAAGCGCGCGGTTTGCGCGTGACGATGATGAAGCTCGATCCGTACATCAACGTCGATCCGGGCACGATGAGTCCGTTTCAGCACGGCGAAGTCTACGTCACCGACGACGGCGCGGAGACAGATCTCGATCTCGGTCACTACGAACGTTTTGTCCGCACGCGTCTCACGGGCAAGAATTCCATCACGACCGGAAAAATTTACGAGTCGGTGATCCGGAAAGAGCGCCGCGGCGATTATCTGGGTGCGACGGTGCAGGTGATTCCGCACATCACCGACGAAATCAAACATTGCATCTACGAAGCGACGCGCGGTTACGACGTGGCGCTGGTGGAAATTGGCGGTACGGTCGGCGATATCGAATCGCAGCCGTTCCTCGAAGCGATTCGCCAGTTGCGCATCGAACACGGTGCCGACAAATGCCTGTTCATGCATTTGACGCTGGTGCCGTACATCAAGGCAGCCGGCGAAATTAAAACGAAACCGACGCAGCATTCGGTGAAAGAACTTCGCGCGCTCGGTATTCAGGCCGACATTCTTCTGTGTCGTTGCGAACAGCCACTGCCGCAATCGGAACGTCGCAAAATCGCACTGTTCACCAACGTGCCGGAGAAGGCGGTCATCAGCGCCGTCGACGTCGACACGATCTACAAACTACCGCAATGGCTGCACCAACAAGGACTGGACGACATCGTCGTTTCGCATCTTCGTTTGGACGCGAAGCCCGCCAACTTGCTGGAATGGGACCGCACCGTCGAAGCGATCGAACATCCAAAAGACGAAGTCACGATCGCCATCATCGGCAAATACGTCGAACATAAAGATGCGTACAAATCACTCGGCGAAGCGCTGCGTCACGGTGGGCTGAAACAATCGACGCGCGTCAATTTGCGCTGGCTCGAATCCGAAGACATCGAGGCACGCGGGCCGGAATCGCTGCGCGATGTCGACGGCGTCCTCGTGCCCGGCGGATTCGGCAAACGGGGTTTCGAAGGCAAGATCGCCGCCGCGCGTTTCGCGCGGGAGAACAAAATTCCGTACTTCGGCATCTGTTACGGCATGCACGCGGCGGTGATCGACTTCGCGCGCAACATCGCCGGACTCGAAGGCGCGAACTCGACGGAAAACGATCGTCATTGCGCGCATCCCGTCATCGCGCTGATCACCGAGTGGACGACAGCCGCGGGCGATGTAGAACGTCGCGACGAAGCTTCAGACCTCGGTGGCACGATGCGTCTCGGGGCACAAGAGTGCCGTCTGCGCGCCGGATCGATTTCTCGCGCGTTATACGGGCAAGACGTGATCCGCGAACGTCATCGCCATCGCTACGAATTCAACAATCGGTATCGCCAGCAGTTCGAAGATCTAGGACTCGTCGTCGCCGGCAAATCGATGGACGATCTGCTCGTTGAAATCGTCGAATTCTCCGCGCAACAACATCCGTGGTTCGTCGCGTGCCAGTTCCATCCCGAATTCACCTCGACACCGCGCGAAGGCCATCCGCTGTTCAATGGATTTGTGCGCGCGGCACGCGAATACAAAGTGGTGCGCGATGCGCCGCGATTCGCGAAGGAAGTGGCGGCGTAACGCCGCGAGCCATGCATCGTTCTCGCTTGTGTTCCATCCAAATCGATTGCAACGCCGATGATATCGATCGGGCCGCACAGTTTTGGGCAGGGGCGCTCGGCCGTCCTGTCGATCTCGCTCATTCAGGCAGTCGCACAAATTACCGAATGCTCGAGACGCCGCCCGATGAAATCGCCGTGCAGATCCAGCGGGTCGATCACGACAGCCGTGCCCACATCGACATCGAGACCGACGATATAGCCGCCGAAGTGGCGCGCCTCCAAAAACTCGGCGCGACTGTCTTCAAGCAGTTGGAGCGCTGGGTGGTGATGCAGGCGCCGACCGGCCAGCGTTTTTGTGTGGTGCGCGTACAGCGTCCGGGATTTCCGAAAAATGCCAACCACTGGGACTGATCTGATCTCATGAATCTTTGCGGCTTCGAGGTCGGCCTCGACAAACCTCTTTTCCTTATCGCTGGACCGTGCGTCGTCGAATCGCAGCAATTGCAGATCGATACAGCCGGCACGTTGAAGGAAATCACGGGCAAGCTGGGCATTCCCTTCATTTTCAAATCGAGCTTCGACAAAGCCAATCGAACATCCGCCTCCAGCTTTCGCGGACTCGGCATGGCGGAGGGTCTTCGCATTCTTTCGGAAGTGAAGAAACAGGTCGGCGTTCCCGTTCTTACCGACGTGCACGAATACACGCCGATGGATGAAGTGGCTGCCGTCGTCGACGTCTTGCAGACGCCCGCCATGCTTTGCCGGCAGACCGATTTCATCCAAAACGTCGCGAACGCAGGCAAGCCTGTGAATATCAAGAAAGGCCAGTTCCTGTCGCCGTGGGAAATGAAGCACGTCAGCGACAAAGCGAAAGCGACCGGCAACCAACACATCATGGTGTGCGAACGCGGCGTCAGTTTCGGCTACAACAATCTCGTTTCCGACATGCGCAGTCTTTCCGTAATGCGCGATACCGGATGTCCCGTCGTTTTCGATGCGACGCATTCCGTGCAGTTGCCCGGCGGCGCAGGTGGAAAATCCGGCGGACAGCGCGAATTTGTGCCGGTGCTGTCGCGCGCTGCGGTTGCGGTAGGCATTGCCGGCATCTTCATGGAAACGCATCCCGATCCTGATAAAGCCCTCAGCGATGGGCCGAATGCGTGGCCGTTGGGCAAGATGGAATCGCTGCTCCGCACATTGCTGACGATCGATGCCGCGGTGAAGAAAGCCGGCTTCTCAGAAACGGCATGATTTTGTCGGAATGTGCTAAAGTATTACTCGAGATTGCGGAGTAATACCATGCAAACCATGATGACGACAAAGGGTCAGGTGACGATTCCTAAGCGCGTTCGTGATGAACTCGGTTTGAAACCCGGTAGGCCCGTCGATTTCGATATCAACGATGCTGGCGAAGTCGTGATTCGTAAGCCCGGCGCAAAAAAACGCATTCGCGATCGTTTCGATGCCGCCGTCGGGTCCGCCACTGTGAAATGGCAGAGCAGCGCCGACGTCATGGCGCTGTTGCGACCCGAAGACTGATGGTTCTGGTCGACACGAACGTTCTCATCGACCTGTTCGAGAACGATCCTTCGTGGGCGGCTTGGTCCACCGCGCAACTCCGTGCGCAAGCGCAGGTACACAAATTAGTGATCGATCCGGTGATCTATTCCGAATTGTCTGTGGCGTTCTCCAGTCCGAAAGAACTGGATACGCAACTCGAGCGTATCGACATCGATATCTATAACCCGCCTCGACCTGCATTGTTCCTGGCGGGCAAAGCCTTTGTACAATACCGGCGTCGCGGCGGTTCCAGAACAGGTGTTCTTCCCGATTTCCTGATCGGAGCGCACGCCGCGATTCGCGAGTGGCCCATTCTCACTCGCGACGTCCGCCGCTATCGGGATTATTTTCCCACCGTCCAACTCATCGCACCGGAAGCCAACTCGTGACGCAAATTACTCAGATTCACGCCCGCGAAATTCTCGATTCGCGCGGCAATCCCACGCTCGAAGCGGAAGTCACGCTCGCCGACGGTTCCATCGGACGCGCTGCGGTGCCGAGCGGCGCATCGACGGGCTCGCGTGAAGCTGTGGAACTTCGCGATGGCGACAAATCGCGCTATGAAGGTAAAGGTGTCAAAAATGCGGTCGCGAACGTCAATGGCGAAATCGCAATGGCGCTGAAAGGATTCAATCCCGAATACCAGCGCGTGCTCGACGACAAGCTGATCGAGCTCGACGGTACGCCGAACAAGAGCAAGCTGGGGGCAAATGCGCTGCTCGGCGTGTCGCTGGCGAACGCGCACGCGGCGGCGGTATCGAAAAAGTTGCCGTTGTGGAAATACCTCGCCGGCGCAAATTCAGTGGGATTGCCGGTGCCGATGATGAATATCGTCAACGGCGGCGCGCATGCCGACAACAACGTCGACATGCAGGAATTCATGGTCCTGCCGGTTGGCTTGCCGAATTTCTCCGAAGCGTTGCGCGCTGGAGTGGAAATTTTCCATTCGCTGAAAAGTGTACTTAAATCGAAAGGACTGAACACGGCGGTGGGCGACGAAGGCGGATTCGCGCCGGACTTGAAGTCGAACGAACAGGCTGTGGAAACGATTCTCGAAGCGATTGCCAAGGCCGGCTATCACGCGGGCAAAGACGTTTATCTCGGCCTCGATGTCGCCAGCTCCGAGTTCTACAAGGACGGTGTTTATCATCTCGAAGGTGAAGGCAAAAAACTGTCGCCGCATGAACTGATCGAGTTCTACGCAAACTGGTGCGCGAAATATCCGATCATCACCATCGAAGATGGCATGGCAGAAGGCGATTGGGACGGCTGGAAAGCGCTGACGGAGAAACTCGGCAAGAAAGTACAGCTCGTCGGCGACGATTTGTTCGTCACCAACACCGCGATCTTCAAACAGGGTATCGAAAAACATATCGCGAACGCCATCCTGATCAAAGTCAATCAGATTGGCACGTTGTCCGAAACGCTCGACGCGATCTTTGTGGCCGATCAAGCGAACTACGCGGCGATCGTGTCGCATCGCTCCGGCGAAACCGAAGACACGACGATTGCCGATATTTCCGTCGCAACGACAGCGACGCAAATCAAAACTGGTTCGCTATGCCGCAGTGATCGTGTCGCCAAGTACAACCAGTTGCTTCGGATCGAAGAAGCGCTGGGCGGCGCGGCCAAGTACGCGGGCCGATCGGCGTTCCCGAACGTTCCGGGACTCGTCGGCTGAGGGATTCCGTGCTGCGCTACGCCGCCTTGATTTTGCTGGCTTTGCTGATCGCACTTGAAGTCAAGTTGTGGGCTGGCGATGGCGGGATGCGTGCCGTCTGGCAATTGGAAAAAAATCTCGCGGATCAGAAAGCCGAGAATCAGAAATTGCGACAGCGCAACGAAGCGCTGTCCGCCGAAGTGCAGGACCTGAAATCCGGTAAAGCAGCCATCGAAGAACGCGCGCGATCCGAACAAGGGTTGGTCAAACCGGGCGAAGTGTTTTATCACGTCGTCGAGCCGCCGAACGCCAAGAAGTCCGACGATGGCAATCCCTAATCCCCTCTGGTGTGTCGTTCCCGCCGCGGGCCGCAGCACGCGCGTCGGCGGCGATATTCCGAAACAGTATCTGCCGATCGGCGGCAAGCCCATGCTGATGCTGACGCTCACGCGGCTGGCGATACATCCGCTCATCGCGGGCATCGTGGTCGTGCTCGCCGAGCGCGATAACTATTGGGCAGGCATGGAACGGTTGCGCGGTAAACCAGTTCATACGGCCGTCGGCGGCGAGGAGCGCGCGGATTCCGTGCTGGCAGGGCTTCATGCCCTTCAAGACAATGTGGATAATTCCCAATTTATACTCGTCCACGATGCGGCGCGGCCGTGCGTGCGTGCACACGACATCTCGCGACTAATTGAACTGGGTGTTCCTGCCGGCGGTGGTCTTCTTGCTGCGCCGGTTCGCGATACGTTGAAACGTGCTGGCAGCGATCAGCGCGTCACGGTTACCGAACCCAGGGAATCGCGCTGGCGCGCATTGACACCTCAACTGTTTCGTCGCGGCGAATTGATCGCGGCGCTCGAATCGGCTAAATCCGCCGGCATTGTCGTCACTGATGAGGCGATGGCAATGGAACGCGCCGGATATCGACCCTTGCTCGTGGAAGGCAGCGAGGACAATATCAAAGTGACGACCGCGCAGGATTTTGCAATGGCCGAATTTCTTCTCGGGAAAACCGAATGATGCGTATCGGGCAAGGCTACGACGTTCACGCATTCGGCGATGGCGATCACGTCGTCATCGGTGGTGTGCGTGTGAATCATTCGCACGGAATCATTGCGCATTCGGACGGCGATGTGGCGATTCATGCATTGTGTGATGCGATCCTCGGCGCGCTCGGGCTCGGCGATATCGGCAAACACTTTTCGCCTTCGGACGAGCGTTGGCGCGGCGCGGACAGCCGCCTATTTTTGCGACATTGCGCGACGTTGATGCATGAGCGGAATTTCACGCTAGGCAACGCCGACGTCACGATCGTGTGCGAGTCCCCGAAGATCGCGCCGCATTCCGAAGCCATGCGCGCCAATCTCGCTGCGGATTTGGGATGCGCAATCGATCGCATCAGCGTCAAAGCGACGACCACCGAGAAACTGGGTTTCACTGGCCGCGGCGAGGGAATTGCCGCGTTTGCCGTCGTACTTCTCGACTCGAGTCGCTGATCGATGACGAAAGCCGACGAATTGCCGTATGCCCACGGCGGTCCGCCGTTGCGCGGCGTGTTGCGGGCGGCGCCGGAAGATTTCTTCGTCGACGAGGATCTCGGTTTCGAGCCGGACGGAACGGGCGAGCACATCTTTTTGCGCGTGGAGAAGCGCGGCGCGAACACCGATTGGGTCGCGCGCGAGCTGGCGAAATTCGCCGGCATGCGACCCGATGCGGTGAGTTATTCCGGCATGAAGGATCGTCACGCCGTCACGCGCCAGACGTTCTCGCTGCACATGCCCGGCAAATCCGATCCGGATTGGGACGCGCTTTGCAGCGACGAGTTCCGCGTGTTGTCTGCGGCTCGACATAGTCGCAAGCTCAAACGCGGAACGCATAAACGCAATTTGTTCAAAATTATACTTCGCGATGTGGAAGGCGACTCCGCACGCGCCGACGCTGTCGTGCGCGCAGTCGGCGCGAACGGCGTTCCGAATTATTTCGGCGATCAGCGGTTCGGTCGCGATGCGGCGAACGTCGATCGCGCGCTGGCGATGTTCGCTGGCAAGCGCGTGCAGCGCCATGAACGATCGCTGTTGTTGTCGGCGGCTCGATCTCAATTGTTCAACGCAGTTTTGGCGGAACGTGTGCGGGATCGAAATTGGAATCAGCCGCTCGACGGAGATGTCTGGATGCTTGCAGGTAGTCACAGCATTTTTGGGCCGGAACCGATTGCCGATGAATTGGCGAAGCGATGCTCGAGCGGCGACATCGATCCGACAGGTCCACTTTGGGGAGCGGGCGATGTACGCAGCAACGCGCTCGTTGCAGCACTCGAGCATCGCGTCGTATCGGAACATTCGGTTTTGGCGGAAGGTTTAGCCACCGAAGGACTCAAGCAAGAACGCAGGTCGCTTGTACTTCGTCCAGAGAACCTCATCCCCGTTTGGTTGACAGATCGCGATTTCGAATTGAGTTTTGGCCTGAAATCTGGTTCGTATGCCACTGTTATAATTAGAGAAATTTTCTCGACTTAACGGTGTTTCGAGTTTCGCATTTTCCGCAACACTCGTTTTTGCGCGGCGACCTATAGTGATTATGCGGTTGGCAATCCCGCGCTAAAAAGGGGAGCGTTATGACTGCAATGAAGCCGAGTCTCTTCGCCGTGCTATGCGCGTCGCTCGCCGCGTGTGCCGGCATACCTCAACACAAGCCGTTGCCGAGCGATGTGCTCGACAATCAGAAAGTCGTGCTCGTCAATCAATGGGCCGAAACGCATGGCGCGCGACTGATATGGATTCACTATCCGACGCTAAATCCATCGCAATCGACTGACTGATTCAGCGGTGCTTGAGCAAAACCAGGGTGGCGCCCGTGCCGCCTTCGGCTGCTTTCGCGGACGCGAAGGCGATGACGTCGGCGCGTCGACGCAACAGACTATCCACCATTTTTTTCAGAACCGGTCCCGCTGCGCGCGACCGCAAGCCTTTACCGTGGATGATCTTCACGCAGAGTTTGCCGTCACGAAGAGCTTCCTCGAGAAATTCTTTCATCACGGCACGCGCGACAGCCTCCGTCATTTGATGTAAATCGATTTCGTCGCGAATGCTATACATCCCACGCTTCAGGTTTCGCAGAATGCGGGGTGCGACACCGTCTTTCAGATAACTCAATTCATCGCCGATCTCGATCGACGCGGGATCGATCGCGCTCGTCATCAGTTCGTCGAGCACGCGCGCTTCGTCGAGTAGCGCTTGCGTTGCTTCCGGCTCGCGGGGCGCTCGCAGGATTTCTTGATGCGTCGTCCGGATGGCGCGTACCGGTCCGACTGCTTCAGCGAACAGCACACGATCGTCTTCGCTGACAGGTTTGGGCGCAAGACGAATTTTTGGACGTTTCGACATCGAGATCGAGCTTAGCAGAGGCGTCAATTCACACGTCGACCGCCGACGTCAGAACGCACAGTTATCTTAAACGGTGCGGCAAGTCGCTACGGTGCCGTATCATTGGCGCAATGAAGAATCGTAGTTTCGCAATAGTTGCATCCGGAACGGTTCGGTCAGTCGATCGACGGCGATTCGTTTTGTCGAATTCCGAGCGTTAGGCCGCGCATGCGCGTACTGGTTAGCAATGACGATGGGGTCGACGCGCCTGGAATTCTCGTGCTCGCCAAACGCTTGTCGATCGTGGGCGACGTGACGATCGTCGCGCCCGATCGCGACCGCTCCGGCGCGAGCAATTCGCTCACGCTCGATCAGCCGATTCGCGTCACGCGCATGGATGACGGCCGCTATCGCGTGGCGGGAACGCCTACCGATTGCGTGCACCTCGCGCTGGCCGGATTGCTCGATAAGGAGCCCGACATCGTCGTCTCCGGCATCAACAATTCAGCCAATCTCGGCGACGACGTCATTTATTCCGGCACCGTTTCTGCTGCCATGGAAGGCCGTTTTCTCGGATTGCCCGCGATCGCGGTGTCGCTCGCAGCGAAAGATCACAACGGCCTCCACTACGAAACTGCGGCACAGGCGGCGCTGTCGATCATGCAGCGTTTGCTGGTCGATCCGCTGCCAGCCGATACGATTCTCAACGTCAACGTGCCCGATCGACCCTGGCGAGAAATTCGCGGCTTCGCTGTCACGCGATTGGGCAAACGTCATCGTTCCGAACCGTGCATCGCCCAACAAGATCCGCGCGGACGGCCGATTTATTGGATCGGACCGCCGGGCGAGGCCGAAGACGATGGGCCAGGCACGGATTTCAACGCGGTGCGCGACGGGTTCATTTCGATCACGCCGATTCAAGTCGATCTGACGCGTTATCAGGCGCTCGAAAAAGTGAGTGGTTGGGTCGGATCGTTATCGCTCGATCTGGACGACAACGCATGAGCTTGTTCTCACGTCCGCTTCCGGAAGCGCGCGGTCTCGGCATGACGTCGCAGCGCGCGCGTGATCGCTTGATCGAGCGGCTCAAGTCTGACGGCATCACCGATCGCCGCGTGCTCGATGTATTTACGCGATTGCCGCGTCATCTTTTCATCGAAGAAGCGCTGGCCTCGCGCGCGTACGAAGACACGGCGCTGCCGATCGGGCTCGGCCAGACGATTTCGCAGCCGTGGGTCGTCGCGCGAATGACGGAAGCAGTTATCGAACACAAAGTGCCGGAAAACGTGCTCGAAATCGGCACGGGCTCGGGTTATCAGGCGGCAGTACTCGCGGCGCTCGTGAAAAATGTATACACCGTTGAGCGCATCGAAGAATTGCTGCGCAACGCGCGCCGTCGATTTCGCAAACTCGGCATCGACAACATCCGATCGAAACATGACGACGGCAAACTCGGTTGGCCGGAACATGCGCCGTTCGATGCGATCATGCTTACCGCTGCGGGCGATCACATCGATGCGCGGCTCCTCGAGCAACTTGCGCCGGATGGCGTGCTCGTGGCGCCGATCGGCCCGTCGGGTTCGCAACAACTCAAACGCTTTCGACGCAATGGCGACGAGATGATGGAAGAATCGCTCGGATCCGTAAGTTTCGTTCCGCTACTCGGCGGACTGGGCTGATGCGATTATTCAAACCGATTTACGAAGCAGCGCTGAAGTGGGCCGCTCATCCGAAAGCAGAATGGTTTCTCGCCGGTTTGAGTTTCGTCGAGGCGTTCATTTTCCCCGTCGCGCCTGAAGTGATGCTGGCGCCGATGACGTTGGCGAAACCGAAACTCTGGGTGCGTTACGCAACCATCAGTCTCGCGTGTTCACTGGTGGGATCGTTCGTGGGCTACGCGCTCGGACATTTCGCGTTTTATGCCGTGCGACCCTTTCTGGCCGATATCGGCTGGCTGCCCGCGATCGAAAATCAGGTGGCGCGATTGCACGATCTCAGCGGATGGCGAATCTTCTGGATGCTCGTGCTCGCCGGATTTCTGCCGATACCGCTGAAGATTTTCACGTGGGCATCGGGTTTCGCGGGCGTGCCGTTGCCGGCGTTCGTCGCGGGCATGCTCGTCGGTCGCGGCAAACGCGTCTATCTTTTATGCGGACTCATTCGACTCGGCGGCAAACGCGTCGAAGACGCCATCCACCGCTGGATCGAATGGATCGGATGGGGACTGCTCGCACTGATCGTGCTGATCGTGATCTACTTCCGCTTTCTGCGTTGATATGGATATGCAACGAGGTTTCTCGCGCGCTGTTTTCTTCGCACGATCGTGCTTGATCGCCGCGACGCTGTTGCTCGCTGCGTGCGCGTCGGATCAGCCGGCACCGGTTGAAGATCGATCGATACGCTCGGAATATGCCGAGAGCGACGCGCCCAATCCGTCGCCAGCTGTGACGCGTTCGGCGTTTGGCGGAACGTATCGTGTGCAAAGCGGCGACACGCTTTACGCGATCGCGTTCAAACACGGAATCGATTTTCGCGATCTCGCCGGATGGAATCATATTCCCTCGCCGTACCGAATTTACGTCGGGCAAGAATTGAAGCTCAGCGCGCCGTCATCCGTCGCTTCCACGCCGGGAACCGTCGTAACCGCCCCGGTGGAAGAGCGACCGATCGCGACGACAGTCACACCGCTGCCTTCTCAAGCGCAATCCCCACGTCCGACGAATGTGCCGCCGCCACCAAAAACTGTTGCATCGACGCCGATGTTCGAAAACGTCGAACCGGAATCGACACCGTCACAAGCGCCCGCAGTCGTTGTTGCGTCCCCGCCGCCAAAAGTCGTGGCGCAGTCATCACCGCCCAAACCGCCCGTCGTTGCAGAAAGTGAAACGCCGAAATCCGTCGAACCCGCGCCGCAATTGAACGCAGGCGGTGTGAGCTGGCATTGGCCGGCGGCGGGCAGCGTCATTGGCACGTACGTCAGCGGCGATCAAACCAAACAAGGGATCGACATCGCCGGAAACGAAGGCGATTCAATCACGGCGACAGCCGACGGTGAAGTCGTCTACAGCGGCAACGGACTCATCGGTTATGGCGAACTCATCATCATCAAGCACAACGCAAGTTTTCTTTCCGCGTACGGACACAATCGCAAACGTCTCGTGCAAGAAGGCGACAAAGTAAAAGCGGGCCAGCGTATCGCCGAAATGGGCGCGAGCGCCGCCGCGCGCGACGAATTGCATTTCGAAATTCGCAAGAACGGAAAGCCGGTGAATCCGCTCGAGTATCTTCCGGTTCGTTGAATGAAGCGTGTGCAAACGATGCACGCTATCCGCGCCGGTAGTATTCTCGCGCGGTGAATGCGTCCGCAACCGACAATGACATCGATGCCGAGGGACTGCTCGAACTCGTCGATGCCGTCGAAGCGCCGGACGATGAGGCGCGAAGTTCGACGAGCTTGTATCTCAATGAAATCGGCCTGATTCCGTTGCTTGACGCTCAGATGGAATGGTCTCTGGCAGAACGCGTGCGCGTCGGCGATGTGGAAGCGCGTCGGCAAATGATCGAGGCGAATTTGCGGCTCGTCGTCACCGTGGCGCGCGGATATGTCGGCCGCGGCGTGCCGATGCTCGATTTGATCGAAGAGGGCAATCTCGGACTCATTCGCGCCGTTGAAAAATTCGATCCGGACCGGCGTCTGCGTTTTTCGACCTACGCGGTCTGGTGGATTCGTCAATCCGTACAACACGCGCTGATGCATCAGGGCAGAACCGTTCGCGTGCCGGTGCACGTGCTGCGCGAGTTCGCGCAAGTATTGCGTGCGCGACGCCAATTCATGGTGCAGTGTGGACGGGTTCCCAGCGTCGAAGAACTGGCGCAAGCGGTGGGTAAGCCGGCGCATGAAGTCGCGGAATTATTTTCCGTAACCGAGCGCATTAGCTCGCTCGATGCGCCGATGTCGGACACTGACGATCGCGCGTTGATCGAGCAACTCGTGGTCGACGGCGAAACGACGACGAAAGTCGACGAGATTTCCGGCGGACGAATCGCTGCCCTGATTGCGCAATTGCCCGAGCGTCAACGCTTCGTGCTGGAACGGCGCTATGGCTTGAATGATCGCGGTGTGCAGACGCTGGCGGAAATCGCCGAAGAACTCGGACTCACGCGGGAACGCGTGCGTCAGATTCAAAGCGAAGCGCTCAAACGATTACGCGGTCTCGTGGGCGACGCTACGCACTAAGCAAAAACACCGCGACCGCTTCGCGGCCTTCGCCGACTAGCACGTTGAATGTTCGTGCCGCCGCCGCGTTGTCCATTGTTTCGAGGCCGATGCCGCGTTTCAAGAATTCGGCCATCACGTTTTGCGGCGGAAAGTTCGCGCGCGAACCGGTGCCGAGCAAAACGACTTCAGGTTTGAGCGCCAGAATTTTATCGATGGCCGAACTATCCAGCGTTTTGGAATCCGCGTACGGAAAATCCTCGACGATTTGATTCGGCCCCATGATGAAACTTTTATCGAGCGTGCGATCGATCACCGTGACCGATCGCGCATCGGCGCGACGCACGAAAAACTGATTCTCGTTGTGGTGCTCGGTGAGCTGCACGTTACTTAGGAAGCGCGAGTTTCGGCTGCTCGGCGTTGCGGCGATAAAACGTGGCGACGCGGCCGATACTTTGCACGAGATCCGATCCCGTCGCGGTGCCGAGCGCTACGATCTGCGCCTTGCGCGCGTCGCGATCGTCGCTGCCGAGCTTTACCTTCACCAGTTCGTGGTGATCGAGCGCAATGGAAAACTCCTTGACCACCGACGCGCTCACGCCGTGGTTGCCGGTCATGATCACCGCTTTCAAAGAATGCGCCAGACCGCGCAAGTAACGTTTTTGACTTGAACTTAAACTCATCGCATCACCGCATCATCAGACATGAAAGGTTATCATGCGGCATCGTCGGTAATCATTTGATTCGTCCTCGGGATAACTGGATTGGCAACGCGCACCAAATCGAGCGCACGCTGGCTGAAAGAGCATTTCAGCGATCCTTTCGTCAAACGCGCGCAGTCGGAAGGCTGGCGATCGCGGGCGGTGTTCAAGCTCGAGGAACTGATCGATCGCGACAAGCTGCTGAAACCCGGCATGATCGTCGTGGACCTTGGCGCGGCACCTGGCGGCTGGTCGCAAATGGTCCGTGAGCGGTTGAAGGACAGCGGCCGCATCATCGCGTTGGATATCCTGCCGATGCAGGGTATTTCCGGCGTCGAGTTCATCGAGGGCGATTTTCGCGAGGAAACCGTACTTTCGCGGCTCGATGAATTGCTTAACGGAGCCAAACCCGATCTTGTGCTGTCCGACATGGCCCCCAATATGAGTGGAGTAGGCGATGTCGATCAGGCGCGAGCGATGCATCTGGCTGAATTGGCGCAAGAATTTGCAGCTACGCATTTGAGGCCGGGCGGCGCGTTTTTAACCAAATTATTCCAAGGTCGCGGCGTCGACGAATACGTAAAAAACTTGCGTGCAGGCTACGACCGAGTCAGCATGCGTAAACCGAAAGCGTCACGCGCCAGAAGCGCCGAAGCTTATGCGCTCGCCACAGGCAAGCGCACCGTGTAATTCAAGAGTGATGGTATGAACGATATGGCCAAGAATCTGCTGCTTTGGGTTGTCATCGCGATCGTGTTGATCGTCGTTTTTCAGACGTTCAATCCGCACGCGGAAAACCAAACGAATATTTCGTATTCCGATTTCATGCAGCAGGTCGAGAATAACTCGGTCGCGCAGGTCAATATCAGTGCGACGATACCGTCGACGATTCAAGGCAAGCGCCGAGACGGCACTAAGCTGGAAACCACTGCTCCCATGGAAGATCCGCAGCTCATTCCTAGCTTGCGTTCGCACAACGTCGAAGTGCGTCAGGACCCCGCCGACAACACCAACGCATTCATTCGTATTTTGCTCGATTGGGTGCCGTTCCTGATCTTCATCGGATTGCTCGTCTACTTCATGCGCCAAATGCAAGCCGGCGCGGGTGGGCGCGGCGCGATGAGCTTCGGCCGTTCGCGTGCGCGTCTGCAGGGCGAAGACCAAGTCAAAGTCACGTTCGCCGATGTCGCGGGTGTCGACGAAGCGAAAGACGAAGTGCAGGAGCTCGTCGAATTCCTGCGCGATCCGTCCAAATTCCAGAAACTCGGCGGCCGCATTCCGCGCGGCGTGCTGATGGTCGGTTCGCCCGGCACCGGTAAAACCTTGCTCGCGAAAGCGATTGCCGGCGAAGCGAAAGTTCCGTTCTTCACGATTTCCGGTTCCGATTTCGTCGAGATGTTCGTCGGCGTCGGCGCCTCGCGCGTCCGCGACATGTTCGAGCAGGCGAAGAAACACGCGCCGTGCATCATCTTCATCGACGAAATCGACGCGGT
>OLMB01000206.1_pt1 | contig 22110 bp, 24 predicted proteins | sample 1604691 | NCBI WGS metagenome assembly OLMB01 (sample SAMEA104055722, study PRJEB20765) | soil metagenome | isolation source: soil
CCGCCGGCCGCGCCGAGCGCGAGCTGACCACACCGAATTCGAATAGAGGTTTCCCATGGCAACGCACGCCGCCACACATAACGACGATCACGCGCACGATGATCATCACGATCACAAGCCGCACGGTTTTTTGAATCGTTGGGTCTTTTCGACGAACCATAAAGACATCGGTACGCTGTACCTGATCTTCGCCTTCACGATGGCGTGCATCGGTGCTGTGTTCTCCGGCGTCATCCGTACCGAACTGATGAAACCCGGCCTGCAGTTCGTGCAGCCGTACTTCTTCAATCAGATGACCACACTGCACGCGCTGGTGATGATCTTCGGCGCGATCATGCCGGGCTTCGTCGGTCTGGCGAACTGGATGATTCCGCTGCAAGTCGGCGCGCCGGACATGGCGCTGCCGCGCATGAACAACTGGTCGTTCTGGATTCTGCCGTTCGCGTTCTTCATGTTGCTGTCGACGTTATTCATGCCGGGCGGCGGACCTGCCGGCGGCTGGACGATGTATCCACCGCTCGCGATTCAGGGCGGCAACTCCGTCGCGTTCATGGTGTTCGCCGTCCACTTGATGGGCATCAGTTCGATCATGGGCGCGATCAACATCATCGCGACCATCCTCAACATGCGCGCGCCGGGCATGACGCTACTCAAGATGCCGCTGTTCGTGTGGAGCTGGCTGATCACCGCGTTCCTTCTGATCGCCGTGATGCCCGTGCTCGCAGGCGCGGTGACGATGTTGTTGACCGACAAATATTTCGGCACGAGTTTCTTCAACTCGGCCGGCGGCGGCGATCCGGTGATGTTCCAGCACATCTTCTGGTTCTTCGGGCATCCCGAGGTCTACATCATGATTTTGCCGGCGTTCGGCATCGTCAGCGAAATCATCCCGACGTTCTCGCGCAAGCCGCTGTTCGGTTATCAGGCGATGGTGTACGCCATCGCATCGATCGCGTTTCTGTCGTTCATCGTGTGGGGCCACCACATGTTCACCGTCGGCATGCCGACGGGCGGCGAACTGTTCTTCATGTACTCGACCATGCTCATCGCCGTGCCGACGGGTGTGAAGGTGTTCAACTGGATTTCCACGATGTGGCGCGGATCGCTGTCGTTCGAGGCGCCGATGCTGTGGGCCGTCTCGTTCGTGATCCTGTTCACCATCGGCGGATTCTCAGGACTGATGCTCGCCATCACGCCCGCGGATTTCCAGTATCAGGACACGTATTTCGTCGTCGCGCACTTCCACTACGTACTCGTCACCGGCGCGCTGTTCTCCATTATCGCCGCCATCTATTACTGGTGGCCGAAGTGGACGGGCAAGATGTACAGCGAGTTCTGGGCGAAGGTGCATTTCTGGTGGTCGATGGTGTTCGTGAACGTGCTGTTTTTCCCGCAGCACTTCCTGGGCCTCGCCGGCATGCCGCGCCGCATTCCCGATTACAACGTCGCGTTTTCCGACTGGAACATGATCAGCACCATCGGCGCGTACGGCATGTTCCTCACACCGTTCATGATGTTCGGCGTGCTGTACTGGTCGCTCAAGCACGGCAAACCCGCGGCTGCGGTGTCGTGGGAAGGCGCGCACGGATTGGAGTGGACGGTGCCATCGCCCGCGCCATTCCATACGTTCGAAGTGCCGCCCGTCATTCACGATGAAGATCTGGCGCACGGCGACGTCGCGCAATGAGCGCTGCCATGACGAATGACGATTTCGATCTCGCCGCGCGCCGTGCTGGCGTGCGCCGCACCGTCTGGATTCTGTCGTTCGTCGCGTTCGCGATCTTCGTCGGCTTCTGTCTGGATCAGATGCTGCGCTGATGGAAACGTCCGCCGAATTGCGCACACGAAAATTCCTCAAGCGCGCTGCGCTGGTTTGTGTGTGCATGTTCTTGTTCGGATTCGCGTGCGTGCCGATTTATCGCATCGCGTGCAATCACGGGTTCCTCGGCCCGCGCGTGCAAAATTCGCCGGACAGCCCGTCGGCCGCGAGCACGATGATACCCGACACGAGTCGTTGGGTGACGGTGCAGTTCGTCGGCAACGTCAACAGCAAACTCGCCTGGCAATTCGTGCCGGAAAAAATGAGCGTGAAAGTGCATCCCGGCGAACTGAACGAAGCGTGGTTCGATGCCACCAACAACGCCGACGGCGCCATCGTTGGCAACGCCGTGCCGAGCATCGCGCCCAACCTCGCGTCGTTGTATTTCAACAAGACCGAATGCTTCTGCTTCACCGAGCAGACGCTGAACGCAGGCGAGTCGCGCCGCATGCCGGTGAAGTTCTTCGTCGATCCGAAACTTCCCGCCGACATCGAGACGCTGACGCTGTCGTATACTTTTTACAATAATGAACTGGCGACGAAGCGTGTAGCGGATCAGGCGAAAGCCGCCGCGAAGCCGGCGTCGTAGGAAACCCACAGGAAGAACGTCATGTCAGAAGCTACTCCCGGCGCTTATTACGTCCCACACGGCACACGCTGGCCGATTCTCGGTTCGTTCGGCTTGTTCTTCACGGTCGGCGGCGCCGCGATTTGGGTCAACGAGATGGGGTCCGCCGGAAAATTCATCATGATCCTCGGCATCGCGATGATCCTGTCGATGATGTTCGGCTGGTTTCGCACCGTCGTCGGCGAATCGCTGGCCGGCATCTACAACAAACAGGTCGACACATCGTTCCGCATGGGAATGATGTGGTTCATTTTTTCCGAAGTGATGTTCTTCGCCGCATTCTTCGGCGCTTTGTTTTACGCGCGCACAATGTCGGTGGAATGGCTCGGCGGCGTCGGCGATGGCGCGCTCACCAACTATTTCCTGTGGAAAGGCTACACGCCGGCATGGCCTACGAACGGCCCCGCCAATGTCGGCGGCGCGTTCGAGAGCATGGGCGCGTGGGGCGTTCCGCTCGTCAACACGCTGATCCTGTTGTCGTCCGGCGTCACGATCACCATCGCGCATCACGCGCTGCGCGCAGGCAATCGCACGCAATTGCTGATCTGGCTCGGCGCGACGATCGTCCTCGGCGCCATGTTCCTCAACTTCCAGGCGCATGAATATTTGGAAGCCTATACGAAGATGAACCTGACACTCGGCACAGGCATCTACGGATCCACCTTTTTCATGCTGACCGGATTTCACGGCCTGCACGTCACGCTCGGCGCGATCATGCTCACCGTGATCTGGTTCCGCTGCTACAAGAACCACTTCACAAAGGATCATCACTTCGCATTCGAAGCGGTCGCCTGGTATTGGCATTTCGTTGACGTCGTGTGGTTAGGTCTGTTCCTCTTCGTCTACGTTCTTTAATCAGCATCCCACATCGCAGAGGGCGCACAGGATGTGCGCCGTTCGCCGCGCGGACATGGATGTCCGATCGGCGAACACACCGTACGTGACGAAAAAGGTGTTTCTTTGGTTACATTCTTTGCACCAGCAAAGAAAGTGACTCGCTCGCCGCAGGCGAGTGAAAGCTTTGGCTTTCGTCAGGAGATCAAAAGAAAAGTCACTGGATTCCGGCTTTCGCCGGAATGACGAGCGAAAAATCAGCCACCAATGCCATGCGGCTTGATGACCCCCGTAAAAATCCCCGCAATGATCAGCAATATCAGAAACACAGACAAACCGATACGCCAAGTCAACGCCTTCACGGTGCGATCCGTCGTCCCTTTATCGCGCATCATATAAAACAAACCCGCGCCCAGGTTGTAAACGATCACGATGAAAAAAGCGACGATGACGATCGTGGTTGCCATGAACAAAAACCTTGGCGAAATCTGCTCGCGCGATTATAGCGCCATGAAATTGTGACGTCGCGCCGTTGGCGTCGTCCGAGTGCGTTCGCGTGTGTGCTGACCATTGTTGGCGTCGCGGGTTTCATTGGTCTTGGCCATTGGCAGATCACGCGCAAAGCGGAAAAAGAACAGCTACTCGCAGCGTTTGCAAATGCGCCATCGAGCGCCACGCAAAACCTCGCCGACGTTCTCGATACCACTGACCCTTCGCGCTATCCGCACGTTCGTGCGGCTGGAAATCTTCTCGCCGATCGAGGTTATCTTTTCGACGAACAATTTCATGGCGGCCAACCCGGTGTGCGAGTCGTCGCCGTGTTTGCGAACGACGCAGATACGCGACTGCTCCTTGTCGATCGTGGCTGGATCGCTTGGAATCACGCGGCCGGAACGATGCCTTCGATTCCATCCATGCCGATCGGGCAAACACAACTGACGGGCATCTACGCGCCGTTTCCGGGCAGCGGCATCCGAGTCGGCGGCAATCCGCTTCCGTCGCAAACGACATGGCCTAAACTTACGCTGCACGTCGATGCAACGGAAATCGCTGCGGACCTCGGCAAGCCGGTTCTTCCGCGAATTCTTCTACTCGATCCGGATCCGAATTCCGGGTTCGTTCGCGAGTGGACGCCGAATGTAATGCCACCCGAACGTCACATGGCTTACGCCATCACGTGGTTCACGTTTGCCGGAATCTGCATTGTGATTTTCATCGCACGTCATTGGCGCAAAGTGGAAAAAGCGACAAAATGAACAAGTTGACAAAAAGCCGAATCGTTCTCGTCATCATCGTGCTGATGTTTGCAATTCCATTGATCGCAGCTTTCGTGATTCGATCGTCGGGATGGCAACCGACGAACACGAAAAACAGCGGCACGCTGGTCGTTCCGCCGCGCGACGTCACGATCGCTGCGGCAGTTGGCGACGACGGAACGCCGTTTACGTGGAAGGACGCACAGTTTCACTGGACGCTCATTCTCTTTCCAAGCGCCGACTGTGCGACGAAATGCATCGAACGCATCGACGAAGCCGTGCGCATGCGTCTCACACTCGGCCACAACGCAGAGCGACTTCGCATCGCCTACATCGGACCATCGCAACCGAACGAATTTTTCGCCAGTCGCGCGCCGTTGTCGTTCGTTCGCGACGAATCGAACACGTTCGCGGACGAGCATGCGCGCAACAACGACTCGCTCGCGCTGGCGCTGATCGATCCGAGCGGATTGCTGATGATGCGTTATCCGGACGGCTATTCCGCGCAAGGATTGCGTAGCGATATCACGCGCATAATCTATTGATGAACACGTCGACTTCCTTCACCGGATTGCGCCGGCTCGCCTGGTTTACGGCGGCATTTGCGTTGTTCGTCATCGTCTTCGGCGCGTTCGTGCGGCTTTCCAATGCGGGATTGTCCTGCCCGGATTGGCCTACCTGTTACGGCAAGCTCACGTGGCCGACGCAAACGCACGAGGTCGCGAACGCAAATGCTGCATTTCCGGATCGCCCCGTCGAAACCGACAAGGCGTGGCGCGAGCAAGTGCATCGCATGCTCGTCGGCGTGCTGAGTGTTTTGACGTTTGCTTTAGGTATCTGGGCGTTCGTGCGCCGCCGCGATTTGCGCGGGCTCGCCGTGGTGCCCATCGTTGCGTGCGGCGTCATCGTGTTCCAGGCCTTGCTCGGTATGTGGACGGTAACGCTGAAACTGTTGCCGCTCGTCGTCGCCTCGCACCTCATCGGCGGATTGACACTGTTTGCGTTGCTGATCTACACGGCGCTGCGACTCACGTTGACACCGATGGGAAATGTGGAAAATTCCACATTGCGGCGCATGGCGATTGTCGGCATCGTTTTGCTGGGTTGTCAGATCGCGCTCGGAGGTTGGACTAGCGCAAATTACGCGGCACTCGCTTGCGGCCTCGATTTTCCGACGTGTCTGGGTCAATGGCATCCGCAAACGGATTTTTCGTCTGCGTTCGTTCTGTGGCGCGGTGTCGGTGTCGATTATGAAGGTGGTGTGCTCGATGCGGCCGCGCGCACTGCGATTCAGCTCACGCATCGTGTCGGCGCGGCCATCGTCTTCGTGTACGGCGCGTTGTTGGCTTTTGCCGCCTATCGACGACGCGAAACGAGAGGATGGGGCATCGCCCTCATCGTGGTTCTGCTGACTCAAATATCGCTGGGTATCGGCAATGTGACACTGGGATTGCCGCTTCCTGTCGCCACTGCGCACAACGGTGTCGCGGCCATTCTGCTGGCGGTGATGATCGGTCTGATGGTGCGACTAAGACGGCGATGACTGAATTTGCCGTTCCGCCCGCATCGGAATGACGGGATAATCCACAATCCATGTCGTCCGCCATCCTCTATCAATACCTCGAATTGACGAAACCACGCGTCGTCGCCTTGATCGTTTTCACCGCGATCATCGGCATGTTCCTCGCGGTGCCCGGCATGGTGCCGTTGCGCGCGTTGATTTTCGGAACGATCGGCATCTGGCTCGCCGCCGCATCGGCCGCAGCCATCAATCATTTGATCGATCAACGCATCGACCGACTCATGGCGCGCACGTCACAGCGTCCGCTCGCCACCGGTACGCTGACGTCCGCTCAAGTGCTTGCTTTTGCCGTGGTACTCGGTGCGATATCGATGACGATTCTGATCGCCTTGGTCAATCCGCTCACCGCTGCGCTGACGTTTGCGTCGTTGATCGGCTATGCGGTCGTTTATACGGCGTGGCTGAAACGCGCCACGCCGCAAAACATCGTCATCGGCGGGGCGGCCGGCGCGGCGCCGCCCGTGTTGGGTTGGGCAGCGGTCACGGGACACGTGCATCCCTACGCACTATTGCTGTTTCTGATTATTTTCGTGTGGACGCCGCCGCATTTCTGGGCGTTGGCGATTTTCCGTCGCGACGATTATTCGCGCGCGCAGGTACCGATGTTGCCGGTGACGCACGGTGTGACGTACACGCGCTGGCATGTGCTGTTCTACACGATTTTGCTCATCGTCGTGACCGTGTTGCCGTTTCTCACCGGCATGAGCGGGTTGTTCTATCTCGGCGGCGCGCTCGTGCTCGGTGCGGGATTTCTTTATTACGCCATCGTGTTGATGAATCCGCCGAACGAATTCTTCGCGATGAAAGTATTCAACTATTCCATCATTTATTTGATGGCGTTGTTCGCGTTTCTGCTCATCGATCATTACATCGACGTTCCGCTGCTGCAGCGGAACGTGATGCAGTTGCATCGCGTTGGGTGACATTTCCGCAGCCGCGATTCGGCAACATGCTCGCTCGCTTGCCGACGTATACTTTGCGAAACCGAGGAAACGACATGACCACGATCTATGACTTCAGCGCCAAGACGATCGACGGCACCGAACAAACTCTGGACGTGTATCGAAACAAGACGGTGTTGGTCGTGAACGTCGCCAGCAAATGTGGTTTCACGCCGCAGTACAAAGGCCTGGAAGAAATGTATGAGAAGTTCAGCGACAAAGGTCTCGTCGTGCTCGGATTTCCGTGCGATCAATTCCTGCATCAAGAACCGGGCAACGAAGCGGAAATCAAGAATTTCTGTGCGCTGACTTACGACGTGAAATTTCCCATGTTCGCCAAAGTCGATGTGAACGGCGAAAGTGCGCATCCGCTGTACAAATATCTCAAGACCGAAGCGAAGGGCGTGCTCGGCACCGAATCGATCAAATGGAATTTCACCAAATTCTTGATCGACAAGAATGGCCATGTCGTCAAACGCTACGCGCCGTCGGATACTCCCGCTTCGATCGAGAAAGACGTCGCGCCGATATTGTGATGCTCCAGCGTCTGTGAAACTTTTTGCGATAGCTGTCAGCGAAAATGGAGAAGACGATGCAGTTCGCTCGATGGCCGGTTTTGTTGTGCCTTCTGATCGCCGTCAGTGCGCACGGCGACGAGGGCGCTTCGCCGTTTAGCGCGAACCTTGCCGCTGGCGAGATGCGCGGCACGCAGCAAGGTCGGCTGTATCTTTTGTTCTCCAATGACGACAGCGACGAACCGCGCAACCAAATCGATCTGACACCGAAGACGCAAGTCATCTTCGGCATGAATGTCGATAGTTGGAAGCGCGGCGGCGCCATCGCGATAGTGGCCGACGCGCAAGGCTATCCGGTGCCGACGATCGCGGACATGAAACCCGGCACGTACACGGTGCAAGCGTTGTTCAATCGCTACGAAACATTTCATCGCGCCGATGGACACACGTTGTCGTTGCCGCCGGATCGCGGCGAAGGGCAGCACTGGAACGAGAAGCCCGGCAACATTTACAGCAAACCGCGCAAGATCACGCTCGGCGAACACGGCGTGCCGACGGAAAGCGCGCACGTCGATCTCGTGCTCGACCAAGTCATTCCGCCGATCAAGCCGCCGGTCGATACGAAATATATTCGGCACATCCGCATCCAGAGCAAACTGCTCACGGAGTTTTGGGGCACACCGATATTTCTCGGGGCCGAAGTGCTCGTGCCAGAAGGTTTCGACACACATCCGAAAGCACACTTTCCACTGATCGTTTTTCACGATCACTTCGAACCGGATTTCGACGGCTTCCGCACCACGCCGCCCGATCCGAATCTCAAACCGGATTACAGCGAACGCTTCCACCTGAGTGGCTACAACCGCATCCAACAAGAACAGGCGTACGCGTTTTATCAGCAGTGGATCGCGAAGAATTTTCCGCGCGTGCTGATCGTCAAACTGCAACATGCGAATCCGTTTTACGACGATTCTTACGCGGTCGATTCACTCAACGTCGGACCGTACGGTCGCGCCATCGAACAAGAACTCGTTCCGGCGATCGAAAAGAAATTCCGCGCGCTCGGCACCGGATGGTCGCGCTTCGTCTACGGCGGTTCGACGGGTGGGTGGGAAGCATTGGCCGTGCAACTTTTTCATCCCGATTCTTACAACGGAGCATTCGTCGCGTGCCCTGACCCCGTCGATTTTCACGCGTTCACGCACATCGATCTCTACGAAGACAGCAACGCCCTTTATCGCGAAGGCAACAACAAACGCGTGACTCAACCGGCGATGCGCGATTACCTCGGCCGCACTCTCATATCGATGCCGGACAACATGGCATACGAACTCGCACTCGGCGATCGCGGCCGTTCCACGGAGCAATGGGATATCTGGCAGGCCGTCTATTCACCAGTGGGCGACGACGGTTATCCGAAACAAATTTTCGACAAGAAAACCGGTGTCATCGATCACACGATCGCCGACTATTGGCGCGAACATTGGGATCTCACCGAATATCTACGCCGTAACTGGTCGCGCATCGGAAATTCGTTGCGCGGAAAACTACACATCTACGTTGGTTTGAGCGACAACTATTTTCTCAACGACGCGGTGTATCGCCTGCAGGATGCATTAGAAAGTTTTCGCGAACCGACGTATGACGGTGAAGTCGCCTACGGCCAGCGCGACGAGCACTGCTGGAACGGCGATCCGACGAAGCCCAACTATTTGTCGCGGCTACATTACAACACGCAATATCTGCCGAAGATTATAAAACGCATCGAAGAAACCGCACCGGCAGGCGCGGACGTGACGAGCTGGCGCTACTAGCTAAAATTTCGACGTTTGCGACGCTCATTTTTGGACAGGAGCAGCGTAACGGCCAAAGAAGCGAAGACTAACGCTCGCAAATTCACAAGCACGGCGACCTCCAAAATACCCGACGCTTAGCTACTTTCGGTGCCATCGCTTTCCGATAGCGGAAAGAGAAGTTCGTTGCCATCGGGATCGTCGATCTTGATCACATCGTAGCCCCACCAAGATTTCTTGTTGGGAATGGAGCGTTCAGCAATTTCGCGTTTGAACTCCGCAACACCATCGCGAGTGAGCTCCACGAACAGGCGCGCCTTGTCCGCACGGCCAGCATCCTCGCACAGAATAATCTCACAGCCCGCTCTATCGACTTGGCATACCTTGCCCTGCCCATCGCCTTCGTGCCATGCCGTTTTGAAACCGAGTATGTCGGTATAGAAGTGCAGCGCACGATGGATGTCATTGACGAACAGAACCGGTCTTGTGTACCACTTATGCATGGCCATCTCCGAGGGCTTGCTTCTTGTCTCAGAAACCCGGTGCAGGCACGACGCGCAGTGTAGCGTTGAGCATCTCGCGTTCCTCTGGGTCGGCTATCTGCGAGGTGAGTGTTTTCGCCTGCGAATAATGTCTAGCGTGTACCTCAGCATTGCCCTCGGCATAAGCGACATTGGCTGCGATCGCATGTGCAAACGCAAGATCGCAGGGCGCACGGTCGTTTTGCATGAAGTAAGGCAGCGACTTGCTCAGATATTGAGCTGCCGGTCCGGGAAGCTTGAGCAACGCGTACACGTGCGCAAGCAGCTGCGCAGCATGAGCGTGATTGCTTGGGGTACCGATAATTTTCCAAAAGTACATCGCTGCATTTGCGGCCTGCAGCATTTCTTCGTCTTCTTCGGGCGAGCGGCGAAGCGCCTCGGCAAGTGTCCATGCTCGGTTATTAGCTTGTGAGGCAAGACGCCTTTGCCAAAGCGCTGTGTCTTCGGGACGTGGTTTGTCAGCCATGCGTGGATGCTCGGCGCATCGCGTGTGCCCTAACGCTTGAGCGAATAATTATGCATCAGGGACCTTCACGAACTGCTTAAGAATGCAAGTCTTGAACTGAATGGGCTGCTGTCCGCGGGGGTTGAGGATCGCGTACTCTTTACCTTGCAGAATGGCAGCCAGAAGTCCAGGGTCAATGCCCACCAGCTCTTTCTCATAGTTACTCCCAGCAAGCTGAGCTTTTCCTTCAGCCTCTGAAGAAAACACAGGCACCGAATCGTGCCCATTGATGATGAAGCTCCTTGCGTTAATGATTTTCGATTGCGGATCGCTCCACCATAGGACGGAGTAGAGGTGGGCCTTGCGCGAGAACAGAGCGGCAACCACTTCGTCTTGTTGTTGATCCATAACGCACTCCTTTTCTGCGGCGCGCGCGATGCTGCCCGATGCAACCCAAAGCAAGCCGACGACAAAGAGCGCAACAACTCTCATTGATGTATAACGCTTGAGCGAATAGTTAGCCCTTAACTGGAATAAGTTTCTGCCCAACCTCGCCAAGCAAGACCATGACTTCGGTTGCCTTCGCGCAAATGTCGTTCATGCGCTCGATGTAGTCTGGAACCTTTTGACTCTTAGTAAGGAAAGGAGTCGCCTCTTGGTCGAAGTCGTGTGCAAGCCAATTTCGAAGCTCTTTGAACGCTCGAACCTTTTCAGCGAGAATATCTGGAAGCGGAGCCTCCTTCTCGATTGCCGCAACGACCACACCCATGGGCTTAGACAAATGAAGGTCTACGCTATCATCCATTTTTGCCTTGTTCCATTTTCCGTGCACGGAGTGATATACGGCAAAGTAATATGCAAGGGCGAATTGCACCTTCTGGCCTAGCATCAGCGCCAGACCAACTCGCTCGCATAGTTCTTCAAACCGTTCGGGTTTTGTGAACATTTGATAGGGCTAACTACTATTAGATTCAGATGCTCCACATATTCTCACAACCTAATCACACCGCCCATAGCGTTGGATGCGACAAAGTCCCAAGACTCAGAACAACTTCCCGGCGACTCGCAGCCTAATTCAGCCATCTAATTCACCTTCGTTGCGATCGATATTCCAATCCGACGCGTTAGTAAGTTATCCGCACCATCACCCGCATCAAATGTTCGGCAACATCCGCCGAATCGCGACAGCGTCCGCTATGCACGCGCGACGTCTGAATAATCGTGCTGCGCGGCGCGGTGAGCCAATCGAATCGCTCGCGTCGGCTTAGACGTCCAATCGGTCCCGCCGATTCGCCGCCGGCGCAGATCGCAGGAATTGTCGCGAGATGTTCGGCGATCGCCGCGAGATCAAGCGTCGGATCGAGCGCGAGCAATCGCGTTTCGTCGATTTCGATGCGCGCTTCGAGCAACCCGGCTTCCTGGCACGACACGATCACGCCGACATTGATGAATTCCTCGCGATCGACGCGAGGCACGACGCGAATCACGGCGTAGTCATATGTCGACACGGTCATAGGATTTTCGATCGTGCACGGATCGCCTCCTCGACAAACGCGCGTGGCGCGGCGATCCGTCGCACGAGATAATCCAGATACGCCTGGCGATGCGCGTCGGCGGTTGCAAACGGCGCGTCGCCGAGCCACGAATCCGGAATGCGCGCGACGATATTTTGCATGATCGGTATCGTCAATCGTTCGCTCAACGTCGCATCCACTTCGTCGATGCGATCCGCATACGGCAACAACACATGATCTTTGATCATCGGGAACGTTTGCGACGCGCGATCGAGAAAATTTTCCCAATTGTGATGGAAGTACAACGCCGCGCCGTGATCGATCAGCCACAGTTTGCGATGCCACACGAGCAGATTCGCGTTGCGCGGCGTGCGGTCGACGTTGGTGACGAAGGCGTCGAACCAGACGATCGACGACGCCAATTCGCCATCGGGCTTTTCCGCGAGCGGATCGAACGTCACCGACCCGGGAAGATAATCCAATGCCAGATTCAATCCGGCGCTGGCCTTGATCAGATCCTGAATTTCCGGATCCGGTTCGGTGCGCGCCAGCGTGGCATCAAGTTCAACAAATACGATTTCCGGAATCGGCAAACCGAGCGCGCGCGCGATTTCGCCGGCCACCAGTTCGGCGATCAGCGCCTTCGCACCTTGTCCGGCGCCACGGAATTTGAGCACGTACATGCCCTGATCGTCGGCTTCGATGATCGCCGGCAACGAGCCGCCTTCGCGCAGCGGCGTGACATAGCGAGTGGCGTGGACGGTGCGCAAAATTATCCCTGTATACGTGGCGCGGATTGGCGAGTCTCGCCATAATCGCGTGATGACGAACAACGCACAAGTTTACGACGCCGTCATTGTCGGCGGCGGGCACAACGGTCTGGTCTGCGCGGCCTATTTGGCCAAGGCGGGGCGCAAAGTCCTCGTGCTCGAAAAGCGCGACGTGGTCGGCGGCGCTGCGGTCACCGAGGAATTTCATCCGGGATTTCGAAATTCCGTCGCGGCGTACACCGTATCACTGTTGCAGCCCAAAGTTATCCGCGATCTCGATCTCGCTGCGCACGGACTTAAAGTAATTCTGCGCAAGGCCAACAATTTCCTGCCGTTGCCGGATAACCGTTATCTGCTAACAGGCGAAGGCCGCACGCACGATCAGGTCGCGAAATTTTCGAAACGCGACGCCGAACGTTTGCCGGATTACGAACGTCGTCTCGATGTCATCGCCGACGAATTGCGCGCGCTCGCGCTCGAAGCGCCGCCGAACATTCGCGATGGCGGCTGGTGGAAAAATATACCCGAACTTTTGCGCGCGGGACGGATCGGTAAACGGTTGAACAAGCTCGGCGCCGGATCGCGTACCGAACTGCTCGATCTGTTCGCGATTTCCGCAGGCGAATATCTCGATCGTTTCTTTGAGAGCGAACCGATCAAAGCCGTGCTCGGCTTCGACGGCATCGTCGGCAACTATGCTAGTCCATACACGCCCGGCAGCGCGTATGTGTTGCTGCATCATGTATTCGGCGAAGTGAATGGCGTCAAGGGCGCGTGGGGTCACGCCATCGGCGGCATGGGAGCGATCACGCAGGCGATGGCGAAATCCGCCGTTGCGTCGGGCGTGGAGATTCGCACGAGCGTCGGCGTTCGCGAAATCATTGTCGAGAATGGAAGTGCCGTCGGCGTCGTCACCGACAAAGGCGATTCGATTCGCGCGCGCAAAGTCGTCGCCAACGTCAATCCGAAATTGCTGTATGAACGTCTGCTCGATCAATCTGTCGTACCCGAACCGGTTCGCGAGCGAATGAAAAACTGGCGCTGCGGTTCCGGCACATTCCGCATGAACGTTGCGTTGTCGGGATTGCCGCGCTTCACCGCGTTGCCGGAACCCGGCGATCATTTGACGGCCGGCATTATCATGGCGCCGAGTCTGGATTACATGGATCGCGCCTACCTTGATGCGCGGGCGAACGGCTGGTCCACAAATCCCATTGTGGAAATGTTGATTCCATCCACGCTCGACGATTCGTTGTCGCCGAAAGGTCAACACGTCGCGAGCCTGTTCTGCCAGCACGTTGCACCCGAATTGCCGAACGGGAAATCGTGGGACGATCATCGCGACGAAGTCGCCGACTTGATGGTTGCGACCGTCGATCGTTTCGCGCCGGGTTTCAAGAATCTCGTCGTCGGTCGGCAGATCAAATCGCCGCTCGATCTCGAACGCGATTTCGGATTGATCGGCGGCGACATTTTTCACGGCGCGCTGTCGCTCAATCAGTTGTTCAGCGCACGGCCGATGCTCGGGTATGCCGACTATCGCGGCGCGGTATCAGACCTGTATCTCTGCGGCGCGGGCACGCATCCTGGCGGCGGCGTGACCGGCGCGCCGGGACACAATGCAGCACGCGCCATTCTCAGCGACCCACGATGAAAGCGATGACGAACGAATCTGTCCGAGTCAATTCCACGAGCCGCATTTTGTTTGCGAGTCTGGCCGGCACCACGATAGAGTTTTTCGATTTCTACATTTACGCCACGGCGGCGGTGATCGTTTTTCCGAAACTCTTCTTTCCCGCCAGCGATCCCACATCGGCTACGTTGCAATCGCTGGCTACTTTCGCGCTCGCATTTTTCGCGCGTCCGCTGGGGTCGGCGCTGTTCGGGCATTTCGGCGATCGCATCGGACGCAAAGCGACGTTAGTGGCGGCATTGTTGACGATGGGTTGGTCGACGGTCCTCATCGGACTATTGCCGACGTACGCGTCGATCGGCGTCGCAGCTCCGGCGCTGCTCGCGCTGTGCCGTTTCGGCCAAGGATTGGGCTTGGGCGGCGAGTGGGGCGGCGCCGTATTGCTTGCCACAGAAAATGCACCGCCAGGACGGCGCGCGTGGTTCGGCATGTTTCCGCAACTCGGTGCGCCGATCGGATTTATTTTGTCCACGGCTTCGTTCCTCACGCTCAGCACTGCGCTCACGGACGCGCAATTTTTCGAATTCGGATGGCGAATTCCGTTTCTGATCAGCGCCGCTTTGGTGCTCGTCGGTTTGTATGTGCGCCTGAAGCTGACGGAAACGCCGGCGTTCCTGCAGGCGATCGCCAATAACGAACGCGTCAAATTGCCGATGGGCGTCGTGTTCTCGCAGCACGCACCGGCGCTAATTCTGGGCACGTTCGCGGCACTCGTCGCGTTTGTCCTGTTCTATTTGATGACGGTGTTTACGCTGAGCTGGGGAACGTCCGCATTGCACTTCGGACGATCGTCGTTCCTCGTGCAGCAGATGATCGCCGTGATCTTGTTCGCGGTCGGCATTCCAATCGCCGCCGTCGCCGCGGATAGATTCGGCGCACGTCGCGTGTCGATGGTGGTGGCGACATTGATCTTCGTCTTCGGGTTGGTCTTCGCACCATTGTTTACGTTGTCAGTCGGCGCGCTGCCGTTTCTCGCGGTGGGATTGTTGCTGATCGGGTTCACGTACGGCCCGCTCGGCACCGCGCTCGCGCAATTGTTTCCGACCGCCGTGCGCTACACCGGCGCGTCGCTGGCGTTCAATTTCGCCGGCATTCTCGGCGCGTCGCTTGCGCCGTACATCGCAACGTGGCTGGCGACGACATACGGACTGCAATTCGTCGGCTACTATCTTTCCGCATCGGCAGCGATTACTTTCGTTGCCGTATACTTTTGCAAATTTATAAAAAATACGGACGTATAGTTGTGGACGAAAAGCGGCGACGCAGTTGCTGCGTCGCCGAAGTCGGCCACTTAAGTGCCGCACACGCGTACCGCGTCAAAAAAAGACGATGCCTCCGATCGCGTAGGTCGTTTCCTTAGCCGAGTTGCCGTTCCACGCAGTGGCTTTGGTGTCGATGTATTCGCCGACCAGCGTCACGTTCTTGGTCAGGCTGTAGTACAAACCGCCGACGCCGGATGAATTGCGTTTGAGCAAATCGCTGGTCGAAGCAGATGCCTTTTCGTCGGAAGCCAATTTCAGTCGCGATTCGCCGTAACTGGCGCCGATCTTGAGCTTGCCGATCTTGTAGCTGAGCTGCGCATAGCCACCGTTGGAATCGCGTTTATCACCGTCGGCGGACGTGGGAAGAATGAACAAGCCCGTCGTACCGATGCCCTGCCCGCTGTAGCCGTACAGCACGCCTTCGAAGCCGGCCACGTCGAGTTTCACGCCGGCGTCGACGCCGGTGCCTGTGAAACTCCTTGCTGCGGACGATCCGTTGGCCGTGATGTCGTCCGTGCTCGCCGACACTTTCTGCGAAACGCCGCCGACCCACACCTTGCCGCTCAGGTCGTCCGACTTCGCATCACCGAACGCGTAACTGGCGCCGGCCTGCACTTGCGGTGAACTATGCCGCGTGAACACCGCCGAGCCTTCCGCATCCAACGGTTGAAACACGCCGACAGATCCGCTGAAGCCGTTGAAGTTCGGCGTCGTGTACGTGATCTGCGGTTCCCAATCCGTGTAGATGTAGCCAATTCCGATGCGTCCCAGGCTCGTGTTGCTCGGTGCGGCGTTGTTGCCGACGGAGCCTACGCCGAGCAGCGTCATGTCGTCGAGAATTGCGTCTTTGCCGAAGATGCCGATGTCGCGGCCCAGTTTGAACGAGCCCCAATCCTGTCCGACGGTGAAGAACGCTTGACGAGCGTCGATGCCGGGCGATTGCAATGCGGAAGGCAATCCAGGTCCGTTGACGCCCGCTGCCGCCGAACTGTTGATGCCCGGATACAAACCGATCGTGACGCCGACGTCGTAATCGTCCTGGTGTGTCGTCGCACTGAAAACCAATGCTGCAGGCAGCAATCCGTTACGAACGGCGGTGCTGCGATTGCCGGTGCACGCCAGTCCTCCTACGACGGCGGTGGTGGCGGCCGGTCCGTTGTCGCAATCGGCGCCGACATAAAACGCATTGACGTTGCCGGATATATCGATTTTCCAATCGCCGGCGTTGAAATCGATACCCGCGAACGCTTGCGCTGCTGGAAACAGCAACGCGGCGCCGATGGATACAGCTAGTTTGGTACGCGTATTCATACTCCCTCCATTCGAAGATGGTTTTTTATGAGTTGGCCCGCCATGCCGGTTGCCGTTAACGCACAACCGCCGCTGCGGACTTTTTCGCTCGACCAGAACAGGGGACATACGCGACGCGCATCAAATTGACGCGCGCCGTTGTTTACTCAAACTTGTCGGAACAAGATCCCCGCATTCTCCTAATCGATCGAATGACAACGAACCGATCGAGCCGCGGGGCTAAAGGCAAGACGTGTACCAAAGCAGACGACGCATCATGCATTGCGTCAATGTATACATTTATGAAGGTATACAAATTGCAGAATTCGGCCTGCGTGATGACGGCGCGGCATTTAGCGAGAGCCGTGCGCGCTCATGTGCGGTCGCAACGTGGAGCCGATCAGGTTTGTTAAACCCTGAACCGGCTGAGCCGTTACCGATACAGTGCGTAGGACACTGTCACCGAAGGCGAGGCGAACTGTTTCAACCGTGGGTATGTGCCGTCAGGGTCTTGCGCTTTGCAGACTTCGCAGTTCGTCTTTCTCTTCGGCGCTGAGATTGGCGAGGCCTTTTCTGTTGAGGTCGTCGCGGCGCTGGATTTGCGTTTGCTGATCGAGCCGCGTGAGAGCATGAAGAAACTCAATGCGCCACTCGTGCTCGCTGCCGGGGAATTCCATGACGGCGAGTTTCTGCAATGCACGTGATTCTTCGCGTTCGGAAAAATGTTCAAGGATCAATGCGGTGGAAATTTCCGGACGATGTCGGCATAGCGCGATCAATTCGATCAGTAATGGAATGCCGGGCAAGTGCAAATTCGAAAACAGATGAGGCGGTTCAATCGCCGCTGCGAAACTGGGATTTTGAGTCAACAGTGCGACAGCGGTGCTGACGAGCGTGCGTTTTTGCGGAGGCTTCGCTGCTCCACGCGACGCTTCCGCAGGCTGTGCATCGATGCGAATGCGCACACTGGAGATACGATCGAGTTCGCCGAGCATGAGATCGCGAAATGCGCCGTCGGGAATTTGCGTCAGCAACGGACGCGCGCGTTCAGCCAAGCGCGCTTTGCCGTCGAGCGTCGCGAGATTCACATCGTGTCCAAGTTCGGAGAACACGAATTCGCTGAGCGGGGTCGCATTCTTCAAGCGTTGTTCGAAACCGACTTGTCCTTCCTTGCGGACGATCGAATCAGGATCTTCGCCGTCTGGCAGGAACAGGAAAAATGCCTGGCGACCGTCGCGCATGCGTGGCAGAACCGATTCCACGGCGCGCCACGCCGCCGATCGGCCGGCGCGATCGCCGTCGAAGCAAAAGTATACATCTGCACAATTGCGGAAAAGTATCTCGGCGTGATCGCGCGTGGTCGCCGTGCCCAGTGTCGCCACGGCTTGCGAGATGCCATGCTGAAACAAGGCGATCACATCCATGTAGCCTTCCACGACGATCAATCGCGGAATTTTGCTGTGCGTTTGCCGCACCTGCCACAGCGCGAATAGTTCGCGGCCTTTGTGAAATAGCGGCGTTTCCGGCGAATTGAGATATTTCGGACCGTCGTCGGCCTTCGACAATATTCTGCCGCCGAACGCGATGACGCGACCGCGACGATCCTGAATCGGAAACATCACGCGATCGCGAAAGCGGTCGAATTTCTTGCCGCGTTCGCCGCTCGTCAGCATGCCGGATTTCTCAAGCAGCGCGATGCGTTGCGGACTCGTTCCCAATGCCGTCTTCAGACTTTCCCAACCCTCGGGCGCGTAGCCGAGCTGAAAGCGCTCGATGATCGCGGCGTCGAGTCCGCGCGATTGAAAATAGTCGCGCGCTTTTTCGTTCTTGGCCAGTTCGCGCTGATAAAACGTCGTGCAGTTGCCGAGCAGGGAGTAGAGATCGGTGGAATCTTCCTGCGGCGCGCGGCGACCGCCGTCGTAGGGCACTTTCAACCCGACGCGCGAAGCGAGATCTTCGACGGCATCGACGAACTCGAGCCGGTCGTAGTCCATCAGGAATTTGATCGCACTGCCGTGCACGCCGCAGCCGAAGCAGTGATAGAACTGTTTCGCGGGGCTCACCGTGAAAGACGGCGAGCGTTCGTCGTGAAACGGACAACGTGCCGACCAGTCGCGTCCGGTTTTCTTCAGCGGGACGCGTTGCTCGATGATTTCGACGATATCGACGCGGGCGAGTAGATCGTCGATGAATTGTTCCGGAATGCGGCCTGGCATGCCGACTAGCATGCCATGCGCGTCAAGTCGCCGCTAAGTCATTGAACGCTGAGCACTGCCGATTCGGATTCGATGAAACATCGGTGCGATGCGGCGTCAGTTGTGATCCTTCGATGACGATTCGGTGGTCACGGGCTTGCCACTGATATGCACGTTTGAGCCCATATGAACATTGGAACCGACGTGAACGTTGCTTGTGCTTGCGTTGTCGTCATCATCGTCTTCGTCGTCTGATGCGAGTCCGAGATAATTCCGCATGATGCTTGTGTCGCCCGCCACCATCGCGACGTTCGCTTTGCGCATCCACCAATTGTGAGTGATCAGGTAGTCGTAATACGTCAAGCCTTGCGGCTTGAGCACCGCGCGTTCGGCCTCCGCCTGCTGCGCGTCGTCGAGCGCGGGAGCACCGCGCTCTTTCATTGCGGCGTACAGTTCGCTCGCGGTCTTTAGCGAATAAGGAGGATCGAGCCGCAGCGCTTGGCTTTTCTCGAAGGAGTCGGCCAAGTCTTGACCGTATGCGGCAAATTTTCCCTGGCTCGCCCGGAAATAGCCGATCGCATAGCGGCGGGATAGCGCGCTATCGCCTGCCATGCGCGTGCCGAAGATATCGGCGGCTTGCTTGAATTGCTTTTCCGTCACGTGATTGCTCGACAGCACGTGCGCTTTGCCTTTGCTGCCGGCGAATTCGAGTTGGCTGTCGAGCGCGGCGTAAGTATCGAAGCTCATTTTCTGCACGGGCGCGAGCGCTTCTGCGCTTGGCGGTTCGTGTGAGCCCAGCGCCTGCGCGATGCGTTCGTCTTCCATGCCTTTGATTTCCGCCGTCGCCGATGCGCGCGCGCCATCGCCGACTAACGGCTGCACTGGAAGCGACAAGATGTCCTGCGATGGCGACAACTTCACGATCAGTTGCTGCGCGGCTTTGAAGCGCTTTTCACTGGTCGGATGCGTGCTGAGAATGGCGGCGTGACTGTGCGTATCCAACTCGCCCAATCGCTGCTGAAGACGCAACATGCCTTGGGGGTTGTAGCCGGCCGCGATCATCCAGCCGATGCTGAGCCGGTCGGCTTCCATTTCCTGATCGCGATTGAATTTCAGCGCGACGAGATTGCCGCCGACGCCACCGACTGCTGCGCCGGCAACCGCACCCGAGCCTTTGCCCAATTTCGCACCTACGACCGCGCCGAGAATGGTTCCGAGCGCACGCGCGCCTTCTTCCTTTTTTCTACCGGCGCGGATGTGATCGGCTTTGTGATGACCGAGTTCGTGGCCGAGCACGGCGGCGACGGCATCGCGATCGCCGTTCATCATGCTCAGCAATCCTTCCTGCACGACGACGATCTTTTCGCCGCCGACTTCGGTTGCGAATGCGTTGACGTCGGGATTCGTCGACCACACGAGTTTCGCATCGACGCCCGATTGACGTTCCATGTCGGCGTAGATTTTTTCCAGCTCATGCGCTTCGGCGCGCAGGTCGGCATCGGTCGATTTCGTCGCGACCGAGTCAACTAAGTAATAGTGAACATCCGCATTGGCGAGTGGCGATAAAGCACACACAGCTGCGAAGGCCATCGTGAGGCCGGCTATTTTCTTCATGGAAGCTCCCCAGCACCCGTTTGCGATTGGTATCAACCAATGAAACGTAAAATAGCGGGGAAAACCTACAACGCGATCGCGTTGTAGTTCAAAAAAAGCCGGTTTTCAGCTCAAAGCGGCCAGTTTCGCCTTTACCATTTCCGATAATTTGCCCATATCGGTGCGGCCCGCGACTTTCGGTTTGACGATGCCCATCACCTTGCCCATGTCCTTGGCGCTGGCTGCGCCGGACTCCTTGATCGCGGCGGCGATGGCGGCATCGACTTCTTCGGCCGTCATTTGCGCCGGCATGTAATGCTGGATCACGCCGATTTCGAATTTTTCCTTATCGGCCAGATCCTGGCGCGCCGCCGCTTCGAACTGCGAAACGGAATCGCGGCGCTGCTTGAGCATCTTTTCCAGCACGCTCAGCACTTGGGTGTCGTCGAGCATGATGCGTTCGTCCACTTCGCGCTGCTTGATGGCCGCGTTGACGAGACGAATTACGCCCAGACGCTCTTTGTCGCCGCTTTTCATAGCGGTTTTCATGTCGTCGATGAGTTGGGTTTTCAGGGTCATGGCATCACTTGCCTAAAATGTAGTCGAAGAGCAGGGGTTCCAGAAACGAAAACGGCCGATTGCGCAGGACGCAATCAGCCGTGCAGAGCGTAAATTTGCGCTGATCAGTACAGGCGACGGCGCTTGGTCACATCGCGCGAGACGCGGCGCAAATGGCGCTTCACCGCCGCGGCGGCCTTGCGCTTGCGTTCCTGCGTCGGCTTTTCGTAGAACTCGCGCTTGCGGGTTTCGGCCAGAATTCCGGCCTTTTCGCAGGTGCGTTTGAAACGGCGCAGCGCGAACTCGAAAGGCTCGTTCTCGCGCACTTTGACGTTGGGCATGTTGTCTCCGCTGTAAACTATAGCCAGTTTTCTTGGCCGAGCCGCGTATTTTACTGTGCAAAACGAGCAAATTGCAAAGGATTATCGAAAAAATCCCGGGCCGGTGCTGGGGATCGAGACCTCGTGCGACGAAACCGGCGTCGCCGTGTTCGATCCGTCGCGTGCAGACCTCGCTCACGGCCTGCTCGCCCATACGTTATATAGCCAGATCAAGATGCACGCCGATTACGGCGGCGTGGTGCCGGAATTGGCCTCGCGCGACCACGTGCGCAAGCTGCTTCCGCTGATCCGCGAAACACTTAGAAACGCCGGAATGTCGACGCGCGACCTGCGCGGCGTCGCGTACACGGCCGGTCCGGGGCTGATCGGCGCGCTGCTCGTCGGCGCCTCGTGCGCGCGCTCGCTGGCGTGGGCGCTCGATGTTCCAGCTATCGGCGTCCATCACATGGAAGGTCATTTGCTCGCGCCGTTGCTGGAGGCCGACCCGCCCGAACCGCCATTCGTCGCTCTGCTGGTTTCGGGCGGACATTCGATGTTGA
>OLMB01000234.1_pt1 | contig 21616 bp, 21 predicted proteins | sample 1604691 | NCBI WGS metagenome assembly OLMB01 (sample SAMEA104055722, study PRJEB20765) | soil metagenome | isolation source: soil
GATATCGAACGATTGAGCGAGCCGGTGACGCTCGATGTGCAACGTTATCGTCTCGACGATCCGCAATGGGCCACGGCGCCGTTTGAAGGACGTCTCATGTTGAAGTCGTTCAAGATGAATAGTGAAAAGGTGACGACGGAATTTCCGGCGGGCTCGGCAATCGTCAGGCTCGATCAGCGCGCCGCGAACGTCGCCGTGCATTTGCTGGAGCCGGAAGCGCCGGATTCGTTGCTGCACTGGGGTTTTCTCAACGCGATGTTCGAACAGAAAGAATCCGGCGATGCGCGTGTGCTTGAAAAACTCGCGCGCGAGATGATGACGAAAGATCCTGCACTCAAAGCGGAGTTCGATGCGAAGGTCGCCAGCGACAAGGCATTCGCTTCCAATCCGGAAGCACGTCTGGAATTTTTCTATCGCAAATCGCCCTGGTATGCGAGTCAGAACGTGGGCATCTATCCTGTCGCGCGTCTGGACGCTCGCGCGCTGGCCGCCGCCCGCGCAGCGGAATGACGGCAGACACGTTAACCGCGCCGCATCCAACTGGCGTGTTGCAACTTTTCGGAGACCTTCGATGAGCAGAATTTTCTTTCGTCCGATGATGCTTTGCCTCGGCCTCACGCTGTCGGCGCTGTCGTCGGCCGACGACAGCGGTTCCGCATTGAATAGCGCGCAATTCGACAAGAACACAGGGCCGTGTCAGAACTTGTTCGATTTCGTCAACACGAATTGGCTGAAAGCGCATCCGATTCCCGCCGATCGAACGACATGGGGTTCGTCGGGCTTGCTCGACGAGCAGTCGTTGAATTCGCAACACACAATCGCCGAGACCGCCGAGAAAGCGCACAACGCACCCGGTTCGATCGAACAGAAAATCGGCGATTTCTACGCATCGGGCATGCACGAAGCGGCCATCGAAAAGGCTGGCGTCGATCCCATCAAGGATGACCTCAAACGCATCGACGGCCTGAGCACGCCCGACGATTTCGTCAACTTCATCCGCGATTACGCAGCGCAGGGTATCTCCTTCGTGTTCGGATTTTCGGCGCAGGCGGATTTCCACGATTCGCGCAGGATGATCGGTTACGCGCGCCAGGGTGGATTGGGACTTCCCGAGCGCGATTACTATTTCAAGACTGACGCGAATTCGAAAAAGATTCGCGACGAATATGTCGCTTACGTAGCGAAATCGCTCCAACTCGTCGGCGTGAAGAAAGAGGACGCCGCGAAACAAGCGCAGACTGTAATGGATCTGGAAACCAAACTCGCCGACGCATCGTTGCCCATCGTCGAGCTTCGCAACCCCGACAATCAGTACCACTACATGGAAATGCCGGACGCGGATAAAACGACGCCGCATTTTTCGTGGGAGAAATTTTTTGCGTCGCAGAGCGTTTCCGGGGAAAAAGGTTTTTCGTTGTCGCAGCCGAAATTTTTCGTGACGATGGACAAACTGCTCGTCGAGACGCCGCCAGAAACCTGGCGCGCCTACTTTCGATTTCATCTGTCGCGCTTCTCGCAACCGTATTTGAGCAAACGATTCGTCGACGCTGACTTCGATTTTTATTCGTTCAAACTGCGTGGACAGAAAGAACAGAAACCGCGCTGGAAGCGCGTGCTGGCAACGGTCGATCGACAAATGGGCATGGCGCTCGGCCAGCTTTACGTCGCGCAGAATTTCCCGCCGGAAGCCAAGGCGCGCGCGCAAGAATTGGTCAACAATTTGCGCACGGCGTTGAAGGCGCGCATCGAACATCTGGATTGGATGAGCGACGCGACAAAAGCCAAAGCGATCGAAAAATGGAATACGTTCATGCCGAAGATCGGCTATCCCGACAAATGGCGCGATTGGACTGGCCTGGCTATTCATCGCGACAGCTACATCGGCAATGTGCGCGAGTCGCTCAAGTTCGATCACGACTGGCGCATGGCAAAGATCGGCAAACCCGTCGACCGCACCGAATGGAACATGACGCCGCAAACGGTGAACGCGTATTACAACCCGTTGCAGAACGAAATCGTGTTTCCCGCAGCGATTCTGCAACCGCCATTTTTCGATGCACACGCCGATGACGCATTGAATTACGGCGGCATCGGCGCCGTGATCGGCCACGAAATGACGCACGGCTACGACGACCGCGGTTCGCAGTTCGACGCACAAGGCAACTACAACAATTGGTGGACGCCGGACGATCGCAAACAATTCGAATCGCGCACGGACAAACTCGTTGCGCAATTCGACGGGTATGTGGCGATCGACGATCTGCACGTCAAAGGCAAACAGACGCTGGGCGAAAACATCGCTGATCTGGCCGGCCTCAACGTCAGTTACGACGCGCTGCAAACGGCGTTGGCGAAGAATGTCGATGAGGCGAAAGCTAAAATCGACGGCTACTCGGAAGACCAACGCTTCTTCCTGAACTTCGCGCGCAGCTGGGCCGAATCGTTCAAACCGGAAGAGCTGAAATTCCGCGTGAATACCGACGTCCATGCGCCCGCGCCGTTGCGCGCCATCGCGGCGCCATCGAACATGGCCGCCTTCGCTCAGGCATTCTCCTGCAAGGCCGGCGATTCGATGGTACGCGCACCGGACGTGCAAGTGAAAATCTGGTAATCGCGTTTTCCATTTGTATACAAACATCGTATTCGCGCGCTGCTTTAATTTAGTTATTTGAATTTAAAAGGTCTGAAACGAACTACAATTCATCCATGCAGTACGTTCCCGGCCAACGCTGGATATCGAACGCGGAGCCCGAGCTGGGCCTCGGCACCGTACTGCGCGTCGAAGGTCGCACGGTGCAACTGGCATTTCCGGCGACCGGCGTCGTGCGGCAATACTCGATGCAGACCGCTCCGTTATCGCGATCCGAATTTCGTCCCGGCGAGCGCGTCAGCGCGGATGGCGGGTCGTACATCATCGAGAAAATCGAGGCGCGCGATGGTCTGCTGCACTATGTCGTCAACGGGCGCACCATCGCCGAAGGCGAACTCGACGATGTACAAAACGTCTCCAAAGCCGATGCACGGCTGATTGCAGGCCGCGTCGATTCGGCCGAGCAATTCGAATTCCGTCTGGAGACTTTATTGCGTCGCGCGGAATCGCGACGATCGAACGCGTTCGGTCTCATGTCATCGCGCATCGATCTCATCCAGCATCAACTGCGCGTGGCCGAGATTGCCGCATCACGCCGGCCGCCGCGCGTACTCCTGGCCGACGAAGTAGGTCTGGGCAAAACCATCGAAGCCGGCATGATCCTCGCGCGACTGCTCGCGAGCGGCCGCGTCGCGCGCACGTTGATCCTGCTGCCCGAGACGCTCATCTATCAATGGTTCGTCGAACTGTTGCGCCGATTCAATCTCTCGTTTGCGATTTTCGACGAGGAACGTTGCGAATCGATCGAAACGACGGGCGACGGGCGCAATCCGTTCGACGATGAACAGCTCGTCATCTGTGCCCTTCCCTTTCTGCGCGATTCTGAGAAACGACGCGATCAGGCGTTGGCGACGACGTGGGATTTGCTCATCGTCGACGAGGCGCATCATCTGGCGTGGTCTCCGGATGTCGTAAGTCCGGATTACGCACTCGTCGAACGGCTCGCCGAAAAAACGCCGGGCCTGATCCTGCTCACCGCCACACCGGAACAGCTGGGTCGCAGCGGCCACTTCGCACGTCTGCGTCTGCTCGATCCGGCGCGTTACAACGATCTGGCACAGTTTCAACAAGAATCCGATGGTTACGCGCAACTGTCGGCCATCGTCGAGAAGCTGCAACGTGCGCAACCACTCGACGAAGCCGATCGCTCGCGACTCGCGTCACGCCTCGGCGACGACGAGGAATTGAGAAATGCGCTGCGTGAGAAAACGCCGAACGAAGCACAACGCAACGCAATTCTCGATGCGCTAATCGATCGGCATGGAACGGGGCGTGTCATGTTCCGCAACCGGCGCGCAAGCGTCGGCGGATTTCCGAAACGCCTGCCGACATTGTCTGAACTCGACGGGTCGTTGTTGAACGACGACCAACGGCAACGTTTGCTTGCCGAATTCCTTTCGGACGTCCAGACGCCCAGTGCGGAGTTGCAGCTCGACTACGCCGACGATCCGCGACTGCCCTGGCTGATCGATCTGCTCGACGCAAACCCTGCGGAAAAATTCTTTCTCACCTGCCGCACCAAGGAAAAAGTGCTGGCGCTGGAGGAAGCCCTGCGTACACGCAGCGGCGTGAAGATCGCGCGGTTCCATGAAGCCATGACGCTCGTGCAACGCGACCGCAACGCCGCGTTTTTTGCCGAATCCGATGGCGCACGATTGTTGTTGTGCGCGGAGATCGGTTCGGAAGGCCGCAATTTCCAATTTGCGCACAATGTCATTTTGTGGGATTTGCCGCTCGATCCGGATCTGCTCGAACAGCGCATCGGCCGTCTCGACCGAATCGGACAACGTCACGACATCCTCGTTCGCGCCGTCGCGTTTACCGGCACGGCCCAGCACATGCTGATGCATTGGTATCGCGACGGTCTCGACGCATTCCGTAGCAGCCCTGCGGACGGTCGCGAGCTGTTCAAGCGATTTGGCGCGCGGCTCGTGGAAATGGCCGTTCAACACGCGCAAGGCGGAGAAGATCCCGATGTGGAAATCGACGCGCTGGTCGCCGAGACGCGTGCGGCGCACGAAGAATTATCGGCGCTGATCCGCCAAGGTCGCGATCGTTTGCTCGAACTCGCCAATCAACGCGCGGCGGATGCCGGACAACTTCGCGTCTCGCTGAGCGGTATCGACGGCGAACTATCCAACGACGATTTCGCCCTCAAGCTATTCGAACAGTTCGGCGTTCACAGCGAAGAATCGGGCGTGCGAACATTCATTCTCGATCCAGAATATTTAAGCACCGAAGGTTTCCCAGGATTAAAGGACGGGCCGCAACAAATCACATTCGATCGCGCGACCGCTCTCGTGCGCGAAGAATTCCCGCTATTGCGTCTCGATCATCCGATGATCGCCGGCGCAATGGATTTGTTGCTCGGTTCCGAGCAAGGCAACGCGGCCTTCGTCATCGACGATGCGCTACCGCTGAAAAGCGCGCTGCTGGAAGCCGTGTTCGTGCTCGAACCGGTCGCGAGTCCCGCGCTGCACGCCGATCGATTCTTGCCGCCCACGCCGTTGCGTCTGGTCGTCGACTCGAAGCTTGGCGATCGTCGCGATTGGACGCCGTCCGGCGCAGCGGTCACGCGTGCGCAGAGTCATGTCGTCGACGTAACTAAGTATCGAAAAATTCTCACGGCGCTCGTGCCGCCCATGCTCAAGCGCTGCGAGGAACTGGCGCGTTTGAAATCGAATACTGTTCTCGCCAATGCTGTCGACGCGGCGGAACGCGAACTCGGCGCAGAGCTCGCGCGCCTGCATGCGCTTCGCGCGATCAACCCCGCGGTCAGCGACGTCGAGGTCGCGACGATCGAATCCGAGCGGTCCGCGCTCACCAACGCACTGCCGCGCTCGTTGTTGCGGCTGGATGCGGTACGTTTTGTCTGCAGCGCGGATTTTCTGCGCCTGCGCTGAGATCAACGAGGTACGTTTCATGCGCGACGATCGAAGACTCCTCGCCGTTCTGTTCGCCGCCGCGATGATGTGCAGCGCGATGGCGCATCCGCAAGATCGACACGAAACGACTTCCGTCATTTTGCACGCGGCGCGCTTGCTCGATGTCGATACCGGAAAAATAGTGTCGCCCGCCGAAGTGCTAGTGCGCGACGAACGTATCGTTGCCGTCGGCAGCCATATTGATCCGCCCGCCGACGCGACTGTAATCGATCTTGGCGACCGCACGTTGATGCCGGGATTGATCGACGCGCACGTTCATCTTTTTTTGCATCCTGGTGCGGAAGATGCGCAAACGTTCGATGAATCCGTTCCCGACCGCACGATCCGCGCAACATTGGCGGCGCGCGACGATTTGATGGCCGGCTTTACCGCTGAACGCGACATGGGTACCGAAGGCGCCGGCGCGGCGGATACCGCTGTGCGCGATGCGATCAATCGCGGCGCGATTACCGGACCGCGATTGCGCATCAGCGGCAACGCGATCGACATTCTCGGCGGCCACGAAGACGCGGTCGGATTGAATCCTGAGATTCACGCGTTGCCGAATGCGACATACGCGAATAGCGCAGACGAACTCGTCGCCGTCATCCGTGAACAGGCAAAACTCGGGAGCGACTTCGTCAAGATTTACGAAACGGGAAAGGACCGAATCATCGGCGATGAGTTTTCGACGCCATATCAATTCAATGAGGATGAACTGCGAGCGGCGGTTCGCGAAGCGGCGCGATTGCATCGCACCGTCGCCGTGCACGCGACGGGAGAACCAGGCGCGGGTATGGCCGCGCGTGCAGGTGTCGCGTCCATCGATCATGCTTATCAATTGAACGACGATACGATGAAGCTAATGCGCGAGCGCGGTATTTTCGCGGTGCCGACGTTCGCCGTTCTCGACTATTTCGCCGCGCACGCAACCACGCAGGAAAAGGCGCAGCACTATCGCGCGATTCAGGCATATCACATCGCGCAGTTCAAACGGCAACTCGCTGCACACGTGCCGATCGCTGTCGGATCGGATGTCGGACCGTTTCCGCATGGCACGCAAGCACACGAATTCGGACTGCTCGTGCAATACGGAATGACGCCTCTCGCAGCAATTCAGGCAGGCACCATCAACGGCGCGAAGTTGCTAGGTTGGGAAAACGATATCGGAAAACTAGCCGCGAATCGCTACGCGGACATCATTGCAGTCGCCGGCAATCCGCTTGACGACATTCACGCACTTGAGCATGTGGAGTTCGTGATGAAGAACGGTGTGGTCCACAAACACTGATCGATCAGAATCGCCGCTGTCGCGAACGCCAGAACAACAGCAGCACGAAGCCGATCAGCGCGCCGCCGAGATGCGCGAAGTGCGCAACATCGGCCTGGCGCCCGGTGACGCCGAAGAAAAGTTCGAGAATAAGGTAGCCGATAACGGCGATGCGCGCCGGCACGGGAATTGGTATGAAGAACAGAAAAACTCGAGCCTGCGGATACAGGTACGCGAACGCCAGCAGTAGCCCGAAAACGCCGCCGGACGCTCCCAGCGTCGGATAGAAATCATCAGGTTTGAGGAGCGCAACCGTTGCCAGTTGCGCCGCCGCCGCGCCGAGCACGCACGCGAAATAATACAAAGTATACCGAGGCGCACCGAGCGCGTTTTCGACCGGGCCTCCGAACATCCACAGCGCGAGCATATTGAAGGCGATATGGCCGATGCCGCCGTGTAGGAAACTGTACGTGACGATTTGCCAGATTTGGAATCCGACCGAGGCGACGCTTCCGTCAGAAAGCTGTTCCATTTGGTGCGGCCCGAGCGGCCACAGCGCGAAATAGACGAGCGCCGGTTCCGGCATCACTTGCTGCAGCAAAAAAACGATGATGTTGATCGCCAGCAGAACGGCGGTGACGCGGGGAATATTGGGCATCGGCAGCGCAAGAAGATTGGGTTACGCTCGCATCATGCGGGCCGCCTTCACTTCTAGCAAGCTTATCGACTCCGCGATCGAGCAGTCGGGTTACGCAGTGGTTCAGTCATTTGTCGATCAAACGACGATCGCGGCGCTCGCGACGGAATGCCGGAACCGCGACGCGAGCGGACTTTTTCGACCGGCATCAATCGGACGCGGTAACGCTCGCATCGAGCGACCCGACGTGCGCGGCGATCAGATGCAATGGTTTGACGGCACCGACCTGACGGCCGCGCAGACGCGTTATTGGAATGCGATGCAGTCTTTGCGCATCGATCTCAATCGAGCACTGATGCTTGGCCTTGTCGACCTTGAGGCCCATTACGCGCGGTACACGCCTGGAGCGCGATACGCGAAGCATCGCGACCGTTTTCGCGACGCCGACACGCGTGTTTTATCGACCGTTCTGTATTTGAATCCAGACTGGCGCGAAGACGATGGCGGCGCTCTTCGGCTTTACCTGCCCGATTCCGCGCACGAACATGTAGACATCTATCCGCACGCGGGCACGCTCGTTTTATTTCTCAGCGCGGACTTCGAACACGAAGTGTTACCGGCGACGCGTGACCGGCTTAGCATCGCGGGATGGTTTCGGCGCCGCGCGTGATTTCTTTGATGTCGATTCGCGCGGTGGACCCCACAGTTCGACATCGAGATTGCGCTCCCAGCCGAATCGCTGCAGATCCACGCGACCGTTGACGATAACGACGCCTTCCGCGCGCAGCCGTTGCGATTGTTCTCGGAACCCTCTGCTGCCGGGCGCAAAAGCCGTCTGGCCACTGGATCGCAGCACGCGGTGCCACGGCAGTTTCAGCGCACCGTCGCTGTCGCCTAGCACCTTGCCCACCAAGCGCGCACGGCCAGGCAATCCGGCACGCATGGCGATTTCGCCGTAGCTCGCCACGCGCCCGGCGGGGATGGCGGCGATCGCGCGCTGGATGGCGAGATGATCGGGCTTGTCTACAGGTTTCACGACATGACCTGACTTCATGAGCGCGGCACGTTAGCATAGGCACAATCAAATGGAGTGGCCTGTGCAATCGTTCGAAGACGTTCGTTCCCATGTTCACGCGCGGCACCAGTTGCGCATCAATGATCCGTATTTGCTCAGCTTCGATCTGATGACGGAAAACGGTGCGCGTCATCAAGGACTTTATCTCGCCGAACTCGATAGCGAGGAAGGCCGGAAATACCTGCGCATCTCGACACCGATCGGTCCGCTCACCGGCATGGATGCGAAACGCTGTCTGCGCTTCAACTGGGAACAGCGCGTGGGTTATCTCGCGGTGAGCGATCTGGATGGATCGCCGTATCTGCACTTGTGCGAAAACCGCCCGTACGAATTGCTTACCGAGAACGAGCTCGACAAGCTGATCGACGAAATCGGCCCGCTCGGCGATCGTCTCGAAAAAGCGATTTCCGCCGGCGGCGACGCATTCTGATGGAAGCGTCCATGCAAGCGACGATCGATCTCGTCAGGCGTTATTACGCGGCTTTCAATGCGGGCGACATGGCGACGTTCGAGAGCCTGCTGACCGATGATGTGATTCACGACATCAATCAAGGTCAGCGCGAAATCGGCAAGCCGGCGTTTCGACAATTCATGCAGCGCATGAACGGTGCGTACAAGGAAAACCTGACCGACATGTCCGTGCTCGCGAATGCGGAAGGAACGCGGGCATCGGCGGAGTTCGTCGTCAACGGCGATTACCTTCGCAGCGACGAAGGGTTGCCGCCGGCGCACGGACAAAAATATGTGCTGCCCGCCGGCGCTTTCTTCGACGTGCGTGGCGGCAAAGTCGCGCGCATCACTAACTATTACAACTTGCAGGATTGGATCGCTCAGGTCAGCAAGTGACCGCGTCGGAATTCGTCTACAAACGATTGAGCGGCGCGGCGATCGCACTGCATATCGATAAGCTCGCGGAACTCCGCATCGAAGTTTTCCGTGAATTTCCGTACCTATACGACGGCGACAAAGATTACGAGCACAAGTATTTGCAGACGTACGTGAATTCGCCGCGCAGTATTTGCACGCTGGTTTACGACGGCGATGCGCTGGTCGGTGCGACGACCGGCCTGCCGATGCAAGACGAGACGCCAGAATTCCAGAAGGCGTTTGTGGATGCCGATTACGACGTCGCGAAAATTTTCTACTGCGGCGAATCCGTGCTTCGGAAAGCGTATCGCGGACGCGGAATCTATAAACATCTTTTTCGCGCACGCGAAGAACATGCGCGTTCGCTCGGCGGATTCGACATCGCCGCGTTCTGCTGCGTGCAACGGCGAGCAGATCACACGTTGCGTCCGAAGGACTACGTTCCGCTCAATGACATCTGGAAACGTTTCGGCTACACCGAACATCCGGAGCTTGAAACGCGGTACACGTGGAAAGATATAGATGAGTCCGACGCATTGTCCAAGCGCATGCGTTTCTGGCTCAAGGATTTGAAGTCCGAATGACGACCGCGTTCCGTGTTGCGTCCGCGCAGTATCCGATCGATTTTCTCGGCGATTGGGCCGCGTACGAGTCGAAAATTTCGCGCTGGGTAGCGCAAGCCGCCGAGCACGGCGCACGGCTGCTCGTCTTTCCCGAATATTTCAGCATGGAATTGGCGTCGTTGTTCTCGGCAGACGTCTACGGTTCGCTGTCGTCGCAACTGACGTCGATGCAAACGGTGCTGCCCGATTTCCTGAAACTTTTTTCGACGCTGGCACAAAAATATAGCGTGACGATCTGCGCTGGCAGCTTTCCCGTGCGCGTGGAAAACGGCACGTTCCACAATCGCTCGTACATCATCCATCCGGACGGCCGCACCGAGTTTCAAGAAAAAGTGCAGATGACGCGCTTCGAGAACGAGCAATGGCTCATCGAAGGCGGCAACGACGTGCGCGTGTTCGACACGGAACTAGGACGCATCGGTGTCGCGATTTGCTACGACTCGGAATTTCCGCTGATCGCGCGGCGCATGGTCGAAAACGGCGCGAATGTGATTCTCGTGCCCAGTTGCACCGATACGCTCGCCGGATATTGGCGCGTGCGCATCGGCTGTCAGGCGCGGGCACTGGAAAATCAGTGTTACGTGGTGCAATCGTCGACAGTGGGCAATGCGTCATGGTCGCCCGCTGTCGACGTAAACGTTGGCGCAGCCGGTGTCTACACGCCGGTTGATCGCGGATTTCCCGACGATGGTGTGCTCGTCGCCGGAAAAATCAACGCCGCCGAATGGGTGTTCGCCGATGTCGATCCGACGGCGATCGCGAACGTTCGCCGCACCGGACAAGTCTTCAATTACCGCGATTGGGACGGACAATCGCGCGTGTTGCGGTAATCAACGTCCCGGCATTCGGACGCCTGGCGGACACGTCGCCCGCGACTAAATCCGCCTTCGTAAAATCGCCGCTCCAAATACTTTGAAGCGTCAATGAAACACTCGTTGCGAGATGTGGCTTGGCGATCGCCCAAATGCCACTTCACGACAACGCGTTCGAACTCATTCGTCGACAGCTTGAGCGGATATCTCTCGGAGACCGCGTTCCACTTTTGGAAATCGGATATTTGACCTTTCAACAGCATCAACATGTGCGCGAGTTGCGGCAACGCGCGGGACTTCCCGACGTCGAATCGCCAAGCGTCGTCTACATCGGCCATCATCATTTCATGAGCCGGAGCGCACAGGGTTACACGATTGACGATATGGTTCGTCAGATTTACGCGTATTCGGACGCCGATTCGGAGGTTATGCTGACGCGAGGCATGACAGTGCTTCGTGCACCATCGCGTCGCGAGGACGGCTACGGTAATTTCGTGCAGGACGAGGGCGTTTTTGAACTGACCAAGCGGAAGCCGCGCATTGAACTGTTTTCAGTCATACCGAAAGGCGACAAAATTTCGCCCTTGCAGAAACAGCAAAGCCCCTAAATGGGGCTTTGTTGGCGGAAACCCACCGGGTATCGAAGATCATTCCGGCTTCCGATTTCCTTTGGTCATTATAAGCAATGTCGGACGCGCTTTCAATACATCGTTCAGCTCAACCAACCTGCCAGCTTAAGTCCCATCACCAGCGCGTAAGCCAACGCTCCCGCGATCGGGATCGTCAATATCCACGCCCACACCATGCGCTCGACGATGGTCCATCGAATGGCGTTCGGGCGTTTGGCGAAACCGACGCCCATGATCGAGGCCGACACGTTATGCGTCGTCGACACGGGAATGCCGAGCACCGATGCGGTGATGATCACCGTCGACGATGCCGTATCCGCCGCGACGCCATTGATCGGATGCAGCTTCACCATCTTGTGGCCGAGCGTATGAATGATGCGCCAGCCGCCGGCCATCGTTCCTGCCGCCATGACGATCGCGCATGTCGCCTTGATCCAGACGGCGATCCCAAATCCGCCGGATGGATCGGATTCGACGCGCAAGAAGCCGAGCCACCACGGCAGGTTGTCGAGCGAATGCGCCGACGTAGCCGCCGCGAGCGCGAGTGCGATAATACCCATGGTTTTTTGCGCGTCGTTCAATCCGTGCGACAACCCCATGAATCCGGATGACACGATTTGAATTTTGGCAAACACGCTGTTGACGACGCGTGGGCGCGCAGCGCGTCCGATGCGTCCGCCGCGACTACCGAGAAAAGAAAGCAGCGCGAGTAGAAATCCCATTACGATGAAACCGATCGTGAATCCGGCTGCGGGCGACACGACCATCGGCAAGATCACTTTGTTGAGCAGACCTTTGCCTTCCCACCAATGCCCAGCGGGAATCGACCAGATGATCGAATGCCAGTTCGTCCCCGTCGCCGCCAATGCCGCGCCGCACAGTCCGCCGATGAGCGCGTGCGACGAACTCGACGGCAATCCCCACCACCACGTAATCAAATCCCAGATCGTCGCGCCGAGAAGCGCGCAGATGATCAGTTCCGGCGTGACGTTGACGACGCCCGCATCGATCAATCCAGACGAAATGGTCTTGGCGACGGCCGTTCCCCACAGTGCGCCAAGAAAATTGGTACACGCGGCGAGCAGCACAGCCTGACCGGGTCGCAGCACTTTCGTCGCCACGACGGTGGCGATCGAATTGGCGGTATCGTGAAAACCGTTGATGTACTCGAAGACGAGTGCAACGATCAGCACAGCAAAGACGAGGCCGAGACTCACGGATTCGTCCTCAGGAATTCTTCAGGACAATCGCGTAAATCACGTTGCCCGCATCGCGGCAACGATCGATCGCTTTTTCGATCAGCTCGAAAAGATCTTTGCGCAGAATCAACCGCGATGCTTCGCCGGTATTTTTGAACAAGTCTTCATAAAGGCCGAGGATCAAGCGATCCGCTTCGCTCTCGATCGCCTGCATGCGATCGTTCAGCGCTTTCATTTCTTCCAGCTTCATGCCGCGACGAAGCTGACCGACCATCTCGACGATCACCGCCGTCGCTTTTTCCAGCAACGCGGCGCGTGAAGCGTAATCGATATCCATCAATTGTTCGGCGAACAGAGCATAACGTTCGGCGAATTTTTCGATGGTCTTCGGAATTTTGTACAACGCGACCGACAGCGCTTCGATGTCTTCGCGATCGAGCGCGGTGACGAAGGTATTGACCAACGTCTGGCTGATCTGACTCATCACCTCTTTCTCGCGACGGCGCGCGAGGCGGAATTCATCCAGTGACGGTTGCGACGATTTCTGACTCAACATCGCGACCAGCGCGCGAGTACTTTGCCGCGCCGCGTCCGCGCTCGCTTCGAGCAATCCATAGATGCGGTCGCCTTTGCCGAAAATGGTTTGCAGCGAAAACATCGCGATCCTCGATGAGTCGGTCCGTGCGCGGAGCCGGCAGTTTACCGTTTTGTTACAACGTTGCCTAAGTCGTTGATCGAATGACGTTTAAGGCATCCGTCGGCAATCGGCAAGGTCGATTCCGGCGGTTCGCCGAATCACGCCGTTCGACACTGTCATAAAACTTTCAAACTCGCCGCGTAGGCTGCGCCGTGCACAAGAAGGTCGCCATTGGGGCGCGGCCTTCACTCATCCCTCATGGAGATCGTTCAATGTTCCCGAGACTGCGCATTACGCTCGTCGCTCTCGCAATTTCCACCGCGTTTGGATTGGCAAGCACGGCCGCCGTCGCTACCGATATCACAGGCGCGGGTTCGTCGTTCGTGTATCCGGTGTTGTCGAAATGGTCGGCTGAGTTCACGACCAAAACCGGCTCGAAGGTCAACTATCAATCGATCGGTTCCGGTGGCGGCATCGCGCAGATCAAAGCGGCGACCGTCGATTTCGGCGCGTCCGACAAACCGCTGGACGCGAAAGATTTGACCGATGCCGGATTGGGCCAATTTCCGGTTGTCATCGGCGGTATCGTGCCGGTCGTCAACATCGAAGGTTTGGAAGCGGGATCGCTCAAATTAACGGGCCCGGTTCTCGCCGATATTTTTTCCGGCAAAGTGCAGAAGTGGAACGATAAGGCCATCGCCGATCTGAATCCGGGCGCGAAACTTCCGGAAACGTTGATCACCGTCGTGCATCGTTCGGATGGGTCGGGAACGTCGTTCAATGTGACCAACTATTTGTCGAAAGTCAGTCCGGAATGGAAGGAAAAAGTAGGCGAAGGCACGACAGTTTCCTGGCCGGTCGGCATGGGCGGCAAGGGCAATGAAGGCGTCGCCGCTTACGTCAAGCAGTTGAAAGATTCGATCGGATACGTCGAATACGCATATGCGTTGCAGAACAAATTGAACTACGTGCAGATGCAGAACCATGCCGGCAAGTGGATCAAGCCGGATAAGGCGAGCTTTGCTGCTGCCGCCGCGACGGCCGACTGGAAGAGCGCCAAAGATTTCAACTTGATCATGACCGACGCGCCCGGCGACACCGCATGGCCGATCACTGCCACGACGTGGGCGATCATGTACAAGACGCCAAAAGACGCATCGCACACCAAGACCGCGTTCGACTTTTTTAAATGGTCGTTCGAATCCGGCCAGAAAGACGCCGACGCGCTCGATTACGTGCCGCTACCCGACACGCTGGTCAAGCAGATCGAAGCGTATTGGAAATCCGATTTCAAATCTTGATTGAATCGAATCGCAACGTAACGTCGCAAACCGAACCTCTCCTCGGTTTTGCCTTTCGCGCGCATCGCCTCCCCGATGCGCGCGATCTTTTTTTGATAGTGGACGAACGATGAACTCCGGAATCCAAGGTGTGCGCATCGGCGAACCATCTGCCGCAGACACATCGAAGCACGTGGACCTGGCTGCCGTCGGAAAACGCGACGCCATCACCGATGGCGTTTTTCGAGGTATTTTCGCCGCCGCCGGCTGGTTCGTCCTCATCGTGCTCGTCGCCGTTGCCGCGTCGATGTTGTGGGGTGGTCGCCAGGCTTTCTCGACGTTCGGCTGGCACTTCCTGATCAGCTCCGACTGGGACGCCGTCAACCAAAAATTCGGCGCGCTGGTTCCCATTTACGGCACCATCGTCACCGCGTTGATCGCGATGCTGATCGCCGTGCCGGTCAGTTTCGGCATCGCATTATTTCTAACCGAGGTTGCGCCCACCTGGTTGCGCAGCCCGATCGCATCGGCAGTTGAATTGCTCGCCGGCATTCCCAGCATCATTTACGGCATGTGGGGCTTGTTCGTGTTCGTTCCGTTCATGGCCGCGCACGTGATTCCATTTCTCAACGCGCATCTCGGCCAATGGCCGATCATCGGCGCGCTGTTTCGCGGTCCGCCGCTCGGCATCGGCATGTTGACCGCCGGCATCGTTCTCGCCGTGATGGTGATCCCATTCATCAGCGCCGTGATGCGTGACGTGTTTCTAAGCGTGCCGACGCGTTTGAAAGAATCCGCCTACGCACTCGGCTCGACGACGTGGGAAGTGGCGTGGGACGTCGTGCTGCCCTACACGCGCACCGCTGTGATCGGCGGCATTTTCCTTGGACTTGGACGCGCGCTCGGCGAAACGATGGCGGTGACGTTCGTACTCGGCAACGCGCACCAACTGACGGCGTCATTGTTGATGCCTGGCAATTCGATCGCGGCCACACTCGCCAACGAATTCACCGAAGCCGATTCGGATTTGTATCGCTCGTCGCTGATCGCACTCGGCTTCCTTCTTTTCGTCGTCACCTTCATCGTGCTCGCCATCGCGAAATGGATGCTGATGCGTCTGGCGAAGCGAGAGGGCAACTGACATGGCGATGATGGAACGCCTGTACGCGCGGCGACGGTTGACGAACGCCATCGCATTGTCGCTCGCACTCGCGGCGACGATATTCGGTTTGTTCTGGCTGGTCTGGATTTTGTGGACGGCGCTCATCAACGGCATCGCTGCGATGAAGCCGTCAATATTCACCGAAATGACGCCGCCGCCCGGCTCCGACGGCGGATTGCTCAACGCATTTTTCGGCAGCGCCGTCATGTCGCTGCTCGCGATTCTCATCGGCACGCCGATCGGCGTCGCCGCCGGAACCTATCTCGCCGAGTACGCTCGCAAAACCGTGATCGGCGAAATCATCCGCTTCGTCAACGACATTCTTTTATCTGCGCCATCGATCGTGCTCGGACTTTTCATCTACACCGTCGTCGTCGCTCGCATCGGTCATTTCTCCGGACTCGCCGGCGCGCTGGCGTTGGCGTTGATCGTAATTCCCGTCGTCGTGCGCACTACCGACGAAATGCTCAAGCTCGTACCGAGCGCGATGCGCGAAGCGGCGCTGTCGCTCGGCGTGCCGCAATGGAAAATGACGTTGCAGGTTTTGTATCGCGCCGCCCTGCCCGGCATTCTCACCGGCATCCTGCTTGCGCTTGCGCGCATCAGCGGCGAAACCGCACCGCTGCTTTTCACCGCGCTCAACAATCAATACTGGAGCAACGATCTCACGCAGCCACTCGCCAGCGTGCCTGTGGTGATCTTCCAGTTTGCGATGAGTCCGTACGATTCATGGCACGCGCTCGCATGGGCCGGCGCATTCATCGTCACTATCTTCGTTTTGTTGCTCTCACTCTTTTCACGCGCAGTTTTGCTGCGCAAGAGAATCGCCAATGACTAATATGCAGACCGTTGCGGCGACGACACCCGCCGCAAATGTGGTTGTCGAGAAACCGGCGAAACTCGCTGCGCGCAATCTCGATTTTTTCTATGGCGACTACCGCGCACTGAAGAGCATCAATCTCGATATCGCCGAAAAACATGTTACTGCGATCATCGGTCCATCCGGTTGCGGCAAATCCACGCTACTGCGCATCTTCAACCGGATCTATTCGATCTATCCGAAACTGCGTGCCGAAGGCGAAGTGATACTCGATGGCGAAAACGTGCTCGATCCGCGTTATCCGCTGAATCGACTACGCAGCAAAGTCGGCATGGTGTTTCAGAAGCCGGTGCCGTTTCCGATGTCGATCTACGACAACATCGCGTACGGCATCAAACATTATGAAAAACTTTCCCGCGCCGACATGGATATTCGCGTCGAACAGGCACTTGGCCAAGCTGCGTTGTGGGACGAAGCGAAAGATAAACTCAAACAGAGTGCGTTGGGACTCTCCGGCGGCCAACAGCAGCGTCTGTGCATTGCGCGCGCCGTTGCGTTGCGGCCGGAAGTGATTCTGTTCGACGAACCAACGTCCGCGCTCGATCCGATCGCGACCGGCAAGATCGAACAACTCGTCGAAGATCTGAAAGAGCATTACACGATCGCCATCGTAACGCACAACATGCAGCAGGCATCGCGCATCTCCGACTACACTGCTTTCATGTATCTCGGCGAACTGATCGAGTTCGGCGCGACGAAAATGATTTTCGAAAATCCAAAAAAGAAAATGACCGAAGACTACATCACCGGACGGTACGGCTAAGCCATGTCAGAACATATCCTGAAAAGTTTCGACGACGAATTGACGCAGCTCAACACGTCGATCGCGCGCATGGGTCAGCTTTCGCAGACTCAACTCGCCGGCGCCATCGATTCGCTATTGCTGCGCGATTCGACGGTTGCTGCGCACGTGGTCAAAAGCGATCTGGAAGTCGACGAACTCGAACGCGACGTCGATGCGCGCGCCATCCGCGTACTCGCATTACGCCAGCCGATCGCGCGCGATTTGCGCCAAGTGCTCGCCTCGCTCCGCATCGCCATCGAATTCGAACGCATCTGCGATTTCGCCGCGAACATCGCTAAACGCGCCATCGCACTCGACACGCATTCGCCGGACGAGTGGATCAACGAATTGGCCGAACTCGGACAGCTCGCCTTGAAACTGCTCGCCGACGTCGTCGTCGCGTTCCGCGAACGTGACTCGGAAAAAGCGCTCGACGTGTGGGCGCACGACGAACAACTCGACGATGTTTACACTGGCATCTATCGTCGCCTTATTGATTTCATGAAGGCCGAACCGCAACGCGTGCCGATCGGCGCGCACCTGTTGTTCATCGCAAAGAATATCGAGCGCATCGGCGATCACGCGACGAATGTCGCCGAATCGGTCTACTACCTCGTCACGGGCGAAACGCTCACCGGACCGCGCCCGAAAGGCGACAAGTCCAGCTTCGACCGCATCGAAGCCGCGTCGTAGCGAGCGAACGGCGGAGCGCCGCTGCGCTCTGCTAAACTCGCGCGAATGGAATCCGCCCTGCAGACGCTGCCAATCGACGGATGGCCGTAGAACTCATTCTCGTTTTCGCACTGGCATTGCTGAACGGTTTTTTCGCGCTCAGCGAAATGGCGCTGATGACGTCGCGCAAAAGCCGTCTGAAACACATGGCGGCGACGAGTCGCCGCGCGCAGATTGCATTCAACCTCACCGAAACGCCCGAGCATCTGCTCGCCACCGTTCAAGTATTCATCACGCTGATCGGCATCGGCACCGGTACTGCGATCGGCGCGGCGCTCGGCCAAGACATCGCCACGTTGCTCGAGCAAACAAAACTCTCGTGGCTGGCGCCGTACTCGCAAGGCCTCGGCATAACATTGAGCGTTGCCGGCATTACGTTCGTCAACATGTTGCTTGGTGAATTGCTGCCGAAGCGCTTCGCGCTTTTGAATCCGGAACGCTACGCCGTGATGGTCGCAATTCCGATGCGAATCATGGTGTGGATCGCGATGCCGTTCGGATTCGTGTTGATCGCGATCACTCGCGGCATTCTGAAAGTGTTTCGACAGACGCGTGTATCTGGCGAGCGTGTCAGCGAAGAAGAGATTCGCCTGCTCGTGTCCGAAAGCGCCGAGCAAGGCGTCATCGACGCCGACGAACGCAACATGGTCAACCGCGTGCTGCGCCTCGGCGATCGCAGCGTCGACAGCATGATGACGCCGCGTACCCGCATTGCCTGGCTCGACTCGAACGCGCCGTTGCAAGAAAATTTGACGGTGATGCGCAACACACCTTATTCGCGTTATCCGGTCTATCGGCACAGCGACAAGGATGTGCTCGGTATTCTTACGCTCAAGCGCTTGCCTGAAATGATCGGAACCGCAAAAGTGGATTTGTTTACAAATCTCGCCAAGCCACTGTACGTTCCGGGCACGGCACGCGCGCTGGATTTGCTCGAAGAATTTCGCGATGCGGAAACGCGGCTGGCACTCGTTGTCGATGAATACGGCGATATCGAAGGCCTTGTCACGTTGAACGATCTGCTATCGGCCGTCGTCGGCAAGAGCGCAACGCCGACGCAGACGGCGCATTCGACATCGGTGGTTCGACGCGACGACGGCAGCTGGTTGGTCGACGGATCGGTCAGCACCGACGATTTGCGCGAGCTGCTCGCAACGACAACGTTGCCGCAAGAGGCAGATCACGACTTTCATACTGCGGCAGGGATGGTCGTCGCGCATTTCGGCCGCATCCCGCAGACGGGCGAACATTTCGATTGGCGCGGAATTCGGTTCGAAGTCGTCGATCTCGATGGTGCTCGCATCGACAAATTGTTGATCAAACGTAATCCGAGTGTCGAGACATCGGTCGACGATACGGGCTGACGTCTAGCGTTTTTTTTCGACGTCCGAGCTTTCACTCGCTGCGCGAGCGAGTCACTTTCTTTGCTGGTGCAAAGAAAGTAACCAAAGAAACACCTTTTTCTGCACGTACGGTGTGTTCGCCGATCGGACATCCATGTCCGCGCGGCGAACGGCGCGCGTCCTGCGCGCCCTTGAGGACAACTAGGATTTATTTAGAGCGGGCGTGATCTATGTTTCTCGTCGCTCTTTTGCCAGTCTGGCCATGCGTTGCGCATCGTCGAAAATTCCGCGCAAGATTCGTACTTCGCGTTGTTCGAGATTCGTGCGCAGAAAAAGTCGCCGCAAACGTTGCATGATCGTCACGGGCGAGCGACCTTTGTGGAAATCGATGTCGTCGAGCGTCTCGCCGAGATGCTTGAAGAAATATTCGAGTTGATCGACGGTCGCGATCGCTTCGACGCGATGCGCTTGCTCCGCGCCGGGCGCAGAAGCTGCCAAAATCGCCATGCGCAATTCGTACGCCAGCACCTGCACAGCTTGCGCGAGGTTGAGCGACGAAAACGTCGCATCGCTCGGAATGTGCACGGCCGCATGGCACGACATCAGCTCGTCGTTTTCCAAACCGGTTCGCTCGTTTCCGAACACGAACGCGATTTCGCTATGCGCGCTCGTTTCCATCGCGCGCTGCGCAGCGTCGCGCGGCGAAAGTTCGGGCAAAGGAACACCGCGATGTCTGGCGGTGCAGCCGAGCGCCAACGTGCAATCGGCGATCGCTTCGACGAGCGTCGGCACGACGACGGCTTCGTCGAGCACGGCCAGCGCGCCTGACGCCATCGCAACCGCGTCGGGATGCGGAAATTTTTGTGGCGCGACCAGATATAGCCGTGCAAATCCCATCGTACGAATCGCGCGCGCAGCGGCGCCGATGTTGCCGGGATGCGATGGCCGCACCAGGATAAATCGCGTGCGCGCAGCCAAATTCGTGGTTCGGGTGAGCGCTTCGCTCGCGGTGTCTTCGCTGGTCATGCGTGAATTATCCGCAATGTGTCGCGGTTTGGCGAACCGATAAAAGTCGTCGTGCGGTGCGTTCTGCTAAACTTGGCGTCGCGCAAACACCCGCGCATGTTCTTTTTCAGCCAGCAGATCGACTTCGCCATGCCTAGACCCGCCGTCACCATCGCGGTGCGCGCCGCACGCGCCGCCGGTAACATCATCCTTCGCTACATGACTCGCGTCGAAGGACTCGCCGTCGAAGAAAAGGCACGCTACGACTACGTCAGCGAAGTCGACAAAATGGCTGAAGCGGAGATCGTCAAAGAATTGCGCCGCGCTTATCCGGATCACGCATTTCTCGGCGAAGAAACCGGCTCGAGCGGCAAATCCAGCAAAGTATGGGTCATCGATCCGCTTGATGGCACTCACAACTATCTGCGCGGATTTCCGCACTTTTGCGTCTCGATCGGATTTCTCGATCACGGCGATCCTGTGCACGCGGTCATCTACGACCCGTTGAGAGATGAATTATTTACCGCCAGCAAAGGTGACGGCGCCTACCTCAACGATCGGCGCATGCGCGTAACGAAACGCGAAAACCTGACAGGCGCATTGCTCTGCACCGGATTTCCCTACCGCCAACGCAAACATCTCGACGCACAGCTCGCCATGACACGCGCGCTATTGAGCGAAGCGGAAGACATTCGCCGCACCGGCTCAGCCGCACTTGATCTGGCATATGTTGCCGCCGGACGTCTAGACGGCTATTTCGAAATCGGCTTGAAACCGTGGGACATGACTGCTGGATGCCTGCTCGTACGCGAAGCCGGTGGCACGTTTAGCGACTTCGCCGGCCGCGAAGGCATTCCAGCAAGCGGCAATCTCCTCGCTGGAAATCATTACGTGACTGGCGCGATGGTAAAAGTCATCGGCGCACACGCCGGCCCAGATTTACTAAAAGCCTAATCCGCTTTACCAAACGCCGCAACACCCGTGAGGGCGCGCAGGATGCGCGCCGTTCGCCGCAAGCGACATGGATGTCCATTCGGCGAACACGCCGTACGTGAAGAAAAAGGTGTTTCTTTGGTTACTTTCTTTGCACCAGCAAAGAAAGTGACT
>OLMB01000129.1_pt1 | contig 21490 bp, 17 predicted proteins | sample 1604691 | NCBI WGS metagenome assembly OLMB01 (sample SAMEA104055722, study PRJEB20765) | soil metagenome | isolation source: soil
ACATAGGCGGTCTGTAATCGGCTCGATTGAGTGATGCGCGAGTCATTGGTGTCAACGACTGGATGATTGCTATGCTGACATCCAATGCAAACGTTTTTGATTTCGACGCTTACCGTCGCGCTGGCCGAACTCGGCGATAAAACACAACTTCTCGCGCTGATACTCGCGGCGAAATATCGTCGTCCTTGGCCCATTGCCGCAGGCATTCTCGTGGCCACGCTGATCAATCACGCGCTGGCCGGAACTATCGGCGCCGCCATCGCGAAATGGCTGGCGCCGCAGACGTTGCAGTGGATCGTCGCGGTCAGCCTTATCGCCATTTCGCTGTGGACGTTGAAGCCGGACAAAGCCGACGAAAAAGAAGCCGAGCACGGCACGAACCACGGCGTGTTCATCGCCACGGCGGTGAGTTTTTTTCTCGCCGAGATGGGCGACAAAACGCAGATCGCCACGGCGGTCATCGCCGCCGAATATCATCCGCTGTGGCAGGTGATCGGCGGCACGACGACGGGCATGCTGCTCGCCGATCTTCCGGTGATATGGCTTGGCGCGAAATTCGCCACGCGATTGCCGCTGCGTGCGATTCGTTATACGACGGCGCTGTTCTTCGCCGCGATGGGCGTCTGGATTCTGTTGCGCTGATCAGGACATCGTGGCGAACAGCGTACCCTGCGCCGCGACGACCGTATTTCGCCCCGCCGCTTTCGCCTTGTACATCGCCTGATCGCAGCGGCGCAGGCATGCGTCCGGGTCTTCGCCGCCGACCACTTCCGAAACACCGAGGCTCAGCGATACGCTCAATGTTTCTTCGATACGCATCGCCGTTATCTCGCGGCGTATCTGTTCAGCACGTTTGCACGCGGCGGCCAGACGCACGTGCGGCATGAGGATCAGGAATTCCTCGCCACCCCATCGCGCGACATAAATCTGTTGCTGTCCGCCGCAAAGGTCGCGCAATTTTCCGCCTACCGCGGCGAGCACCCGATCGCCCGCCGCGTGTCCGTATTGATCATTGACGGTTTTGAAATGATCGATGTCGGCGATGATGACACTCAAGCCCATGTCGCCGGGCTTCAACTGCGATGCGGCCTGTTCGAGCATTTCCATCATCGCGCGTCGATTCAGCAAACCCGTCAGCGCATCGGTCAGGGCGGCTTCCGCTAGCAGGGCTTCGACATGCAGACGATTTTCGATTTCATTGCGCAGTTTGTTGTTCGCGTCCGTAAGCTCGACGGTGCGTTCCGCCACCCGCGATTCCAGATGCGCGTTGGCATCGCGCAAAGCGGCATAGGCTTGCTCTCGGCTTTCCGCTGCGTGACGCAATCTTCCGGCCATCGCATCGAATTCGAGCGCGAGATTGTCGAAGTCGTCGCGCGGACCCATACCGCGTGGCGGCAACGGTTCGTTGTTCGCCAGCGCGCGACAGCGTGCAGCGAGATCGCTCATGCGCGTCACGAAGATGCGCGAGAGGTGCCGGCTGATGATCGCCGCAATCAACACGCAGACAAGGAATGCGAGCGCCGTACTCATACGCAGTGTGTAGAGACGATCGCTCAAATCCGACTCGGCCATCGCGACGTGCACGCCATATTTTGTGGCGTTAGGAACGGCCGTATAAACGTCTAATTCGTCCGTTCTTGCCGACGGCAGTTTTTCCGCATCGTTCGAACTGCCGACCAGATGCGCGCCATCGCTCGCGTCGCGCGTGATATAGATCGTGTCGATGTTCCGGCGACTTTGCGTTTCGGCACGCAGCCGCGCGTTCAGCGACGTCCGTGCAGCCGCATCGTTGACCGCCGCATCAAGTTGACCGGCATCGAGCGTGCGTGCGATCGCGACGCCTGTGTCGCTCAAATACGTATGCAGGCGGCCGGCAACCTGGTTGGCCGCGGTGAAGTACACGAACGCACCGAACGCGCCCGCCAGCGCGACGATTGCGAACAGATAGCTGGCCAACAGCCGGTTCTTGATCTTTAGCGACAACGACGTAACGCCCAAAACCGCATACGGCCGCGAGTCTAACAGGCCCGCGCCTTGCGCAGCCATGCAGCCCTGCTCTACGCTCGGGCGGTTGCATCCTCGCAGCGAAATCGCCGGAGCCGCCCCGCGTGAGCATGAAATTCCGACTCGTTGTGATGAATTTTCTCCAGTTCTTTATCTGGGGCGCGTGGCTGCTGACGATCGGCGCGTACTGGTTCCAGAACAAGCACTGGTCCGGCACCGGATTCGGCGCGATTTTTTCGACGATGGGCATCGCCGCCCTGTTCATGCCGGCGCTGACGGGCATCATCGCCGACCGCTGGATCAACGCCGAAAGACTTTACGGATTGTTGCAGATCGGCGGCGCCGTCGTGTTGTTCATCGTGCCGACCATCGACAACCCATCGACATTGTTCTGGGTGATGCTGCTCAACATGATCTGCTACATGCCGACGATCGCGCTGGCGATCACGGTGTCGTACAACGCGCTTAAAAATGGCGGCTACGACGTCGTGCGCGACTACCCGCCGATTCGCGTGTTCGGCACGATTGGTTTCATCTTCGCGTTGTGGACGATTAGTCTGCTCGGACTCGAAACATCGTCTGGACAATTCTATGTCGCCTCCGGCGCGTCGCTGTTTCTCGGTATTTATGCATTCACGCTGCCGCCGTGTCCGCCGAAACTCGGGCGTTCGGAGAGCGCGTCGCTCATCGACGCATTGGGCCTGACGTCGTTCAGACTTTTCAAAAATGCGAACGTCGCCGTGTTTCTTTTTTTCGCGATGCTGCTGGGCGCGGCGCTACAACTGACGAATGCTTATGGGGACACATTCCTCCACGATTTCGCCACGACCGATCGCTACAAGAATCTGCTCGCGGTTCGTTATCCCGCGATCATCATGTCGATCTCGCAATTTTCAGAAACACTGTTCATCCTCACCATTCCGTTTTTCCTGAAACGTTTCGGCATCAAAACCGTGATGACGATGAGCATGCTCGCGTGGTTTCTCCGCTTCGGCCTGTTCGCGTATGGCGATCCGGACGGCGGACTGTGGATGATCATTCTCTCGTGCATCGTCTATGGCATGGCATTCGATTTCTTCAACATCTCGGGATCGCTTTTCATGGAGCAGCAGAGCGATCCGAAAATCCGCGCCAGCGCGCAAGGTTTGTTCATGGTGATGACGAACGGCGTGGGCGCCGTGCTCGGCAGTTCGATCAGCGGCTGGCTCATCGACCGCTTCTTCACCGCCGCCGACGGCACAAAAAACTGGCACGGCATCTGGATGACGTTCGCGCTTTATGCGCTCGCGATGGCCGTGCTGTTCGTGCCCTTGTTCAAGCATAAGCATCAACCGATCGCGTTGGGAAATCTTCATCCCGAACCGCAAGTCGGACCCTGACACTTTTCATCGCGGGCCGAACGCATGTCGTCAGCGCAAGTCATCGTGGTCGGCAGCTACGTGCAAGATCAGACATGGTTCGTCGACCGTTTTCCACGACCTGGCGAAACACTGCGCGCCAATCGCTACAACACCGGACCCGGCGGCAAGGGATTCAATCAAGCGGTCGCCTGTTCGCGCCAAGGCGTGCCGACCGCATTCATCGGAGCGTTGGGCGAAGACACATTCGCAACGTATGCGAAAAAATTCGCCGTCGACGAAAAACTGGAATGCCGCTGGCAAATCTGCGGCGACCAGCCCACCGCCACGGCTGGCATCACGGTCAATGCCAATGCCGAAAACCAGATCACGTTAATCCTTGGTGCGAACGAACATCTCGACACGGATCACGTGCGTGCGCAAGACGATCTTTTCGCTTCCGCAAACATCATGCTGATTCAACTCGAAAACAATCTCGACGCGCTGGCGGCCGCGCTCGATGTCGCGGAGAAACACCACCTCACACGCGTCTTCAATCCCGCGCCCGTACACAAAGATCTCGACGCGGCCATGCTGCGACACGCCGATATCATCACGCCGAACGAAACGGAATTCTCGCTGCTGCTCGAACGTTTCGCGGGCGAGATTGTCGATCCCGACGCGCTGGCGAGTACTTCGGCCGATACGATGCACACACTCGCACGTAAGCTCGGCGTGGACACTGTTGTCGTCACGCTCGGTGCGAGCGGTTGTTTTGTCTCACACGGCGCCGACCGCCGCGGTGATCCCAGTGCGTTCTATCGCATCCCAGGTGAATCGGTCAAAGCTGTCGATAGCACCGGTGCCGGTGACGCGTTCACTGGCACACTAGTCGCGGGTTTGTCGCGATTCGCCGGTAAGCCTTTTATCTTCGCCGTGATCCACGCCAACCGCGCCGCGGCGATGAGCACAGAATTTGTCGGCGCGGCTTCCGCCATGCAATCGTTCGACGTCGTGACTCGCCGCTTTTCTGCGTAGTCACTCGCTTGGCGCCGCGCGCGTAGAGTCATGCGGGCTCGAAAACGAATAAACTACCGAAATGCACATCGGGTCTTACTTGATCGATCCGCCCATCGCCCTGGCACCGATGGCGGGCGTCACCGACAAACCGTTTCGCCAGCTTTGCAAAAAGCTCGGCGCGGGATTGGCTGTGTCGGAAATGACGACGTCGGATCCGCGACTATGGACGACGCGCAAATCGCTCAAGCGCATGGATCACGCCGGCGAGCCCGATCCGGTGAGCGTGCAGATCGCGGGATACGATCCGGCGATGCTTGCCGATGCCGCACGCTACAACGCCGACGCGGGCGCGCAGATCATCGATATCAACATGGGCTGTCCGGCAAAAAAAGTGTGCAATGTATACGCGGGCAGCGCGTTGCTGCAGGACGAACCGCTCGTCGGACGCATTCTCGCGGCGGTTGTCGGCGCGGTCGATATTCCCGTCACGCTGAAAATTCGCACGGGATGGAATCGCGATAACAAGAACGGAATTCGCATCGCGACGATCGCGGAAAACTCCGGCATCGCCGCGCTTGCGGTGCACGGTCGAACACGCGCCGATTTATACGAAGGCGACGCCGAATACGACACGATCGCGGCGATCAAGCAATCGGTATCGATTCCCGTGCTTGCAAACGGCGATGTCGACTCGCCCCAAAAAGCCAAGTTCGTACTCAAGTATACAAAGTGCGATGGCCTGCTGATCGGCCGTGCGGCGCAAGGGCGCCCGTGGATATTTCGCGAGATCGCGCATTTTCTGGCAACGGGTCGCACATTGCCTTCGCCAAGCGCGCAGGAAGTCCGCGACATTCTCTGCGGACATCTCGAAGCGCTGTACGCGTTTTACGGCGAGCAGCAAGGCGTGCGCATCGCGCGCAAGCATCTGAGCTGGTATGCGAAGGATCGTCCGGAAAATGCGTCCTTCCGCGCTATCGTCAATCGCGCTGAATCGTGCGCGGAACAGTTGCGGTTGACGCGCCACTATTTCGAAGAACCCGCGCAGCGGACACTGCGGGCGGCCTGATTTCATTCAGACGTCTGGACGTCTATTTACCGCGCATGAAGATCGACACCGTTCACGGATGCAAATGCTGCCTCGTGCGTGTATCATGCGCGACCCATTCCACCCATCCGAATCATCTTAATCCGACTAGGGAAATCCGTTTCGATGAGCGCATATCTTTTCACGTCCGAATCCGTTTCCGAAGGTCATCCGGATAAAGTCGCCGACCAGATTTCCGACGCCGTCCTCGACGCGATCCTCGCGCAAGACAAACGCGCACGCGTGGCATGCGAGACGATGGTGAAAACCGGCGTCGCCATCGTCGCCGGCGAAGTCACAACGAGCGCATGGATCGATCTGGAAGCGCTTACGCGCAAAGTGATTGTCGATATCGGTTACGACTCGTCGGAAGTCGGCTTCGACGGCGAAACCTGCGGCGTTCTGAATCTGATCGGCAAACAATCGCCCGACATCAATCAGGGCGTCGATCGCAAGAATCCCGAAGAACAAGGCGCGGGCGACCAGGGCCTGATGTTCGGCTATGCGACGAACGAAACGAAGGACATGATGCCGGCGGCGATTTTCTATTCGCACCGACTCGTCGAACAACAGGCGAAAGTGCGCAAGAAAGGCAAGCTCAAGTGGTTGCGCCCCGATGCGAAATCGCAGGTCACATTGCGCTATGAAAACGGCAAGGCCGTTGCGATCGATGCCGTCGTTCTATCGACGCAGCACGATCCGGATGTGAAGCAGAAACATCTCGTCGAAGCCGTCCGCGAAGAAATTCTCAAACCCGTGCTGCCGACGAAGTGGTTGCACAAAGGCACGAAATACCACATCAACCCGACCGGCAAATTCGTCATCGGCGGCCCCGTCGGCGATTGCGGCCTGACCGGGCGCAAGATCATCGTCGACACGTACGGCGGCTGGGCACGGCATGGTGGCGGCGCGTTTTCGGGCAAGGATCCGTCGAAGGTCGACCGTTCCGCAGCCTATGCGGCGCGCTATGTCGCGAAGAACATTGTCGCGGCCGGCTTGGCCGATCGTTGCGAAATCCAGGTCAGCTACGCCATTGGCGTCGCCGAGCCGACGTCGATCTCCGTCACGACATTCGGCACGGGAAAGATCAGCGACGACAAGATCGAAAAACTCATCCGCAAGCATTTCGATTTGCGTCCGTACGGCATCATCAAGATGCTCGATCTGATTCATCCGATGTATCAACAAACGGCAAGCTATGGCCACTTCGGCCGCACGCCGGAGTTGGTGAAGACGGATGCCGGGCATTCCTATACGACATTTAGCTGGGAGAAGACGGACAAGGCCGACGCGTTGCGCGCGGACGCGAAGCTGAAATAAACGTCGATCGGTTTTTCCCGACAACGGGCCGCCGCGTGCGGCCCGTTTCTATTCCGCCGCGAAAAAATCTCGCGGGCGATGCGGCGCGCTTTCGCTGACCGCACCTTCGCAGTAAGCTCCGAATGTACTTGGCTCGCCACCCGGGGAATGTTTATGGCGCCGGCCGCATTCGTCTCGACCGATCCGCTCCCGCCATCGCGGGCGCGACGCTGGAGATTCGCGGCCGCCGTATTCGACGAACGCACGCTGGAATTGCACGTCGATGGCGAAATGGTCGACATCGATCGCAAACCGAGCGAAGTGCTGCTCTATCTGCTTTTGCACGCCGGCGAAGTCGTCACGAAAGACGAATTGCTCGATGCCGTCTGGCCGCGGCGCATCCTCACCGAAACTGCGCTGACCAAATGCGTCGCGCGTCTGCGCGAGGCATTGCGCGACGACGATCAGACGATCATCCGCACGATTTACGGCATGGGCTATCGGCTCGTCGCGGCGGTGCATGTCGAGGCTTCGGTCGCGCCACCGACACCGCATTTCGATTTTCACGAGGGCGACAGTCCGCCATTACGAGCGCATTGGAAATTGCTCAAGCGTCTCGGCGGCGGCAGTCACGGCGAAGCATGGCTGGCCCAGCACGAGAAGACGGCGGAAAACCGCGTGTTCAAATTCGCACTCGACGCACCGGCGCTCGGTTCGCTCAAGCGCGAGATTACGCTGTTTCGTCTGCTCAACGACACGCTCGACGAACGCGCTCGCATCGTGCGCCTGCTCGACTGGAACCTGGAACAACCACCATGTTTTATCGAGGCCGAATACATCAGCGGCGGCAGTCTCGCCGACTGGATAATGCAGCAAGGTGGATTTGTACACATTTCAGCATCGCAACGATTGGACTTCGCTTCCCAAATCGCCGACGCGCTGGCCGCGACGCATTCGGTCGGCGTGCTGCACAAGGATTTGAAACCATCGAACGTTCTCATCGATATCGATGACAAGGCCGAGCCCACCATCAAACTGGGCGATTTCGGCAGCGGCGGCATGCTCGACCCGGATCGACTGGACGCACTGCATATCACGCGGCTTGGTTTTACCGGCACCGTTGCCACGAGCGAGGGCAGCGGCACGCTGGCCTATCTCGCGCCGGAAGTTCTCGCCGGACAACCGAGCACAGTGCAGACGGATATCTACGCGCTGGGCGTGATTCTGTATCAACTTGTCGTCGGCGATTTGCATCGGCCGCTTGCGCCGGGATGGGAACGGGACGTCGATGACGAACTGCTGCGCGAAGACATCGCGGCGGCGGCCGACATCGATCCGTCGCGACGTCTCAGTGACGCGGGCGAGCTGGCGAGACGTTTGCGCACGCTCGATGCACGACGCGAGCAGCGTCTGGAGGATCGTCGCATCGAGGAGATGAGCAAACGTGCGCAACTAGAGGCGCAACAGGCTCGTCAGGAGATGGAACGTCTGCGCGCGCGGCGAACCGGTATGCGTGTTGCGCTCGCGGTGTTGCTTGGCGCGTTGATCGTCAGTTCAGTGCTATTCGTCGACGCACAGCGCGCGCGAAAGCGAGCGGAAACGGAAGCGACGCGCGCGAAAGCGGTGAGTGACTTTCTCAATGACGATGTGTTGTCGGTCGTGAGCTCAGGTGACACGCCCGTCAAAGATCTTACGGTCAAGCAGTTGCTGGATTCAGCGTCTCAGCAGGTCGACAAACGTTTCGGCGATCAACCGGAGATAGCCGCCGACATCGATCATTCGCTGGGAATGTCCTACTACCGTTTGGATTCTGCAAAAGAGGAACAGGAGCGTTTTGAGCGCGGCATTGCGAGGCTGGAGCAGAGCGGCCACAACGACACGCCGATGGCACTGAAAATGGCCGGCAATTTGGTGTGGATCGACAGCGATAACGGCGAACTCGAAAAAAATATCTCGCACTATGAGCAAATTCTACGACGCAGCGAGACCAGCTTAGGTTTGCTCAATCCGGATGTAATCGACCTGCGAACTCAGTTGGCAAGTGCGCACGCCGAACTCGGGAGGTGGCAGCTCGCTGCAGACGAGCAGCGGGCGATCGTGAAAGACACCGAAGGCCTTACGCCGGACGATTCGAAGGCGCTCGGTTTGGTTCATCTATCGTATGGCTGGTCGCTCGTCGATCTTGCTGAGTTCGCAGAAGCCGAAAAAGAACTTCGCAGCGCGTATACCTTGCTCGAGGCGAGCGGTGGCGAGAAAAATTTCGAATCGGCGAAAGCTCACTGGCGGCTTGGGCAACTATTTCTGGATATGGGCCGTTTTTCGGAAGCCGAATCGGAACTTGGCATCGCACTCCGGCGATTTCGCGCGTGGCAGCACGACGATGGCAATCTCGTCATCGGCGTGCAACTCGATCAAGCGCAATTGCTACTTTATCGTCGACAGCCGGAATTGGCCGCCGCTGAAGCCGAGCGGCTGATAGGTGTTTTGAACGCTCGGCCTGCGGGAGAAAATAATCAGTCCGCACCCATTGTCGAATTTTTGGCACTCGCGCAAGCGCAATCGAGACAAGTGGCAGAGGCAATCGAATCGATGCGCAACGCGCTAGACCGCACGCGCAAATTAATGGCCAGTATTCATCCGGATATTCGACGAACAAGAATGGAACTTGCGGATTTGCTGACGCAATCGGGCCAAAAATCCGAGGCCAGAGAAACATTAGGCGCTTCACCCGCAGTCACATTCGACGATCTGCCACCCAACCATCCGCTGCGCGCGGAGCTTTTGCGTGTGAGCGGGCTGTTGGATAGAGACGAGGGAAATATGTTAGCTGCCCGCGACGCGCTCACTGCCGCCGTAAGAATATTCACCGCGAAATATGGCGTAGAGCATTGGCGCTCGAAACGCGCGGTGGCAGAGCTCAAAGCTCTGCCATAGTTGCGAAGCAATGTCTGGGTGCATTCGAAACGTTATAGCTCGCCTTTACTTGCGCGCGATACGTCGCTGATTACTTTTCCCGCCGCCGACACCGGGCCGACTGACAGCATCAGGTTATAAATCCACTGTTTCGGTCCACCGCCGCCACCTCTTACGCCGTTTGCGGCAAAGAGACGTCCAATATTTGTGTTCCCATCGATAAGTAAGACGTCTGTTTCAGTATCCAAGGTCGCGTGATTCAGAAAGTCGACGATGGCTTCGCTTATCTCGAATTGAAGTTGCCCGAGGACGGCAAGAAGTACCCTGGCCTGCTCATCGTTGAGTGTAACTTTCCAAGACTTAGAGACTTCAATTGCTCCCGCCGTATTTGCGCTGAACTTTGCCCACAAAGCCGGATCGCGGAGAAGATTAAAGATGTTTTTCTTCAGCGAAACTAGATCGATCATGTCAATGCTCCCTAGTTATTGAATTGTTCGTCTTGAGTTATACACATTCAAGATATTCTTCGGGCCGGAAGAAATCTTGACAAGACTATGACTTCGTCGGCCCACACGCGGCGTCGCGCGTTTACAATGACGATATGCCCCTGATCCAATTGCAAAACGTCGACTACAGCGTCGGCGGTCCTCTCCTGCTCGACGACGTCAATCTCGCCATCGAGGAAAACGAGCGCGTCTGCGTCGTCGGGCGCAATGGCGAAGGCAAATCCACATTACTTCGCCTTCTCATCGGCGAAATTAGGCCGGATGACGGCGAAGTACGCGTGCAGGGCGGCGTTCGTATTTCCAGACTCGCGCAGGAAGTGCCGCAGGACACGGCGGGCAGCGTGTTCGATGTCGTGGCGGCGGGACTCGGCGAAATCGGCACGCTGCTGGCGCAATATCATCATTTGATCGGGCATGGCGATCTCGATGCGCTCGGCGATGTGCAGACGAAAATCGAATCGCTGCACGGCTGGGATTTGGATCGTCGCGTGCAGCAAGTGCTGACGCGACTCGATCTGAACGAAGAAGCGGATTTCGCGGCATTGTCGGGCGGCATGAAGCGGCGCGTGCTGCTGGCACAGGCGCTGGTGCATGCTCCGGATGTGCTGCTGCTCGATGAGCCGACCAATCACCTCGACATCGAAGCGATCGCGTGGCTCGAAGAATTTCTGAAGAGTTTTCCGGCGTCGATCGTGTTCGTAACGCACGATCGAAGTTTTTTGCGCGCGCTGGCGACGCGCATTGTTGAAATCGATCGCGGCCAGGTGACATCGTGGCCCGGCGATTACAACAACTATCTGCGTCGACGCGAAGAGCGTCTGCACGCGCAGCAGCAGGCGAACGCGCAGTTCGACAAGAAACTGGCGGAGGAAGAAGTGTGGATTCGCCAAGGCATCAAAGCACGCCGCACACGCAACGAGGGACGCGTGCGTGCGCTCGAGGCGTTGCGGCGCGAACGCGCCGAACGTCGCGCATTGTCGGGCAACGTGAAGATGAAGGCGGCGTCGACGCAAGCGTCCGGCCGCAAAGTCATCGAAGCCGACGGTGTCGATTTCAGTTTTGGAGATCGCGTCATGCTGCGCGATTTCTCGACGACGATCATGCGCGGCGATCGCATCGGTATCATCGGTCCAAACGGATCGGGCAAGAGTACGTTGCTGAAATTATTGCTCGGCGATCTGAAACCGCAGCGCGGAACGATCACGCTCGGAACGAATCTGCAGATCGCGTATTTCGATCAGCATCGCCTTGCGTTGCGCGAGGATTTGACGGCGCTCGACAACGTCGCTGGCGGTCGCGATTACATCGAGTTGAACGGCAGCCGCAAACACGCTCTCGGTTATCTGCAGGATTTCCTGTTCGCGCCGGAACGTGCGCGTGCGCCGATCACGCGGTTCTCCGGCGGTGAACGCAATCGCCTCTTGCTCGCGAAATTGTTCGCGCTGCCCTCGAACTTGCTCGTCATGGATGAACCGACCAACGATCTCGATGTCGAAACGCTCGAACTGCTCGAAGAACTGCTGACGAACTATGACGGCACGCTGCTGCTCGTGTCGCACGATCGCGAGTTCATCGACAACGTAGTGACCAGCACGCTCGTGCTCGAAGGTGACGGCCGCGTCGGCGAGTTCGTCGGCGGTTACGGCGACTGGTTGCGGCAGCGGAATCCGTCATCGCGCGTCGGCGAAGAGCTGGCAAAACCGACCGGCCGGCGATCGCTCGATACGGGCGAGCGCGTCAGCGTCGCGCAGATCACGCCGGCGTCGGCAAAGCGAAAACTCGGTTTCAAGGAGGCGCGCGAACTCGAGCAGTTGCCGGCGCGCATCGAACAACTCGAGCAGGCGATCGCGGCGCAAACCGTCGCGATGCAGGAACCGGATTTCTACAAACGAGAGGCGGCAGCGATCACCGCCGCCAATGCGGAGCTGGCGGCGCTGCAAGCCGATCTCGACGTCGCATACGCGCGCTGGCAATCGCTCGACGCCTGACGCTTTCTGCCGGCAACTGGAATCGGCTAGTCTTGCCGCGTTGCTGCGGGGACTTATCATGATGCGCGCGCTCGTTCTTCTCATCGTCGCCACGATGAGCATTTCTCTCTCGGCGCACGCCGACGAATCGCGCCCTAGAACTTGCCTCGTTCTCGGTGGCGGCGGCGCTCGCGGCGCGGCGCATATCGGCGTTCTCAAAGTCATCGAACGCGAGCACATCCCGATCGATTGCATCGCAGGCACATCGATGGGCGCCATCGTCGGCGGCATGTATGCGGCCGGTTACAGTTCGGGCGAAATCGAGGGAATTCTTCGCAGCATCGACTGGAAGGACATGTTCCAGGACGATCCGTCGCGCCGTGAATTGCCGATGCGGCGCAAAGAAGACGAGCTGCGATTTCTCGGCGGCATCGAACTCGGTTTGCGCGAAGGACGCATCGCGTTGCCCCGCGGAGTCATTCAAGGACAGAAATTGCAATTGTTGTTGCGCCGACTGTTGATGTCGACATTGCGCACGGATCATTTCGATCAATTGCCGATTCCATTCCGCTCGGTCGCCACGGACATCGGCACGGGCGAGAAAGTGGTGTTCGAAGACGGCGATCTCGCGATGGCAATTCGCGCGAGCATGTCGGTTCCGGCCGCGTTCGCGCCGATTCGCTATCGCGGCCATTTGCTCGTCGATGGCGGCATCACCGACAACGTGCCGATCGATGTGGCGCGCGCACTCGGCGCGCAGCGCTTGATCGTGGTGAACGTGAGCGAACCGCTGACCGGCGACGACAAACTCAACTCGCCGTTTTCCATCGCCAACCAGATGCTCACGGCGATGATGAAACGACAGTCCGACGAGCAGATAGCAACGCTGGGGCCAAACGATGTGTTGATCTCGCCGGATTTGGGCGATCTGAGCAGCGCGGATTTTCCGCGCACGATGGAAGCGGTGAATGTCGGCGAAAAATCAGCGGAGGAAAAAATCGCCGCACTCCGGCGCGATTCTGTGAGCGACGCTGACTACGCGCGATTCGCGTCCGCGCATAAGTTGAAAGAATTCGATCCGCCGCTGATCCAGTTTCTCGAAGTGCTGAACAATCGCAGTCGCACGGCGGGTTATGTCGAACAGAATCTCGCCGGACTGACGGGGAAACCGTTGGATGTCGAAACGTTGGAAGAAAAAATCGGCAAAGCGTACGGCGAAGGCAGCTACGAGCGCATCACATACGACTTGGAAAAACACGACGATCAAGAAGGTTTGGTCGTGCAGCCCGTCGATAAAGGATGGGGACCGAACTTTTTGCGATTCGGTTTACGGTTGTCGGATAACTTCGACGGGCGCAACAGTTATCAGCTGATCACTGAAGCGAATTTCACCGGACTCAACGATTACGGCGGCGAAAGTCGCAACCGCGTGCAGTTCGGTCAGACAACGGAACTGTACAGCGAGTATCTGCAGCCGTTCGGAAATCTCGGCCAGTTTTACGTCGCGCCTTATCTTCAATACAAAGCGTACAACTTTCCGATCAACTCCGGCGAGAATGTCGACTTCGCCGAATACCGGCGCAGTCGCGCGCTGGTCGCTACGGAAATGGGTTGGACACCGACGGCAAGTTGGCAGCTCTCCGGCGCGATCGAATACGGGCACGACGCGGCGCGACTGCGCATCGGTTCACCGGATTTTCCGGATGTGTCGTCGGATTTCGGTGGCGTGGTTTTGCGCGCGGTTTACGACAATCTCGACAAATCGGGATTTCCCACCAGCGGTACACGCGTCGACGTGTCGCAAGAATTGTTGCTGTCGCAACTCGGATCGACGGATACGGCGCAAATCGCGCGCGGCCGATGGGACACGGCGCTTTCGTCCGGCGCGAACGATTTTCTGATCGGCGGAAGTTTCAGCAGTTCGACGGGCAGCGGTCGCGACACGCAGATCGCTGCGTTCAGTCCGCTTGGCGGTTTGACGAATCTTTCCGGCTATACCGAAAACCAATTGTTCGCGACACAGACGGCATTGTTGCGCGGTGTTTATTATCGACGACTCACCGACACGCAAGCGCTATTCAGCGTGCCGGTTTATTTGGGCGGAAGTCTCGAAGAAGGCGGCGTGTGGGATACGCGACACCAGATCGGAAAAAGCGTGATCGCAGCTGGAAGTATTTTTCTTGGAGCCGATACGTTTCTCGGTCCGATCTTCATTGGTTACGGTTACGCGCAAGGCGGACACAACGCGTTGTATCTCACGTTCGGATCGTTGTTGCGCACGGATCAATGAAAGCGTGACTCATCTACGAGTTAGTGCGTACGAACGTATGTGTACAATTCTTGCGGTTGTCCGTGACGTGGCGGCTTGTCGTCCGTTTTGAATGACTCGTTTCTTATACGATTCGAAGTCGTTCAAGTCTTGGTCTGGCAAGGAAATCGATGATGGGTCTTATGAAAATGTTTTCGCGCAGCGTGATGGGCGTCTTGGTAGGCGTGAGCGCTGCCGGCGTTGCTGAAGCCCAGTTCATGCCGGACACTCTCAGCGCCGATCGTTCGGGATTGTGGGCCGCGGGTCACACCATCGACGCCGCCGACTACCTGATCAAATACGACAACGCGCTGAATCCCGTCTTCGCGCGGCCGTATGGCGCCGCACAGGGTTTCAGCGACTACAGTTTCGGGGAACTGGTTCCTTTACGTGACGGTGGGTTGATCGTCATCGGCGAAAGCCACTCCGCATTCGGCGAGCTGCCGACAGGGTATTCATTTCATCGCGTCGACTCAGCGGGTAACGCTGTGTGGTCGTTGCACGGTCTCACCGACGTCTACTTTTTGAACGACAATTTTTCCACGAACGGCAGCGCTTTCTTCGGCGCGGACAAGGATGGCGCGATCTGGTTTCCGGTCAACGGCAAGCTTGAGCGTGCAGATGCCAACGGCGCGCTCAGCACCGTCGCCACGATCGGCACCGACATCGATGCTGTGTACGTTTCCGCCGACGATCCCGAGAGCGGCGCGTTGTATATCGTTCCGCAAACCAGCACGAACATTCTCGATCCACAGACCATCGTTCGCTTCGATCCGAACGGAACGAGCACGACAATCTGGACCGCACCGAATTCATCGACGCTCATCCAGTTTTTGTCCGTCGGCAGCGACGGGAACGTTTATGCGCTAGGTAACAACTCGACGGCGCACATCGCGTTGAGTCTTTCGTCTACAGGATCCGTGCGATGGTCGACGACGTTCGGTTCGAGCCTTTACTCGTTCTCGCAATTCTCCACAGCCGCTACGCAAGTCGCAGCCTATGTGGGTGGCGGATTGGTCGCACTTGATGCATCGAGTGCGCTGTACGGCGTCAGCGCCGGCGGTCAGGCGAAACAATTGACGTTGCCTGCGGCTTATAAACCGAGTCCATTTCAGGACACGAAAATACAGACTACGACGGCCGGCGATATCCTTCTTTACGCGGCGGAAGAAACTCAGTTGCGGCTCGACTCGAACGGCAACGTGTTGCAGACACTTCCGAACACGGCTTATGACGCGGCGGTGGTTCTGGCCGACGGGTCCGAAATCCTCGATGGGCCGCCTACGCCTGGCAGTCCGGTATATCTCCACGTTGATCGATCGGGAAACACGCTCGGCACGCTGTCGTTCGTGGTGTCGACGAACCCTGCTCCGATCCGCGTCGACCAAATCGGCATCGATGGCGCATGGTACGTGCAGGCCGAATCTGGACAGGGATTTGTGATCGACTACTTGCCGTCGGCGAACACGATCTTCATTCCGTGGTTTACTTATGGCCTGTCGCCAGTCAACGACACGTCCGGATTGCAGTGGATCACGTTCCAGGGCTCGCCCGTTGCGGGCGCGACATCGGTGGATCTGGCCATGGGCAGCGCGGATGGCGGAACGTTCAACGCCGGCGTAGTGGCGTCGCACGCCGTCGGCACGGCGAAGCTCACATTCACCGATTGCTCGACGGGACGCCTGCAGTACAAGTTCAACGACGACACGTTCGGCGGACAGGGTGGCTACATGCCGGTGATGCGAACCTTGCCGTCGACGACGCAGTGCATTCTCGCGAACGGAAGCACTTCACCGGCGCAGAACGCGAGCGCGCCCGCGAACGGTTTCGACGCGCGCCAGAGTGGATCGTGGTACTCATCGTCCACATCGGGGCAAGGCATCGAGTTCACGATCGTGCCGGCCGGCAATGGCTTCGGCGGATTTTTATTCGGTGCATGGTTCACGTTCGACGCGCCGCCCGCAAACGACGCAAAGCATCAACACTGGTTTACATTGCAAACGGGACTGTCGAATGCATCCAACGGCAGTGTCACGACACCGATTTTGCAAAACGTCGGCGGAAGTCTCGATAGTCTGCGCAGCAACTCCATCGTTTCTGTGGGCACGGCGAAGGTGACGATGCTCGCCTGCGACAAGGCGACTGTCGCCTACACGTTCGACCATTCGACGGCGGCCGGCGCGTTTGCCGGATTGAGCGGAACGCTCAATCTGACCAAGGGCGGAGGCTGCGTGCCGCAGTAATTCGGCGCCGGCTTCGCCGGACGCCCTAATTCGTGGCTGACGCCCTAATTCGTGAATGGGACAGCCGAATCTGTCATCTATCCTTCCATCGCGAATAAGAGATGGACTATAATTGCCGCCCCTCTCCCGCCGAGGGGCGCTGCATTTTCGCGACGCGAAATCAGGCTCGGCGGGCTTTCGGGTTCCATCACCGAAACCGCGCCCGCTCATTTGGAGTAGCCATATGAACGCTGTCGTAAAACCGTCCGCCAAGGATGATTTCAAAGTCGCCGATCTTTCGCTCGCCGACTGGGGCCGCAAGGAAATCGATATCGCCGAGCACGAAATGCCGGGCCTGATGTCGATCCGCAAACAATACGCCGCCAAGCAGCCGCTGAAGGGCGTGCGCGTCACGGGATCGTTGCACATGACGATCCAGACCGCCGTGCTCATCGAAACGCTGAAAGACATCGGCGCCGATGTGCGCTGGGCGTCGTGCAATATTTTCTCGACGCAGGATCACGCCGCGGCGGCGATCGCCAAAACCGGTACGCCGGTGTTCGCATGGAAGGGCGAGAGTCTGGAAGAATATTGGGACTGCACGCTCGACGCGGTGACGTTTCCCGGCAACAAAGGCCCGCAACTCGTCGTCGATGACGGCGGCGATGTGACGTTGCTGATCCACAAAGGTTACGAACTCGAACAAGGCGATAAGTGGGTCGATTCCGCTGCGTCTTCGCATGAAGAACAGATCATCAAGAATCTGTTGAAGCGCATTGCGAAAGAACGTCCCGGTTTCTGGACTGGCGTGGTCAAGGATTGGAAAGGCGTCTCGGAAGAGACGACGACCGGCGTGCATCGCCTCTATCAGATCGCCGAGCAAGGAAAGTTGCTCGTGCCCGCGATCAACGTCAACGATTCGGTGACGAAATCGAAGTTCGACAATCTATACGGTTGTCGCGAATCCCTCGCCGACGGTTTGAAGCGCGCGATGGACGTGATGCTCGCGGGTAAAGTGGCCGTCGTTTGCGGCTATGGCGATGTCGGCAAAGGTTCCTCGCATTCTCTGCGTGCTTACGGTGCCCGCGTCGTCGTGACGGAAATCGATCCGATCAACGCGCTGCAGGCGGCGATGGAAGGATTTGAAGTGAATACCGTCGAATCGACGTTGGGACGCGGCGACATCTACGTTACGACTACCGGCAACAAGGACGTGTTGACGGTCGATCACATCAAACAGATGAAAGATCAGGCCATCGTCTGCAACATAGGACACTTCGACAATGAAATCCAAGTCGATGCGCTGAACGGTTTCGCGGGCGTGAAGAAGATCAACATCAAACCGCAGGTCGACAAATATGTGTTCCCGAACGGCAACGCGATTTTCCTGCTGGCCGAAGGACGCCTCGTCAATCTCGGTTGCGCGACAGGTCATCCGAGCTTCGTGATGTCGAACTCGTTCTCGAATCAGACGCTCGCGCAAATCGATCTGTGGGCGAACAAGGACAAGTACGAAAAAACGGTCTATCGCCTGTCGAAGAAACTCGACGAGGAAGTCGCGCGTCTGCATCTGGAAAAGATCGGCGTGAAGCTGACCAAACTCACCGACGAACAGGCCACGTATCTCGGCGTGCCGATCGAAGGCCCCTATAAGCCAGAGCATTACCGGTACTGACATCCCGTGCTACACTGATCCTGTGTTAAGTGCACGGGATCAGTGCTATGGCAAATCTAACGTTAACTATTGACGACGAATTACTTTTAAAAGCACGGCAGCGCGCGATCGCCGAAAAAACTTCCGTCAACGCGGTTGTACGCGAGTATTTGACAACTTATGCGAAGGCTCGTGATCAAGAAAGGATTCACCGGTTGATTCGTCTCATGGACGAAATCAACGAAAAAGACCGCCCCAGCAGCGGAGGCAAAAAATGGACGCGAGAGGAGATTTACGATCGTGAAGTGCTTTTGCGATACCAACATCCTGCTGTACCAGTACGACGCAAGCGCACCCCATAAACAATTCATCGCGGACGAACTCGTAAAACGTTTGCTCGCCGACGGCAGCTTGGTCATTAGCACACAAGTCATGATGGAGTTCTATCAAGTTGCCACGCGAAAATACTCGCAATCGATCGCGGCAGATCGTCTGCTTAGACTGATGGCCGAGTTCGCCGCCTGCAATCCCATTGTTGTCACGCCGGAATTGATTATGGACGCCGTTGCGATTCATCGTCGTCACTCGTTTTCGTGGTGGGATTCGACGATCATCGCCGCCGCTCTCGAGGCCGAAGTCGACGTTCTCTACAGCGAAGATTTGCAGGACGGGCGTGATTTCGATGGTCTGCGAATCAAGAACCCGTTCCGCAGCGCCGTCAACGAAACTCGGGCTACCTACTCAAGGAAACGCCGGAAATGATTCCGATTTCCTTCGAATTCTTCCCGCCGAAGACCGACGAGCAACGAGCCACGCTCGAAGCAGCGCTGCCAAAGCTGAAGGCACTGTCTCCCGATTACGTGAGCGTCACATTCGGCGCGGGCGGATCGACATTGAGTTACACGCCGGAAACCGTGCAGCGTCTGCGCGAGCATCACAAACTCGACGCGGCGCCGCATTTGTCGTGCGTCGGCGGAACGCGTGAGGAAATTCGCGCGCTCCTTCAGAAATATAAATCGATGGGATGCAAACGCATCGTTGCCTTGCGCGGCGATCTGCCATCGGGCATGGCGACGTACGGCGATTTTCGCTACGCCAGCGAACTCGTCGAATTCATCAGAAACGAATTCGACGGTGCGTTCCACATCGAAGTGGCGTGCTATCCCGAAATGCATCCGCAAGCAAACGATGCACAGGCCGATTTGAAAAATTTCGCCGCCAAAGTGAAGGCCGGCGCGGACGGCGCCATCACGCAATACTTCTTCAACCCGGACGCATACTTCCGATTTGTCGATGAAGCGCGCCGTCACGGCATCAAGATTCCGATCGTTCCCGGCGTCATGCCGATTTCGCAATATTCTCAGCTGCGTCGATTCTCCGACATGTGCGGCGCGGAGATTCCGCGTTGGATCGCTAAACGCCTCGAATCATTTCGAGATGACGCCGATGCCATTCGTGAATTCGGCGCGGACGTCGTTGCCGACCTGTGCCGCAAATTGATCGCCGGCGGTGCGCCCGGAATCCATTTTTATACTTTGAATCGCGCGCGCGCCACGCTCGCCATCCACGAGCGCATGAGCGGTTAGCGATGGCGATCGCAAAGTCCGCGAAAAATTCCACGTCGGCGCTGCGCCTGCGCGTACTTCTCGGAAACGGACAGATGTTCGGACCAGGCAAGGCCGAGCTGCTCGAAGGAATTGCCACACTTGGCTCCATCGCTGCGGCGGGTCGCGCCATGAGCATGAGCTACAAACGCGCGTGGCAACTCGTCGATGACCTGAATCGTTTCTTCGGCTCACCGCTCGTCATCGCCGTCAAAGGCGGCGGTAAAGGCGGCGGTGCGCAGTTGACCGAAAACGGACGCCGCGTTCTGGACCTGTATCGCGCAATTGAGAACAAGTCGCGGCGTGCCGCCTCCAAAGAGATCGAGAGCCTTCGGCAGCTTGCGAAAAAATACCGCTCGCCGTAGCCAGAAACCGATGCCCGCGATATAGTCGTGCGACCACATCGAAGGGAACTCGACATGAAAAATACGATTCGTGGTTTTGCACCGAAAACGCTTTCCATCGTGTTCGGCGCGCTGGTCATGCCATCGGCGTTTGCGGCCGACGTTGTCGTATCCGCCGCCGCGAGTCTGTCCAACGCGTTCGGCGATATCGGCAAAGCCTACGAAGCGAAGCATACGAGCGACAAGGTCGTTCTGAATTTCGCTGCGTCCGATGTCCTGCTCAAACAGATCGAGCAAGGTGCGCCCGCCGATGTATTCGCCAGCGCCGACGAAGTGACGATGGACAAAGCGAGCGCATCGAAAATAATCGACGCATCGACGCGTAAAGATTTCGCCGCCAACACGCTCGTGCTGATCGCGGGAGTTAACGCCAAGACACCGCACACATTGCAAGAGTTGACGTCCGCCGAGTACCAGCACATCGCCATCGGCAATCCGGATTCAGTGCCTGCCGGCCGTTACGCGAAGGAAGCGCTCGACTCCGCCAAACTCTGGGACAAACTGCAGCCGCAAATCGTACCGGCGCAGAACGTGCGCCAGGCGCTCGACTACGTCGCGCGCGGCGAAGCGCAGGCCGGATTCGTCTATGCGACGGATGCGCAGACGCAACGCGACAAAGTGCAAGTCGCGATGACGGTTCCTACCGCGACACCCGTTCGCTATCCGATTGCCGTGACGAGCAAATCGCAGCATGCCGATCTGGCCAGGGATTTCGTCGCCTTCATCGTTTCGCCTGATGGCGAAGCCGTCCTGAAGAAATATGGATTTAGCGCGCCTTAGAATGTTTTCAGATGCGATCGTTCCACTTCTGCTGACACTGAAGGTTGCATCGCTGGCGACGATTCTTGCGTCGATCGTCGGTATCGCGATCGGCAAAATGCTCGGGCGTCGCCGCACGTTGACGCGTGACGTCGCCGAATCGTTGTTGACACTGCCACTAGTTTTGCCGCCGACAGTGCTGGGTTATTACCTACTCGTCGTGCTGGGTCGCGAAGGATTCATCGGCTCGTGGTTGATGCACGCATTCGGTATCACCCTTATCTTCACCTGGCAGGGCGCTGTCATCGCGTCGGCCGTTGCGGCGTTTCCGCTGATTCTTCGCGGCGCGCGCGCGGCGTTTTCCGATGTCGATGCGCAACTGGAGAATGCCGCGCGGTCGCTCGGCGCG
>OLMB01000161.1_pt1 | contig 21154 bp, 17 predicted proteins | sample 1604691 | NCBI WGS metagenome assembly OLMB01 (sample SAMEA104055722, study PRJEB20765) | soil metagenome | isolation source: soil
GAGGCAGCCGGTGGCTGGCTCACGCACAGTCTCGCGCTGATATCCGACGCCGCGCACATGCTGACCGACACCGCCGCGCTGGCCATCGCGCTGGTTGCGCTGCACCTGGGCAAACGCTCGGCAGACGCCAAACGCACGTTCGGTTACGCACGTTTTGAAATTCTAGCCGCGGCCTTGAACGCGGCCATTCTCATTCTCGCGGCGATATACATCTTCGTGGCGGCGGTGCAGCGTTTGCGGGAACCGGCCGTCATCGATACGACACCGATGATGGTGCTCGCAGCGCTAGGCATCGTCGTCAACCTCATCGCGATGCGGCTGTTGCTGCACGGCAGTCAGCACAGTCTCAATCTCAAGGGCGCGTACCTGGAGGTCTGGAGCGACATGCTCGGCGCCATCGGCGTTTTGATCGCCGGTGCGGTGATCACGTGGACGGGCTGGATGCCGATCGATCCGATCGTGGCCGTCGCGATTGCCCTTTGGATATTGCCGCGCACGTGGGTTTTGCTGAAAGACAGCGTCAACATTTTGCTCGAAGGCGTTCCGCCGGGCGTGGATGTCATCGCGATCGAGAATGCGCTGCGCGATGTGCCGGGCGTTTCCGGCATTCACGATCTGCACGTGTGGTCGGTGAGCAGCGGACAGGTGCTGCTCACGGCGCATGTCGAACGCGATGTGGCCGCGCTGGAATCCGATAGCGAGACGCTGACGATGGTGCGTGCCGTCGTCGCGAGGAAATTCGGCATCAGTCATGTCACGCTGCAGCTCGAACACGTGGTTTGCGCATCGACGGATTGCGTACTGGCGGATCCCGCGTCGCACGGCCACGACCACTAGTCCGGCGCTTATAACGATGTAATGAATCTCGGCACATTTCGTTCTATTCATGGCGCTTGATTCCGTCACATGCGCCCCTATCAAGCTTAATCAGTTGTCGCAAGGAAGGTTATTCGTGGCTCAACCGCTATCCGATGTCGCCCTTGATCAGATTTTCCGCACGGCCCGAACCTATCGGCGCTCGGCGGACGCATGGCTGCCCAAACACGTGGATGACGCGCAACTTCGCCACGCCTTCGATCTCGCAAAACTTGGACCCACGAGCGCCAACGTGTTGCCTGGGCGCATTGTTTTCGTGCGATCCGCTGACGCAAAAGAAAAATTAAAAAGCGCCCTCAGTCCGAGCAATGTGCCGCAAACGATGGCTGCCCCGGTGACGGCGATCGTCGGCAGCGACCAGGCATTTTATGAAGCCTTGCCGCGTCTCTACAAAGAGGACGCGAGCGCGATTCATTGGTTCGCCGGCAAACCCGACGTGATCGAAGCGACCGCGTTTCGCAACTCGTCGTTGCAGGGTGCGTACTTGATCATCGCGCTGCGCGCGCTTGGGCTGGACTGCGGACCGATGTCCGGCTTCAACAACGCGCTCGTCGACGAACTGTTTTTTGCGGGCACGACGATCAAGTCCAACTTTCTCATCAATATCGGTTATGGCAATCCCGCCGTGATCCGCCCGCGCGAAGAGCGTTACGACTTCGATGAAGCTTGTCGCATCGTTTGATTTACAACCAGGAGAAAAACCCATGTTGCGCAGAATTTTGCTCACTACTTTATTGGCCGCCGCCGCGCTGCCCGCCGTCGCGGCGCCGCAGAAATACGATATCGACACATCGCACACGCAGGTGATTTTCACCTGGAACCATTTCGGATTTTCCAATCCCAGCGCATCGCTGGAAAAAATCAGCGGCGATTTTCAGCTCGATACCGCCGACATCACCAAATCATCGATCAGCGTGACGTTGCCGCTCGATGGATTGCACACGGGCGTGCCGAAGCTCGACGAACATTTGAAGTCGCCTGACTTCTTCGACGCCGCGAAATTCCCGGACATCACCTTCAAAAGCACGAAGGTCGAAAAGTCCGGCGCCAGCGGATTGAAGATCGTCGGCAATCTGACGATTCACGGCGTGACCAAACCGGTGACGCTCGACGCGAAGATCAACAAGATCGGCGACAACCCGATGATGAAAAAAGCGTCCGCCGGCTTTGACGCGACGGTGACGATCAAGCGCTCGGAATTCGGTGTCGACAAATATGTGCCGAATGTGAGCGACGCAATTCCTGTCCGCATCACGTTCGATTCGCACGCCGCTCAGTAAAACGTTCGATGCGCGAGCGGATTGGCCGCTCGCGCATCGTTTTCGTTTTAACCGCGTTTGACGCCCGTTGTCTTCAGCGCTTCGAGGCCGGCCAGATTCACGCCTGCCAGCGCGCTTTTCAGCGCCGAGATATCGGATAGACCCGAGCCGTGAACGGCGACCAGAAACCGGTCGCCGAGAATCACGGTGTACTCGCCGCTTCCATCCTTGTTCCACTGCTCGTGAATGAGACGGCCGTTTTCGTGATACGTCTTTTCGTAACCCTGATCGCTTTGCTTGTCTTCCTCGAGACCGGCGAATCCGGCCAGCGCCATGAAACCTTTCGCGCCGCCCGTGTCGGTGACTTCGAGTTCAAGCTGCGGTCCGCCTTGCGTGTTGCGATACGTCGCTTTCGCGTTCGACACCTGAATGCCGATCGCCGCATTGCGCGAAGCTTCGAAACTCGTGCGCGGCAATCCGGATAACGTTTCCGGCACGAATGGTTTCAGTGCGTCGGGAGCGAGCGCTTCGACTTGATCGCCGCCGCCCATCATCGCGCCGATCATCGCGCCCGCGGCAGCGCCGGCCGCTTGCGCCTGCGCGTTCGGGTCGCCTGATTTCTTCGCTGCTTCCATATTGCGATTCGCTTCGTCGGCACGCGCACCCATCGCTGCAAGCGCGCCGAGCGCACTGTTTTTCGCCGGCTCGAACTGTGTGTCGCCTAGCGCAGCACCGTGAGAGAAAGCGCCTCGAGAAAGATCCGACATACCCGTCGTCATGGCGACGACGTAACTGAGCACGAATCCAATCACGAATCCGATGACGACGACGACGGCCGTGTATCCCGCGGATCGCGTCGACGGACTTTGCATCGTATTTTGCAAACCGAGATTCAAAAGATAAATCGTGTAACCCAACGCCACCAGCGTGAGCAGTCCGACAATCGCGCCGAGGCCAGGCAGAATGTTCAAGATGCCGACGATCCAAACTGGCGTCCACGCATACGTCGCGGCTTTCAATGCCTGCACTTGATTCTTCACGCCGCCGAACGATGGCGCGAGCGCATCGATGATCAACGCAACGACGAACGTCATGACAAGCGCGACGACGTAGCTGAGGATCGTCTGCGCCAGTGCCGTTCCGATGCCGATATGGATGGTGCCGACAAACGGAATATTGATTCCGAATACGACCAGACCGATGAACGTAGCGATCGGTGCGAGCGCCGCGACGATGACGATATAGTTTTGATAAAGACTCGGCACCGTTTCCGGCTCGACCGCGATGACCGGCCATTCCGTCTTCGGTGTGAGCAGAATGTTTTTCACCCGAGCGATGATTTTGTTGAAATCCACGATTGTCTCCCTCACCCAGAATTTGGTGTCGCCGCATCTTACCTGCTCCCACCACGACGCGGATGCGCACGCGCGCAAACGACACGTGTGATTTAGCCAACACTTAGCGCACGATGGCGTGCAACTTGCTAGACTTCAAGGTCGGCCCGAGGCGGCCAAATTGTTCCCGCAGGCAGACATCCATGTCCGACTCCGACACACTCGTTCCTTCCGCTCATGCTTCCGCTGCAGCGAGGCGCGTCGCGCTCAATTCAATTCCGGCCAATGCCGAGAACCGTTATACGGTGACGCATGCCGATCTGCCGCTGTCGTGTCCGATGCCGGAGATGACATTGTGGAATTCCCACCCCAAAGTGTATTTGCCCGTCGAAGCAAACGGCACCGCCAAGTGTCCGTATTGCGGGGCGCAATACACCTTGGCCGACTGACCACGGCGCATGCAGGGAAAGCGCCTCACCGTCGTACAACTTCTTCCCGCTCTCAATGCCGGCGGCGTGGAGCTCAGCACGCTTGAAATCGGCCGTGCGCTGGTCGCAGCGGGGCATCGCTCGGTCGTCGTCTCCACGGGCGGCGGTCTGGTCGAACGCTTGACCGCGCAAGGCAGTGAACACATCACGCTCGACATCGGAACAAAACGGTTCGGCACGTTGCGTCACATTTGGACGTTGAAACGCCTGTTCAAACAGATTCGACCCGATATCGTCCACGCCCGATCGCGCTTGCCGGGATGGATCGGCCGATTCGCCATCAACGAGACGCCGCGTCCGCGCCCGCATTTCGTCACCACGGTGCACGGACTCAACTCGCCGAGTTTTTACAGTTCGATCCTCACGCGCGGCGAACGTGTGATTTGCGTATCGAACACCGTTCGCGATTACGTGTTGCGTCACTATCCGCGAACGAATCCATCGAAGCTCACCGTGATTCCGCGCGGTATCGATCCGGATGAGTTTCCGTTCGGTTATCAACCGGACGACGCGTGGCGTCGCGGCTTCTTCATGGACTTTCCCGCGCTCGAAGGCGGAGCGTTGTTGACCTTGCCCGGTCGCGGCACGCGCCTGAAAGGTCATGCGGACGCGATCGAATTGCTCGCCGGACTCGTCACGCGCGGACAAGATTGCAAGCTGCTTTTGCTCGGCGCCCGCATGCCGGGCCGCGAAGCGTATGTCGCGGAACTCGAAGAACTCGCGCGCAAACTCAATGTCGCTGAGCGCGTTGTCATCACCGTTCCGAGAAATGACGTGCGCGAGATTTTTTCGATCTCTAATCTGATATTGCAATTGTCGATTCAACCCGAAGCGTTCGGCCGCACCGTGATCGAAGCGTTGGCCTTGTGTCGACCCGTGTTGGGTTACGCGCATGGTGGCGTCGGTGAATTGCTCGCAGAGTTGTATCCGGATGGACGCGTGCCCGTCGGCGACAAGACGCGTTTGGTCGAACGCGCGGCGGAATTGTTGCGCTTGGCGCCGCCCATTCAACCACTCACGCGTTTTCGACTGGCCGACATGCAAGCGGCCACACTGGCGGTTTACGAAGAACTCGCCGGATGATCGCGCGATGAGTTGGGGTTGTCGTGCGTCGTCGCGCACGGTAGCTTAGCCCGATTCGTCTTCGTCGCAGGCGTCGCATCGCGATGTCCAACCTATCGACTTCTCGAATGCCGGAACACTGGTTCGCGCTGATCGTGCTCGCGGTCCTCGCATTGCTTCCCCTTGGGGGCAGCGCGGAAGTGCCGTTATGTGCCGGCGCTGCCGTAGGGATGGTCTTAGTCTGGCGAAATCGCGCGGAGCTTTCATCGAACGTCGGTGCAAAGTTGGTCGTCGGTCTGTTCCTTTGCTACTGGTTGCCGGCGTTGATATCCGCGCCGGGGTCTGTGGCGCCACACAAGACGTGGAGCACCGTCGTCGTGTTGCTGCGGTTTTTACCGTTCGCTTTGTTCGCATGCATCGGATTATGCCGGTCGGACATCTGGCCTAGAATCATCGCGGCGTGCGCCGCGATCACAGTGCTGTGGCTGCTCGATGCCTGGGTGCAAATCTTCACCGGATACAGCCTTGCCGGCGTGATGTCGGAAGAGCGTCTGTCAGGAATTTTCGGCACCAATCTCAAACTCGGGCCGGTGCTCGCGGTGTTGTCGCCATTCGTTTTCGTTGTCGCGCGCGAGCGTTTCGGATGGCGCGGTCTCGCCTTGGCGTTCGCGTTTCAACTGATGCCGATTCTCATGGCCGGGTCGCGTGCCGGATGGCTGATGTTCGGCTTGGTCACGTTGGTGTTTGTGTGGCGCGAGGCGAAGTCCCTCAAACGGTTTTTCTTTTTTGCGCTGTCGGCGGCTTGCGTCGTCGTCGTCGCGGCGACGGTCGCATGGTACGCGTCGCCCGCTTTCGATGCGCGCGTGCAACGCAGTCTGCTCGCGCTGCAGGGATCGCAACACGCGGTCGACGAAGCGTCCGCGGGACGGTTGCGCATTTGGGGAACCGCCGTTCGAATGTTCGAGGCACATCCGATCAACGGCGTCGGTGCACGCGGATTTCGGTACGCTTATCCCACATTCGCCGAGCCCGGCGACACGTTTGTCGACGACACGGCCGACGAGGGCGCGAGTCACGCGCATCAAATCGTTTTGGAAGTCGCCAGTGAAACCGGCGTGCTCGGATTGATCTTGTGGCTCGTCGGCGCGTCGATTGCGATGCGCGCGTGGCTTCGCGCGAACGGCCCAGCGCGTCAGCGCGCATTTGCGCCTGCGTTATCGTTGGCGGTGATGTGTTTTCCGCTGGACACGCATCTGGCTTTTTATTCGGCTTGGTGGGGCTTGCTGTTCTGGTGGTTGTTGTCGTTGTATTGCGCGGCACTCAACGCGGAATCCGCAAATGACGCGTAAACCGTTTTCCCTCGTGGTGACGACGCTGAACAACGCGGCCACGTTGGAGCGATGTCTGTCCAGCGCCGCGTTTGCGGACGACATCGTCGTTTTAGATTCCGGCAGCGCCGACGCCACGCTGGACATCGCGAAAAAACATGAAGCGCGTATTTTTGTAGAACCGTTCAAAGGCTATTCGGAACAAAAACAGTCAGCGATCGATAAGGCAACGCACGATTGGATTTTGTTGCTCGATGCCGACGAAGCGCTGACCGACGCCGCGCGCGAGCCAATCGAAAGTGCGTTGATCGATCCGCACGAATCAGGATTTCGATTGCCGCGTCGCGAACAGATGTTCTGGACGTTTCAACACGAATACTCCTGGACGAACGAACATCTGCGATTCTTCGACCGCCGCCGCGGCGGCATGAACGACGTGCCCGTGCACGCCGCGCCTGAAGTCATTGGCCCGGTGCGCACCTTGCGACGCGCGGTCATGCTTCATTTCGGCGAACCGGATATTCACACGAAAGTCGACAAGATCAACGCGTATTCAACGGGAATGGTCGCCGAAAAGTTACGCAAGCGACAGCGCTTCATCGGCGTGCGCATGGTGTTTTATCCACCGATATTTTTCTTGCGGCAATACATCGTCAAACGTTATTTCCTCAATGGCTGGGCGGGTTTCATCAGCGCAGCCACCGGCGCATTTTACGTGTTTCTCAAATACGCAAAAGTATACGAAGCGCGACGTCGCTCGCGCTGACGCTTATTTTCCGCGAAGCACGGTCAGCGCCAGTGCCGCAACGATCGCCGCGGCGGCAACGAGCACACCCCACAGTAGCCACGTTTTCCAGGGTTGCGGCGTCGGCGGCGGCTCGACGGCGAGTGCTTTCTCGCCCTGCAAGTCGCTGCGAGCGCCCAGAGTGGCGAGCGGCGGCTTCCAGTCGACACCGGCCGACGTGCGCAATTGACTGAGCGCGACGTCGACGGGCGCATCGCTGTGACGCGTCGTCGCGCTGCCGGCGATCAATCGGTAAGGACCAGCCCCTTGCGCCAGGAAAACGAAACGGTCGGGAATATAGGCGACGGTCAGTGTCGGTGCATGAGAAATCGGCGCGGCCAGATCGACACGCCAGTCGCGACTGCGCGCCGATGCGAAACCTTGCACAGGATCGTTGACCAGCAACGTGTCGCTATCGTGAAGACGAAATGCCACGAACGTTCCGACGCCCATCGTCCAAAAATTCTTCGGGCCGAACATGGGTTGGTTTGAGACTTGCACACGAGCGACGGAGTTGTCGTCGGAAAGCTGCACGTTGAGTGCGCTGATCGGCAACGGCGCATCCAAGTGATAGCGGAAAGTCACGTGATCCGGATTTTTCGGCGCCGTTTCGTCCACGCCATCCGACGTTGCCGTCAACCAGCGCTGCACGGGCTGTTGAGCGCTAACCGGTGTGACGACGTTGACCATCAGATTTGGAAGCGTACTTGCGCCGTCGAGACGCGTCAGCATCAAGTACGTATGCGGTGCGCTGTCGAGCGGTATCTCGTGGCGTTCGAGCGAATTGCCGTCCTGCGTGAGCCGCATTACGGCCGCGTTCGGCACGATCGTTCGCCACGATTGCAGATCGTCGCTGACGCCGATGCTGAAGCGCGGCGTCGCATTGGTCTGCCGGTTCCAGTCGACGAGCAAACGCAATATCGGCTCGTGCAGATGGCTTGCATCGAGGACTATCTTTGTCGCGTTGTCGAAACGTCCCGACAGCGGTGAGGCTGGCGTTGCAGCGATCGTCGTTTCGTTTATTGCCGTCGCACTGCCCGACGTTCGTTGAGCGGGTTCCACTTGCGCGTCGAGACTTCGCAATTTGCCGTCAGGTCCGCGTTCGATGTGCAGATGGATGGAGTCTTCGGAATTTCCCGCGGGACGATCGGGCGCGGGAATCGAGAACATGGGTAATGCGTGCATCTGATCGCGCGGGCCCGTCGCGAACGGATGGTATGGCGCAGTCGGAACGCTGTCGCCGGCCGCGTTGACGACATCGAGATCGCGCAAATCCGGCGTGATGAGCGCGGCATAGATCTCCGGCGTCAGCTCGACTTGATACGCGGCACTATTGCCTTCGATCGTGATCGGCCAGCTATAAGCGTAGTTTTGCTTGTCCGAAGCATGCGCCGAAACGCCTGCCAGTATACAAATCAACATTGCGACGTTTTTCATATCAGACGGTCTCACTCTTCGTGCGCGGCGGCACGGGTGCAAAATAGCCGACGCCCACCAACAGAATGCCGACGACGAGCACCCCGACGATCGCGGTGAGATCGTGCAAATGCTGGCGGTCGATGAGGATCAATTTCAGAATGACGACGCCCATGAGCGTGCCGCCGCCGATCCAGACAGCACGCGAGCCACGCCGTTTGCCGAGCAACATCGCCGCGATACCGGCGACCGTCCACACGATCGACAGCGCCGCTTGCGCCAGCGCGGAATTCCAGAGCGCGTCGCTCCACGGCACGCCGCCGAGGAAGTGCGCCGCGCGCAATGTGATCGCCGTCAGCAAAACGAATCCGGCGACGGCGAGGAAACGTGCGCGCGCTTCGGGACTTGTCAATGCATCTCCATCGCGCTCCGACTGGCGATACCAGAGCAACAGCAATAACAAGAATCCCAATTGCGGCAATTCCAACGGATTGATGACCGGGAAATAAGGCAGCGGAGTTGGATCGCCATCGAAAAACAATCCGACAACCCAAGCGCACGCGAGCACGGCGGCCGAGCCGCACAACGTCGCGAAGCGCATACGCTCGGCGGCTTTGGCATCGGGCCATCTCACGAGAGCACTGCGGCGTAGCGTGAGCCAGAAAAGGAGCGTCGTCGGCGCGAGCGAGGCCAGCGCGACCCAGAGATCGCCCAGGTGAAGATCACTGTGGACGACATGCTCGAGCTCCGTGCTGACAACAAGATTGACGAGCCACACGAACGCCAATTGCGCGATGTGCAAGAAAGCATGGCGACGTACCGCGAGCGACTGCAGCGAGAACAACATCGACAGCAGCCAGACGCCCCACGCCACGGCTGCCCATTGTTCCAGCGGGCCATGATGGTCGGTCGTGGTGAGCGAAAGCAGCGGAAGCGCGGCGTTGAGCGACGCAAACGCCGGCCACGCGGCGGCGGGCCAATCCATCCGTCGATAGACCAGCGTGCCGAGTGCAGCGGTCAGCGCGACGACCACGAGCCCCCAATCCGCCCAGAGATGCAATGGCACGAAGCGTTCGATGTCGCGGGCGCATGCAAACCACAACCACAACCACGCCCAGCCGAAGAATGCGGTCGCGAGCGGCGCACGCCGATCGGCGCGGAAAATCATCCACGCCGTCGCTGCACCGCCGACGGCGATCAACATGGCGCTGATGAATTCTCCGTTGAGGATCGGCGTGAGGTCAGTCGATACTCGGAAATCGAACCCGTTGACGAACGAGAGTCCCGCACAGCCTTGCAGCGCATAGCCGATCCAGCGCGGCAACTTGCGCTGTTGACGCAAACCGAGCCACACCAACGCGACGCCTTCCAGAGCCCAAGCGCATGCGGTCGCGCGCGCCGACAGCGCGAGCGGTACGGCGAGCGTCGCGAATCCGAGCGCGAGCAGTGCGTGCGAGTGACCCAGAAGCTTCAACGCAAGCCGGCGGATTTCCAGCGCCGCGAGCGATACGTAAATCACGGCGGCGGCCAGCGCGATGAAGGCCAGCGGCATGCGCGCACCTTCCAGCAATGCCGCCTGCAGCGAGAAGGCGGCGAGCGGCGTGCCGAAGACCAGCGTGGAGTCGATTAGGTCGCGCTGATTATCGGCCTGACGGCGCGCGTAGAAAATGGGTATAAAAAGATAAAAAGCAAAAAATAGCAAAAGGAACGGTTCGGTGCTGGCGAACAATTCAGGCCGATACTTCAGTACGCCCCACGCCGTGCCGATGCCGAACGTAAAGATGAAGCCGAGCACATTGAGCGCGCGCCACGGACGCACCCACGCGACCGTGAAGATCATGGCGTTCAACACAGCGTAATAAGTGAACAAAACGATGTGATTGCCTTGATTGCTCGACGTCAGGATCGGCGCGAGAAAGCCGGCGAGGATGCCGAGAACCGCGAGTGCGAGTGCATCTTGCGCAACTGCGAGAACGCCTGCGCCGGCAACGATCACGACGAGGAGCAAAAAGGCCAGCGCGGCTGGCAGCAGCGCGTAAATGTGAAAAGCGGCGTACACGGTGATGATGAGGATGCCGATCGCGCCACCTTGCAGACTCAGCGCGAAAGGGCGATGCGATTCGCGTTTGCGCCAGGCGAATCCGAGTGCGGCGAGCGCGGCCAGCGCCACGCCCGCAAGACGCACTTCGATCGGTACGCGCAACCAACCCGCATCGGCGGCGTACTTGAGTAGCGCCGCGACGCCGAGAAACAGGATGATCACGCCGACTTTCACCGGCACATTGCCTTCCGTGAACCAGCGTTTTACGCGAGCGATGGCGACAGAGAACTTATCGGGCGTCGCGGGCACGCGTGGAACTGGCGCGATCGTCAATGGTGCACTCGGCACCGAAGCTGGTGTTCGAGGTGTAACCGATGCGGGCGTCGGGGACAGCGGCTTTGTTGGTTCGACAACGGATGACGTCAGCGGCGCCGCGACTTCCCGCGCAACGACGAGTGGCGTCGACACGCTCGGTGGGGCGACGATGTTGTCGCGAACTTTCGCAACGGGTTGATCCACGCTGACTTGCTTGAGTTGCTTTTCAAGTTCGGTGACGCGCGTTCGGATATGACGCAATTGGCCGATCAGCCAGCCGATGAAGCCGCCTAAAACCGCCGCGGTGCAAGCGGTGGGCTCGCCGAACATGCCGCCGCAAACGACGGCGCCGACAGTGGCGCCGATCAAAATGAACACGAACGACATCGTCGTCTCCCCGAGATTCGCGCTCAGTATACCGGCGGCTGACCCGGTGGACGTGTCTTGAAACGTTTGTGAATCCAGAGGTATTGCGACGGCGCTTCGCGCACCATGCGCTCGATGGCGACGTTGAGGAGTGCGGTATCGGCGATCACGTCGTCAGTGGGGAAATGTTCGAGCGGCGCTTCCAGGCGAATGGCATATCCGCCGTCGTCGAGCCGCTTGTGAAAAAACGGAATGACGACGGCGCCGGAAAGTCGCGCCAGGTGATGCGTCGCCGTAATCGTCGATGCCGCAATGCCGAAGAACGGAACGAACACGCTGTCTTTGCCGCGCATGTTCTGATCGGGTGCGTACCACAACGTGCCGCCTTGTTTCAGATGTTTCACGGTCGCGCGGAGTTCTTCTTTTGCGAACATCGTTTGCGCATATCGAAGGCGCGCGCGCAAGATCGTCCACTCGAAGGCATCGTTGTCCATCATGCGATACATGCCGGAAATGCGGATGCGCTGAGAAACGAGACGCGCGCAAAGTTCCAGATGCGAAAAATGCGCGCCGACCAGCAGCACACCGCGATTTTGCGCGCGACACGCTTCGAGATGATGCAGGCCGTCGATCGAACACGGAATCTTCGACAGTGCCTTATCGCTACACATCCACGCGAGCGCGAATTCGGCGAGCATCATGCCGATCTCTTCGAGTGTCGCGCGCAACATTTTTTTGCGCGCTGTGTCGTCGAGTTCCGGAAAGCAAAGTTCGATGTTTCGCTGCGCCACATGACGGCGTTCGCCAGGAAGATGGCGCGTCAATTTTCCAAACAGGCGGCCACACCAACGCAACACGCGATAGGGCAGATGGGCGAGCAGCCACATGACGCCGATCGCCAACCAGGCCGGCCAATACTGTGGCAATAAAAGTCGGGCGCGAAACGGTAGCGAGGTCACCTGCGCAATGTAGCAGTTGCCCGAATTCGTGAATACGAAGAGCAGTCGGGCGCGAATTTCGCCTCGGCTATACTGCCTCGCTGCCATTTTTCGAGGATCGTTTTTGCGCCGCCTGATTTATACCGTGATCATGTATCTGCTGATTCCGTTGATCCTATACCGGCTGGCGGTGCGTGGATTGCGCTATCGCGAATATTTTGGTCGATGGCGTGAGCGATTCGGATTTTTCCCGGATCCGCATATTCGCGAAAGCATTTGGATTCACGCCGTGTCGATGGGCGAAGTCAACGCCGCGCTGCCGTTGATCGACGCGTTGATGCAACGTCATCAGCACACGCCGTTCGTCATCACGACGGTTACGCCAACGGGTAGCGAACGCGTGCGGCGCGTTTATGGCGATCGCGTTTTCAACGTCTATCTTCCGTACGATTTGCCGGCGTCGATCCGGCGATTTCTAAAACGCGTGCGGCCGCGCGTGAGCGTAGTGATGGAAACGGAAATTTGGCCGAATCTGTTTCTTGAATGCGCCGCGCGCGACATTCCCGTCATTCTCGCCAACGCGCGGTTGTCGGAAAAAAGTTTTCGCGGTTATGGGCCAGTGCGGCCGCTCGCGAAACAGGCCGTTGCCAGTGTTCGCTATATCGCAGCGCAGTCGGTTACGGATGCGGGGCGATTGCGTGAGCTCGGCGCGGAGCCCGATCGGCTCGGCGTGGTTGGAAATCTGAAATACGATATGAGCGTGCCGTCGGATTTGGCGGAGCAGGCGCACGCCATGCGCCAAACGTGGGGCGCGCAACGGCCTGTCTGGATCGCCGCCAGCACGCACGAAGGCGAGGAATTGCCGGTGCTGAAGGCGCATACCGAGGTGCTTCGGCAATTTCCCGATGCGCTGCTGCTGATCGCGCCGCGCCATCCGGAACGCTTCAAACCGGTTGCTCTCGCGTGTCGTAATTTTGGATTCGTCACGCGTACGCGCAGCGAAGATGGAACGGCGTCCATCGACACGCAATGCTTCGTCGTCGATACGCTCGGCGAACTTTTGCGCTTCTATGCGACGACCGATGTCGCGTTCGTCGGCGGCAGTCTGGTGCCGATCGGTGGACACAACATTCTCGAACCGGCTGCGCTCGCGGTGCCGGTGGTGGTGGGTCCGAAGACGTTCAACTTTGCGGACATCACGGCATCGCTGCTCGATTCGGGTGCCGCGGTTCAGATCGACGATGGTGAAGCGCTGGGCTCGGTCGTCATCAAATTTTTGGCCGATCCGGAGTTGCGATCGCGCACAGGCCGCGCCGCGAAGAAAGCCTTTGAGCGCGAGCAAGGCGGCGTGATACGAACGGTGGCGATTGTCGATCGCGAGCTGGAGAAAACGGCGCATGCAGCGGACTCATGATCTTCGCTAGGCGATCCTGCGAAGCGAAGATCAGAGTCCGAGCACGTTGGGCGTCAGTTGCAGGTAATCGAAGCTTCGGTGTGTGAGATGTTGACGTCGGCCACCAGCAGGTGAATCGAGGCGATCGCCAGGTCGACATGAAGTAACAAGCCATCGACGGTGCTGGACAGGCTGACGATACCGTCGCCGGTGACGGATTGCTTGTTCAACCACAACGTACCGATGGTGCCGATCGCGATCGACGTATTCGGTGCCGGATTGGCCGGGATATTCAGCAGTGGAGTTCCGTCGACGTCGACTTCCAGTCCTGGAATATCGCTGGTGTTGGTCTGCGTGAGGTTTTGAATCTCGAATTCGCTTTGGAAAATGAAGTCGTCGACGACGTCGGTGTTCGGCGTGGTTTTGCTGGCTTTCTTTGCGAGAACCTCAGCGGGTGGGCATGTGCCCGTCACGATCGCCGTGGCCTGGATTTGGGTTGCCTTTAGGTCGAGCAGTTTGACGTTCGCATCGAGAATCAAATCGGGATTTAGGACGGTCAGTGCGACATTGGCCGCGGTCGCACGCGATCCGACGGCGAGAAACGTGTCGCTCGGAAGCCATTGTGTTGCCGTGGAGAGATCGCTCGCCACCAACTGCGCCGTCGTTGGATCGCCGACTGAAAAGTTCTGTTGCAGCTTGCTGTCGTTGAACGCTACTGTCAGATCGCCGAATGCGACCACGTCGTTCGGATCGACCGTCAATATCGGAATGCCGGCTAGTGAAACGTTGGCGCTCAAGTCGAATGACTTGCCGCTGGCCGACGGCGCCGCCACGGCGCTTTGTGCAACGGCTATCGCCAAAATGAGAAGTGTCGTCGAAACCGCGCGGCGCGCGGTGGAAAGATAGATAGTCATCGCGATGTCCCCTGTGGATGTGCGAGACGACTATAGGTTCGCGGCGTTATCGCGACACCTGTCACGCATGACAGGTTTTGTCAGGTTTTCCCTCAGTACAGCAGGTCCAAAATCACTGCTTTGGCGACGGCTTGCGTCTTATTAACCGCTTCGAGTTTTTCCAGGACCATCGTGATGTGGAAGTTTACGGTGCGCGCGGAAATGCCTAGGATCATGCCGATCTCGTCGGAGGTTTTTCCCAGCGCCGTCCAGCGCAGTACTTCGCGTTCGCGTTGCGTAAGCACGGGCATGACGGCAGGCGCATTCTTCTGCGCGATGAGATTTTCGACGACGCCGTTGGCCGCGTGCGCGAGCCACACGAGGCGCGCTTCGCATTCAGCGAGTTCGTCGGACGACAGGACGCCCGACGACCGCGCCAGCGAAATCAATCCCAGTTCGCCGTGTCGCCCGTGAACCGCCAGCGTCCAGCCGTGAGACACGCCGTGAGAACGTGCCTCTTCCCAGAAGCCGCGCTGGTTGACGAAAAGCTGATCGTTCCATGTCACCGGCACGGGACTGTGCAACGTCGCATCGATGACCGGATCGATAGTGAGATAGTTGTTGCCTAGATAATGGCTTTGCCAACGTTCGGGATAAGTCGTCCACCAGAATTCTTGCGGCGCGCTGCCGATCAACGGCGCGCGCACGCCGAAAGAACAGTACTCGAATCCTATCTGCCGGGTGATTTCGGCCAGTTGATCAAAAACCTGGCCCTCCGAGTTCACAGAACCGGTCAGTCGATCAATGTACTCTTCCCGCCAATTTGGCATAGTGTCGTTGACGCTGTCCGGTTGTTACATCTTACAGTTGGATTTATTTCCTACTGGCCGATAATTACGGAAACGAAAACCCCTGGGGAGGCCTGCGTGTCTCGCATGTCGATGTCGCACTCGCAACTATCGGTGCTCGAATATTCTGAAAACGGCTACATCCGTCTTACGTACGTGATGTTTTGCCGTTTGCATTTTCCTAAGCGTCTTTTGATCGAGGACGACGATTTGCGGCGCGATCTGATCGATCAAGAGTTACCCGCCTTTTGTGCGGGATACTGCGATTGGGTAGACGACACCACAACGGTCCAGGTCAGCATTGGCTGGGCATGGTTCCTATCGGGTGGCGATGCCTCGCAGCGGCTCGCTCCGGGCGGTTTCAGCAGCAACGTCATGTTCGTCTCCAGCGAAGGCACCGACCTGGGTGTTGCCAAAACCAACGAGCTTCTCGAAACGTGGCTATCTGAAATTTCCTGGCAAGCGTTTGTCGGCGTCGATGCCTTTGGTAATCAGAGAATGCGCGTTCGTTCGCTGCATTAACAGTGCCATCGCAGTCGGCGTCATTCGACTATCTGCGGAGAGGTGCACAGTTACTAACTGTCAACTTTGACAGTTACGCCGCTTCGTTTGTCGATTTTCAATAGAAACAACGGCGTTAAGGGGGCCGTGCGCATGTTTATTATTGAGGCAGGACGGCAAGGACAGCTACAAGCGGGCGTCGAAGTGGAACTCGCGGCCTACCGGTACAAGGTTTTTGTCGAACATTTGGGTTGGGACCTTCCCATTGCGCAGGCGGGATCGGAGCTAGATCAGTTCGATCGCCCGGATACGTTTTACGTCGTCGTCAAAGACATTGACGAGCGCATTTGCGGATGCGCACGCCTGCTCCCGACGACAAGTCCGTATCTCCTCGGCACGGTATTCCCGCAATTGATGGGAAATCAGCCGATCCCGACAGCGCCGGACATTTGGGAGTTGTCGCGCTACACGACGCAATTGGTGAACGGCGAAATCACATCGCGCCAAGAGGCGACGGCGCGGTTTCGGGAATTGCTCAAAGCGGTCTGCGAGACCGCATTTCACGGTGGTGCGAAGCGGCTGATTACCTTCAGCTATTTAGGCGTCGAACGAATCGCACGTAATTTCGGCATTCACGTGCATCGTGTGGGGCCGTGCGAATTTATAGACGGCAAACCCGTCGTTGCGTTCTGGATCGAATTGGATGAACAGACGTTCCTCGCACTGAACAGTTCACCGACGGTCACACACTGACGAATTTTGTCGATCGGTCGTTCCCAAATTTCAGACGAAAAAAAAAGGCGCGCGAACGCACCTTTTTTCGCGCGTGCGAAATCGTCACTCGAGAAGTGAGTTGACGGCTTCGATATCTTTGACTTCAAGCACACCGGCCGAATCCTTCAACTGCAATCCGCTCAGCACGAACTGATGACGCGCTTGCGAGTACGCGCTTTGCGCGTTGAGCAGTGTGCTTTGGCTGGTCAGCACATCGAGAATCGTTTTCGTGCCGACTTCAAATCCAGCTTGCGTGGCGTCCAGGCCGCTTTGCGCGGAGACGACCGCCTGGCGTGTCGCTTCCACTTCGCTGATGCCGGCCATCACGGCGCGATACGCGTTGCGCGTGTTGGCGAAGACGGTGCGACGTGTCAGTTCGAGATTGTCTTGCGCCGTGTCGCGCTGAAACGCAGCTTGACGCGTTTGCGCCGTGACCAGTCCGCCGCTGAAGATCGGCACGGCAAGCGTGACGCCGATCGTCGTGTCGCCCAGCAACCCATTCGTGTGGAACGTGCCCGACGAAGTGATTCCCGGAATCACGGAATTCGTGCTGCCCCACGACGGCGTGTCGGTGCGTACGATAGACGCGGAAATCGTCGGGTAATGGCCTGCGCGAAACGCGCCCACATTATGTTCCGCGGCGCCAAGCGCGTGTTGTTTCGAGGCGATCTGCGGACTGCTCGTGTTCGCCAAATCGACCCACGCCTGCACTTGATCCGGTTGCGGACGTTCCAGCGGCAACTGATCGCGCAGTTTTTTCAGATCGCCGAAATCCTTGCCAGTGATTTGCACCAACGATTCGCGTGCCGTGTCGACCGAGTTCTGCGCGGTAATGACCTGAGCGACGGCGGCGTCGTGCTGCGCGCGTGCGACGTGCACGTCCGTAATCGCCGACAATCCGACTTCATAACGTTGTTCGGCCTGATCCAATTGCTTGAGCAGTGATTTCTCGTTGAGCTGCGCGAACTTCAACTGATCTTCGGCAGTGAGCACGCCGAAATATGCGGTAGCCGTGCGCACCATCAAATCCTGCGCGGCTCCGTCGTAATCACTGTCCGAACTGGCGGCCGTCTCACGCGCCTGACGCAGACGCTCGATATTGCCCCAATTGAAGATCGATTGCGTCGCCGTTGCCTGGCCCTGGCGAGAACGCGTTTTGTTGGTTCCGTCGAATGGCAGCAATACATAATTGCCGATCGGATCCGTCTCGCTCGTTACCAATTGCGGACTCTGACTGCGCGAAAAGTTGTCATCGTGCAGATAGGCGAGGGACGCTGCGATCTGCGGCAGCAGCGGCGCACGCGCGATCGGAATGTCCTGGTCCGTCGCGAACTTTGTCGATTCCGCGATCGCCAATGTCGGATCGGACGAATGCGCTTGCTGATAGATCTGAATCAGATCCTCGGCTGCGGCGGGGTTCGTCGCGAACGCTATCGCCGCAGTAAGAGCGGCCAATTGCATACTTTTATACATTTGCATTTTCCTTAAACATGAATTCCGGGCGTTCAAAGCGCAAAACGCAACGGCGTTTCGGCGTGGCGCAGATAAGGCATATCCGTTTCGAACAGGACTTGCTCGGTCCACGCGTCGTCGGCGCGAGTGAACATCATCGCGCGCTGCGCCGGTGAATCGCCGACGATCGCGATAATGCGTCCGCCCGGCTTGATCCAGCCGCGCCAGTGTTGCGGCAATGTGTGGACGGCGCCAGTGACAACCATCACATCGAACGCCTCGTCGGCTTTGAATTCGGTGACGGCATCGGTTACTTCGATCTTCGCGCCACGCGTGTTCGCCGCGTGCAGGCGCGTTCGGGCCGTATCAGCGAAATCCTCGTACTGTTCCAGACTCACGACACTGGCTGCGAGTCGCGCCAGGCATGCCGTGAAAAATCCGGATCCTGTGCCGACTTCCAACACGGATTCGGATCGCAGCGGCGACGCCGCTTGCAGCAGCCGGCCTTCGAGTACGGGGCGCAACATGATTTCGCCGTGGCCCAACGGCAGATCGACATCGGCGAACGCGAGATTGCGCTGCGACGGCGGAACGAAATCTTCGCGGCGAAGGGCGCTTAGCGCTTCGAGTACGCGGCTATCAAGCACGTCCCAGGGACGCACTTGTTGCTCGATCATGTTGTGACGGGCGAGTTCGATATTGAGCGACATGGTTCAATAGGCCCAGAGAATGTCCGCGGAAAAGAAACGACCGGAAAGCATAAAAGTTCCAAGGTCATGCGGCAATCGTAAGATCGCCTGCGTGCATACGTTTGCCGAAGTGCCGGAAGTCATTCAAACCTTCTCGCCACTGCGCGCATCCCCAAGCACATGATATCAAGCCGGTTGTGCTGTCGTCCGCACATCGCCGGTGCCTTTTTCGATGAACAAATCTTCACGCCGCGGAATTTTGAACCAAGCTGCGTACAGTGCGGGCAGAAACAGCAGAGTCAATCCCGTCGCGATAAATAATCCGCCCATGATTGCGACCGCCATCGGCCCGTAGAACGCGCTGCGCGTCAGCGGGATCATCGCCAGGATCGCCGCGAGCGCGGTAAGTACGATGGGTCGAAAGCGCCGAACGGTTGCATCGACGATTGCATCCCACGGCGAATGACCCGCCGCGATGTCCTGTTCGATCTGATCGACGAGAATAACGGAATTGCGCATGATCATGCCCATCAGCGCGATCGTGCCCAGCATCGCGACGAATCCGAACGGCACGTTGAACAGCAGCAGAAATGCGGTGACGCCGATCAATCCCAACGGCGCGGTCATGACGACGAGCAGCACGCGCTGGAAACTGCGCAACTGAATCATCAGCACCGTGAACACGACGAGGATGAATAGCGGCATGCCTGCATTCACCGAGGTCTGACCCTTCGCGCTTTCCTCGACAGCGCCACCCACTTCGAGCCGGTAGCCAGACGGAAGCTCATCGCGGATAGTCTGCAGCGTCGGCAGAATTTGCGCCGTGATCGTCGCCGCTGTGAGCGTGCCTTCGATATCGCCGCGCACCGTCACCGTGGGCAACCGATCGCGGCGCCAGATGATGCCGTCTTCGAAGCCGTACTTCACATCGGCGATCTGGCGCAGCGGCACGCTATGGCCGGATGCGGTCGGCACGGCGAGATTCTGCAACAGCGAAAGTTGGGCGCGTTCCTGCGGCGGTCCGCGTAGCGAAATCTCGATCAGCTGATCGCGCTCGCGGTAATAAGTGACAGGAACGCCGGACAGAGAGCTTTGCAGAAAATTCGCGAGATCTTCCGAGCTTACGCCGAGCACGCGCGCACGTTCCTGGTCGATGTTGAGTCGAACCGTCTTGCTCGGCTCCTCCCAATCTGGGTTCACATTGCGCACATGTGGATTTTGTCGCATGACGTCCGCGACTTTCGTGGATATCCCGCGCACCGTCGGAATATCCGGACCGGATACACGGAACTGGAGCGGATAGCCAACCGGCGGGCCGTTTTCCAATCGCAATACGCGTGCGCGCGACTCGCTGAAATCGCGATCGAACAACGCCAGCAAATCGGTGCGCAGTTGTTCGCGATCGTCGAGATTCTTCGTCAGCAAAACGAATTCCGCGAAACTCGCTTGCGGCAATTGCTGATCAAGCGGCAAATAAAAGCGCGGCGCGCCGGAACCGATGTAACTTGTATAGTTTTCCAATTCGGGACGTTTCGCGAGCCACGCTTCGAGTTTCTTCGCTTGTTCCTCCGTCGCCGTCAGCGACGAGCCTTCCGCGAGTTTCAGATCGACGAGCAATTCCAGTCGCGTCGAATCGGGAAAAAACTGCTGCTGTATGAAACCGAATCCGACGATCGACAGAACGAATGCGAACACCGTGGCTGCAATCACCGTTTTGCGATGATCTACGCACCATCCGACGAGTCCGCGAAAGCGACGATAGAAACTCGTTGCATACGGGTCGCGATGAACGCCTTTCTCGCGCCGTTGATTACCGCCGCGCCATCTTTCTGGCAGCCGGCTAGTCAGACGCTTGCGCCACAACCACAGACGGCTGGCGATCGGGCCGCGCGGTTTCGCTGTCTCGTTTGGATCCGGCAGCAATGCGTTGCCGAGATACGGAATCAGGATCACGGCCGCGAACCACGAGATCAACAACGCGATCGTGACAACCTGGAACAACGATCGCGTGTATTCGCCCGTGCCGGATTTCGCCGTGGCGATCGGTAAAAATCCCGCCGCCGTCACCAGCGTGCCGGTGAGCATCGGAAACGCCGTCGACGAATAGGCGAATGCGGCCGCTTTCATCCGATCGAAACCTTGCTCCATTTTTATAGCCATCATTTCGACGGCGATGATGGCGTCGTCGACGAGCAATCCCAGCGCAAGCACGAGTGCGCCGAGCGAGATCTTGTGCAGATCGATCCCGAACAATTTCATCGCCGCGAATGTCATCGCCAGCACGAGTGGAATCGACAGTGCGACCACGAGGCCGGTGCGGAATCCGAGCGAGAAAAAGCTCACGAGCAAAACGATGCCGACGGCGATCGCCAAGGTATCGACGAATTCGCCGACCGA
>OLMB01000194.1_pt1 | contig 20820 bp, 18 predicted proteins | sample 1604691 | NCBI WGS metagenome assembly OLMB01 (sample SAMEA104055722, study PRJEB20765) | soil metagenome | isolation source: soil
GGATTGTTGTCGCCATCGGTCAGCACAAGCACGCGTAGCGCAGCGCCCGCCGCTTTCGCAATCTGCAGCAGACCGCCGGCGGCGATAGATTCGTCGTCGGGATGCGGTGCGATGATCAGGAGCCGGTCGGAACCGGTCAGTCCTAGCGTTTCGCTCAAGGCCAAAAGACTCGACGCAGGCAGACGATCTGCGCAAAGTCGGTGTTCGAGAATGAATTCATCCCGGCACGATAAACAGGGCGGGACGCGGACGCAACTGCGCTAAATGTTCGCGAGACGCGCGTGCAACACGTTCAAACGCAAATCCGCTGCACCGCCCGGAGAAACGCGCGCGTCAACGCTGCCTTCGGGCGTTCGTCCTTCGCCCAACGCGTCGACGGCTTCAGCCGCGCGCCGGTAGGCTTCCCGAAACGGCACGCCCCGCGCCGCTTGCTCGATCGCCACGTCGGTCGCATACATCGCAGGTTCGATAGCTGCCCTCATCCGATCTTCGCGCCATACCAGTCGGCACAACAGATCGGGCAACAAATCGAGCGCGGCAAGGCCACGCGAGAACCCGCGCACGAGCGGGCCCTTGCTGAACTGCAAATCGCGCTGATATCCGCTCGGCAAAGACAACAGTTGTTCTATTTCGGTGCGCGCGGCGGCGCACGTCGCGTATGTCGCGCGCATCAATTCGATAACGTCGGGATTGCGTTTGTTGGGCATGATCGACGAGCCCGTGGTGAATTCCGCGGGTAACTCAACGAAGCCATATTCCGACGTGGTGAACAAACTCAGATCCCACGCCAGCCGTCGCAAATCCAGCAGTGCCGTTCCCAGCGTATCGAGCGCGGCGATTTCGAACTTCCCGCGCGACAACTGCGCATAAACGGGCGAAATCTGCGTGCGCGAGAATGCGAGCGCTTCAGTCGTAGCGTCGCGATCGAGCTTTAAGTTGACGCCATAACCCGCTGCCGTGCCGAGCGGATTCGCGTCGATCCAATCGCATGTTTGCTTCGCGCGAATTGCGTTGTCGATAAACGCTTCGGCAAATCCCGCGAACCACATCGATGTCGTGGACACCACGGCACGCTGCAGGTGCGTGTAACCCGGCATCACGACCGATTCGTCACCAGCACGCTGCAAACAAATTTTTGCGATCTCACGACATGACGACAGCAACGTTACAAGTTTTTCCTTCATCCATAATCGCGTCGCGACCAGAATCTGGTCATTCCGGCTTCGGCCCGTGTGTACTTTTCGACCGACGTCACCGATTTTTTGCGTGAGAAAATCTTCGATGGCCGAATGACCATCTTCAAAACGATCGTCGAGAATAAACTCTCCGGCGGCAAATAAATCCGCTAAATTGGAGAGTTCGTGCTGCAGTGACTTCGATTCAATTTCGCTCAGTACACCGATGCGCGCCAATCCATCGACGTGCGCTTTGCTAGCCGCGATGTCGTGCAAGAAAAAATCACGATCGAGCACGACGTCATCGGCAGCAAGAAAGCGCATGATTCGCGAATCCACCGACGTGCCGGACTTTTGCCAAAGTGGCTTAGTCATGAGGAATTCCCGCGAATTCGAACAGTCCCAGCGCCGTATTTAGATTCTGCAACGCCTGTGTTGCCGCACCTTTCAACAGATTATCCAGGGTTGCAACCACCACTACGCGCTTGCCGCCCGGCGCCACGGAAAATCCTCCAATATCGACGCGGTGTTTGCCAGCAATATCGCTCACCCACGGCGCATCGTCGACGATTCTGATCAATTGTTCATTTTTATAGAAATCCGCATATTTCTTTTTTACCGTATCCGCGTCCAAGCTTCGATCCAGCCAAAGATTCACTGTCATCGTGATGCCGCGGAAATGCGGCGCGACGTGCGGAACGAACTCGACAGGAATACCGAGGTGTTTAGTCACTTCACGTTCGTGCACATGCCCGGTCAGCGAATATGGCATCAGGTTGTCGCGCAGCTTTTCAGGATCGTTGCGGTCGGAGGGCGTCGTTCCCGCGCCGGAATATCCGGAAACGCCGAAACAGGCGGGCGGCGCGGCGAGAGCGTCTTTCAAGGGCGCGATCGCCAGCTGCATGGCCGTCGCGTAACAACCCGGATTGCTGATGTGGCGTTGCCCATCGTAATCGCGGCGCGTCAATTCCGGCAGTCCGTAATACCACGTGTCGTCGAATCGATAATCGGCGGATAAATCCACAATCACGCATTGTGGATTTTTAGCCACGATCGCATTTACATATTCCAACGCTTTACCATTCGGCAGCGCCAGTACGATGGCATCCGCATCTTGAACCGGAATCGCATCGATTTCGCTCGGCGAATAACGCAATTGCCCTTTGTATTCCGGCACGTGATCGCTCACGAGTTGCGCGTTCAATTCGCGCGACGACACGAAGCCCAACTCCATTTCCGGATGACCGGAAATGAGGCGAATAAGCTCAGCGCCCGTGTGGCCGCGGGCGCCGACGATACCGATGCGCTTTTTGCTCATGCCGCTTGCTGCGATGCGCTATCGTCAGCCGACACGAGCTCGCGCAACGTCGCGGGCCGCTCATGACAGTGCGCGACGCAACGCTCGATCGCATCGAAGTCGCTGAAGCCGTACCAGAACATTTTCCAACCGTTGAGGCGATAGCTCCCGTCGGACTCGGCAAAGTAGAAATCATTCACGACGTTGCCATGGCGCGAACGCCAAAACAGTGTCGGATTCTCTTCGTGCATTTCGAGCCATACGGCACGGCCCAGTCCTTCGCCCTGCGCATCGTCGAGCACAGCAAACTTGTCCAGATAGATACCGGCCGTTTCTTGGGTGAGGATGATCGCCGCGCGATAGTTTTCGCTCACGTAGGCTTTAAACAGTTTTGTGCGCTCGAAATAATCGTCGACGAGTCCACGGCGAAAACTCGATTCGATGAGTTCGCGCAGTCGCGGCAGATCGATTTGATCCCACGACGTATATTTCTGTACTTTTTCGCCGAGCTTGACCAGCGTGCCAGAGCCGCGATGCGTGAAAAGCTCTTTCGCAAGTTCCGATGGCCGCGTGATCGACACCGATGATGTCGGCGGCAAACTATCGAGCAAGTTTTTAATCTGCTCCAGTTTGAGGCGCATGCCGGAATGCAGCCACGGCTGTTCCATCAGATGATCGTATTCACTGGAAAGATTGATGGAGTCGATGATTTTTCCGGCTCCATCCAACAGCCCGCCGGTTTCCGTCAAAAATACGATCTTGTACGGTTTGAGCACGCGCACGAGTTCGTTCGCAGCGAAATCGGCGTTGACGTTGAGAATCTGGCCATCGACAGTTTCACCGAGACTGGCGATCACCGGAATCGATCCCGCATTGAGACTCGCTTCGATCGGTGCTAAATGGACGGCCGACACTTTTCCCACCAGACCGTATTTTTCGCGATCGAGAAACTCGGATTCGAAAACTCCGGAAACGATCGACGTGGCACGCACGTCGGCATCGCGCAGCGCTGCGACGAGCTCCAGATTTTGTGCGTGAAAAACCCGACGCACGATCGCCAGCGCTTGCGGTGTCGTCACGCGAAGCCCATCGACCGTCTGTTTTGCGATTCCCGCGCTCGACAACTCCGCATCGAGTTGCGGCCCGGCGCCATGCACGACGATCGGCGTCAAGCCGACTTGTTGCAGAAACGCGAGCGATGACGTGAGTGCGTCGAGATCGTCGCGCAACACCGCTCCGCCGACTTTGACCACAGCGAAGCGTTTGGCATCGAGTTGCGAGAAGCGTTTCAGGTATTGTGAAATTTCCTTAGCGCTGCCCATGCTCGACAGCAGGCGCACGATGGTTTGTCGAGTTTGCTTATGCGCGTCCATGTTTACTCGCTCCTCCGATGATCCGCGCGTACGTTCCGGCGGCCGTTTGCAATTGCGATAGCGCAACGAATTCGTCTGCGGCGTGTGCTTGCGCGATGTCGCCTGGCCCATACACGAAAGCCGTGTAACCCGCCGCCGAGAAGAGCGACGCTTCCGTCCAGAAATCGACCGCGTTGCCGATCGGTATGTCCATCGCATCCGCCCCATCGCGCGCGGTGAGCCGACGCGATTCAGCAATCGCAACGCCACCCGACGGTAGAGACGGCCCACGAAATGTCTCGACAATTTCTTCGACATCGTTTTCCGCGCACGCGCGAAATTCGCTGAGCAATTCGTTCGAGTCCATCGACGGCAGCGGCCGAAAACCGAAACGGACCTCGGCCGTCGGCGCGATCACGTTCGCCTTGATGCCGCCTTCGATGCGTCCGATGTTGAAACGCAAACCGGTCAATCCGCCGAAACGTTCATGCGACAGACTTTCGGCGAACGACAGTGCTTTCGTGCCCCAGCGCATCGCCTGATGCACGGCGCTGTTGCTCGTCGCCGACGACGCATGACCGGCCTGACCGGCGAACTTCACGAATACCGAACTGATGCCGCGATGCGCCAGCACCGCTTCGCAACGCGTCGGTTCGGAGACGATGACGGTGTCGTATTTCAATCCGCGCTCGAGAAAAGCGGCGATGCAGCGCGCATCGTTCGCCTCTTCATCGCTCGTGAAAAGGAATGCGATACCGCCACTCGATTGTTTCGACGCGGCGATCAATCCCGCTGCCGCGCCTTTTATATCGCAGGCGCCAAGACCGATCGCGCGATCATTCTCGACAGTCAACTGAAACGGATCGCGTTTCCATGTCGGCGACGCCGGCACCGTGTCGAGGTGCACGTTGAACAAAATCGTGGGCGATCCGCGAACCGCGAGCAGACTGACCGCGCCCGCGCCATGATCGACGATCTCGCATTTGAAACCCGTCAGCTGATCCCGCAGATACGTGAAGATGCCGCCCGTACCGATCGCACGCGGCGGATTGCGCGTATCGAACAGCACGAGTTCGCGCAAATGGTCCAGCGTGGCGGCGAGAAGTGGCGTCATGGCTCAGATGTTCCGGTTCACGTTCGCCCACAGCGTCGAGCTTTGGCCGTATAGACGGATAAAACCCTCTGCCTCTTCGACGCCCCAGTCCGCCGACTGCGCGTATGTTGCGCCTTTCGCGTTGAGAATATGCGGCGACGAAATCGAAATCGCATACACCGACCCACCTTGCGTTTCGAGCACGACGTCGCCGTTGACGCAGCGCTGCGAGGATTTCAGAAACGCTTCCAGATCCGACTTCAGCGGATCGTGGAAAAATCCTTCGTAGGCCAGTTCCACCCATTGACGCGCGACGTCGGGCTTGAATCGATTCTGCAACTTCGTCAATACGGCTTCTTCCAGCGCGCGATGCGCGACGAGTAAAGAGATCAATCCCGGTGCCTCGAAAATGATGCGGCCCTTCAGGCCGATCGTCGTATCGCCCGTGTAGAGTCCTCGCCCGACGCCGTACTTCGCGAACGCATTGTTCAACGTTGCCAACAACTCGACGCCGCTCAGTTTCTTTCCGTCGAGCGCCACCGCTTCACCGTTCTTGAAACCAATCGTCATTCGCAGCGGTTTCGCCGGCCACTCTTCCCGCTTCGCACACCAGCCTCGCGCGCCGTCGCCGGGAGCTTCCCAGCGATCGATTTCACCGCCCGACATCGTCAAGCCGAGCAGGTTTTCGTTGATGGTGTAACTTTTCTGTTTGGCCTTGACGGCGAAGCCGCGCTTCTCCAAATATTCCTGTTCGTAAGCTCGCACAGCCGTATGCTCGCGCTGTATTTCGCGGATCGGCGCGACAATCGTGTAATCGCCGAGCGCCTTGATGGTGAGATCGAAACGAACCTGATCGTTGCCCATGCCGGTGCAGCCATGCGCGATCAACTTCGTTCCCAGCGCATCGCAACGTTTCAACGCGGCTTCGACGATCAAGTAGCGATCCGATACCAGCAGCGGATACTGTCCTTGATATCCCTCGCCCGCCCAGACGAAGGGTTTGACGAACTCGTCCCAAATCGCCGCGCCGCCATCGATGGTCACGTGACTGGCGGCGCCGAGTTCCGCCGCCCGCGCTTCGATATACGCGCGCTCTTCCGCATCGACGCCGCCGGTATCGGCGAACACGGTGTGCAAGGCGTAGCCTTGTTCCTGCAAGTAAGGAATGCAGAAACTGGTATCCAATCCGCCAGAGAATGCCAGCACGATGTCCTTGCTCATGCCGACACTCCCGCGACGAGCGTCGTCATGATCGCTTTCTGCACATGGAGGCGATTTTCGGCCTCGTCGATGGCAATGCAAGCGGGTGAATCCATTACCGCGTCGGTTGCCTTGACGTTACGCCGCAGCGGCAGGCAATGACTGAACACGCCATTATTGGTCAACTTCATCTTGGCTTCGTCCACAATGAAAGTTTTATACTTTTCACGGATCGGTTTTTCGTTTTCCCATCGCCCGAAGTACGGCAACGCGCCCCAGCTTTTTGCGTAGACGACATCCGCATTCGTATACGACGATTGAATGTCGTGACTGACGCGAAACGAACCGCCGCTTTCGACGACATTCTTCTCGGCAAATTTCATATAGCGCTCATCCAGAACGTAGTCAGGCGTCGGACATAACAGCGTGACATCCATGCCAAAGCGCGTAGCGATCTGCAGCGCGGAATTCGCGACGGCGGTGTTGAGCGGCTTCGGATGGTACGTCCAAGTCAGCACATATTTTTTTCCGCGCAAATCTTGTGTACCAAAATGCTGTTGCAACGCCAGTATGTGCGCGAGTTCCTGACACGGATGCGTGATCGTCTCCATATTGATCACGGGAACGGACGCGTGCTGTGCGAAAGCGTGAATGACGCGATCTTCACGATCAACCGCCCAATCCTTGAATTTCGGAAACGCGCGCACGCCGATGAGGTCGACGTATCGCGACAATACGCGTGCCACTTCGGCGACGTGTTCCTCCGCCTCGCCATCCATTACGATGCCGACGTCGAACTCGATGGGCCATGCGTCTTTGCCCGGCTGCAACACGATCGCGTGACCGCCAAGTTGAAACGCGCCGAGCTCGAAACTCGTCCGCGTGCGCATGGACGGATTGAAAAACAGGAGCGCGATACTTTTGCCGGCGAGGTCTCGACCTAGTTTGTCGCGTTTGAACTTTGTGGCACGCGCGAGCAACGCGTCCAGGTCGGCGCGGCTCCAATCTTGCGTGCTCAAAAAATGCCTTACAGTCATGTCGAAATCCAACACGTCGCATCAAAAACGAAAAACCCGGCTTGCGGCCGGGTCTCAGGGAAAACAAAATTACGCAGAGAACTACCCGGCTGGAATTGACGATTCCGGTCGGCGCGCGCGCGACGTCATTCCGGCTGCCATACGGGCGCTGGTCAAAGTTTCGGTTGCGGTGCGTGTGAAGATCATGGGTCGAACGTTACCTTAAGTTCTCGTCGAGCGCAATCAATCGGCCGGCGTGACGCTCACTTTTACGCGAATCCGGTCGCCGGGATCGTAAGTCAGTCTGGACGTATAGACGTCTCCGCGATACCGATACTCGACATCGTACGCGGCGACATGACGAGATGCCGCGTCAGCGCCGGGGCAGCGACGCTCAATTGTATACTTCGGCGCATCTTCCTTTTCGCCGCCGCGATTATTGTCTGCAGCGACGTTACTTCCGACGACGGCCCCAGCGACCACGCCACCGGCCGTCGCGATCTTGCGTCCATCGCCTTTACCGAATTGATGACCGAGAATGCCGCCTACGATGGCGCCCAGCACGCCGCCAGTCGTACGCTTTGCGCTATCGTCCGCAGGCGTCGTACGCAATGGCACTTGTTCCTCATAGCAAGGCTGCGTTTGCTGTTGACTGGCAGGGGCGTCGTCGAACACGGGGTCGACTCTCAATACGTCCGCCCAACCAAAACGTGAGCCGTCGTCGCGAACGCTAGTCGTGTGAGACTGCGACTGCGCAAACGACGAACCAGCGGCCAGCATCATGCCCGAGGCGAGGATGCTGAAAATCTTCATAACGTCTCCATATCAGAACGTAAGGCATGCGGGCACATGCTCTGTCGTCATGCGAACTTGCGACCGGTTCCCAGCGGCGGAGTCAGACGCAACTCCTGAGCAAGCTTGCCAATTTCCGTGAAATTAAATCACTTTCAGTCTGAATGTAGGATGAGGAAAAACCGAGTGCGGACGCGGGCTCCAGCCTATTGCGCGCCAAAGTCCGTTTCGCGAATTGTTATACAATGTCGCATCGAATTTTCGCCGGCACCGAAGCCCGACTAAATGATGTTGAGACTCCACAACACGCTTACCCGACGCGTCGAAGCGTTCGTACCGCAAGATCCGCAACGCGTGACGATGTACCTGTGCGGCCCGACGGTCTACAACTACGTGCACATCGGTAATGCGCGCGGACCTGTCGTGTTCGGCCTGCTCGTGCGTCTGCTGAAGCGAGAATTCGGGCCGGAGCACGTCGTTTTTGCGCGAAATATCACGGACGTCGACGACAAAATCAACGCAGCCGCCGCCGAACTCGGCGTGCCGATCGATAAGATTACGACGCAATACGCGGCCGCCTATGCGGAGGACATGCGCAAACTAGGCGTGGATGCTCCGGATCTTGTTCCCTACGCCACGCAGCACATCGAGCAGATCGTCGCCATGTGCCGGCGTTTGATCGACAACGGCAACGCATATGCGGCAGAAGGCCACGTGTTGTTCGATGTCGCTTCGTATCCGTCCTACGGCCATCTATCGGGACGGTCGGCGGACGAGATGATCGCGGGCGCGCGCGTGGAAATTGCACCGTACAAAAAAAATCCCGCCGACTTCGTTTTGTGGAAACCGTCGACACCGGATTTGCCGGGATGGGGAAGTCCGTGGGGTCGCGGACGTCCCGGCTGGCACATCGAATGCTCGGCGATGTGCGAAGCGCATTTGGGAGAAACGATCGACATCCACGCCGGCGGCAACGACTTGATGTTTCCGCATCACGAAAACGAAGTCGCGCAATCCGAATGCGCGCACGGTCGAAAAGTTTTCGCGCGCTATTGGCTGCACAACGGCATGCTGACGTTCGGCGGCAAGAAAATGTCGAAGTCGCTGGGCAACACGCTCGTGCTGCACGAGTTGCTCGAACGCTATCCCGCCGAGCTTCTGCGCTACATGTTGATGAAAGCGCACTATCGGCAGCCGCTGGAATGGTCGGATGAAACTTTGCAGCAAGCGAAGTCGACGTTGGACGGCTGGTATGGCGTGTTGCGTGATTTGAGCGACGTCGATGCGGGTGAGTCGCGCGACGTCGACAACGATCTCATCACAGCACTTAGCGACGATCTGAACACACCCGAAGCATTCGCCGTTGTTGCGCGCTGGGCCGCGCAAGCGCGCAAGGCCAGTACGCGCGACGAAAAAATCGCTGCGAAAAAAGCATTGCTCGGAGCGGGCGAATTTCTTGGCCTGCTACAGCAAAATCCGGAAGATTGGTTCAAGCACAATTCGGATGCCGACGCAGTCGATCCAGCATGGGTTGAAAAAATGCTCGTCGAACGTACCGAGGCACGCAAAGCGCGCGATTTCGCGAAAGCCGATCGCATTCGCGACGAACTCGCAGCGAAGAACGTGGTGATCGAAGACGGTCCGCAGGGTGCGCGCTGGAAAATCGTCGCAGGACGTGGCAATGAACGCGCAGCCTGACATTCCTAAGATCGAATCCGCGAATGACGCACAAGATGCGATCGTCGACGAGTTTTCTTTTTTCGGCGATTGGACGGAGCGCTATCAATACCTGATCGATCTCGGCCGCAAACTTCCGCCGTTTCCGGATGAATTGAAGACGGAAGAAAACAAAGTACATGGATGTCAGTCGCAAGTCTGGCTAGTTCCCAGCGGCGATGCGAATCGAATGGAATTCCGCGCGATCAGCGATTCGGCGATCGTCTCCGGATTGATCGCATTGTTGCTACGCGTTTATTCGGGCCGATCGGCGAAAGAAATTATGGATACACCGCCGCGATTCGTCGAATCGATCGGGCTCGCGCAGCATCTTTCGCCGACGCGCAACAACGGATTGGCGGCGATGTTTAAAACAATCCAGGAATATGCGCGTCAAAAATCTTAGCGCGCGATCAACTCACGCGCTTCAGCAACAGATCGTGGCCCTCGCGGCGGCTGATCAATCCAGTGACTTTTCCCGACGCATCGCGTTGAATTACACGACGCAACCGCGGCTGTCCCGGCGTGACGAGTACGTCGCGGATTTCGGCCTTGATTGGAAACGGCTTGCCATCGTTGAGTGAGCCGGTCAGCTCATCGCCGCTGCGCACGATTCGTAATTTGAACGTGGCGCTCGCCTCGTACATACCGACATATTCGTCCAACGTCTTCGTCGGCAGCGAAACGGTCGTCGGATCTTCGGGCACCGTCATCGTCTGACTCGAAATCATTTTCCAGCCGTCCGATTCTTTCATCCAGACTTCGGTGGATTGATATTTCGCGTGAACGGTTTGGCCGAAGACGTTTTGCGTCGAGTTGTCGATGAACGACGTCACCGCGACATTGTCGTGCACTTCGACTTTGAAATCCGACTGCACAAGCTTGTTCGAAAATCCCGATGGCGACGGGCTCGTTCCGTCGACGATATCTTTCCGGTTGCCAATGTCGCCGCCTTCGTTCATGAAGATCACACGCTCGTCGAGATATTTGCCGATCGTCGCGGCGTCGCCGCTTGCCGATGCATCGGAAAATTCCTGCGACTGCCGCTGGATCAATGCGGCGACATCTTCCGCCTGCGCGGATGCAGCACTCGTGAGCAAAATCGACACGGCAACAAAAATGATTCGCATGACATCTCCTTCAAGATGATGCGATCTTCCGTGCACTCGCGCGTTGCGGCATGTGCCGCACGTCACGCCGGTGGCGCGGGTGCGATGCGGACGTGTTCGCGGCGAATGCCATAACCGATCAGGCGCGCGGGAATGTGTCGCACGAAACGAAACTTGAGAATGAAACGGAGAAACGCCGGCAATTGCGTGATGTCGGACGTACTCGCGAGTGCGCGCGACACGACACGTTTCTGAATCACGCGCTGCAGTCCCTGCGTGAATTTCGTAGGAAACTCTCGTCGCGCCTGCACGCGCCCGAGAGTCGCGTCGTCGGGAATGCCGGCGTCACGTAATGCCGGCGCCAACACGTTCGCCGCCGCCACCGCATCCTGCACTGCGAGATTGATGCCGACGCCGCCGACCGGCGACATCGCATGCGCCGCGTCGCCGATCAGCAACAGACCTGGCTTGTGCCAAGTCGGCAATCGATTCACTTTGACTTCGAGAAACTTCACGTCATCCCACGAAGCGAGCGCATCCATTCGATCCTTGAGCAGCGGCGCCACACCGGCAACTTCATCGCGGAACGCTTCGATCGGTTGTTTGCGAAGCCGATCGTTGTCGCCTTTCGGCACGACGAAAGCACATTGCCAATAATCGTCGCGATTGAGCATCACCATCATGTGGCCGCGCGAGACGCGGCCGAACACATCCTCCGGATCGTCGGACTTGCGCGGAACGCGAAACCACAAAACATCCATCGGCGCGCCGAATTCGATCGGCGTGAATGCGGCCGCGTCGCGCAATGTCGAGTGACGACCATCCGTGCCGACGACGAGATTCGCGCGAATCTCGAACGCACCTGCTGCGGATTCGGCGCGCACGCCGACGACGCGTCCATTTTCGTCGATGAGATTTGTTGCCTTCGTGCTCATGCGCAAATCGAAATTCGGATATTTCTTGCCTTCGCTCGCCAGCAGATCGAGAAGATCCCATTGCGGCACGAGCGCGAGATAGTCGAACGGTTTGAGTCCACGAAATTCCACGAACGGTTGCATGTGATCGCCGAACGCGATTTTTAGATCGTGCGCTTTGTGCTGCTTCAATTGATCGAAGCGCTCGAACAATCCGATCTCGCCGAGAATCTGCAGCGTCGACGGATGCACGGTGTCGCCGCGGAAATCGCGTAGAAAATCCTTGTGCTTTTCGAGAACAGTCACGCGCACGCCGGAGCGCGCGAGCAGAAGTCCCAACATCATTCCGGCGGGCCCGCCACCGACGACACAACATTCAGCGGAAACGTTTTCAGCCATGGCGATCCATCCTCGGCGTCAAGTGGTGTGCACGACCGCAGTCCATGCGGCACTGTCATCGCAGCGATCATCCCGCTAAAATGGTGACACTTTCAACCGGCCGCGTTCATCGCGGCTTTTGCTTTTTTTGCGATCTGCGCATTGCCGCCATCGCCAGCATCACATTCGGAGCCTCATCCATGATTTTCGAGACGTTCGCCACCACCGGCCATGAACAGGTCGTGTTTTGCCACAACAAAGATGTCGGTTTGAAAGCCATCATCGCCATCCACAACACGGTGCTCGGCCCTGCCCTGGGCGGTCTGCGCATGTGGCCGTACAAGACCGAACAGGAAGCGATCAACGACGTACTGCGCTTGTCGCGCGGCATGACGTACAAGAATGCGGTGGCCGGTCTCAACATCGGCGGCGGCAAGGCCGTGATCATCGGCGATCCGGCGAAAGACAAATCCGAAGGTTTGTTCCGCGCGTTCGGCCGTTTCGTCAATTCGTTGAATGGACGCTACATCACGGCGGAAGACGTTGGTATCGACGTTAACGATATGGAACACGTGTTCCGGGAAACCGAATTCGTCACCGGCGTGCATCAGGTGCATGGCGGATCGGGCGACCCGTCGCCGTTCACCGCTTACGGAACGTTGCAGGGATTGCTGGCCGCGCTCAGCGTGAAGTTCGGCAATGAAGATGTCGGCAAGTATAAATATGCCGTGCAGGGAGCCGGCCATGTCGGCATGGAATTCATCAAGCTACTGCGCGAACAAGGCGCAAAAGTATACGTGACTGACATCAATCAGGAATTGGTGAAACAGGCCGTTGACGAATATGGATGCATCGCAGTCGGACTCGATGAAATCTACGACACCGATGCTGACGTCTACAGTCCTTGTGCGCTGGGTGGAACCGTCAACGAGCAAACGTTGCCGCGTCTGAAGTGCAAAATAATTTGCGGCGCAGCGAACAATCAGCTGGCGAACGATGCGATCGGTGAAGAAGTCGAGAAACGAGGCATCGTGTATGCGCCGGACTACGCAGTTAATGCGGGCGGTGTGATGAATGTGTCGTTGGAAATAGACGGCTACAATCGTGAGCGTGCGATGCGCATGATGCGGACCATTTACATCAACGTTGGGCGTATTTTTGAGATTGCGAAGCGGGATAATATTCCGACGTTCAAGGCGGCGGATCGGATGGCCGAGGAGCGTATCTCGTCGATTGGGAAGATCAAGTTGCCGCATATGGGGAATCATGGGCCGCGCTTTTTGGGGCGCATGAGAGGGCACTGATCGACTTTCGCGTCATTCCGGCGAAGGCCGGAATCCAGTGACTTCGCTTTTTTCTTCGACATTAAATGCCAAAGCTTTCACTCGCTCCGCGAGCGAGTCACTTTCTTTGCTGGTGCAAAGAAAGTAACCAAAGAAACACCTTCTTCTGCACGTACGGCGTGTTCGCCGAATGGACATCCATGTCGCTTACGGCGAACGACGCACATCCCTGTGCGCCCTCAGCGTTGTCGTAATCTGATTATTCGGATGGTGCGCTGTCGGCGGCTCGCATGAGTGATTGACGTAGAGGATCTAGCAACGGTCCGTAATCGTCGCTGCTCTTTCTGTTTTGCGAAATCGGATGTCTGACTTGCGACGCGCTCGCAGTACGGACTGTTCGCTTCGCATCGTAAAAATGTAGACACGACTCCTCAAAATCGAGTTCGCAAAATTCTAGTAACGCACGCGTCTCGCTTTCGGGATCGGCGAGCAACGCTTCGTAACTTTGAATTCGGACGTTCTCCGGATAACGCTTAGCCAAATAGTCGCAGTGACGCCCGCATTGATTCCAGTAGTACGCGATGTCGTCGAATGAGCTGCCCCACACCGCACGGCCCGGTGCGAAAAATTGTTTGAAGCAAGACCAACACGTTTCGACGGGATCACGGCGGCAAACGATGATGCGCGTACTCGGCAACATCGCAATCAATGCTTCGGCCTGCATCCAGTTGCCAGGCGATTTGTCGGTGAATCGCGGTTTCTCCGCGCGCCACCGCGCCGTCGACGCGAGATAGTCCGCGCCGATTCGTTCCCAATCTTGCTGAGACGTTTGCGCGATCCAAGCCGGGAACCGATTTCCGCGACGCTCCGATTCGCGATCGAGTACCAACGTCAAATCCGGCAATTCGCTGGCGCCTTCGACTTGCGAATGCGCCGCAAGAATTTGTTCGATCAACGTCGATCCGGAACGCGGCATGCCCACGATGAAAATCACTTCGCGCCCTTGCGTGCTATCGCGTCGCTCAATCGGCTGTGGAAATGCCGCGCGGATTGAATCGATGTACACGCCGAAGCGCAGGTTGTCGCAAGGAAACTGTGCCTGCTCAAGCCGCGCCGCTTCGGAAAATGCAGCGAATGCTTCGGAATAATCAGCAGCGTCCTCGAATGCTTTGCCGACGGCGTGCAGCAGTGTCGCGCGTTCGAGTCCTGCGAACTGCGGTTTGGCGCGTAACGTTTTCAATGCCGCGAGATCGTTGGCGGCGAACTTCACGGTTTTCATTTCCGCAAGTCCATACCACGCAGAGGCCAACTCGCGGCCGTCGCAAATCAAGCGTCGAAATTCCCTTTCCGCTTCATCGGTATGTCCGGTGTAAAAAAGATTGCGTGCGAGTTGCAGTCGAGCAGTCGAATGTTTCGGATCGATTTTCAACGCGCGACGCATCATTTCCAGCGCGTCTTCGAGTTGTCCGTTCTGTTCGAGCAAGCGCCCGCACATGTAAATAGTGTCGGCATCGGGTCGCAGTTCGGTGGCTTTTCGGATCGATTCGATCGCGCCTGGCAAATCGTTCGTGTCGCCTTGCGCGAATGCAAGTGCGATCAGAATCTCCGGATCGTCCGGTCTCGCTGCCAATGCTTCACGCAACGGTGCGAGTGCTTCGCGCGCTCGACCGGCGCGATGAAGCATCATGCCGAGCAAACGCTTCGGTTCCGGGTGGGCCGGGGCGTACGCAAGCATCAACGTGATCGAATGCTCGGCTTGCGACAGCGCGTCGCGCGAAAGTGCTTTGTATGCCTCGCGAGCCAGGGTTTGCGCAGCGTGTGGAAGTCCGTCGAGGCGTTTGTTTATGGAAGACGTCATCAGGTTTTTTTCGATCTGTTCGTGTTGATTCGCGGCGCGGCCAAGAATAACAGCCGTGGCATTTCGCCATATTTCGGGGTCCTCGCGCTATGATTTGCCTTATCGAAACCTTTGAGAATGCGCATGCGCCCTTTTCCGCTCGGTGAAGAAATCGATCTTCTGCGCGAATCCGTTCGCGGTTTTGCGGACAAGGAGATCGGCCCGCGCGCCGATTTGATCGATCGCGAAAATACGTTTCCCGCCGATTTGTGGAAAAAACTCGGCGACATGGGATTGCTCGGCATCACCGTCTCTGAAGAATTTGGCGGTTCGGGCTTGGGTTTTCTAGCGCACGTCGTAGCGATGGAGGAAATCTCGCGCGCATCGGGTTCGATCGGTTTGTCGTACGGCGCGCATTCGAATTTGTGCGTCAACAACATCGCGCACAACGCCACCGAGGCGCAGAAGAAAAAGTATCTTCCGAAACTGTGCAGCGGCGAGTCCATAGGCGCGCTCGCGATGAGCGAGCCGGGTGCAGGCTCCGATGTGGTCGGGTCGATGACGTGCCGCGCCGAGCAGAAAGGCGACCGCTGGATCGCAAATGGTTCGAAGATGTGGATCACCAACGGACCGGACGCCGATGTGCTGCTCGTCTATATGCGCACGGCGCATCGTCCGGCGGGATCGCGCTGTCTCACGGCGTTCATCGTCGAAAAAGGCATGAAAGGCTTTTCGACGGCGCAGAAACTCGACAAGCTGGGCATGCGTGGATCGAATACCTGTGAACTCGTCTTCGACAACTGCGAGATACCGGACGCGAACCGCGTCGGCGAAGTGAATGAAGGCGTGCGCGTTTTGATGAGCGGGCTCGATACCGAACGCCTCGTTCTGTCCGGCGGTCCGCTGGGCCTGATGCAGGCCGCGCTCGACGCATCGCTGCCTTACGTGCGCGAACGCAAACAGTTCAATGCGCCCATCGGCACGTTCGGCATCATGCAGGCGAAAATTGCGGATATGTATACATTGCTGCAATCGTCGCGCGCGTATGCGTACATGGTGGCGCAGGATTATGATCGCGGGCGGAAATCGCGCATCGATCCGGCCTCATGCCTTCTGCATGCGTCGACCAGTTCCGTACATGTCGCGCTGGAGGCGATCCAATGCCTGGGCGGCAACGGTTACATCAACGAATATCCGACCGGCCGCATCCTACGCGATGCAAAACTGTATGAAATCGGCGCCGGAACGAACGAGATCCGGCGCATGTTGATCGGCCGCGAACTGTTCCACGGCAAGTGGTGATTTTGCGAACGTATTGCCGCGTTGCAGCAGTTGCTTTATCCCCTTTTAAAAGATTCCACATTGGAACTTTTTCTCCAGAGTGCATATTCTAGGCGCTGGGAGCAGAATAGAAAAAATAAAAAGTCCCGCAAAAACTGGGGCTTAAAATACTATCTGGAGGGAAGACATGAGCAAGCCCAAGCCGAAATCGCGGTCGACGAAGCCTAAAGCTGCGCCAGCGAAAGCGACGAAATCTGTAAAAGCGGCCGCCAAACCCGCACCGAAGCCGACGCCAAAATCTGCGCCGAAAACGGCACCGAAAACAGCGCCGAAAGCCGAACCAAAAGCGGCAGGCAAACCTGCACCGAACAAATCTGCGCCGAAGGCAACGTCAAAAACTTCTTCGAAGGCGGGCCCGAGCAATTCGATCATGGAATCGGCACAGCACATCTGGCTGGCCGGACTCGGCGCATTCGGCAAGGCTCAGCAGGAAGGCGGCAAATTGTTTCAGAGCCTCGTCAAGGAAGGATCCGAGCTCGAACAAAAAACGCGCAAGATCGCGACCGGCGCCGCAGGCGACATGCGCGGTGCCATGGCCACCAGCGCCTCGCAAGTGCGTGAGCGAACGCAGGAATCGTGGGATCGTCTCGAACAGGTTTTCGAGAATCGCGTATCGACCGCGCTGTCGAAACTCAACATTCCGGGACGTAAAGAATTCGACGAACTTACCAAGCGCATCGAGGAACTCAGCAAAGAAGCGCGCAAATCGACGATCGGCATGGGCGTGAAAACCGGATTCGGAAATGTGATGACGACATCCGTACGTCGTGCACGCGACGATCTAAACGATCTCGCGCGCGAACTCGAAGAAGCGCAACTCGCAGCGAAGCAAGCCGAAAAGAAAGGCCCGGCGAAGAAAAAGTAGTCGCGCCTTTTCACACGCTGCGCATTGGGCTTTGATTCGTTCTTGAGACAGGCGCGCAGCGGGGCCAACGTCGCGTTGACCATCATTTTTTTGCGTGATACAAACGTGCGGAGTTATCCCGGGGCGGAATGCGCATGTCGGATCTGAAAGCGAAATTTACGAAAGCCGCCGAGGATGTGAAAGGTCTCAGCGAACGACCCGACAACGACACGTTGCTGAAACTCTACGCGTTGTACAAGCAAGGTTCCGATGGCGACGTGTCCGGCCCCAAGCCGGGCTTCTTTGATTTCGTGGGCACGGCGAAATACGAAGCGTGGGCGAAACTCAAAGGAATGAAAGCCGACGAGGCGATGCAGAAATACGTGGATCTGGTGATCAAGCTCGGCGGTTGATCCGACTTCCGTCGCCGTCGTCATGAGCAAGCAGACGCGCGAGAAAATTCTCGACGCCAGCCTCTCGATGTTCAACGAGCGAGGCGAGCCCAACGTCACGACGAATCACATCGCAGACGAAATCAGTATCAGTCCCGGCAATCTTTACTATCACTTTCGCAACAAAGACGACATCGTCGACAAGCTGTTCGCGCGTTACGAAACGCAGATGGATCAGGCATTGCTCGTGCCGCAAGGACGATTGCCGAATCTGGAAGACGTCTGGCTGCAGTTGCACCTGGTGTTCGAGTGCATGTGGGCGTTTCGATTTCTGTACCGTGATCTGGTCGATATCCTTTCGCGCAACCGCAAACTCAAACAGCGCTTCGCGCGTATTTTGGACCGCGCATCGGTGAGCGCAGCAGCCGTGCTGCGCGGATTGTCGAAAGCCGAAATCTTGCGCGCGACGGACGACGAAATTCGCGCGACGTCTGAAAACGTGCTGCTCGTCGCGACGTTCTGGATCAACTACAACACCGTGCGCAGCGTGAAACCGGAGCAGACGCAAAAAGAATTGACACATGGTATCTATCAGGTGATGTTGCTGATCGCGCCGTTTCTACGCGACGCCGAACGCGCTCATCTCAATACACTTGCGCTGGCTTATCGCTGATCAGCGCAAACGGATCTGGCTGCGTTCCTGTTTGCGATCCCATGCCCGCAGTTCGTCGCGCAAATGCGCCACGCGTTGTCGGCCGAGCGCGTTGCGTTCTTCGTCGAGCACGTTGGCTTCGAGCAATTCAGCCAGACGCTGCGCCGTCGGCAACATCGCATCCCACGCATCGAGCGCGGACAGCGGCCCCGGCAGCGTCATGAAAAAACTCACGCCAGGTGTACGCAGTTCTTCGATGTGGCGTATATCGAAATTGCCCGGCTTGACCATGTTCGCCATGCTAAAGATCGGGCCAGCTTCGGGTTTGCCGGAAACGAGGCGGTGAAAAATGCCCATGTCGCCAAACGTGAGTCCGGCTTTTTCCGCAGCGACGACGAGATTCGGTCCGTGCATCAAATCTTCGCCACGCGAGGCGACGAATAGCGTGACGATGCGTTCGATCGGTTGCTCAGGACGCACACCGCGTGGTGGTTTCGATGGTTCGATGGGCGCGGGTTTTGCCGCAATCGCGGAGCCGAGCTTCTCCAATTCGTCCGTCGCGAAATCGATGTTGTGCTCACCCTGCTCGGTGTGGACCGAGTCGTCCGCATCGCCAAACGTCGGTTCGATACGTTCGCTGGAATCACTTTCGCGCAGCGTCGGATTGCGCTTGCCCTGCTTCGGACGTTTCGGTTTTCCGAACAACCAGATCAGCGCAAAAATGATTACGCCGACGATCGCAATGATGATGCGCAGTTCGTTCGCGGTCATCGTGGATTTCCCATCACGTGCAGCCTACGCTCGCATATCATCATGTGATGGTAGCAACTGCGGCCGCGTTCGTCAGGCCGCACCGGCGAGTTTGGCCGCTTCGGCCAGATCGACTTGCACCAATCGCGACACGCCCGCTTCGCGCATGGTGACGCCGCACAGCTGATGCGCCGCTTCCATCGTCGCCTTATTGTGCGTGACGAACAGGAATTGCACGCGTTCGCTCATCTCGGTGACGAGTTGGGAGAAACGACCGACGTTGGCTTCATCGAGCGGCGCATCGACTTCGTCCAGCAGACAAAACGGCGCGGGATTCAGCCGGAAAATAGAGAATACGAGCGCAACCGCGCTCAATGCCTTCTCGCCACCGGATAACAGCGAAATATTTGATACGCGCTTGCCCGGCGGGCGGGCCATGATGGAAACGCCGCTATCGAGCAGATCTTCGCCGGTCAATTCCAGATACGCGTGACCGCCGCCGAACAGACGGGGGAACAATTCCTGCAAACCGGAGTTGACGCGATCGAACGTTTCTTTGAAGCGTGTGCGCGTTTCGCGGTCGATCTTCTTGATAGCGCCTTCCAGTGTTTCGAGCGCCGTGTTGAGATCCATGAGCTGCGCATCGAGATAGGATTTGCGCTGCGATTGTTCTTCGTGTTCCTGAATCGCCGCGAGATTGACCGGCTCCAGCCGTTTGATTTTCGCGTCGAGCGTTTCCAGTTGTTGCTGCCATTCGACAGGATCGGCCCCAGTCGACAATCCTTCAAGCAACGCAGCGAGTTCATGCCCTGCGCCGGTGATCGCCTCTTCGAGCTGTTGCGCGCGCAATTGATGGCCTTGATGTGCCAGTCGGCGTTCGCTATGCGTCTCGCGGTGTTGGCCCAGTGACTGCTCGACGCGATGCCGCTCCTGCTCGTAGCCGCGGAATTCGGCGTCGCGCTCTTCAAGTGCTTTGCGCGCTTCGACCAATTGTTTGTCGATGAGCAGACGCTGATTCAAATACGTTTGACGTTCCGCTTCGAGACCCGTCAGCGGATCGCCGCCTTGCGTCAATTGCTCGACGATTTCTGTTTTGCGCGTCTGCAACTGTGCGAGCTGCGTGTTCATGCGGTGCAGCGCTTGTTCCAACGAAGCGACCGATGAGCGGCGCGATTCCAAACCGAGTGCGAGCTGATGCGCCTGGTCCGCTGCTTCGCGTGCATTCATGCGCGCTTCTTCGCGCGCTTCGAGCAAACGACGGCGCTCGCCATCGAGATGCTGACGTTGCTGTTCCAGGTCGCCCATGCGCGAAACGGCTTGTTCCTGCCGCTGGCGCGCTGCGCGCGATTGTTCTTGATCGGCGGTGATACGCGTTTCGAGATCGGCGATTTCCGCATCGACTTTTGCGATGCGCGCCTGCGCCGTTTCGATCTTGCCGCGATGGCTTTGCAGTTGTCCCGCGATTTCGGCGACGCGGCGATGCGCGGCATACAGATCGCGCTGCGCGTCGTCGCGAACGCGCTCGGCTTCGGCCTTGCGCGATTTCAATTCTTCGATGTCTTTGCCCAGATTTTCGGTTCGCGTCTGAGCTTGAGCGATCTGCTCGCGAATGGTCTGGATTTCCCGTTCGCGTCCGAGCACGCCCGCCTGTGCGCCACCGCGGCGCAGTACGCGCGCGA
>OLMB01000143.1_pt1 | contig 20660 bp, 30 predicted proteins | sample 1604691 | NCBI WGS metagenome assembly OLMB01 (sample SAMEA104055722, study PRJEB20765) | soil metagenome | isolation source: soil
AACTGCGCCGGCACCAAAACCGCCGGTCGAAAAAGATTCGACGCCAGTTTTCATGCCGAGCCGGCCACTTCCGATCCCATCGAGCTTTAATCCGCCGTCGGTGACCGTGACACCGAAGATTTCTGTGCCTGAGCGCAAACCGGAAGGCCAGTCGGCGAACACGCAATTGCCGCTGCAAATGCCACAGGAATCGAAACCGGCAGCGTCGACGAGCATACCTTCCGCGAGTCTGACGCAACAGTCCGCGCCGGATCCTGTAGTGCCCAAGCCGACGGCACCGGTTCCGGCTGAGGCTCGTGCCGCGCCGAGTGCGCCGTCATCGCAGCATGCGCCGCCGTCGCCGACGGAACGACATCGGCCGCCGACGATTCACACGCATCCACCTATCACGGGTGAACCGAAAATGCCGGCGCCGTCGAAGCCCGATCCCATCGTGCCGCCACCCTTGGTAACTCCATCGGCGCCACAACATGTTGCGCCTCACGCTTCCGACGACGACGCATCGACGTGATCAACTGACGGCGTTCAGCGCCGTCAGTTAGCTACCGACGCGGGACGCAGCGGCTGAACTGGTGTCAGCGATTCCGTGCGTCGTTACCAGATGCGCGAGCGCGACGACGTTGCGGATTCTCAGTTTTTCGAAGATGCGATATTTGTAGGTCGCGATCGTCTTCGAGCTGAGGTTCAGTCGTTTCGCGATGACCTGCGCGCCCAATCCTTGCGCGAGCATCATCGCGCATTCCAATTCACGAGCCGATAGTTGAGTGAATGGCGAATCATCCGCATGCTCGTTTTGAAGGGCGAGTTGTTGCGCGATGTCGGCGCCGATATAACGTTGACCATCGGCGACGCGCCGAATCGCTTTGATCAGTTCTTCCGACGGACATCCTTTCGTCAGGTATGCGCTGGCACCAGCCTTGAGTAAACGGCGTGGAAAAGGTGCTTCATTTGCGATGGTCAATATCACAATCCGCGTCGCGACCTTCGCAAGGCGAACACGCTCGGTGAGTTGGACGCCGCTGAATCCCGGCATATGGACATCGACCAACGCGATGTCGGGCTCGACGCGCCGAATCAGCGCCAGTCCGCTCTCGCCGTCCTCGGCTTCTCCGACGACGTCCATGTCGGCGTGCTGCTGCAGAATCATCCGCAACCCCGTGCGCACGAGACCATGATCGTCAATGAGGACGACACGAATCATCCGTTTTTCCCCCGCAATCCCTGCGTCAGTGCGAGTACCCGGTGCACTCGTCGGCGTGCGAATAGTACCTCACGTCGTTTGCCGGGCAAGACGATGTCCGACTATCGTCCGTCGATGGCCGTTTTAAGTGGCGAACGCTTCCCTGCCTGAAGGATTCTCCGGATATACGGCATCGACCGCCGTCCTATAATTTGCCTGCTCATGCATGGACGGCGGCGGCGCGCTACGAGCCCGCGCGGGACTACCCCTCCCGCGCGGGCTCTGTTTCATTTTGTCTTGCGATCAATACGCGCGTACGAAAAGTCCGATCGTCAGGACGATGCCGATGACGATGACAAAAATCCGTAACAGCATTACGTTGATGCGCGCCAGAAGATAAGCGCCCACCTGCCCACCGATAATGGATCCGCCGGCAAGCACCGCGGCAAAGACCCAATCCACATCTCGCGAGAACGCGAACACGGCGACCGCCGCGAAATTCATCACACCCGCGAGCAGATTTTTCGTCGCGCCGGCGGACCGGAATTCCCATCCGGCTGCGGTGAGCGCAGCCAGCATCAGAATGCCAATGCCGCCGCCGAAATAACCGCCGTAGATCGCGATAGCGAATTGCGACCCCATCAAGGTTTTTCGGCTCAGATGAACTGGCACCTCGGCATTTCGCGGCCGAAAACTTCCCCAGGCGAAAATCGCGGTCGCCACCAGAACGAGAAACGGCACGAGTCGTTCGAAGAAATGACTGGGTGTCAGCAACAACAAGCCCGCTCCGGCGACGCCGCCGACGAGACTGAGGACAACGAGTTCGCGAACCGACAACTGTGCGTTACCGGTGACCTGCGAACGCCCCGCCAATGCAGTAGTGACTTGACCTGGGAACAAAGCGATAGTGGACGTGATGTTTGCAGCGCGCGCATCGAGTCCGGCCATCAATAACACTGGAAACGTGATGAATGTTCCTCCGCCGGCCAGTGCGTTTTGAATTCCAGCCCAGAGCGCTACGACAAACAACAGTGCGTAGATCAATGAAACTCCTCGCGCGACAGCGTCGAGGAATTATGAGCCAGGCGTTGCCGTTTCCACATTAATCAATTCGTCGAAGCTGCATTCGGACAACGCAGTCCTGCAAATCACCCGATAGTTGGTCTGCGTGGTTGCGTGTTGCACCTTCGCTCCTGCCGACGCGTGCTGGATAGAGCACATATCGGCGTGTTCCGACATGGCATAGACGTTGCGTTGCAGTAGACGAACTCCCAACGATTCAAGGATGAGCCATGAGCCTTACCTCAGTGAAAGAAATTCTCGCCCCATTGTCGTCCGCCAGCGCTGCGATGTCGGACGCGTTACAACAGGCACAGGACGATTTGTCGGGCGGTGTGAGCGATGCTCGCGCATCGATCGCCCGCGGTGCGAAGCGGTCGGTGAAGAACGCAAAAGCCAGTGGCGAACGCGCTCAGCGTGCTTGGTACGAACGCGCAGACCTCATTCGCGATCGCTCGCAAGATGCGGCGGATCAGGCTGCAACGTCGTACCGCAATGCGCTCGCAGCACTGTCGGGAACTTGGAGCCGCGCCGCTAAAGCGCTTCGGAATGCGGGCGATCAGGCTGGCGAACTCGAGGTCAAGATTCGTACAGACGCGGCGAAGTACTCGCAACGCGGTGCCGGATGGGCGCGTCAGAATCCGCACATCGTCGCGGCCGTTGTGGCTGTCGCTGGCTATCTCATCATTCGTGGTTATCGAAAGAGAAAACAGCGCCGTCTCGAGGCCTTGGCTGACGAAGCGACACGCGACGTTGGCGATGCGGCGAACGACGAGGCCGTGCACACGCAGCGCCTAGCCTGATGGCAACGACTTCGAAGCGAAAACGTCCCGTTGCCGAAGCAACGTCATCCATAACGGATGACGTTATAGCCACTCGGCAGGTCTGGAGCGAACACATGACTGTCATTTTGCCGAACGCCATGGGCCTCGTTTCAGACATTGGCAAAATGCTAGTCGATCTTGGGCAGTCGCCGTTGGGTCAACGTGCACGACGCAATCCAGAGGTCAGTTTTGCGATTGGGGCATTATCGCTGGGCGTGCTGTCCCGATTGCTTCGTTTTCGTTGAAACTACCATTCATTTGATTGGGCATACCACGCCGCCACCTCGACGGGAACGGCGTCGGCGATATCGATTCCGAAAAAGACGTTCGCGTCCAGAGCATCGCGCAGCGCTGAGGCGATGCGCGAGCCGTGCTCAGACGTAGCTCCAGCGATCTCCAGCGATCGAAGTTGCAAGGATGCCCACTCGAAAAGTAATTCGCGTCGACGAAGCAGTTGTGGAGCTATCCAGTTTCTTAGGTTCCAGTGAACCGTCAAACCGTCACGCTCCAGCACTCTTGCCTGTTCCTGCAAGACTGTATACGCACCGCGATACCACTCCGTATGACCGCCAGCTTGATGCCGAATATCTAGCGGCGATGGCGCGCGGTGTTCGACGATCGAGCGTTTAAGATTAGTCTCGATGCGACGCGCTTCCACCACGCGCGACGTTTCGACAAGAATGACGCGGTCCATATCGAAAAAATCAAAATAGCGTCGATGCAAATCCTGCATTCGTTGCAGAGGATCACGCGAAAACCCGAGTTTTAGAAATTCCTCTCCACGATGTGGAAGTATGTAGACGATCGCGGGTCCGACGCTTTGCGTGCGTCGAAATTCAATTGTCGTGTCGATACGTGCCGTCATCGTCAGCTCGCATTCCGGTCAATACATATCGATGTCGCCCAGCGCCTTGATCAAACGCCGCGCGCGCTTGTCAGGTTTGGTGGGCGGTTTTTCATAGCCGTCGCGCGTCATTCGACGATGCTCCACAGCTTTCTCGCGCGCGATACGGCTGACTTCCGTTTCTGCATAGCACTGGCGCGCCACCGTCGCAGAACCGCGACGCCCAGCTAATCCCAGCACCGCAATCTCGAACTTCTCCTCGCCGCGCTCGATCGAAAGAGAATCGCCGACGCGCACGCTCGTTGACGCTCGAACAGGTTCGCCGTTCAAACGGATTTTGCCGTTCTCGATCGCTTTTTTCGCGAGCGATCGCGTTTTAAAGAAACGAGCGGTCCACAGCCAAATATCGAGTCGAATAACGACATCGTGTGTCGCGGCAATCGAATTCGCAAAATTCTCGTTCATCGAGCCGCATTATCGCGCGTGCGCTGACGAAAATTTACGGCTTTTAAATATTTTCGTGCACGCGTTTAGTGAACGCTTCGCCCAATCGCGTGTCACAAGTCACGTCGGCGTTTAGGACGTCGTCTACGCGCGAAGAATCGATGGGGAGATCGCGGTTGGGCATCATGTTATTGACGAGGTCACCATGCAAATTCGCTTCAACGACACTTCTCATGTAAACATATTCGATACTTTATTCGGGCGCCCCCATCGGATGAGCAAGAACGAATCGAAAGAAATGGTTTATCGCATCCGCTCCGACGTCCCCGACTACATTCGTTCGGCCGTTGAAGACGAGTCGCGTCCAGCAGCCGAGCGCAACGCGGACGTGAGCCGCAAACCCGCGGAGCTGATGGCGTTTGCGGGCATTCGTCCCGGCGACCGCGTCGCCGATTTGATTGCGGGCCGCGGCTACCTCACGCGGATTTTCAGCAGCATCGTTGGCGATGGCGGAAAAGTTATCGCAATCTATCCCACGCTTTTTGCCGACGCTAAACCCGCCAGTGTCGATGCGGTGAGAGCGCTCGTGGCCGAGCCGCGCTATTCGAATGCGTCGTTGTTTGTTCAAGCGATCGAGCGAATTGCCGTCGATGAGCCGGTGGATTTCGCGTGGATTTCGCTCAACTATCATGACGTGTTCGGGCGCATCGGCGAGGAATCTGCGGCGAAACTTACCTCGACAGTCTTCAACGCATTAAAACCCGGCGGCGTTTTCATCGTGATCGATCACGCAGCGAAACCCGGCCGCGGCGGACGCGATGCGAATACACTTCATCGCATCGAGGCAGCAACCGTCATCGAGCAAGCCGTCGCCGCTGGATTTATGTTGGAAGACCGCAGCGACGCTTTGGCGAATCGCGAAGATAATCATACCGAGCCGGTCTTCACTGCCGAACTTAGCGGCCACACGGACAAATTCGTATTGAAATTTCGCAAACCGGCGACGAGGGATTCGTAAATCCGAGGTCGACACGCTTCCGTCTGCGACCCGCAACAGTTCCGTTGGAGGTGATCGTGATAGGTAATAACTCGATATGGAAAAGAGCGTTTTTCTCGATTGCGACATGCCTGTGCCTGTACCCCGCGTTTTCCGCCAGGTCAGCTGATGCCGCCCCTCCCACGTCGGCCGGACACATCACCGGCGTAGGCGGTGTTTTTTTCAAGGCGAAAGATCCGAAAGCTCTATCAGCGTGGTATCGCGACGTACTTGGAATGCCAACGGAAGCTTGGGGCGGTGCTGCGCTCCGTTACGATGCGCCAAAGCATCCTCCGGTGCTGGCCTGGAACGCATTCCCTGCCTCGACAAAATACTTCGCGCCATCGACCAGCACGTTCATGATCAACTATGCGGTCGACGATATGGACGCTTTCGTCGCGCGCTTGAGCGCAAAAGGCGTCGCAATTTTGAAGCGTGACGACACCGACGCGAACGGCCGCTTCGCATGGATTGTGGATCCCGAAGGCAACAAGATCGAACTTTGGGAGCCGAAAGGTTAGGCGGTGCATGGGTGAGGCAACGTACTTGCTTGACTTAGCGGCGTTACCGATCCAACGTTTGGCACGCTGTTCGCATTGACTTGATCAACGAGCGCTTTCGGCGCTGCGGATGGTTGGGGGACCGCGTTATGGCTACGTACTTGAATCCGGATTCGGATGTCATGCCCTGCTCTAACTGCGGCCATGACGTTTCTGGGCTGTTGTTTCAAAGCATGACGATTGACGTCGCGTGTCGTTGCGGCGCGCCGATTGTCATCGGTCGAGCGTTCGGCGACACCATTGAGCCGAACGCAGGATCGCGATTTCAGTTGTAGTAAGCGCGCACGTTTCGCCAACACTAACCAACTGATCCCTCTCGCCTTCTCTTGTTGTCGGTCATTGCTGACAGTTGGGAAAAATTGACGGCACTATACCAAAAATGTCCCAATCTGCGGGGAATTGCGAGAGATGGTAACCACATGGCAGATTTCACCCTCAATCCAACACATCTCGATCTCGAACGGTGTCCTCACTGCGGCGTTATGCGCCCTTACGCGAACGCGTTGGGAACCTTTGAAACGAACAACTTTAAGCAGTCCAATCAGCGAGTGTGGTTTGTGTATAAATGCAACGCTTGTGGGGGCTTAATCACGGCCACTGGAAGAGCGGTAAATCATCCGGTCGTGCAGTTGTTTCCTCAGATCAGCGAAATCAGCTCCGATGTTCCTGAGCGCGCGCGCGAATATCTGAAACAAGCCGTGGAGTCACTCTCATCTCCCGCAGGATCTGTAATGCTTTGTGCAAGTGCTGTTGATGCAATGCTGAGAGCGAAAGGATTATCTGCAGGGACGCTGTATTCGCGCATAGACGAAGCTGCGAAAAATCTTCTCATAACTTCCGAGATGGCAAAGTGGGCGCATCAGGTGCGCTTAGACGCAAACGATCAACGCCATGCGGACGATTCCGCAGCACTGCCCGATGAAAAAGACGCCTCTCGCTCGATAGAATTCGCCAAGGGGCTGGCATCGATTCTGTTTGAATTGCCCGCACGCGTCACTCGCGGAATAAAGGCGACACAAGTTGAGCAATGAAAATCCGAGTTCAGACAACGCGGACAGTACGGGAGTTTTCGCGGTTGAAGCGCGCAGCCTGTTGGCGCCGATCGATCCAGGTCGGACCATCGGCGAATGGATTCTAATCAAGTCGTAGAGACGCTACCGCCATGATCGATGGACAGTACAAAAATTTGTCGATGCGCGTGTCGCGGACACTGACGCATGGAACGATTGTCGACACGAATCGAAATCACGAGAGCGATTTCGAGGCTTTTGCCGACACCGTGAAGAGGAATCTCCGGTCGTCTGGAAATCTCAATTGGCAGTCGACAGACGGTGAATACGATCAGTATCGCGACATCACGTTTGTGTCAGAGGTACCAATCGAACAAGCTGACTGGGCGCAGGCGATAGGTGATGCGGCATCGTCGTGCTGCGTCTTATCTGACCAACGCGATTGGTCGTTCGAGTAGCCGCGACGCAATCGGCAACTCGCAATTGCCACTTGCAGGCTTGGGGAAGGACAGGATGCTTCGCGACGTGTGGCACGGTCCTGCGCGATGTAATGAGAAAATCGGGTTTTAGGAAAGGAGCGGAAATTGAAAGCGACAGACTTTGTTGCGGCTCTTACTGAATCCTGTAGTGACGGCGCCGTCGAGGGCCTAACGAAGCAACTTGAGAAGCCGGCGGGTCGAAAGCCATCTCAACAACTGAGAAAGCTATCTTCGTGGTTCAAGTCCTTAAGCCCCAACGATCAGCAAAATCTGACTGCTGTCATGCGGATGGCAGCAGATGCAACTTTGTTTGGCGTCTTCTGCGTGTTCGACGGAGTACGAACTGTCGAATCAACGTCGATGAAATCAAGCTTTCGTATCACGGCGACGAAAGGTGTCGTTCGCACTGTAGTCTCGCCATCCACGGAGTTTCTGCACGACATCTATCGGGCCCGAGCGGGCGACTGACTTTAGCTGCGCTACCTCATGCGACCCGCGCTAGCGGAACAATCCGCAGAGCCATGGACAGTGTCAGCAACTAGCTCTGGGTGACGTTACTTCTGAGTGAGCGCCGAGTTGGAGCAACCATTGTGGCCATTGCTGTGGGAGCTTCAATCGATGCGAGGCAACGGGAGGTTTCTGTGAAATCCAGTGTGATTTTTTTGCTTTGCCTAATCGTTTGCGCCTGTGGAGGTTATAAGCAAGAGGGCGATCAAATGACGTTCGAGAGGTGTAACGAAGGCCAAGGATGCAAGTCGATCGTCGTTGACGGAGCAGACGTCGCATCGTTCGAGACGTTGCAAGGAAACTACGCAAAAGATAACCATGCGGTTTACTGCTTCGGCCGGGCGCTCGTCGGCGCATTACCCGCAAGCTTTGAGCCTTTGTCCGAAACCTACGCTAAGGACAAGGAGCATGTGTATTTTAAGTGCAAGCAAGTCCCGGGTGCCGACGCGTCGTCTTTCATCGCGGACAGCAATTTGGATTACGCTCGCGATAAACGAGATGTCTACATATTGGGAGATCCCATCAACGCATGTGACGCCGCTTCCTTCCGATTGCTAACAGAGGATCGGTGGGCGGTCGATAGCCAGTGCGCCTATCAGATAGGCACGAAACTGCCGGGCGCTCATCCGCGCTCGTTTACCATTTTAAATTATGAATATGCCAAGGACGACGCGCAGGTCTATTCAAGTATTGTTGGGGTTATTCCAGGTGCCGATGCCGCGACGTTCGAACTCACCAATCTACCGTGCGAGGTGTGTGCGCGCGACAAAAACCGCTGCTACAAATTTGGCAGCGTGATCTCATGTGACACGTTCAAGCGATGAGAAGCATGACTCGTTTATCAGTGCGATAGACTTGCTCGACTCGCGGCGGCCGCTCAGCTCAAGCGTTAGCTCTCGTACCAAACATCATCAGCATTCGGATACGAAAAGAAACACCGCCTGACATAGCAGCCATTGAGGCCGTTATCGTTGCGGCGTTTCTAAACGCCACTCACACCGGCCATACGGAGCAGTTCATTGTCAGCGCGCTTCGCAACTCTCATCAGCTATGTGTTTCGCTGGTTGCTGTTGATAACGATGTGATCACGGGGCATGTCGCCGTATCGCGTGTAATCATTTCTGATGGCGCTGCCGGGTGGTATGGACTGGGACCAATATCTGTTGCTCCAAATCATCAAGGACAGGGAGTCGGCGCTCTACTCATGGAGGAGGCGCTTGCTGAACTGCGCAGGCTTAACGCTTCCGGCTGCGTAGTACTCGGAGACCCGAGCTATTACGCTCGCTTCGGCTTCAGCGCGAAGTCGTCGCTTACGCTGCCCAATGTTCCGCCGGAGTATTTTCAGGTCATTTCGTTCGGCGGCCCGCTGCCTTCTGGCACAGTCTCCTATCACGAGTCATTCGCAGCGCAGGGCTAACCATTCGCTCAAGCGGGATGGCTGATGGGCAAGTGCCGATGCATTGTGAGCTATCTCGAATCCGTTGCCGGATCCTTTGCCGTTTCCTGTAAGACAAGTACGAGGGCGGCCGAAGGTGCATGCCGTCGATTGCGGCGGTAGCACCGCAGCAATCGATGGTCGACATGTGGAACGGTGCCCCCCACTAAGGGAGCAGATTTCATGAACAAACAGATTCTTCGCGCGCACCGTTGTGCGCTGGCCGGCATTGCGCTGCTGATGCAAATAACATTCGGTCAGGCGCAGCCGGCATCACCGCCGCCGGAAGGTGCTTTCGATCCGACCTTCGGCAACGGCGGGCGTGAGCTCGTTAACGTTTCGGTTCTCGGAAAGAGTGACGACTTGGAACGGCTCGCACTACGGCCTGACGGCAAAATCGTACTCGGCGGCACTTGTGAGTACATCGACCCCGTTATAGCGGGTCATTTCGAGAATACTTTCTGCGTGACGCAACTGCTCCCCGACGGCACCTATGATGGAAACTTCGGACCAGGCGGCCTAGGTTACGTGCAGTTCAACCGTTTTTCCGCATGGCCGAGCATTACGGCGATGAGCGACATGATCATCCTGCCCGACGGACGCATTGCATTGCTCGGCACGGCATCGACGGACAATGTCGTCCAGCAGACCTTCTTGCTTGGCGTGCTGCTCGCAGATGGCACCGCGCTCGATTCGACGGTTGGCAGCGGATCCGGATACTTGCAAAGTGCATTTGCCGGAAGTCCAGGGACGGGCGCGAGTTTGGTGCGACAGTCCGACGGGAAAATCCTTGTAGCTGGCACGGCGAAAGGTATCAACACTAATACCGATTTCGCGGTCGCGCGCGTCCTGCAAGACCTGAGCGGCTTGGACACATCATTCGGATCCGGCGGGGCGCAGCTTGTGGCGTTCGATCTCGGTGGCCCGGGGGGCAACAACAATGATCAGTGCGCGGTAGTAAGACTGCAATCGGACGGCAAGATCGTACTGGCGGGCTATGCTCCGACCTCGACTTCGCCGGATGTGTCGTCAGGACCCGAAATCGCCGTGGTTCGCCTGACCGGCGGAGGCGCGCGCGATACCACGTTCGGCACGACTGGTGATGGTCGTTTGCACTATACCGCAGGGGAGGATTTGGCCGTTGCAATCGATGCGCAGATCGATAACAGCGGCCGCATTGTACTGGCAGCCTACGGCGCAGACGTTGGTGCGACGGTCACGCAATGGGTGATCGATCGACTGTCGCGAAACGGCACCGTCGATGCGTCGTTTAACGGAGGCAATGCGCAGCACATTGCTCCGCCACCAGGATTCGGCGGGTTTCCAACTCATTTAACACTAACCAGTGACGGTATTTTTGCAATCGGCATCACGCCGCGGGCGCCAGGTAGCAGCGCGAACTATTTTTCCGTTGCACGCCTGAACTTCAACGGTTCACTGGATTCTCATTTCGGCAACAACGGTCTTTCGTATGGTTCATTTACGGCAACGAACGACGTGGACACGGGTACGGGCGACATCGCCGTGGGTGATGGCGGCGTCATGATCGCGGGCACACAGTTCCAATCGGCAGGCGACGGTTCGGACACCTTAAAATTTGCGGTTGGACGGCTGCAATACGATCACATCTTTTCATACGGTTTCGATTAGCTTTCTTTAGCGGGCCCGTCGCAACCGTATTACGAATATCGGACGGCGGTGTGATGTTCGGTGTCGAAGTCATTGCCGCTCAAGCCGGACAGGGATAGGCGTGGCTCAGTGCCAGCACCACCAGAGTGTCACCGCGTTGTTGCCACTACTCGGGATGCGCCTCTACCCAAGATTAACTTCGTAAGAGATACCTCGAACTGATCTCGTCGATTCCGATGATGCTGCCGGCGACGTGAATAGTGGTCGTTGGTGTGCCCAATCCTGTGCCACCTGTAGATGATACCGATGCAGCGACAGCGATGTCGCAATCGCGATGACAGGTCTGGGGCCGTGAAAACGTCGGTGCGTATGCGCTAGCGCTTCGGTAAGCGACGCAGTGTGTTTCCGCAATACCCGATAATTCCAATACTTAGCGACGCGTTCGTCAGAAAACGAGGTCGGCGTGTTGAATGGTTTGCTATGGCATCGCCAAGATTTCCCGCTGCTTTGCGTATTCCTCATCACAGGGCAACTTTTTTTCTGAAGAGAGCATCCATGAAACGGTCAACGATCCAACGAAAACATCGTCGCATCACGTTGCTGAGCGCGCTGCTCATGGGCTGCATGGCAACCGGCGCCTACGCCAACATTCTCTTCCCTAAGGTGACCAACACTAACAACAGCGGAGCCGGATCCCTCCGTCAGGCGATTCTCGATGCGAACAATAATGGTGCGGATGGCGCCATTGTCGAGTTTCAAATCGGGAGCAGCTGCGGACCTCACGTAATCCATGTGACGACACAGCTGCCCGATCCACGATATCTCATTGATTTCTTGGGTTACACGCAACCAGGTGCCTCGGCGAACACGCTTGCGTTGTCTAATGCCAACAATGCGGTGATATGCATCGTGATAGCCGGCGACAATACAGTCACGGACGGCTTGGCAGTGTCATCGTCGGTCGCCGATGCCACATCGCTGTCGGTCGAAGGTATCGGGTTCAGCGGGTTCACGCACTCTGCGCTCAATTTACGGGGCGGCAGTGCGCACCAAGTCTTGGGCATTCGCACAGGCGGCGTGCTGGGGGGATTTCAGATGGAGCCGAACGAGTACGGTGTCATTTTGGCGGCCGGCGTCCACGACACAACAATCGGTGGCGACGACGTCAGAGACTTCAACCAGTTGGCCGATATCACCAACAACGCGATCTACATTGCTTCCGGATCAGGCAGCACCAGCGCGGCTTACAAGAACTCGATCTTCGATAACAACATCGGTTTTATTGTTGATAAGGACGCTACGAAAACATCATTGCCCACCGGAGGTGCCGGCATCTTCGTCGGCGGTTATCAAAATAGCTTTATCGATAACGATATCGACTCATCGGGTGCCTCAGGTATTCACTTAAACAGTACCGATGCCCATGACAATCTGCTGGATGTCGAATTCATCTATTCCAGCAGCGGAGACGGGGTATTGGTCGACAACGACGCGCACGACAATAATATTTACAACAACTTCATCTATGACAGTAAAGGCGCTGGCGTCCGTGTGGTCAACGGACAAGGCAACAGCATCCGCGCAAACAATATGGGCAATAACGCCTTTGGAATTGACCTGGCCGGGCAAGGCGTCACACCCAACGACAATGACTCATCGCCATCGCTACCGGACCTCGCGAACAGAGGTTTAAATTTTCCCGTCCTCACCTTGGCTGCAGGTGGGCATTTCTCGGGCAGGATCGGCGGCTCGCTAACGACGACGCCGGGAACCTATCAAATAGATTTCTACGAAACGGTGCCGTGCGATCCGTCTGGATATGGTCAAGGCTTCATCGGAGGCTTTTATGCTAACAACGTAACCGGTCAGGTCACGGTGCCGGGTGGCATTACGGTCGGCGGTCAAAATACCGTGTCGTTTTCGTTTCCCGTGACCTTTGATTCTTACTATCCGGACGGGGTTTCGATTACTGCGACAGCTACCGACGCGGTTGGAAATACGTCTGAGTATTCGGCATGCTTTCCGTACACCGACGATACGATTTTTTTCGATAATTTTGAACCACGTTAACATGAGCACCGGCGTGGGCAATCTCAGTCAGGCCATCAGCGACCGATTTAAGCGCAGGCGCGAAGTTGACCAATCGAATATCTGAGCGTTGTGTCTTGCTTAGCCGTTTATTCCCCCGAGTTTTCGGTTTCTGTTCGGTGACGGCTTCGGTGTGTTCGGCGCGAGTGCCGTAGAACTCATCGAGGTCGACATCGACATTCGCTGCGACGACCCGGAATCGCGCGCTTTCGTTCTCAACCGCATGTCAATCGGCTGATAGCGCCCGTCGCTTGCTTGCATAACGACAGCACCAGCAGCGAGTTTGACGCCCTTTGCTACCGTTATCGTGTCGCGACTCGTGGGCGATTCTTGAAGAATGAAATCGTTCGCTCCTATAGGTTGATTGGTTGTGCTCACTGAAAGCCTCTTGCTATTCGATGTGCGACGTCACGATCGTTGAAGGACGCATCGCCGTCGCTGCCGATACGGTTAACCACACTCGTACCTTGTGGCTCACTTGTGCATGTCGCGACACAGAAGACGAGAACGCGGTTGCGGTTCGTTCGCGCCGACGGCGAACGGTGTAAGAAAGTACCGCTGACATGAGACGATCACATGTCAACGGCGCAGTCTGAGGACTGCGAAACTTTTGATTGATTGATCACGTTCCGAACATCCCTGTTTTAACTTCGCCTTGCCAAATCGGTGCAGGTTTATCAGGGTTCATGACTTGCTTGCCGTTCAAGTGCACGTGTGCACGCGGTGCAGGTTCAACTGCTGGCAGCGTTATCGCTTTCCATAGCAGTTCTGCGTAATCGCCGGAGATGTAGTCGGAGCGGTGAACATCGGCGTCGACAGGTTGAATGACATTGCGGGTTTCACGATCAAGATATGCCGGTGGCAAATTGCCGTTCTTGGGCATGCGCTCAGCATTCGGGAATTCGGGATGTGCAGGATCGCCAGCGGTGCAGTCATCGCTCACCACCAAAAACTACATGAGGGAATTTCCGACGTGCATTGCGGTTCGCACGTGAGGGTCTTTTGCGTTCTCGCGATTCGCAAATCTGTTGACAGCTCCGGCGCATAGCTTGGGCAGTAACGATTGGCATAGCGATTGCGATATGTCTCGTGTGCCCCGGCACAGTCGCTTTAGGTTTGGGGTCGGGGCCGGCTTGTTTAGCGGCCCCGTTCTACTCGGAGTAACGCAGTCGTGTATGAGAAGCAACGGAACGCAGTCGACATTGCAGGCAACACCGTCGTTTTGACGGAAAAGCAAAACTCGGAATTTAAGATTTTGCCGAACGGCGAAGTCAAATATAAATTTGCTCCGCGCGTGTTTGGTCCAGATGGAAAGCAGCTCATTCCCGAAGGCCGCGGCTTCTATAGAACTGCATTCGGCGTCCGTTATCAGATGCTCGACGGCGAAGCGATTACAAGACCGCCCATTTGGCAGATTTCCAAATCTGCGAACTAACAATCGGCTGGCGCAAGCGCGGCCTGATAAAATTTGCCTGACATACTGCTCAAGGAGCGAAATCGTGCCAATGGAAAAGCGCAAGGCTGTGGACGACGACGGTAACGAAGTTGAGATCTCGAAAGAATCTGAATCGCAAGGCGTGAACACGACCGATCGCGTCATCGAATACAAAGTGCACCATTGGTTGGGTCCAGATGGTGAACCGCTCGCCGCTGACGGCGAAGGCGCATTCCGAAATCCGCTTGGCAAGCGGTATCGCCTCATCGCTTGACTGTCCCGGCGCCGGGACGTTTGACCGTTAGTTACATCGTTGCTTCGGACAAAGGCCAAGCGGATGATCGGCGAATGAATTCTCCTTCGTACATATTTTGTGCAGTTCTGATAGCACTCAGCATCGTCGAGACAATTGCTTTCTTCAAGCGGCGAACGCTGTTTCGGCATTTGTCGCTGCAAGTACTGCTGTGTGGACTGCCACTGCTTACGGGCTTCACAGGTTTCAACGTCGGCTATGTTCTGGGAGCCATCGAACAGAATCTCGCTATTCCAGGAATGCATTTCAGTATCGTTGACGACATGATGGATGGCCCGATTCCAATGCCGGACGTGTACTGCTTGATAGGACTGACGGTTCTCACCCTTGCGCTTCGATTTGCCGAAGAAAGACGACGGCGAAAAACTCAGTGAGTCATCACTGAGCGCACACTGAGCCAAACCCTTTCGTAATCCTTTCGAAACCGTTTCGGTAACGTTTCCGGAACGATAGGTACAGTTGCGGGTATAGGTCTAGGTACAAGATCAAAAGCTTTACGCAGCTTCTGAATGAGCTGTGGTTCCGGCTTCGACCGCGATCAGCTGTCGAATTACCGAATACTGCAATGGTTCCAAGATATCGCCCTGTGACGAGTTCAAATTCACCGTCGCCGTGGACGACTTCAGCAATTCAATCTTCAGCGTTCGCGCGTATGCGATTGCGCCGTTCGACGTGGCGACGAGTGCGTCACAGCCTTGAACGGTTGGCGCGAACCTCAGACCGAGAGCGGCTTCAGAACGCCGTCACCGATGAACTCGGCCTCGCGGGATAACGTCTCGATGGAGGCCATTTAGGCGGCCGCCTTCTGCGTTTGCGATGTGAGCCAACGATCGAACGCGTCGACGTCGATGTAAACGGCGCGACCGACGCGAATGATCGCGCCTACGTCGTTGAGTCCGTTGTTGCCGGCTTGGTTGATCCACCAACGGAGCTGCGGCTCCGTGATTGCGCCTTTGGAATCAGAGGCGATCTTTGCCACACGTTGGATATTGCGCACGTCATGCTCCGTTTATGGCCGGAATGTGGGCCGTTGCGGGGCAAGATATTTACTTAAACTTTTTGTGTCACAGTCATAAATCAATTGTCTTGTGACACTTGTCCAAGCTGTGCGCAAACATCAGCGTAAGCACGTGCGATCGTAGACTCCGACACACCGCAGGGTTGGCCGACTTCGTAATACAACTCATTGCCTACCGCAACGCCCGGTTCGTCAGCATGTTTGATGTCGAGAAAAATCTGCGCTTGGAAATTCTTAAAAGTCGCTGCGCCAATTTTTGTACGCGCAAATTTCAATCCGAGCGCGTCATCAATCGACTTCGCCATTATCTGCTCAACCAAGTTTGTTGCGTTCAACCAAGCCGACAAGACCCATCGCGGAACAGGTAAGACAGGCGAGTAGGCGAGGCATTCATGGCGACGACGAGAGCGTGGCTGTAGCCATCCCGAAAAGCCGCTTCCGCAGCGCGCAACACCTGCTCCGCATTTGAAATACCTGCGGTACTCGCCGTCATCTGCGGAAAGCTGTCTGGTAATCCGATCTTCGTCGGACGCTTACCGAGTCCAGCCGCTTGCAACACTTCTCGCAGCTTGTCGCTGTCGGTGTTCCTTGAGCGGCCAGCGTAATAGTCGGCGGACCACTTTTCGAGGGCAGTTGGTTTCTTTGCATCCATACGCTCGCTCCAGCGCTACCAAGACGAACTAACAGAATCGTCGCAATCGGGTGGCGCGGGCCTTATTTCGCTCTTCGAGATTGGATCGTTCTTCCGGCGTGCGTAGCGAAATATCTGCCACGGCAGCAGCGCGACGACGAACACGATGATGATGACGGCCCACCAGTTCATCGTTAATTACTCGACTCGGAAAGTATTTCGAACTCAACTCGTCGATTAAATCTCCTGTCGTCCGTTGTGTTCGACGCAATCGCGCTATCGCTTCCCGTTGACGAGATTTTCCCCAATCGACGTCGTTCAACGCCGTGACGATCCAGCCAGTCATAGACGAACTTCGCTCGGCGCATACCCAAAGCAACGCATTCAGCAGCGGCGCACTCCTTGGAGTCAGTGGACCCTGTAACGTTAACCGACATGTTCTTAGCCATGCGAAGTAGCCCAGCCGCTTCCTCTAGGTTGCTGAGCATCTCTCCAGTCGGTTGAAAATCCCCGTCGACCGGCGGCTGACCTTCTGGAAATTGAATGTTTCGCAAATCCGGCGGATCAACTAGCGGAGGTTCAGCCGATACATGCATCGAGCTCGTTAAAAGAAAGAGAGCAAATACAAAAAGAATCTTCATTCGACATGCCCTAGGTCCGCTGCATCTTAGTGATTGTAGGCTTCGCCTCTCGTGGCAGCGAGAACCCGCGGGGAGCGCGGGCTCGCTTTAACACACCTCATTCCGGAATCAGCATCGCATATTCGGCCGCGAGGTTTGAGACAAGCTCAGCGCCGGCCAGCGCTGCGTTCAAATCGCTGTCAAACCAGTTGGCAGTTTCTCCGTTGCGTTGCGTTGCGTTGCGTTGCGCTGCGCTAGCTCTATTGCTCGGTGCATGCCTGCGGCCGCCTTCGTCAAAATCTGCACATGATGAAGGCAGTTTTCCGGCTCGTGCTCGAACCGAAGTGCGAGGCCCCTCGCTCCGCACGTTATAACGTTAACGATACTGCTCGTATCATTAGCGATCACTGGCTTCGTCTTATTCCGCGACATCGTCGTCTCCCATTCGATCAAGCGTGGATGCCAGACACGCGCACATGCCGGAAATGAATTCGTCACCGAGATGCGAGTTTTGGACGATGTCCGTGTCTCCGTCCTCTGACAGCTTTCCTGTCGCCGCAGCGATCCTGATGATTCGTTGAGGTGATAGCGCACAAGCGGTGAGCGTGGCGAGATTATCGCGGACAGACCTCTTGCCTTCCGTGTCGTCAAGGACGAAGTTGATCGCGCCATCGCCCAGCAAGGCAACCTCAACGCGATGCTCGTAAGGCTTAGCCATGACGCGCACCTCCGAGTCCGCAGGCTCTGACGACTGACTCGCAATTTCTGATGAGTTCCATTTCACTGCTCGCCCGCCATGCGATCGATCGCCGCGGTCGTGTGTTGTTCGGATAGATGCGAGTAGCGCTTCACCATCGCGAGCGTTTTGTGTCCGAGGATCGCTGCGATATCTATGAGCGGTGCACCTGACATCGCGAGATAGCTCGCAGCGCTGTGTCGTAGGTCGTGGAAGCGAACGTCGTCTAAACGCGCACGCGCCATCGCCTCTTGCCACGCCAAATCGATCGTCCCGGTCGCGAGCGGAAACACTTTTCCGGTGGGCAACTTGTCACAGCGCCATTCTTTGATCGTGGCGACTGCCGTCTCAGCGAGCGGCACCGTGCGCGACTCTCCGTTCTTCGTGTCGAGAAATCGAATCGTGCGACGCTTGAGGTCGATTGACGTCCGCTGCAGCGACATCAATTCGCCTTTGCGTGTTTGTCGAACGTTGCCATTCAGTGGTCCAGATTGGTCCAAGTGCGACCAATCGAGAACCAAGCGCAGGAAGAAATCAAGAGGTAAGTTATTGATTTTGGCGGAAGCGGTGAGATTCGAACTCACGAGAGGCTCACACCTCTGCCGGTTTTCAAGACCGGTGCCTTCAACCGCTCGGCCACGCTTCCGTTTTTATATTTCTATACTTTTCACTCGGCGCATTGCGCGGCCGAGGGTGCGAATTATAGCCGATTCGACAAAACGCGTTGTTCCGCGCGTCAGTCGATCGTTTCCTTTTCGCTCATGTACGATCGCAGCGCGGTCGGGATAGCGATCGAGCCGTCGGCGTTCTGATAATTCTCCATCACGGCGATCAATGCGCGGCCGACAGCCACGCCGGATCCGTTGAGCGTATGCACGAGTTCGTTCTTGCCGGTTTCCGGATTCTTCCAGCGCGTTTGCATACGGCGCGCTTGAAAATCGGTGCAGTTGGAGCACGACGAAATCTCGCGATATGCGTTTTGCGACGGCAGCCATACTTCGAGGTCGTACGTTTTCGCGGCAGAAAATCCCATGTCGCCGGTGCACAGAAGCAGGCGGCGATACGGCAATTGCAGTTGTTCGAGCACGACTTCGGCGCAGCGCGTCATGCGTTCATGTTCGGACGTGCTTTCCGCCGGCTTGCTGATGGTGACCATCTCGACTTTTTCGAATTGGTGCTGACGAATCATGCCGCGCACGTCTTTGCCGTAGCTGCCCGCTTCAGCGCGGAAGCATGGCGTGTGGGCCGTCATACGCAACGGCAATTGTTCGGTCGGAACAATTTCGTTGGCGACGATATTGGTCAACGATACTTCAGCCGTTGGTATCAAATAACGTCGGACTTCGCCGCTTGTCGAGAACAGATCCTCTTCAAACTTTGGCAATTGGCCGGTTCCGCGCATCGTCTCCGCATTCACGAGCAAAGGCACATTGCATTCGAGATAGCCATGTTCGCGCGTGTGCAGATCGAGCATGAACTGCGCTAATGCGCGATGCAGCCGCGCCAGTTGTCCGCGCAAAATCGTGAACCTCGATCCAGATAGCTTCGCGGCCGTCTCGCCGTCTAGCCATCCGTTTCTCGAACCGAGTTCAACGTGATCTTTTACTGCGAATTCGAATTTACGCGGCGTGCCCCATCGGTGTTGTTCGACATTTTGCGATTCGTCGTTACCGACAGGAACGGAAGCATCCGGAAGGTTCGGCATTTCCAACGCGACGTTGGCGATAGCGGTTTGAATTTGTGAGAGCTCATGCTCGTTGGCTTTCAGTTTGTCGCCAATGCCCGCAACCTCGGCCATCAGCGCGGAGACATCTTCGCCCTTCCCTTTCGCCTGGCCGATGGCTTTCGAGCGCGAGTTGCGTAGATTCTGCAGTTCCTGAGTTTCGATCTGCGCAGCTTTGCGCTGCGCTTCGATTCGTTCGATCGCAGTCTTGTCCAGATGGTAACCACGCGTCTTGAGCTGTTCGGCGACGCTATCCAATTGGCCGCGCAGCAAAGCGGGATCGAGCATGGGATTTCCTGAGGAATTCGATTGGAATGCGAATTATCGCGGCTTGTGCCGCGGTGGCGCAAATAGGAAGTGCTCAGTCTTGGTTGCTTTCGCCTTTCGATTTCATCGCTTGCTGGCGCGCGGTTCGTATACTTTGTAACTTTTCCGCAATTTTGCCTTCGAGACCGCGGTTGGTCGGTTGGTAGAATTCGCGACCGACAAGGCGATCGGGCAGAAGTTGCTGATCGAGCGCAACACCACCTTCGACGTTGTGGTCGTATTGATATCCCTGGCCATAACCCAAGCCCTTCATGAGTTTCGTGGGCGCATTGCGCAGATGCATCGGGACATCGAGCGTGCCGGTTTCGGCAATCACCGCGCGCACGTCGCCGAACGCGGTGTAGGCTGCGTTGCTCTTTGCCGTGATCGCAAGGTAGATCGCGACTTCCGCCAGCGCCAATTCTCCTTCGGGAGAACCGAGTCGATCGAACGTATCCCATGCTTCGAGTGCGATTTGCATCGCGCGGGGGTCGGCCAACCCGACGTCCTCGATCGCCATTCGCGTGAGCCGTCGCGCGAGGTATGCCGGATCGACACCGCCGTCGATCATGCGCGTGCACCAATACAACGCGGCATCCGCGTCCGATGAACGCACCGACTTGTGCAGCGCGGATATTTGGTCGTAAAACTGCTCGCCACCTTTATCGAAACGGCGCGTGCGATCGGCGAGAACTTGCGTGAGCGTCGATTCGTCGATCACACCATTGGCCGAGACATCGCTCGCGATTTCGAGCAATGTAAGCGCGCGGCGAACGTCGCCGT
>OLMB01000247.1_pt1 | contig 20646 bp, 20 predicted proteins | sample 1604691 | NCBI WGS metagenome assembly OLMB01 (sample SAMEA104055722, study PRJEB20765) | soil metagenome | isolation source: soil
AGGTGTTTCTTTGGTTACTTTCTTTGCACCAGCAAAGAAAGTGACTCGCTCGCGCAGCGAGTGAAAGCTTTGGCTTTTAGAACGTCAAAGACAAAAAGCAAAGTCACTGGATTCCGGCCTTCGCCGGAATGACGAGCGAAGAAAAAATCGAAGACAAAAAAACGGACGCCGAAGCGCCCGTCTTTTCTGCCTGTGTTCAAACGAACAGCTCAATCATCCGCAGCGACAATAACCTTCACCGTCACATGCACATCCGCATGCAAATGAACCTGAATCTCAAACTCACCCGTGTGACGAATCGGACCTTCACCCATCACCACTTCGCTCTTGTTCAACGGCTTGCCGGCGGCACTGAACGCTTCGGCGATATCGCGCGGTCCAACCGACCCGAACAACTTGCCTTCCGCACTCGCATTCGCCTTCACCGTAACGACCGCACCTTCGAGCGACGCTTTACGCGTCTCGGCAGCCGACATCACATCGTTCGCCTTCGCCTCGTATTCCGAGCGGCGCTTTTCGAACTCCGCGACATTCGTCGTCGTCGCAGGAACCGCGCGACCTTGCGGGATCAAAAAATTGCGGCCATAGCCCGGCTTCACGCGAACTTTGTCGCCGAGGTTGCCGAGATTTTTCACTTTTTGCAGCAGTACCAATTCCATGACGTTCTCCGATTCGTTAGCGCAAAGAGATCGAGAATGATCGCTTCGCGCAGCTGACCTCAGTTGTCCGAGGAGGATTTAATTATTAGTGATTATCGCTATATGGCAGCAACGCGAGAAAACGCGCACGCAGGATCGCCTGCGTCAGCATGCGCTGATAGCGGGCTTTGGTTCCCGTGATGCGGCTCGGCACGATCTTGCCAGTTTCAGTGATGTACTGACGCAGCGTGTTCAGATCTTTGTAATCGATCTCGGTAACGCCTTCGGCGGTGAAACGGCAAAACTTCTTGCGGCGAAAAAACTTGGACATGGGATTCTCCGAATTCTGTAGGAGCCGAGATTATTCGGCGCTCTGGACGCGCGGTTCGCGATCTGCACGCGGTTCGCGGTCGCCACGGGGTTCGCGCTCGCGGCGCGGTTCGTCGTCGTCGCCGAAACCGAAACCGTCTTCGTCACGGCGGCGGCCGCCCTTGTCGTCCTTGTTCTTCAGGATGAAGGACTGATCGGTAACGGCGTTGTCGCGCACCAGAATCAAATGGCGCAGGACGGCGTCGTTGAAGCGGAATCCGGATTCGAGTTCTTCTAGCACCTTAGCGTCGCACTCGATGTTCATCAGAACGTAGTGCGCTTTTGCCAGATTGTCGATCGGATAAGCCAGCTGACGGCGGCCCCAATCTTCCAGGCGGTGAAACTTGCCCTTGCCGGTTTCGACGAGCGATTTGTAACGCTCGATCATGGCGGGCACTTGCTCGCTCTGGTCAGGGTGGACCAGAAACACGATTTCGTAATGACGCATGATGTCTCCTTATGGATACCGACGGAGGATTCCGCTCGGCAGCCCTCCGCGGCGCGGTAGGGCAAGGTTCCTCGAAAGAGGACCGCGAATTCTAGACGAATCAGGGAATTGGAGCAACTATGAGGCCCGATTTGCGCGGCACCTCGTCGATTCCGGCCGGCTGAATCCGCGCAACGCTGTTCACGGGCAGGATTTGCGCGCGGCGTGCGTCGTGGTCATAGATGAAGACGTAGCTCGACACGGCGCCGAGATAAGTCCAGCCATTCGACTTCGACGCGAGCGGTTCTGCGTTTCCGCTAAGCCAAACTGTAACCGGAGGCGCGTCGCCGCGCTCGACTTCATCGGCTCGATGGTCTGCATAGAGTTGTACGAACGTCCAGCCGTAGCCGACGATCGCTACCGCATATGCGGCGACGGTGAACCAGCGCGGCGGGGTTCGCAACGTGAACAATCGCAGGCGCGTGATGGTCGAATCGGTTCCGGATTGGATCAGCGCTTCGCGTTTGGCAACTCGCCGGCGCCGTGAGTAAACGTTGTAAAGATCGATAAGCCAGACGATCGGCAACGTCGAAAACACGAGCAGCAGCGCCATCGGCTGTTGAATGCCTGCGACCAGAAAATCGCTGACTTGCGACAGCGTCAACACCGGAATTTCGAACTTCCGGTAAAAAGTATAATTGTAGAAAATTCCTGCCATCGCGACGAAAAGATAAGCGAGCGTGATGGCCAGCGCCGGTTCGCGGCGAAGCGAACGGAATATGTGCGGTGTGATCGCGCTGAGAACCGACGTGTGTTCTTGCGACGACGTCACGTTGAGCCGTTTCTCGATTCGTGCCGGCGGTTCTGTCTTGTCCAAGGCGTCGCCGACTATCAGGCGGCGGAGTTAACCGTGAAACTTTCGCCGCATCCGCATTCGCCGGTGACATTGGGGTTGCGGAACACGAACGTGGCGTTCAAGCCCTCGCGGGCGAAGTCGATCTGCGTGCCTTCGACGAAGGGCAGGCTTTTCGGATCGACGACGAGTTTAACGCCATCGACATCGTTGACCACATCGCTATCGCGAATCTCGTTCGCAACATCGATCGTGTAGGCATAACCGGAACACCCCATCTTGCGCACGCCGAAACGCACGCCGACGGCGTTCGACTCGCTGGCGACGAAGTTGCGCATGCGCTCGCGCGCGGCGGGTGTGATTTCAACGTTCATGTCATCAGTTTAGCAGGCTTGCGGGCATCGAATCCGTTATCATTTACGGCTTGTCGATTGTTTAACGTGGTCATTTTCTTCAGGAGTTTCAAGGCATGGCGGTCGTCAGCGTCAAAGAGGCACTCTCCGCATCCATCGCGGCGAACACCGAAGTCACCGTTCGCGGCTGGGTTCGCACGCGTCGTGATTCGAAAGCCGGATTGTCCTTCGTCAATGTGAGCGATGGATCGTGTTTCGATCCGATCCAGATCGTCGCGCAAAATACGCTGAGCAATTACGCAGAGGAAATCGCCAAACTCACTGCCGGTTGCGCGGTGATTGCGACGGGCACGCTCGTTCCGTCGCAGGGCAAAGGTCAATCGTTCGAGATTCAGGCGACCGCGGTCGAGGTGGTCGGCTGGGTGGACGATCCTGAAACGTACCCGATCCAGCCCAAAGCGCACACGATGGAATATCTGCGCGAAGTCGCGCATCTGCGCCCACGCACGAACACGTTTGGCGCCGTCGCGCGCGTGCGCGACTGCATCGCCAAAGCGATTCATCGTTATTTCCACGAGCGGGGATTTTTCTGGATCAACACGCCGATCGTCACGGCGTCGGACGCCGAAGGCGCCGGCCAGATGTTTCGCGTCTCTACGCTCGACATGATCAATCTGCCGCGCGACGAAAAAGGCGCCATCGATTTCCACAAAGATTTTTTCGGCAAGGAAACGTATCTCACCGTTTCCGGCCAGCTCAACGTCGAGGCTTACTGCCTCAGCCTGAGCAAAGTGTATACATTTGGACCGACATTCCGCGCCGAGAACTCGAACACGACGCGCCATCTGGCTGAGTTCTGGATGATCGAACCGGAAATCGCGTTCGCCGATCTGAACGACGATGCCACGCTCGCCGAAGATTTCCTGAAATATATTTTCAAAGCCGTGCTCGAAGAACGCATGGACGACATGAAGTTCTTCGCGGAGCGTCAAGAAAAAACCGCGATCTCGCGACTCGAAGCGTTCATCAACGCGCCGTTCGAGCGCATCGATTACACCGATGCGGTGGAAATCCTGAAAAAGTCGCGACAGAAGTTCGACTTCCCCGTCGAATGGGGCAGCGATCTGCAGACCGAACACGAGCGCTATCTGACCGAGAAGCACGTCGGCCGTCCGGTGGTCGTGATGAATTATCCGGAGAAGATCAAAGCGTTTTACATGCGCCTCAACGACGACGGAAAAACTGTCGCGGCGATGGACGTGCTTGCGCCTGGCATCGGCGAAATCATCGGCGGATCGCAGCGCGAAGAGCGTCTCGATTACCTCGATCGCCGCATGGCGCAGTTCAAGATCGATCCCGCGCACTATCAGTGGTATCGAGATTTCCGTCGTTACGGCACGGTGCCGCATGCCGGATTCGGGTTGGGCTTCGAGCGTCTCGTCGTCTACACGTGCGGACTATCGAATATCCGCGATGCGATTCCCTACCCGCGCGTTCCTGGCTCGGCCGAATTCTGATGAGCACGACCGATCGCGCTCGCTGGTTTGCACTCGCCGTGCTCTGCATGGGCGTGTTGATGGATGTCATCGACACGACCATCGTCAATGTCGCGCTGCCTTCGATCAAAACCGATCTAGGATTTTCCGCGACGAATCTCGCGTGGGTGATCAATGCCTATGTCCTCACGTTCGGCGGTTGTCTTTTATTGAGCGGACGACTCGGCGATCTTTACGGACATCGGCGTCTGTTTCTGATCGGCATCGCGGCATTTTCGTTGACGTCATTGGCAGCGGGTCTCGCGACGACGCAAGAAATCCTCATTGCAGCCCGCGCGGCGCAAGGGATTGCCGGCGCGGTCGTCGCGGCAGTAGCTTTGTCGTTGATCGTGGATTTATTTCCCGAACCCGACGCGCGCGCGAAAGCGATGGGAATCTACGGTTTCGTATGCGCGGGCGGCGGCAGCATTGGTGCGATGCTCGGCGGATTTCTCACGGGCGCGTTGAATTGGCATTGGGTTTTCCTCGTCAACTTGCCGATCGGAATCGCCGTTTTTTTCGCGTCGCTGCGGCTGGTGCCGAACACGCATACCGAGTCGGTCAATCCGCGTATCGATTTCGCGGGTGCGACGACGATCACCACGTCTCTCATTCTCGCCGTGTACGCCATCATCAACGGAAACGAAGTCGGGTGGACGTCGCTGTCGACCCTCATCCAGTTCGGCGTCGCCGTCGTTTTGTTCGTTCTGTTCATCATCATCGAAGCGAACGTGCGCGAGCCGTTGATGCCGCCCGGTATGTTTCGACTTCGCAATGTCGCCACGGCTAACATCGTCGGCGTGTTGTGGGCCGCCGCGATGTTCGCGTGGTTCTTTTTGTCGGCGCTCTATCTGCAGCAAGTGCTCGGGTACGATCCGTTCAAGGTCGGACTTTCATTCATTCCCGCCAACGTCATCATGGCCGCGTTTTCACTGGGACTGTCGGCAAAAATGGTGATGCGGTTCGGTCTGAAAATTCCGCTCGCCGTCGGTCTGTCGCTCGCGGGACTTGGATTGATTCTATTCGCGCGCGCGCCTGTCAACGGAACGTTTCTCGTCGATGTCATGCCTGGAATGATCCTGCTCGGATTGGGCGGCGGCATGGCGTTCAATCCGGTGCTGCTCGCCGCTATGAGCGATGTGGACGCACGCGATTCGGGCTTGGCATCGGGACTCGTCAACACATCCTTCATGCTCGGTGGCGCGCTGGGTCTCGCCGTTCTAGCGAGTCTCGCGGCTGCGCACACGCAGTCTTTTTCAGCGACGAATGCCACCGCCATTGAATCACTCAATAACGGTTACCACATCGCATTCGGCGTGGGTGCCGCGTTCGCGTTCGTCGCGGCGGTGATCGGTTACTTCGGAATTCGCGCGACCGCCGTCGATCTTTCGCACGCGGCGCATTGAATGGAATCGATCGTACACTTCGCCGCTATCGCATCGCCGCGTTATCACTGACTTGGAAAATTTTCATTGAACGAGACCGACATCGAGACTGAGTGGCTAGAAAGCTGGTGGGTCGCAGCCATTGGCGATACGTTGGTCTGGGCGCGCTTGCGCGTCAAAGACTTCGAACCCGCCGAAGTGCTGGATGCCTCCGGCGAAACGCTGCGCTACGACGACGAAAACCACGCGCGCACCGCACTGCTGGACGCCGAATTCCGCGCGTTCGAGGGCCTCGACGAAGAAGACGCGGCCATCATGGGATTCGATCTGGATTCCGTCGAACCTCCGCACGCCCACACGGACAAAGAGCTGATTCCGATGATGACGGAAAGACTGACGCCGGGGCATGTGTAATGAATCTTGACCTGACCGGCAAACGCGCGCTCGTCTGCGGTGCCTCGCAAGGCATTGGCAAGGCTGCCGCCATCGAGCTCGCGTTGCTGGGCGCGAATGTGACGCTATTGTCGCGATCGGAAGAGTCGCTTAAATCTGCTCTCGCCACGCTGCAGAAGAATGGGTCGCAACAACATGACTTCATCGCCGTCGACATGAACGATCACGTCGCATTGCGCGACAAAATCGAAGCCGCGGCGAAATCGAAACCGTTCAACATCGTCGTCAACAATACAGGCGGTCCGCCGGGCGGACAGGCCAATAGTGCAAAAGTGGAAGAGTATATTTCTGCATTTCAGCAGCATCTACTCGCGAACCAAACCGTGTTGCAAGCGGTACTGCCTGGAATGCGCGAATCGGGATACGGACGCATTATCAACGTCATCTCGACATCGGTAAAAGAACCGATCAAGAATTTGGGCGTATCGAACACGATTCGCGGCGCGGTCGCAAGCTGGTCGAAAACGTTGGCGAGTGAACTGGGACAATTCGGCATCACCGTCAACAACGTTCTGCCCGGCTACACGAAAACGCAACGACTCGAGCAGATTCTCGGCGATCGCGCGCGCGCGACGAAACAAGACGAATCCGCTGTCGAGAAAACGATGCTCGCGACCGTCCCCGCCGGCCGTTTCGCTGAGCCGCAAGAAATCGGCGCCGTTATCGCTTTCCTCGCGACGCCAGCGGCCGGCTACATCAACGGCGTCAACGTTCCAGTCGATGGCGGACGCACGTTGTCGCTGTAAGAACGCCGACGGCGTTTGATAAGCTGCGCGCATGAGCGACGGAATCATGCGATTGCAAAACTACATCGACGGTCAATTACAACCGCCCTCCGCCGGCCGTTTTATTGACGTATTCGAACCGGCGACCGGCAGCATTTTTGCGGCGTGCCCAGACAGCGATGCCGGCGATATCGAGAATGCGTTCAACGCCGCGCATCGAGCATTTCCTACGTGGTCAGCGTTGCCTAGCGCCGAACGCGCGCGATTTCTCAATCGCATCGCCGATCTGATCGAAACACGCTTAGACGAATTCGCCGCCGCCGAGTCGCGCGACAGCGGAAAGCCGGTTTCGCTGGCGCGATCGCTCGATATTCCGCGCGCGATCGCAAATTTGCGTTTCTTCGCCGCTGCTGCGACTCAGTTTTCGAGTGAAGCGCACACGGAAAGCGGCTCGCTCAATTACACGTTGCGCGAACCGATCGGCGTCGTCGGTTGCATTTCGCCGTGGAATCTTCCGCTCTATTTGTTTACGTGGAAAATCGCGCCCGCGCTCGCTGTGGGAAATACCCTGCTCGCGAAACCGTCGGAAGTCACGCCGTTGACGGCAACGATGTTCGCTCAAGTCTGTGTCGACGCGCAGCTTCCTGCCGGCGTGCTCAACATCGTGCACGGCACGGGAACGCGCACAGGCAGCGCACTGATTGAACATGGCGGCATCAAAGCGATTTCATTTACCGGATCGACACGCACAGGTGCAGCAATAGCAGCGGTCGCCGCAAAAACATTCAAGAAAGTCTCGCTGGAAATGGGCGGGAAAAATCCGACGCTGATTTTCGCCGACTGGGATGCGACAGACGCCAACTGGTCGACGATTTTGCGGTCGGCGTTCGCGAATCAAGGTCAGATTTGTTTGTGCGGATCGCGCATTCTCGTCGAACGTTCGATCTATTCCGCATTCCGCGACGAATTTGTCGCGCGGGCGCGCAAGCTGCGCGTTGGCGACCCGAACGATGCGCTCAACGATCTCGGCGCCATCGTCTCGAAAACGCATTTCGACAAAATCATGGCCTGCATCGCAGTGGCGCGAAAAGAAGGCGGCAATATTCTCTGCGGAGGCGACGCGATAAAAGTCGACGGACGCTGTGCCGACGGTTGGTTCATCGCGCCCACCATCATCGAAGGACTTGATCAGCAGTGCGCGACGAATCAGGACGAAATCTTCGGTCCCGTCGTCACGCTGCAGCCTTTCGACGACGAAGATCAAGCCGTCGAGCAAGCAAATGCAACGAACTACGGCCTGGCTGCGTCAGTATGGACGACGCATCTTGCCAGGGGTCATCGCGTGGTGTCGAAATTGGCGTCGGGCATCGTTTGGGTGAACTGTTGGATGCGTCGGGATTTGCGCACGCCGTTTGGCGGCGTGAAGCAGTCGGGGCTGGGGCGTGAAGGCGGCGTTGAAGCGCTGCGATTCTTCACGGAAGCCAAGAACGTTTGTATACAAATAGATTAGTACCGCATCCGACAAACTACGGACCCGCGCATGAATCGAAATAGGAAGATGTTGCGAGTCGGCATTGCGTTGCTCGCAATCGCCGCTAGCGGGCCCGCGTCGCATGTCGCGGTGGCGTCGAACCAAGTCAACTCCACGCCGAGTTCCAGCGAGATGTCGCCGTCGGAATGGCGTCGCCGCCAACTCGCCGCGGCCGACAAATCCGACAGGATCATGAGCGACGCCGAGAAACTGCCAGGATTACTCGGCCGCTACGTGCACATGCAAATGGCCTACGACATGGATCACGATCGCGCGTTTCAGGTGATCTTCGGACAATATCTATCGTGGTTTCAGACGTTCATCGGCGACTACGACGGCGCCGCATCGAGTTTCTCCATCGCACAACCGCCGCAGGATGACGACGGCCCTTCGCCGCTCGTCGGCAATTACAAAATGAAGCCCGCCGCCGATGTCATTCTCGAGATGGCTAACTCGCGCAAAGCTGTGTTTTTTAACGAAGCGCACAGTGCACCGATCACGCGGACACTCACGATCGAATTGCTCGCGAAGCTGCGCGCGGAAGGTTTCAATTACTTCGCCGCGGAAACGCTGTACGACACCGATCGCGATTTGCAAAAACGCGGTTATCCAACTGCGAAAAGTGGTTTCTATGTCGACGAGCCACTGTACGGCGAAATGGTTCGGACAGCGCTAAAGCTAGGCTACAAAGTCGTGTCGTACGATGTCGAAAACGCTGGCGTCGGCGATGCGCGCGAACGCGCCGGCGCGGATAGTCTGTATTCGCAAGTCTTCAAGAAAGATCCAAATGCGCGGCTCATCGTGAACGCGGGTTTCGCACACGTGCAGAAATCCGGCAAATATCTCAATGGCAGCAGCATGGCCGAATTCTTCCGGAAAATTTCCGATATCGACCCGCTGACCATTGAACAGACAATGCTGATGCAGCACGCGCGTCCGGAACAGGATCATCCGTTCTATCGCGCGGTGATGCAGGCGCAACATCCGCAAGAACCCAGCGTCTTCGTGGCACCCGACGGAAAAGCATGGACGTTGAAACCCGACAAATACGACGTGAGCGTTTTCTTTCCGCAATACGATGTCGTCAAGCAACGGCCGAACTGGTTGACGCTCAACGGAATGCGCACGATGTATTCCGTGAGCGGCGATCTGTGCAAAAACCAGTTTCCGTGTCTGATCGAAGCAAAATATGCAGATGAAGGCGACGACGCCGTCGCTGCCGATCGAACGGTCCTCAATGTCGTCGACGTGAACTCGCCCGCCGAACAGCGTATTCTTTCGGGCGTGAGCCAGACACAAAGTCGACTCTACCTACGACCGGGCAATTATCATTTGAAGTCGACAGACCGAAACAACCGCTTGATGCTTTTACGAGACGTCACGATCGGCGCCGGCGCTCCGTGAGCGATGTCATCCGGGCCGCGAACGCGCCGAAACCTGTCGGCGCCTACCCGCATGCGCGGCGCGTCGGAAACTTATTGTTCTTATCCGGCATCGGCCCGCGCGATCCGGCTTCGAACGCGATCATCGGCAACGTCTATGATGCGCAGGACCGCCTCGTCAGCTACGACATCGAGGCACAATGCCGCGCTGTCTTCGCGAACGTAAGGAAAATCCTTGAAGCCAGCGAGGCGCGTTGGGAAGATCTCGTCGACGTCACCGTATTTCTCACCGATATGCAACACGATTTCGCGACGTACAACCGCGTGTACGCCGAATACTTCACGAACGCGCAACCGTGCCGCACCACCGTCGGCATCACCGCCCTGCCCACGCCGATTGCGATCGAGCTGAAGTGCATCGCGCTGATTCCGGAAAATCGCTGACGTGCTCGCGCCACCCATTGATTTGCAAAAGTGGATCACGGAACATCGGCATCTGCTGAAACCGCCCGTCGGCAATAAGTGCATTGTCGATGGCGACTTCATCGTGATGATCGTCGGCGGCCCGAACTCGCGCACCGACTATCATTGGGACGAAGGTCCGGAATTTTTCTACCAACTCGAAGGCGAGATGGTCTTGAAGATTCAGGACGACGGAAAAGCGCGCGACATTCCCATTCGCGCCGGTGAAATTTTTTATCTGCCGCCGCGCGTTCCGCACTCGCCGCAGCGCATGGCCGAATCGATCGGATTGGTCGTCGAACGCAAACGACTTGCGAACGAGAAAGACGGATTGCTTTGGTTCTGCGAAAAGTGCAATCACAAATTGTTCGAGGCTTTTTTCGTTCTCGACGACATCGAAAAAGATTTCCCCGCCGTGTTCGACCGTTTCTATCGCTCGATCGACGCGCGCACGTGCAAGCAGTGCGGACATGTGAATCCCGCGCCCGAGCGCTATAAATAACCCCGCACCATTCAGTCAATTGGCGGCGCCGCGCCGCTATCATGCGCGGTGATGCTCAAGAACCTGGTGCAACTGAAGCCACGCGACGTACCGCCCATCGTCGCGTTACGCAATACCGCGGCGGTGGCGCTGCCGCTGGTCGCGGGACTCGCGACCGGTCATCTTGGCATCGGCGTCGGAATATCGGTCGGCGCGCTGAATACGATGTTCTCCGACCAACCCGGCCCCTACCGTTTGCGCCTTCGTCGTATGTTGATCGCCGCGTTCGCGGCCGGTGCATCGGCGTTCGTCGGTTATACGCTAGGTGCAAGCAACGTGTTTATCGGCATCGCGGCGCTGGTCTGGGGTTTCTGTGGCGGCATGCTCGTCGCACTCGGACCCGAAGCCGCGCGCATCGGATTGACGAGCATGATTCTTCTCGTCGTCACCGCCGCAGACCCACGCTCGCCAACCGACGCGATCGGACCGGCAATTCTCTTCTGCATCGGTGGCCTTCTGCTCACGGCATTTTCGATAGCCGCGTGGCCGTTGCAACGGTATCGGCCCGAACGATACGCATTGGCGCAACTTTGCCGCGATCTCGCCGCGAGTGCCCGCCGACACGACGATACCGGCACCGCGCCGCCGGTGACGCAAGCCCTGACCGACGTCGAAAATCTTTTGCATGGCGCGTACCGCGCGCGCGGCACCGCGATGGAAGCATTACGGGTGCTGGCCGAGTTGATCGAACGCGCGCGCCTCGAATTGCTGGCACTCGGCGCGTTGAACGAACGCACCGACGATCCAGAATTGAAAGCGACACTCACTCGACTTCGCGAATACGCCGCGCGCACACTGCAAAATCTCGCCGTGGCACTCGAGGCTGGCGCCACCCCGCTAACGGCCGCCGGATCGCTCGAAGGATTCGGCGCGGTGCAAAACGCGCTCTCCGATTACAAAGCCTCGTCGCCGCATGAAGAACGATTGGCCGCGATCGCGTTGGCGCACTCGCGCGCACTCGGCGGGCAACTGCGCGCTGCGCTCAGAAATGCGAACTTCGCCGGCAGTCTCGGTGAATTGCGTCTCGATGAAGACGATTCGCGGCTGCCTCGCGAGTTGCGCTCGCGTAACGCGTTCGCGATTCTCCGCGCGAACCTGACTTTATCTTCCGTCGCATGTCGCCATGCGATCCGCTGCGGAATTTGTCTCGCGCTCGCCGTCGTCGGCGAGCGCTTCGCCGGCATCTCGCACGGCTACTGGATTCCGATGACGACGGCGATCGTGTTGAAACCCGATTTCGCCGGCACGTTCTCGTTCGGTTTGCTGCGCGTCGTCGGCACATTGCTCGGCCTTGCGCTCACGACGGCGTTGGTGCACTTCGCATTCGGCGGCGAGTGGCCGCGCGTCATCTTGTTCGTGGTCTTCTGTTTCGGTTTCCGCATACTCACGACGATGCACTACGCGATCGGCGTGATGCTGCTGACCAGCCTGATCGTCATCCTGCTCAGCTTCGAGGGACTCGCGCCGGGCGAAACGATGGTGGCTCGCGCCATCGGCACGAGTATCGGCAGCGCGTTGGCCCTCATCGCATACATCGTTTGGCCCACGTGGGAAACGCGCCGCATTTGGCCCGCGCTTGCCGACATGGTCGACGCGTATCGCAAATATTTTCTTGCCGTCCTCGACGATGCAACCCGTGTTCGCGCCGAAATTCGACGCGCCGCTCGCAGCGCCCGAACGAACGCGCAAGCTTCGCTGGATCGGTTGCGCAACGAACCCCGACGCAATCGCGCGGATGTCGCCATGGCAGAAGGCGCGTTCGCGAACGCCAATCGCTTCATTCGTGCGGCCATGGCGCTCGAGGCCATTCGTCAACACGAAGGGCCGATTCCCGCACACGATGAAATCCGCAATTTTTCGCGACAAGTCGATTCCGGCCTAGGCACGATGGTTCGTGGCTTGCGCGATCACGCATCGACGCGTCCTGATATGACAACACTTCGCACCGCGCAAACACAGCTCGTCAATGCACTCAATTCGTCCACCGGCAACGAGAACGATATCCAGACCGCCGCCTGGATCGACGCGAGCGATCGCATCACCGACAGCGTCGATACGTTGGCGCACGTATTGCGCGCGCAGAGCCCGCGGAAATGATCGCTCCGCAGCATTGCTGACGCTGACGACAAAGCGGAGAAGCGGCCCGGAAAGTATTTCGATGCCAGCTCAGCTAAAATGTGCGGATGCTCAAGATCGACACGCATGCACACGTCCTCCCGCCCGATTGGCCCAACCTCGCTGAAAAATTCGGAGACGACCGCTTTCCCGTGATGGTGAAGACGGAGGGCCGGCACCGCATTTATAAAGACGGCAAGTTTTTTCGCGAAGTTTGGGAGAACGCGTTCGATCTCGACTACCGCATCGCCGATTACGCAAAGTTCGGTGTGCAGGCTCAAGTTATCTCGACCGTTCCCGTGCTGTTTTCCTACTGGGCCAAACCCAATCAGGCGCTGGAACTGCACTCGTTCTTGAACGAACACACGGCGGAAGCGTGCCGTTCCAAACCACGCCACTACGCCGGCATTGGCACGGTACCGTTGCAATCGCCGACGTTGGCGATTCGCGAAATGGAGCGCTGCGTCGAACAGCTCGGGCTGCAAGGCGTGCAAATCGGTTCGCATGTCGATCCGTGGAACCTCGACGCGCCGGAACTGTTCCCATTTTTCGAAGCCGCTGCCGAACTTGGCGCGGCGATCCTCGTACATCCGTGGGACATGATGGGCAAGGAAAGCATGCCGAAATATTGGCTACCCTGGCTGGTCGGCATGCCAGCCGAGCAGGCCCGCGCTGTGTGTTGTCTCATCTTCGGCGGCGTGCTCGAGCGCTTGCCCAACCTGCGCGTCTGTTTCGCTCACGGCGGTGGCGCGTTCCCGTACACCATCGGCCGTATCGAACACGGATTTCGCATGCGGCCCGATTTAGTCGCCACGGACAATTCGCGCAATCCTCGCGAATATCTCGATCGTCTCTATTTCGATTCCTGCGTGCACGACGCACGCGCGTTGCGTTATTTGCTCGACGTCGCCGGCACCTCTCACGTAATGCTCGGTACCGACTACCCGTTTCCACTCGGCGAACAGCATCCCGGTTCCGGCATCGCCGCATTGGACCTTTCCGAATCCGAACAAAAACAGCTCTACCATGGCACCGCGCTCGATTGGCTCGGCTTGCCGGCGTCGCGATTCAACTGACCATCATCGGAGGCTTCATGCCGCGTTTTACCAATATATACATTGCCGCATTCTTGCTTTCGGTACTCGGCTCGGCGGCAGCGGACGAAAATGGAAGCTTCTCGCTCGACGAAGGCTACATCAAATTCAGCGCGCCGCCGGCGTGGCCCGTGATCATGCAGAAAGCGGAAGGAAATCCGCAATTCGTCGCGTTCCAAGTCAAAGATCCCGCCGATGCAGGCAGCGGCGAAGCCACACGCGTGACCGTGGAAACGAAACTTCTAGACGACTCAAGCAATTTCCAGGCATTCGTCAACATCGGCATGGATAAGGCCAAACAAATGACCGGCTACGAACAGCACACCGAAGGCGTCGAGCCGACCGTGTTGCGCTACTTCGCGCTGAACGGCAAAACGCGCTACGAATATCGCGAGACGTGGTACCTCAACGGCCATGTCGTCGTGCATGCGCGCTGCGAGCGGCCCATGCTTGCCGCCACAACGCCGCAGTGGACGACCGACTATGAAAAAGGTTGCGCGCAAATCATGCAGTCGCTGCGTCCGCATTGACCGATGACCGGCGTTCCCGTCTCGGAAGAAAAGCACGCTCACGCACTCGATGAGCAGGACGCGCTTGCGCCCTTTCGCGATGAATTTCTGATACCGCCTCACGGCGACGGCGAACAAGTATACTTTTGCGGAAACTCGCTGGGTCTTCAACCGAAAGCCACGCGCGCGGCGTTGAACGATGAGCTAGACGACTGGTCGGCTCTCGGCGTAGAAGCGCACTTTCGGGGCAAGCATCCGTGGATGCCGTATCACGAAGAAGTCCGCGATCATCTGGCCGAACTGGTCGGCGCCAAACCCACTGAAGTCGTCGCGATGAATTCGCTGACGACGAATCTGCACCTGATGATGGTCAGTTTTTATCGACCTACGAAAGAACGCCCGGCGATTCTCATCGAAAAAGGCGCGTTTCCGTCGGATCGATACGCCGTCGAATCGCAGATTCGCTTTCACGGTTTCGATCCAACGGATGCGCTCATCGAAATCGAACCCGACACAAACGACGTCATCTCCGACGCCGCGATCGCCGAGACATTGGAACGCCACGGCCGACGTATCGCGCTCGTGTTGTTGCCCGGCGTGCAATATCTCAGCGGCCAATCGTTCGACTTGCGCATGATCACGGAACTGGCGCACGCGAAAGGATGCGTCGTCGGTTTCGATCTCGCACACGCCGCCGGCAACATCGACGTTTCATTGCACGACAGCGATGCCGATTTCGCCGTGTGGTGCAGCTACAAATACCTGAATTCCGGTCCAGGCAGCGTCGCCGGATGTTTCGTGCACGAACGTCACGCAAACGCGAACCTGCCCCGCTTCGCCGGCTGGTGGGGGCACGATCAAGAAACACGATTTCAGATGGAACCGAACTTCAACGCGACCGCCGGCGCGGAAGGCTGGCAACTGTCGAATCCACCGATCTTGGCGCTGGCACCGCTGCGCGTTTCGCTGGATATTTTTCATCGCGCGGGAATGTCGCGATTGCGCGAAAAGTCGGTCGCTTTAACGGGCTATCTTGAATCACTGATACAAAAGCAACTTTGCGACATTGTGGAAATAATCACGCCGCGCGAAATGCAACGGCGTGGGTGCCAACTTTCGCTTCGTGTCAAGGGTCTGCGCGATGCCGGCCGCTCACTGTATGACTACTTGCTCGAGAATGGCGTAGTCGTCGATTGGCGCGAGCCCGATATCATTCGGGCCGCTCCCGCACCGTTGTACAACTCATTCGCCGATTGCATGCGGTTCGTAACACACCTCAGTCAGTGGCGCGCGAGCTAGCGCGCCACTGCCGATCATCCAGCTTCCTAGAAGCCGCTTGGAAACGAAATATCGTCAGACGGCATGCGCATCTCGATTGCGCCTATATCGCAATGCGCTCCTTGCGGCCGTGCGAAACCTCGTTGGTCGTTGGCTTCACACGTTGCGTCGTCGCCAGCATCAATGGCCGAGCCGCCGATCCCCGGTCTCATGACTGGCGTTCTGCTGAAGAAGTAGCCTAAAGGACCGAGCAGCGGATCTGCCGAGGAAACATTCGTGCAAGTGCTGGCGTCGGGGCATGATCCGGTGACGATGCTATGGTCGATCGTAACGACGCTGTATCCGTATGAATTGTGAATTTCCGGGCCGTCGGTTGGGCTCGTCGCTAAATCTCCGGACAAAATAGTATTCGTCAACGAAACCCCAGCTCCCGGTGCCGCCGGATAGTTGTATATCTCGATTGCGCCTCCAGTTCCGTCTACCATGCCATCCCCAACCGCATGATTTCCCTTAAACGTAACGTTGTTAAACAAATGCACGCCGGCACCGGGCGAGAATAGATTGCTCAGCGATATCGCGCCACCTTCGTAAACGGCGCCGTTCTCATAGAATGTGGAATTGATAAACTTCCCGACGAGCTGCGCATTATGGGTGATTGCGTAGATAGCTCCGCCGTACAGTCCATTATTAGAATCGAATGTGCTCCCCGTAACATCCATTTCGAGAATGCCGCTGTCGTTAATCTCGGCGTAGAGGGCGCCGCCACCAGCGCTAGAGCTGTTATTCGTAAAATGCGTGTGATTGATCTCAAGCGTATTTTGGTCGCCGTCGAATTCCGCGTCAACGTATATGGCACCACCACGATGCGTGGCTACGTTTGAATCGAAAATCACATCGTCCAGATTTAGATCAGAAATACCCCGCTCAAGAGCGACTACGAAAATCGCCCCTCCGTCCTTCGAGGTGTTGCCTTTGAAAAGACTGCTCGAAATTGTTGGTCGAGCTGCGCCCCCATAGCTCGCTTCGATAAGAATGGCAGCCCCTTCGCGTGCAGACGAATTGCCGGCGAAAGTAAGATTGCGCAAATTCGGGCTACATTCGCTGGAAGTGTAAGAGCCTTGGCAGAGTAGCGCAGAATAAGTCGCTCCGGTCAGCGTGAAACCGTCGACAACTGTCGACGATGTAATGGGCGAACCGGCTACCGTCCCGTCGAGTTTCATCAGGTACATGCTATTGTCTCCGCTGATGTCGGCAGCGGTTTCGTCAATTTGACCTGTAGCCGCGTGGGCGTCGTCGTTGTCGATATCGCCGGATAGCACCGATCTATGCAAAGACAAATTCCTATCAGCGACCGACGCTTCGCTTCCTGCAAATCCTCCATAAAGCGCTACGCCGGGTCGAAGATTGAACGCCGCTGTATCGTCGCCGCTCGCGCCCGGCTTATACACGCCCTCGGCGACCCAGATTTCATCGCACGCTGTTGAGTTAATCGCGGACTGCAAGTCCACGTATGCGTCCGTCCAACTTGAACCATCATTCAACCCACTCGCCGCTTGGTTGACGAAGCAGGTTGCTTCCGCCTGCGACGCGCATGCAAGCGCCAAGGCTGTCACTAACAACTTTCTCTTCACGTTCAATCCTCAATTAAATAAGTGGCGCAACCGGTCGGCTGCAGGCGCACACATTACTGATTGGAGCGAGCGCTTAAGAGACAAGTAGGAGACGCCTTTCGGACATATCAAAAGTCCCGCGCTCTTAGGCTTTTATTTAGTGCGTCACCTACGTCTTGGAACTAATAAGATGCGCGGCAATCCATTGCGCAAGAGTCGAATCGCAGAACTTGCAATCAATTACAGAACTGATTAGTATCGCGATAGTTGAATCCTGAACTATATCGATGAGTCATTCCGTGCCCTGTCCGAGCTTTGCGCTGGTCGAATCGCAGATCGACCGGGTCGCTGCGCGTATGCGCAATGCGCCGGTGCAGGACATCGTGCTGATCCGACTGCTGAAAATGCTGTCGGTGCAGTTCAATCAGCATCTCGGTCAAAAAGTCCGGCCGCACGGGATAAATGAAGTCGGCTTTCGCACGCTGACAATGCTTTATGCGCAGCTCGATACGGGCGTGAATCCGTCGGATTTGAGCGACGCGAGCGGCGAGACGCGCACGAACATGACGCGCATCTGCGACGAACTCGTGCGCAAAGGTCTGATTCGTCGGCGCGCGAGCACGGGTGACCGCCGCCGCATCGTTCTCGAGCTGACCAAGAAAGGCGTCACGCTGATCGAAAAAATCTTGCCGCAAGTGTGGTCGGGCGTGGGCCACGTCACGAATTCCCTTTCAGCGAGCGAGAAAAACACGCTTGAGCGTCTGCTGAAAAAGTTACTCACCGCTTGCGAAGCACAAGGCAAATCATGATGAACATTCGCTCGGCGAAAATGCTGTCGTTGGCCGCGATGTGCACGTTGCTCGTCGCGTGTTCGATTCCCCCGCGTCCGACGCAACCCGAATTGTCGACGGCGGCACAGACGAGCGGCATTCCCACCAAAGACGACGCGGCTTGGCCGGATCGCGATTGGTGGACGCGTTATCACGATGACGATCTCAATGCGATTGAATCGATGGCGTTGGCGAAATCGCCGGATCTCGCCATCGCGCAAGCGCGTTTCGCGCAGGCGACGAAATCCATCGACATCGCGCGCGCTGCCGGCGGTGCGTCGATCGACGGAAATGTTCAAGTTCAGCGCGAACGGCTCAGCGACAACGGTCTGATTCCACCGAAATTCCTTGGTTTCAATTGGTACAACGAAGGCGACATCGGCGCGCAGTTTAAATATGACTTCGATTTTTGGGGCAGCCATCGCGCGGACATTGCGGCGAATGTGGACCGCGCGCGCGCTGCGGCAGCGGAACGCGAGTCGGCGTCCAACATGCTCACTGCTGCTGTCGCCGATGCGTATTTCGGGTGGCAGCTCGACAAGACGCACATCGGTTTCTCGAATGAATCGATGGCGCTCGAACAAAAAATTCAGTCGATTGCGAAGTCGCGCTTGCGGCAAGGGCTTGATCCTTACGACGTTCTGCACGAAGCCGACGCCGAAGTGTCCGCGATGCGCGAAGACGTCGCGACATTTCAATGGGCCGCACAAATGCGGCGCGAGACGATTGCGGCATTGATCGGCGTATCGATTTCGGATGTGCCGGAATTTCACACGCGTCCGCTTCCCGCGTTCACCGCAGCGTTGCCGGCGAGCGTCGGTCTCGATTTGATCGCGCGTCGTTCGGAAGTCGAGGCAAGTCGGTGGCGTGTCGAAGCGTCGCTGAAAGAAATCGACATCGCGCGCGCAGCGTTTTATCCGGATTTCAGCATTTCGGCAATGATCGGTTTGTCGTCACTCGATCTCGGCAAAATATTCCGCGCCGGAAGCACGGTGGTCGACGCGGGCCCGGCGCTGCATCTGCCAATCTTCGAGAGCGGTCGCTTGCAGGCGCGCTTCGGCGCATCGCAAGCTTCGCTCGATGCGGCGATCGCCGATTACAACAAAGCGGTTGTCGACGCCGCCCACGATGCGGCAAATCAGGCGCTCGTGTTGGCGCAAATCGAAGCGCGCAGAAAAGAACGTGCGGGACAAATCGATGCGGCGCAACGTTTATACGAGTCATCGATCGCGCGCGGCAAACGCGGTTTGACCGACGCGCGACCCGAATATTCGGCGAGCATCGAATTGATTCGTCAGCACGATGCCGATGCGCAGCTCGTCGCCGCCGGCTTGTCGGCGGAGATTGCGTTGACCAAAGCGCTCGGCGGCGGCTACGTCGCAGAACAGAACATCTCTAAACCCGATTCCGTTGGAGCCGTAAAACCATGAGCACTCCTGATCCTGTGCAACCCGCGCCGCGCAAAGGCAAGCGACGGATCGTCCTGTCCGTCCTGGCACTGGCATTCGTTCTCATCGCCGTCGTGTGGGTATTGTTATACATTTTCGTTTTTTCGCTTCGCGAAACGACGGATGACGCTTACGTCAACGGCAATCAGGTCATCGTTTCGTCGCAAGTATCGGGCACGGTGATCGCCCTGCTCGCCGACGACACGCAGCTCGTCGAGGCCGGGCAGATTCTCGTCAAACTCGATCCGACCGACGCCGATCTGAATTTAGCGAAATCGCAAAGTGCGCTGGCGCAGGCAGTACGGCAAGTGCGGCAGCAGACGAGCGTCGCGGGCCAATACGATTCGGCGATCGATGCGCGTCGCGAAGAACTGGAGCGCGCGCACGCGGATTTGAATCGTCGCGAGCCGTTGCTCGCCGAGCGCGCCGTCGCGCCGGAAGATGTGGCGCATGCGCGGCAAGCCGTAGCGGATGCAAAGTCGGCACTCGAAGCGGCGCAACGACAGGCGGCGGCATCGCATGCGCTGGTCGACGGCAACGACATCGCCAGCAATCCGACCGTGCTGCAAGCGCGCGCAGCGTATCGCGAAGCGTGGGTCAATTCGCATCGCAACGCGATCGTCGCGCCGGCGAGCGGTTATGTCGCGCAGCGCAGTGTGCAGATCGGCAGTCGTATTCAACCGGGACAAGCATTGCTGACCATCGTGCCGTTGCATGATTTGTGGGTCGACGCCAATTTCAAAGAAGTGCAGCTCGCCCACATTCGCATCGGCCAGGATGTCGAAGTGACTACGGATGTTTACGGTGGAAAAGTGACGTTTCACGGAAAAGTGGAAGGTCTCGCCGCAGGAACTGGCGGTGCATTCGCGTTGTTGCCGGCGCAGAACGCATCGGGCAACTGGATCAAGGTCGTGCAACGCGTTCCCGTTCGCATCACGCTGCCGAAAGACGAACTCGACAAATATCCGCTGCGTATCGGTCTGTCGACGGACGTCAAAGTCGACACGCACGAGCGCGGGGGCGATGTACTTTCGAAGACACCGGCGAGCCGTTCCATCGCGAAGACAGACGTCTACAGCGCCGATCTCGCGTCCGCCGACGCGGCGGC
>OLMB01000069.1_pt1 | contig 19059 bp, 11 predicted proteins | sample 1604691 | NCBI WGS metagenome assembly OLMB01 (sample SAMEA104055722, study PRJEB20765) | soil metagenome | isolation source: soil
AAACTCTGCACGAGTTGCACGACGAGCTTGCGACCGCGCGCGTCCTGACCTTGTTCGCCGCGCATTTCCAACCAAGGCCGCGATGCATGGCGGCGGCCATGCGGATCGCTGCCCATGTTCGGCGCGCCGCCGAAGCCGGCGATGCGGCCACGCGTCGCGGTCGACGAATTGCCTTGCGCGTCCATCTGCAATGTGGAGCCGATGAAAAGATCGGTGGCGTAAAGTCCGGCCATTTGGCTGTACGTGCGATTAGATCGCAGCGACCCATCGGCTCCCGTGAAAAAAATGTCGGGTCGCGCGGCGACGTATCGTTCCATTCCCACTTCGCCGCCGAAGCAATGCACACTCTCCACCCATCCGGTTTCGATGGCGGGAATGAGCGTCGGATGCGGGTTGAGCGCCCAGTGCGTGCAGATTTTTCCGCGCAGACCTAGTTGCTCGCCGTATGTCGGAAGCAGCAATTCAATGGCGGCCGTATCGAATCCGATGCCGTGATTCAATCGCGTGACGCCGTGCTTTTCGTAGACGCCACGGATCGCCAGCATCGCCATCAGGATTTGTACGTCGGTGATTAACGCCGGATCGCGCGTGAACAAAGGTTCGATCGCATACGGCCGATCGGCGACGATAACGAAATCGATCCATGACCCAGGAATGTCGACGCGCGGCAGTTTGTCCTGCATCGAGTTCACTTGCGCGATGACGATGCCGTCCCGAAACGCGGTGGCTTCCGCGATCACCGGCGATTCTTCGGTGTTTGCGCCGGTATACAAATTACCTTCCGCGTCGGCGGAATCGGCGGCGATGAGCGCGATGTCGGGTGTGAGATCGACGAAATAGCGACCGAACAATTCGAGATACGTGTGAATCGCGCCGATCTTCACGCGTTGATCTTCGACCATTTGTGCGAGCCGCAAACTTTGCGGTCCGGAAAACGAAAAGTCGACGCGACTGGCGATGCCGCGCTCGAACAGATCCATATGTTCCGGCCGGCCGAGAACCGAGAGCAGGAGGTGGATGTTGTTGACGCGGGCAGGATCGAGAGCCGCCAGACTGCGCGATAAGAAATCGGCCTGTTTTTGGTTGTTGCCTTCGACGCAAACGCGATCGCCGGGTTCGATCAACGCGTGCAGCGCGTCTAGAATTTTTGCCGTATCGATGACACTTCCATTTGTATACTTTGCGACACGCTGCAACCGAGCGTGCTTGCGTCGACGGCGCGTCGACCAATCTCGCTTGGGACGATCGGCGGTTGTGACGGTCATCGTTCAGCGGCTCGAAGGCGTCTTGCGGGTCGAGCGATGCGCCGGCGGCTTTGCGTTGCGCAATTCGTCTAAATGTTGTCCGAGCAGTTCGCCGGTGCCGAGCAGATGATGTGACATGATTTTCACCGCGCCACGAACGTTTCGTTTCTCGCACGCTTCCAGCAGTGCGAGATGCTCGCGATCGGATTCGTGTTTCAACTTGGGCTGCAAATATTTCAGACGCAGGTAACGTTCGCTGCGACGATGCAGCTGTTCGATTTCGGCCAATGTATGCGGTCGCGGAGCGGGAGCCAGCAGAGCGATGTGGAATTCTTCGTTGCGCTGAACGTATAAGTTCGACTCGCGCTCTCGCGATGCCGTCAGCAATTTCGATCGGGCGGCTTTCAAGGTGCCGCCGTCGTGAGCGGGAATGGCCAGACGCAGCAGATGACATTCGAGTACGGCGCGCATTTCGTAGATTTCACGCGCCTCGCCGGCGTCGAGGTGCGAGACGGTCGCGCCTTTGTTTTGCTCGATCTGCACCCAGCCTTCGCTTTCCAATTGCCGCAACGCCTCGCGCACCGGGATGTGACTTACGTTGAAGTGCTGGGCAAGCGTTTCCTGACGCAGCGCCTGACCCGGGGAAAGGCGGCCTTCGACGATGGCGGTTCTCAGTTCGGACGAGATAGCCTGCGTGGTGCTCTGTCGATTGTGCAGGGGATTGGTCAAATGTCGATTGGCGATGCTCATTTATATATGATATACAAAATGAGGAATTAGATAAGAGCCGTTGTCCGCAATATGCGAGACGCCGGCCTATAAGGACGTCAAAGTCCACAGACTGGGAGGGTGAGTCGATGCAAACGTCGAATGCGGCGGCGGTTGTGCGCACGCCATTGAACAAAGGGCAGATCGTGGGTTTCTGGTCCGCGTGGGCGGGCTGGACGCTGGATGGAATGGATTCGTTTATTTACGCGCTGGTGTTGAGTCCCGCGCTCACGGAGTTGTTGCCGAAATCGGGTATTGAGGCGTCGCCGGGAAATGTCGGTTTCGCCGGATCGGTTTTGTTCGCACTGTTTTTGGTCGGCTGGGGTATCTCGTTTATCTGGGGACCGATCGCCGATCGCATGGGTCGCACGCGCGTGCTCGCGGCAACGATTCTGATGTACGCGATTTTCACCGGCGCGGCTGCGCTGTCGCCCAACGTTTATCTGCTGGCGACATTCCGCCTGCTTGCCGGTATCGGCATCGGTGGAGAGTGGGCGCTTGCCGGAACGTATGTTGCCGAAGCATGGCCGGAAGATCGGCGCAAGATGGGCGCCGGCTATCTGCAGACGGGTTATTACGCGGGATTTTTTCTCGCCGCTGCGTTGAACTACACGGTCGGTGCGCACTTCGGTTGGCGCGCGATGTTCTTGTGCGGATTAGCGCCGGTGATCGTGGCGCTCGTCGTGTTGTTGCGCGTGAAAGAACCGGAGCGCTGGCAGAAACACAGTAGCGAAGCGCCGCGTCACAATCCGCTTAAAGAAATTTTCAACGCGACCTATCGGAAACGCACTATCGTGAACTCGGCGTTGCTGACGGTGGCGATCATCGGTTTATGGGCAGGCGCGGTGTACGAACCTACCGCCATCATCACGCTTGCCAAGAAAGCCGGTATGGCGCAACCGGACGCGGTAAAAATGGCATCGATCGGCACTGCGATTCTGTCGATCGGCACAATTCTCGGTTGCCTTTGCGTTCCACTGATTGCCGAGCGCATCGGTCGCAAGAAAACGCTGGCGCTTTATTTCACCGGCATGTTCGTGATGATCGCGGCGACATTCGGCTGGGTTTTCTACATGACCGACGCGTTGTATCCGTTCATCGGCATGCTGTTCGTCCTCGGATTTTTCGGCGGCAATTTCGCGGTGTTCAGTCTTTGGTTGCCCGAGCAATACGCGACGAATGTGCGCGCGACGGCGTTCGCGTTTTCGACATCGATTGGACGTCTGGTCGGCGCCGTCGTCAACTTCGGCATCGGTTCGATGGTGGCGAGCATGGGCACGATTGGCACGCCGGTGGCGATCACGTCGATCGCATTCCTGCTAGGTCTGATCATCATTCCGCTGGCGATGGAAACGAAAGGGCAGCGTTTGCCGGAATAATCGATGGAAGCGCCGGCACGTGTCGGCGCTTTCTCAAATCGGTTAACGTTTTGCGGCTGTTTTCTTTTTCGCGACTTTCTTCACTACCGTGCGTTTCTTCGGTGGCAATTTTTGCTCGACCGACAACGTTACCCACGTCGGCGCATGATCGCTGGCACCTTGTTGATCGCGAACCCATCGATCGACGTTTGCGTCACGTAGATGCGGCGCGAGAACTTTGTTCAACAACAGGTGATCGATGCGTAGTCCGGCGTTGCGCTTCCAGTGATTGCGGAAATAGTCCCAGAACGTAAAGATTTTTTCGTCGGGATGGTGTTGGCGAATGGAATCAATCCAGCCTTGTTTCAATAACCGTTCGTAGCAATCGCGGCTTTCCGGTTGCAGCAGCGCGTCTTTGCGCCAATGCTTTGGATCGTAAATATCGGAATCGGTCGGCACGACGTTAAAGTCGCCCGCCAAAATCACCGGTTGTGCACTTTTATACAATTTCTTCGCGTGCGTGATCAGGCGCTCGAACCACGCAAGTTTGTAGTCGAATTTCGGTCCTGGCTGCGGATTGCCGTTGGGCAGGTACAGACACGCGATGATGATGCCACCGACCTCCGCTTCGAGGTATCTGCTCTGCGCGTCGTCGTCCGCGCCGGGCAATTTGCGCGCCCGTTCGATGGGCTCGGAATCGCGTGCCAGGATCGCAACGCCGTTCCAGGAAAGCTGTCCGACCCATTTCACGCCGTACCCCAAGGCTCGAATCTCGGCGGCGGGGAAGGCCGTGTCGATAGCCTTAAGTTCTTGAAGACAAACGATATCTGGCTTTTCACGCTCAAGCCATTCAAGCAGACGCGGCAGGCGCGCGCGAATACCATTGATGTTATAAGTGGCAACCTTTACTGTCGTCATGTCAGTGGCTTACATCATTCACCCAAGGAGCATGTTATGACGAAACTGGAGAAAGCGATTCGGCGCGAGCTGGTGATCAAGGATATTACCTACACGGTGGTGATCGATCCGACAGGTTTGAAGCTTACCGAGAAAGGCCGTCGCAAAGGTATCGAGTTGAAGTGGACCGATATCGTCAGCGGTGACGCCGGCATCGCCGCCGCGCTGCAGGCTTCTGGCCAATAATCATTTCCGGCGTGCGTTCTCGGCGCATCAGACGCGCTGAAGCACGTTGAATTCACCGCATGCCGGCCGACAAGCCGGCACGCTGGTTCGTCGCCGCGTCAAGGCGATTGCACGCGTCGAAACGTTCTACTTCGACGCCGTCGCAGGCTCCTCTTCGAGCACGCGTCCCGCTGTCGATGTCGTGCGTTCTTCGGCCTCGTCGAATTTCGCCTCGCCGATCAGCACGTAGATCGGCCGCAGCGCCGCGGTGTGTTGGCAAATGATGCGAAAACACGCAAGCAGGGGACCGGCCAGAAGAATGCCGATAATTCCCCACAGCGTTCCCCAAATCAGCAGCCATACGAAGACGACGACAGGATTGACGGCAAGTCGCCGCCCGATGATCGTCGGCGTGACCAGCTGACCTTCGATAAATGCGAGCACGAGAAACGAAATGGGAACGGCGACGGCGTGACCGAGATTGCCGAATGTCGAAAAACCGAGCACTGCCAGGATCATTGCGCTGATGCTGGCCCCTACGTACGGCGCGAAGTTGAAAAGAAAAACCATCGCGCCCCACAGAACGGCGTTTGGTACTTGCAGCACCGCCATTGCGATTGCGGTCGCGCAACCTAAGCCGAAGTTGATGGCCGTGATCGTTTGAAGGTAGCGCGACATCTCGCGCTGAATGTCGCGCGCGATGCTCACGACGATTTTCTTTTCCGTCATACCCGGCGCTATCTCGACGAGACGCCGCAAGAAATTGTCGCCGGACGACAAAAAGAAATAGAGCAGCAGAATCGTCGCCGCGATCAGTTCGAGCACGTGCGGCGTTCCAGCGGCGAGTGAGGCGAGCGGATTCGATCCGTCTTTGACGACCACTTGTTGCGTGTCGTTGTTCGCCGAACCTGTCAGGTCGGTCAAGCTTTGAGTGGCTTTTTGGGCTTCCTGTACCGGCGCGCGCAAATCCTTGAAGCGTTGCGAGACCGAGTGAATGGCGGCCGGCGCCTTGCCGATCCAGTCTTTCGCAGGCTGAGCGAGCGCGTACAAAGCGCCGACGGAAATCGCGACGATCGCCAGAACGACGATGCCGCTGGCCAACGCACGGGGTAGCCGCAGTCTCTGCATCGCGCTGATCAGCGGCGAGAACAGCAACGAAAACAACAACGCCAACATGATCGTGCCGATGATCTCCTGCGCGACGTAGCAGGCGGCGATAACGGCCATAACGGAGAGTAAAACCATGCAGCGCGCGATCGTCGCCAGCCGCACCGCGACCGGACGCACCGGTTTGGTTACCGTAGGTAAAACCGTACGATTAGGATCGGACACGGCGACGCTCTCCTTTGCGATACGCACAGCGCTTAACGCATCAACACGTTATCTTGCCTGACTTCCCTGCAACACGATCCGGCATTGATTGCGAACCGCAGCACACGATAGCGCATTCGTGCTGAACGAAGTGGATGACATCCTGACGCGTCGCCAATCGAATTAAAGCGACGAGGTCGGCTGATTGAAAGTACAAGAAAAGAGAGCGATTCGACGGAGATCCCGTATCGCTGAGACGCCGGATAAGTCGCGGCGTTTACGCTAGGCAAAACTTTAAATTTGCGGCGCGGGACACTGTCCCGCGCCGCGACGACGCATTACGCAGCGTTGACGTTTTCCGCTTGCAGGCCTTTCTGGCCTTGCGTCACTTCAAAGGAGACGCGCTGGCCTTCCTGAAGCGTGCGAAAACCCGATCCACTGATCGCGCGAAAATGCACGAACACGTCCGGACCGCTATCGCGCGCGATGAATCCGAAACCCTTAGCATCATTGAACCACTTAACGGTGCCGATCTGACGATCAGACATACAAAACTCCTAAAATAGATTTGATAAAACGTACGAGATCACGACTGATCACAGGGAAAATGCCGAAGGGGAGGGATGAACCGCGAGATTTCGCGAATTATCGAATCACAGACTGCAAGCGCCCAGCTCAGTTCTCCCAGCCTATCACGGATCGGCGATTCTGTGCCAAGTTGTTATAAATTTGTCGCGCGAACCCGAAAATCGAGCCTTAAGCGTAGATATTGATGCGCCGTCCGGCTTTTAGCATACCGAGATCATGCTCGGTTCTGTGCTGATACGGCATTCGCTTTTGGAATTTTCACATCGATCGAATGCGCCTTTCCGTCGTTGGCTAGCGGAACGGCGCATTGATCGCATGGGTTGCCATCGAGCGTAACACGCACCCCAGCGCCGACGCCTTCGTCGCGCACGACGGACACGGTGTAAACGGATTCGCCGACCGTATATTTCGCGCTGTACTCGTTCCAACTCGCGGGCAGGCAAGGCGCGATGTTTAGCTTGTCGCTTTTACGCGTAATGCCCAGCACGGATTCGACGATGAGTCGATAGAGCCATCCGGCTGAGCCGGTATACCACGTCCATCCACCTCGACCGGTGTGCGGCGCAACGGCATAGACATCGGCTGCGACGACATACGGCTCGACTTTATAGATTTGCGCGGCTTCCGTCGAACGCGAATGTTCGATGGGAAGAATCATTTCCAATAATTCGTACGCGCGCTCGGCATCGTGCAGTTCGGCGAACGCCATCGACGCCCACACGGCCGCGTGCGTGTATTGGCCGCCGTTCTCGCGAACACCCGGCACGTAGCCCTGGATGTAACCGGGACTTGGATCGGATTTGTCGAACGGAGGATCGAGCAGTTTGATGATTTTGTTCTGGCGATCGACGAGATGCTCGGACAGCGAATTCATCGCCGTCCGCACGCGTTGCGAATCGCCCCCCGTCGACAACACCGACCAGCTTTGCGCGATCGAGTCGATCCGGCATTCGGTGTTCGTCGACGTTCCCAACGGCGAACCGTCGTCGAAATACGCGCGTCGATACCACGCGCCATCCCAGGCGTTTTGTTCCAGACGCCCGCGCAATGCTTCACTTTCGGATTTGCATTTATCGGCGAATGCCGTGTCGCCGCGCATGGTGGCGATGTCGACGAAACGCTTCAGCACATCGAACAGGAAGAAACCGAGCCAGACGCTTTCACCCTTGCCCTTGATGCCGACCTCGTTCATGCCGTCGTTCCAGTCGCAGCTGCCCATCAACGGCAAACCATGCGCGCCGAAGGAGAGGCCATGATTGATCGCGAGCACACAGTGTTCGTAGAGGTCGGCCGTTTCTTGCGATTGCGTCGGCAAATCGTAATAGGATTCCTCGCCCGGCGAGAGCGGACGGCCTTCGACGAAAGCGCTGCGCTCTTTCAGGATGTCGGTATCACCAGAGCACACGATGTATCGCCACACGGCGAGCGGCAGCCATAGATAATCGTCTGAACAATGCGTTCGCACGCCGCGTCCCGATGGCGGATGCCACCAATGTTGCACATCGCCTTCCTTGAACTGGCGGCCGGCCGCGCGCAATATTTGTTCGCGCAGAAGATGCGGTTGCGCGTGCACGAGCGCCATCGCGTCTTGCAACTGATCGCGGAATCCGAAGGCCCCGCCGGATTGATAGAAACCGCTGCGTCCCCACAAGCGGCAGCCGATCGTTTGATAAAGCAGCCAGCCGTTGGCCATCATATTGAGCGCAGCATTCGGCGTCTGCACCTGCACCGCGCCGAGTGTGCGCTTCCAGAAATCGCGCACGTTCTCGAACGCCGCAACGGCCGAACCGGATTTGCGGAATTGCGCGACGAGCTTGCTTGCGTTGTCCGCCCCCTCGCACGCGCCCATGCGGAAAATGATATCGCGCGATTGACCCGCCTCGAGTTCCATCGGCACCTGCAACGCGGCGCACGGATCCATCGCAGCGCCGGTTCTGCCCGACAAGCGCGTGCGTGACATCGCCGCGGGTCGGCGCAGATTGCCGTTGCGTCCGATGAACTCGCCGCGATCGCAAGTCAGCGACCGCTTCGAATCGTCAACGTCGAAGAACGCCACATAATCGGCGAACTCTGGATTGAACGCATTGCGGGCGAGAAGCGCTCCGCCGTTCGGATCAATTTCGGTAACGACATGCATCGCCGCGCGTGGGCGAATATCGCCGAGCAGCCATTCCACATATCCCGTCAACGACAATTGCCGCGGACGATTGGACATATTGCGAACTTTTATCGCCGTGAATTTAACCGGTGCGTCGAGTGCGACGTAAATCCACACTTCGGTTTTGATGCCGTCTTCGACATGCTCGAAGACGCTGTAACCGAATCCGTGGCGCGCGATGTACGGCGTCTCGCCGCAGCAGGGCAGTGGCGTCGGCGACCAATAACGTCCCGACTCTTCGTCGCGGATATAAAATGCCTCGCCGTTCGAATCGGTAACCGGATCGTTGTTCCACGGCGTGAGCCGATATTCGTGCGCGTTTTCCGACCACGTATAAACGCTGCCGCTTTCCGAAACGACGGTGCCGAAATTCGGGTTCGCGATCACGTTCACCCACGGCACCGGCGTTTGCGATTCGCGCGCAATCGTGACGACGTACTCGCGACCGCTGGCGCTGAATCCGCCGGAATCGTTGGCGAGGAAAAGATCGCGCTGCGGCAACGGCGCGTCGACCGGTTGCTTCAACTCGTTGCGATTGGGCATGAGACGCGGGATCAACGGTTCGATCGGATCGCGCCGTTTCACTTGCTCGCTCAGCGTGCCGCGCGCGTCGGTGATGATGGCGCGCGAAACGGCGAGCAACAGCACACGATCTTCCGCCGCAATCTGCTCGGAAGGACGTACATAGATTCCGCCGGGTCGATCGATCACGTTCGCCTGCGCGACGGCGGCGATCAATCCGAGAATCTGATCCTGCAACGCTTGGCGATAGCCGCCGCGATCGTCGTTCCAAATCACGAGATCGACCGCGAGACCTTTCGTGCGCCAATACGCGTGCGCCTGGACGAGCTGACGTACCAGTTCGATATTCGCGGCATCTTTTATCTGCAGCAATACGATCGGCAGATCGCCGGAAATGGAATAGGCCCACAGTCCAGGCTGGCCGCGCACGTTACTCGCGATCACATCGGGATCGGCACGCAACGATGGATTCGCGTAGATGACGCGGCCGGCGAGTCGTCCATAAAGTTGCGCGTCCGCATCGCTGACGTTGATCTGCCGCAGCGCGACCTGACTATGTGTCCGCGCCAGATCGAACACGCGATCGCCAAGATGGCTGTCCTGATATTTTTCCGCCAGCGCTAGCACCGCGTCGCGCGTGTCGCCGATGCCGGTGACCATATCCACGCTCGCCGACTGATCCGGTTCGAGAACGAAGCGATGACGGATCGCCACCATCGGTTCGAGTACCGCGCCGTCCGTGCCGGACAATTTTGTCGTCGACTGCAGCGCGGCGGGATTCGCCAATGTGTTGCCGCGTCCGATGAAACGCATGCGATCGGTCTCGAACGATGTCTCGACACTCTCGACGCCATTGAGCGCCATCAAGTGCAGCATGCGCGGCCAATGTTCCGAATCCGAGCGCGGACGGCGCGAACATAAAATGGCGGGGCGCCCATCGAGAATTTCGGTTTCGACAAATAAATTATTGAAGACGCGGTGCCCATCGTCGGCCGCCTGCGGACCGAGCAAGACTTCCGCGTAACTCGTCACTTCGATCGTCCGCCGCACTTTGGAGTGATTCGTGATGCGCACGCGACGCAATTCGATGTCGTCTTCAGGCGATACCGCGATTTCGGTGTAGGTTTGAATGTCGCCGTCGCGTCGATTGAATTCCACGCGCGGTTCGCTGAACGTCGCTTGATAACTGGATGCGGCGACGAGCGTCGGCTGCAGCGTGTTCGACCAGAATTTCCCGCTCGCCACGTCGCGCACGTAGCAGAACATGCCCCAGTTGTCGCACGTGCTGTCTTCGCGCCAACGCGTGACGCTCAGATTATTCCAGCGGCTATAACCGCCACCCGCGTTCGTCAGCATGACGTGATAGCGGCCGTTCGACAGAATCTGCACGCCGGGCACGCCCGTCGTTGCGTCGGTGAAAACGCGGACGGGCAAATCGTCGAGGGTGGCAATCGATCGTGTATTCATAAGTTCGGTGTGCTCCGAATACGCCACATTCTTGCGCGGAACGCGTTCCTGCAGCAGCGGCAATGTTGCTTGCACCATGGGCTCGGCGACGAAGCGCCGTTGCATGGGTTTTGTCAGCGCCGTTTCGGCGATGGCGATAAGACTCATGCCTTGATGGTGCGCCATGAACGAACGGACCACGCAATACGATTCGCCTGCCAATAAACGACCGGGCGAGTAGTCCACGGCTTCGAAAAATCCAAAATCGCCGAGCAGGTTCAGCGCCGCGAGCGCGCGCATGTTCGACGCCGCCTCTTCGGGCGCGACCATCAGTGCAAGCACGGTCGCGTACGGCGCGATGACGAGATCGTCGGCGAGGCCGCGCTTCAGACCGAGGCCGGGCACGCCGAATGCGCGGTATTGATAATTCTGCGCAGCATCGACCGCGTTGTAGCCGGATTCGGAGATACCCCACGGCACACCGCGCTGACGACCATACTCGATCTGCCGACGCACGACGGATTCATCGGTCTGACTGAGCAACGTTTCTTTGTAGCTCGGCATCACCAGCAATGGCATCAGGTATTCGAACATCGAGCCGGCCCACGACAGCAGCGCCGTATCGCGTCCGCGTCGCGTCAGCAAACGGCCGAGCGAGAACCAACTGTCTTGCGGTACCTGACCCATCGCGATTGCAACGAAAATCCCCAAACGCGTTTCGGTGGCGAGCAAATCGTAGTAACTCGCGTCGCGACGGCGATCGACGACGTTGTAGCCGATCGTGAACAGATGGCGTTCGTCGTCGTAGAGAAAACGGAAATCCATCTTCGCCAGATCGCACGCTTCCTGCGCGCGTTGATCCAACGTTTCCAGACGGACGCGCACGTGTTCCGTCGCGTCGCGGACGCATCGATCGAATTCCTCGACCCACTGATGGTCGGTCGCGGTCGTCAGATCGTCGCGATGTCGTTGCACCGACGACGACAAGTCGGCGACAAGGCGCGTTACTTCGCGCAGCGTCGGAATCGGCTTGTTCGCGATGGTCGATCCCAACGGCGACGGAGTCGACGTCAGCAGGATCCAGGGACAAAAGTACGTCAGCTCGGCGCGCGCATCCTGACATTGTTCGCGCAGCCGGCGCGACCAACCGTTCGCGATGGATTTGTCATCGGAAGGCGTTGCCGACAACGCGTTCGTGGCATTGACCAGCTTGGTCAGCACCGAACTCAATGCGCACAGCGTAACTGGACGATCGTGCAGAACTTGATTCAGCAATCGACGGACCGCAGCAAGCGCGGCGCGATCGTCGGTTTTGTCGACGTCTTCGAGAATCGCCAGCGTATCGTTCAAACCGTCGAAAAATTGCGTGCCGACGATCGGTTCGTCGGGCAGCGCGCGCAAACCCGATTGAAGCGTGAACAGATGCGCGCAGAGATTGCCGCTGTCGACCGTCGACACGTATTGCGGCGGCATCGCCTTCAGCGTTTGCGTGTCGTACCAGTTGAGGAAATGGCCGTGCTCGCGTTCGAGCTTTTCCATCGTGTCCAGGGTGTTGCCGCAACGCTTGAGTGCGGTGCCTGCGGTGATGTAACCCAAATCGAAGGCGGATAGGTTGGCCAGCAGCGCCAGTCCGATGTTGGTGGGCGACGTCCGATGCGCGACGATCGTTGTCGGAAATTGCTGGATGTTGTCGGGCGGCAGCCAGTTCTCGGCGTCGCAAACGAGATCTTCGAAAAATACCCACGTGCGCCGGGCGATACCGCGCACGAATTGCGTGTTGGCCGAATCCAAAATTTGCGTACGCTGATTCAATGGACGACTGAGCCAATACGTGATCACGGGTGCAGCCAGCCACAGCAAGATGACCGGCGCGGCAACGAGCAACGCGACCGGTCGCGCGTAGATCAAGTACGTCCACACCGCCAATGCCACCGCCCACGATGGCCACATCGTGATCATCGAACCGACCAGCGACGGTCGTTCGGCGCGATCCACGTCGCTCGATGGCGTCCACTGCAGCAAGTGGTGGTGCGTGATCAACATGCGGATCAGCGTGCGAACCATCGCGTCGAGACTGAAATAGGTTTCGTAAGGCAGACATGCCAGCGTGAAGACGACACTGGCAAATCGTCGCGCCGCATCGCGCAACGTATTGCGGAAGTGGTGTTCGAGTTGCATTTCGTCAGGCTTGCGCGAGAGATCGAAAAGACTCGCGCCAACGGCCGGAATAAAACTCACGCCCAACACGACGACTGTCCAAAACCACGGCGATGGAAGCGCTGTCCAGCCCAATACGAGCAAACACAGCAGCGCAGTTGGCACTAGACTGCGACGCAAGTTGTCCAGCACTTTCAACCGCGACAACATCGACAGCGGATTGGGGATGCCCTTGCCGTCACGTCCCGGGACGCGCGGCGTAATCCAGTCGGCGATTTGCCAATCGCCGCGAATCCAGCGATGACGTCGCCGTACATCCGAGCGATAGCTGGTCGGGTAATCCTCAATCAGTTCGACGTCGCTCAACAATCCGGATCGGGCGTAGCACCCTTCGAGCAGATCGTGACTCAGGATGGCGTTGTCGGGCAATCGTCCCTTGAGCGCGCGTGCGAATGCATCGACGTCGTAAATTCCTTTGCCGACAAACGAACCTTCGCGAAACGCATCCTGATAGGTATCCGAGACGGCGCGCGTATACGGATCGATGCCGGCGTCGCCGCCGTGCAGTCGCGCGTATAACGATCGTTGTGTGCTGCTGAGACTCACGCCGACGCGTGGTTGCAGAATGCCGTAGCCGCCAATGACTGTGTTCGATTCCGCATCGAAACGTGGCTGATTGAGCGGATGGGCCATCGCTTCGATGAGCGAACGCGCGGAGTTGCGCGGCAATTGTGTATCGGAATCCAGCGTGATCACGTAGCGCGTCGCGCGCAGTGCTTCGACGTCGCCGACGATGCGGGAAAACGCCGCCGTGTCGACGTTGCGCAATGCCTTGTTCAAATCGCGCAGCTTGCCACGTTTGCGTTCCTCGCCCATCCAAACGCCTTCTTGCGGATTCCAGCGGCGCGGGCGATGAAAGAGATAGAAAATCGGCGCGCCGCCGGTTTCATATTTTTCGTTGAGTCGTCGGATTCCTGAATCGGCGAGTTGCAGAATCGCATCGTCGCCGGGTAGGGTTTCCCGATCCGCGTCGCTGAAATCGGTGAGCAGCGCGAAATGGATTGTCTCTTCGCGATTGGCGAGGAATCGCACTTCGAGCGCGTCGACCATCGATTCCACGATGGCCACATCACTGATGATCGTCGGCACCACGACCAACGTGCGACACGTTGCCGGCACACCGGTTTCGAAATCCATTTTCGGCAGAGGATGCGGCGCGGCCAGCATCATCGCCAGGCGATTGACGAGCCCCACCGCAAACTGACTCGCACAAAAAATCGAGAGCAGGGCAACACTCGCGATGAGCCAACCGTGCACGCCATCGACGTGTGCTTTGTACACCGCGCACGCCGTGCCGACGGCGGTCACCAGCAAAATTGCTTCGGCGTAGGTCGCCACGCGCGTGCGCACATTGCGCCAGTTGCGCCGTAGCGAAAACTTGATGTTCATCGCCGCTTCGAGTTGATCGACGCCATCGTCGATCAGGTAATAGCCGACATGGCCGGTGTGCGGCATCGACGTCTGTGAATTTTGTTCGGTGGCCAGGCGAAGTGCTGTCGACGCCACATCCGTTTCGGACACTTTGCGCGATTTGGCGATTTTCTCGATGACGTGGCGATAGCGATCGCGCGTCGCAAAATCCATTTGTGGATAAATTCCAGGAGGATCCTTGCGCAGGATTTCGTCGACCGTACTCAGCGACTCGACAAACGCGCGCCAGTCCGTCATCAGAATCAAACGCAAACTGCCGATGGTGTTGCTGATCGATACCTGATCGGCGGCTTGTTGCTGGTTTTCCGCTTGAACCAGCTGGGCGACGGAGAGGCCTGATTCCGCCAGTGTTTGCTCGATCCATGTCAGCGGCAGCGTCAGAGTCGGTCCTTGACCCTGCAGACGCCGGGCGAATTCCGCGACGAACGCGCTGACCAGCGGCGGTTTCGAACGCGCCATGTCGGCGATGACGAGAATCAAGTCTTTCGGATTTTCGTTTGCGACCGTCGCGATTTGATCGACCCAGATGTCGGCGATGTTGCGGTCGCGCCGATCCGCACCGATGCGCGCCGATACGCGGCGCAAGTTTTCGATGAGCGCCAAGCGAAGCATGATCGGAATCGCCCACAACTCGCCGATCGATAATGTGGCCGTGCGCTGATACGCGGCGACGAAGCGCGTCAGGTTTTCTACATTGAAGCGGCCGTCGCCATGCGCGATTGCTTCGAGCGCGATGTCATAGACGCGCGGAAAACCTGCCGACGCGCCATTGGACAGGCGCGGCAATTGCCAGCTATAGCGTTTCGGCAGATGGCTCTGCGCGAGTCGAATCTGTTCTTCGACCAGATAAAAGTTGTCGAGCAGCCATTCGCCTGCCGGCGTAATCGGTCTGTCCGTATTGACGGCCTGCATGAGCAGTCCGCAGACGTGTACGAGCAAGCGGCGGTTTTCGTCCAGACGCGGCAGCAACAAATCCGATCCGCCCAGCGACGGCGTGCTGTGGCTGTGGCCGAGAATTTCACCGTATTGTTCGAGCTGATCTCCGCTGAACAGTTCTGATCGCAGCGGCTGCTCTTCGGCCGTTAGTTCGCCGCTGAAATCGGCCTCTCTGCGTTGTCTCGACATCCTTTTCAAGCTTCCAAATGGCAGGCGTGAAGACTACACCAACCCTTACCGTCAGTCTTGACGAACATTGGCCGGCATCGATGATCGGTGCGGATCTACGGTGCCCACCCGGATTAATTTTTTTGTGTTGAAAATGTAAAGGGGCGAACGTCGCGTTCGCGCTGGCGTCCCCGCGATTGTTCGCGTTCCGCTAGGATGCGCCGCAAGACAGGGAGAAGTTATGAGACGTGCATCGTCGCGCAAGAAGTCTTCGATTGGCATCGGTCGCCGCCTGGGTGCGCGATTGCGCGATCCGTCGATCTGGCAATGCCTCGGACCGGGTCTAGTCACGGGCGCCGCCGACGACGATCCGAGCGGAATTGCCACGTATTCGCAAACGGGTGCGCGTTTCGGATTCGCGACGCTGTGGACGTTATGGTTGACGTATCCATTGATGGTCGCCATGCAATACGTCAGCGCGCTCATCGGGCGCGTCACGGGTGAAGGATTGGCGGCGAACATTCGCAAGCATTATCCGAAGCCAGTCCTTTTCGGCATCGTGCTGCTTCTTTTTATCGCGAACACGATCAATCTCGGCGCCGATATCGGCGCGATGGGTCAGGCCGTGACGCTGATTGTGGGAGGTCCACCGTTCGTTTGGACTGTCGTCGTCGCGGTCGTCGCGTTGACGTTGTTGATCATGCTCTCGTTCCGATCGTATTCGCGCATTTTGAAATATCTGACGCTCTCGCTGTTCGCGTACGCCGGCGTGCTTTTTTTCATCCACGTGCCATGGCTCGAAGTGATGACGTCGCTGGTGATGCCGAAGGCGGAATTCTCGCGTGACTATTTGACGGCGATCGTCGCCATTTTCGGCACGACGATAAGTCCGTATCTGTTTTTCTGGCAGGCCTCGCATGAAGTGGAACAGCAGAGCGAAACGAAGGGCGAAAAACCGCTGCGCAAAGCGCCTTCGCAAGGACACATGCAGTTGCGGCGCGTGAAATGGGACACGTTGATCGGAATGGGTATGTCCAACATTGTCGCTTTCTTCATCATGCTTACCGCCGCGACGGTGTTGCACGCGCACGGCAAAACGCAAATCGATTCTGCCGCGCAAGCCGCTGAAGCATTGAAACCGATTGCCGGCGATCTTTCGTTCTTTTTGTTTGCGGCGGGAATCGTCGGGACGGGCATGTTGGCAATTCCCACGCTGGCGGGCTCTGCCGCCTATGCCGTGGCCGAGACGTTCGACTGGCCGAAAGGTCTCGACAAACATTTATTTCAAGCGAGTGGTTTCTACGGCACCGTCGCGTTGGGAACGATTCTCGGTGTCGTCTTGACTGCGGTTGCCGTCAATCCGATGAAGGCGTTGTATTGGAGCGCGGTGCTCAATGGTGTGATCGCGATTCCGTTGATGGTCATCATCATGTTGCTGGCCTCGAACAAATCGTTGATGAAAAAATTCGTGGCATCGAAGCGCGTGCGTTTGATGGGTTGGGCCGCCACCGTCATCATGTTCGCGGCGTTCGTCGGGATGGTTGCGATATAGTTTTTTGAAGGCGACGACGCAGTAACGCGCATTGATGACATCGATGCATGGCGTTTGTAGGAATTGTCCTACACGTCGTCGCGACAAACAGCCATTGGTCCACGGCGTTCGATTACCGACACTGGCGATATCCGGAAGCGTACACGCGTCGCCGACAAAAACTGGCGCGCCGCAGCGTTTTCGGCAACTTCCTTCGGGAGCATCGCCGTGATTTCGAAAACCGCTCAACGAAATTTCAGTGCATCGCTGCGCTTGTTGAAACAGGCCGAAGCCAGCAGCGTAACGCTGACACCCGTCGCGCATTTGCGGACGGACGAAGAATTGGCGACGCGCGCCCGCATCGTTCAATCAGTGCTCAACGCGCGGTCGCTCTTCGCGAACATCCATCGCCGAACGGCCGCGTTGAACCAGGCGCTCGACCGCTTCCATGCGCGCAAGCGGCAAATCGCGGCGGACACGCCCATCGAAGTCGATTCGCTGTCCGATTGGGCTCGGCCGAAGTTGAAGTCGGCCTAGCTTCGATTACGACGGCTTCAAGTTGCAGAAAAGAGACGAATCTTTCTCGCAAGCGATCTCGCTGTCACAAGATCGCACCAATTTTTTTACGTGCTCGCCCGCCATGAGGCGTAGACTGCACTCATCGCGCGGCGTCTTTGCGCATGTCGGATAGACAAACAATGGCGCAGAGTGAACAAGGCGGCGCCGCCAGCGCTGGAACGTCGTGGGCCGTCAAACTCAACGGTTATCGTACGCCGAATTTGGCGCGAGGTATCGCCGAGATCGCGATCACCGCGATTCCGTTCGCGTTGATCTGGTACGCCATGTACTGGTCGTTGGCGCACGATTACGTCGCCGTATATCTGTTGCTCGTGCTGCCAGCCGCGGGATTTCTCGTGCGCTTGTTTCTTATCCAGCACGATTGCGGTCATTACGCATTTTTCGAAAGCCGTCGCGCCAACGATTGGGTAGGGCGGTTGATAAGCATCGTCACGCTCACGCCGTACGATCACTGGCGACGCGCCCATGCGATTCACCACGCGACATCCGGCGATCTGCGTCGCCGTGGCGTTGGCGATGTCGATACGATCACCGTCGCCGAGTATCAGGCGCGCTCGCGCTGGACGCGATTGCGTTATCGGTTGTACCGGCATCCGGCCGTGATGTTCGGAATCGGACCGACGTTTATTTTCGTCTTGCAGAATCGAATCCCGGCGGGCTTCATGCGCGTCGGCTGGCGGCCGTGGGCGAGCACCATGGCGACGAACGCGGGTATCGCGCTCGTCGTGATCTGGCTCGTCTACGCGGTCGGTCTTCGCTATTTCTTACTAGTGAACGCGCCGATATTGCTGGTCGGCGCGACGATCGGCGGCTGGCTGTTTTACGTGCAACATCAATTCGCCGATACGTATTGGCAGAACGGCGACAAATGGAATATTCGTGACGCCGCGCTCGAGGGAAGTTCGCACTACGATTTGCCGCCGGTGTTGAAATGGTTCACGGCGAACATCGGCGTGCATCACGTTCATCATCTTTCCAGCCGCATTCCTTATTATCGGTTGCCGCGCGTGCTGCGCGATCATCCCGAACTGCGCACGATGAATCGGCTCACGTTATGGGAAAGTATCAAGTGTGTTCGCCTCGTTTTGTGGGATGAGAAAAAACATCAATTGATTTCATTCGCCCAATTCAGACGACAGAACGAACCGTTGGCTGCGGTCTGAGCCATGGCCAGACTGGACGCTGAGGACGAAGAAGCGCTAACGCATTTTGCGACTCGCTGCGGTTGCACGCTCGATCAGCTCAGGCACGCGATGCAAGCACGCAGCGTCAATGAGATGGATATCATTTCGTTTTTGTCGTTGCGCGGATACATTTCGCAAGATGTCTTCTTGCGGATGCGAAACGAGATCACCTGACGCGCGAAGGCTTTTCCCAGCGTCGAAATTCAAGTTCGAATTTCAGCTCGTGCGCCGATCAATCTGCGTCGACGCGATAGCCCCCGCGATCGCTCCGCCAATATCGGCCCGGCTAAACGGTTTTGCCAGACGTCGCATTCCGTCGATCGGAACGGTGAGTTCGGCGTAACCGCTCGCAAGAATGATCGGCAGTGTCGGATTCATGGCGAATATCGCCTGGGCGAGCTGAACGCCAGTCATGCCAGGCATGGCCTGGTCTGTCACAACGACGTCGATGTCGGATCGAGTAGCCAGGAGATTCAGCGCCGCCGAGCCGCTGTCC
>OLMB01000261.1_pt1 | contig 18998 bp, 17 predicted proteins | sample 1604691 | NCBI WGS metagenome assembly OLMB01 (sample SAMEA104055722, study PRJEB20765) | soil metagenome | isolation source: soil
AGGCCGAGCGCTTTGCCGATCAGCGGCAACGCGAAAATCATCACGATGGCCCAAAGGATCACGAGCGTAATCGTGATCGGCGCATCTTCCTTTTTTGCGCCGACGGCGCCGGCGACTGCAATCGCCGCTGAAACACCGCACACCGCGCCGCCGGTGCCGAGCACGGCGGCGAAGCGACGATCGAGCCCGAGTTTGACGGCAGTAAAGTAAATCGTTCCGAACGTGATCAGCGAAATGATGGCGGCCTGCGCGATCGCCACTGGACCGGCCCAGATGATCAGCGTGAACGGCAATTGTGCGCCGAGCAAAACGATGCCCGTCTTGATGTAGAACTCCACGCGCAAACCCGAACGCAACCAGTTCGGAATTCCGAAAATGTTCGAGACGAGCAGCCCGAGCACGAGTGCGACCAACGGCGGCTCAAGATTGTATTTCGACGATTGATCCCACGCGCCGATGAAATAGATCACCGTTGAAACCGCGAACACGACGAGAAAAGCACCAAGAAATTCGCCCAGCTTCAATCCCATCGTCTTGATCGCAATGCCGAACAGGACGGCCCACAAGACAAATAGCGCGACATAGCGCAATGCATTTGCCTGCAACTGCGTGCCGACATCGGCCAACGTCGACCACTTCTGTGGTGTGACGGCGATCCATTTGAAGCTGAGTCCCTGCGTGAAAGCGATGACCGCAACGATCACCAATCCCAATCCGATCCAGATCGCCCACCAATCTTCTTTCGAGACCAATTCGCGCCAACCGGAAGGTGCAGCATTTACGGGCGTGGACATCGTTTATTCCTGCGTTTCTGTTCGTGAAGTTAGCATGCGCACCCAAAAAAGTCCCCGCCGAAGCGGGGCTGAAAAGTCACGCGTCCAATTCAATGAAACTCAAACCTATGCAGCCAACCGCACATCGTGCGAGACGATCGGCGCGTCGCCGAACCAATGGAGCGTGCGCGCGTAAGCGGCGACTTCGCCCACGATCAGCAACGCCGGCGCACGCACATCGTGCGCATGCGCGAGTTCGACCAGCTCGTCGAGCGTTCCGGCAACTACGCGCTGAGATTGCGTCGATCCGTTTTCGATCAATGCGAACGGCGTTGTTTTCGCGCGGCCGTACGCCAGCAGCTGCGATCGAAGCGGCTCTAATTGCGCGACGCCCATATAAAGCGCCAGTGTCTGATTTTCCTGCGCAAGCGAACGCCAATCGACATTCTCGAGAGAGTTCTGGCCATGCGCCGTCACGAATCGCACCGACTGCGAATGATCGCGATGCGTCAGCGGCACGCCCGCGTATGCCGCGCATGCGACAGCGGCAGTGAGGCCGGGAACGACCTCGTAGTCGATTCCATTCGTCCGAAGAAATTCGAGCTCTTCTCCACCGCGTCCGAAAATAAAAGGATCGCCGCCCTTCAGCCGAACGACTCGCCTGCCCGCTCGCGCGTGTTCGAGCATGAGCGCGTGGATTCGGGTTTGGGTGACGTCGTGATCTTCCCCAACGGATTTGCCGACTTCGATGCGCTCCGCGTCGCGCCGGGCCAGATCGATTACGTGTTCGCTGACGAGTCGGTCGTAAAGAATCACGTCAGCTTCGTTGAGCGCGCGAAGCGCACGCAGCGTGAGCAGGCCTGGATCTCCCGGACCCGCGCCAACAAGAATGACTGATCCCTTGTTCGAACTTTTCAGATCGAGCGCTCGGTCGAATTCGCGTGCTGCGCCAACTTGGTCGTTCGCGCGCAGTCGACTCCAGATTGAACTGTTCAAAATACGGTCGTAGAAACTTCGCCGATCGGCGAGATCGCGATGCCGTGCGCGGATCGCGGAACGTTTTCGTTCGAGCAACCCCGCCATTGCGCCGACCGTGTGATCGAGCAATATTTCCAAACGTTCGCGAACCCAGCGCGCAAGCATCGGTGCGGCACCGCCAGACGAAATCGCAATAATCAAAGGCGAACGATCTACGATGGCCGGAACGTGGAACGTCGACAATGCCGCATCATCGACGACATTGACGAAACAACGTCTCGCTTCCGCTGCGGCCGCGACGCTTCGATTGACATCGGCATTATCGACGGCAGCGACGACGAGCCAAACGCCGTCGATCCAGGATGCGTCGAACTCGCCTTCGATATGCTCGATCAAACTGTTTTGTTTCAACGCAGACAATTGCGAGTTCAGAGTCGGCGCCCCCACGCGCACGCGCGCGCCGGATCGAAGCAACGCGACAACTTTTCGCGCAGCGACCGTGCCGCCGCCGACGACTAAGACGGCGCGATCCGAAAGGTCTGTAAATACCGGATAGAGCTTCATCGATCGCCATGATTCTTCATGCGATGAAACTACAGGCGCATTTTGTATCGTCTAAATGTTGTTTGGGCATTCCGACATTCATTCACGCTATAACTGTTTCATGGGCATGTCCGTTTAGGCGTCTGGATGTCCAAATAACTTTGCGTTATGATCTTTTCATTAGTGGTTATTAGCCTCGATGTATCTGGAAATCTCCATGACGCTAACGCAGCTGCGCTATCTCATCGCCATCGGCGACGCCGATCTGAACATCACGACGGCCGCCAAGCGTGTGCATGCCACACAGCCCGGTGTCAGCAAACAGCTCAAACAACTCGAAGACGAACTCGGTTTCCAGTTGTTCTCGCGCAAAGGCAAAGCGCTTCACGCCGTGACACCGGCCGGTCAGCAAGTGATGCAACGCGCGCGTCAAATAATGACCGAAGCCGCAAACATTCGATCGATCGCAGCCGATCTGCGCGGCGATGAACACGGCGAACTCGCGATCTCGACGACGCACACACAAGCACGATTCGTTCTGCCATCGGCCATCGCCGAATTGAAACGCCGTTATCCGCGCGTGAGCATTCATTTGAAGCCGGACAAGGATGCGCACGTGATGGGTGCGTTCGAGTCCGGCGAAGCGGATCTCGCCATCGTCAGCACTAGCGAAGGCGCGCCGACGAGCGGGCTCGCCGTACCGCTGTTTCGCTGGCGTCGCGCGGTCGTCGTTCCGCGCGGCCACGCGTTGGCGACGTTGAACAAGGCAGTCACGCTCGCCGATCTCGCACGCCATCCCTTGTTGAGTTACGAATCGTCGCTCAGCGTCGAATCGTCGTTGCGTCAGGCATTCGCGAGCGCTGGCGAAAAACCGGAATTCGCATTCACGTCGCGCGATGCCGACTTGATCAAAACATACGTTCGCGTCGGGCTCGGTGTCGGCATTCTTGCCGAGATGGCGATGCTTCCCGACGACGCGCGCGATCTGCAGGTTCTCGATGCATCGGCGCTTTTTCCCATTTGCACGACATGGATGGTGCTGCGACGCGACCGCGTCGCGCGAGCATTCACGCTGGCGCTCGCCGAACTGATTGCACCCCAACTCGATGGCAGAGATTTGCAACGCGCGTTAGCCGGCGAGCCGCCGGCACGATGGCCCGATCCGCCGGAATGGCGCGACGTGGTCGATACGAATCGGATGTTGACGCGCGTCGCCTGATTCAGCGATTCGGCGCAATTGTCGGTTGTTTGAAAACGGCGATACCGCTGCGATTCAAGAAATCACCAAAACCTTCGGCCTCTTCTCTTTCGCCCGCGTAGCGTTCGAACAATCCGTCGAGCGTCGAAAGAATTTCCGGCTCATCCACATTTTCGCGGTACAGGACGTTGAGCCGTTGCCCTCGCGCGTCGGCGCCGAGCATCAAGTTATACCGACCAGGCGCTTTTCCGACCAATGCGATCTCACCGAGATACGGCCGCGAACAACCATTCGGGCATCCTGATATTCGAAAATGAATCGGCGCGTCACGCAGCCCGTGCGCATCGAGCGAGGCCTGAATTTTTCGCACGATATCCGGCAAATAACGTTCGGCTTCGGCCATCGCCTGTCCGCACGTCGGCAGCGCGACGCACGCAAGCGCGTTCAAGTATAGAGGTGTCGCGGTGCGATAGATTCCCAGGCCATGCATCGACACGAGAACGTCGATGCGCGCGCGTTCGGACGATGGGACATTCGCGATGATGAGATTCTGATTCGGCGTCAGGCGAAATTCGCCGCGATGAATCGTCGCGATTTCGCGCAGCCCACGCAGATGCGTTGCGCCACTGCGATCGGCGATGCGACCGGATTCGATGCGAAGCGTCAAATGCGAATTGCCGTTGTCGCCTTCCGTCCAGCCGAACCGGTCGCCGTTGTGATCGAAGTGAAAATCTCGCGCGGCCTCGAACGCAAATCCGGCGCGTCGTTCTACTTCGGATTTGAACCAATCCAATCCGCGATCGTCGATCGTATATTTCAATCGTGCGCGTTTGCGTTCGGAACGATTGCCGAAATCCCGCTGCGTCGTTACCACGGCGTCCGAAACCGCGACCACTTTTTCCGGCGTGATGAAACCCAGAATGTCGGCAAGTCGAGGATAGGTCGTAGCGTCGCCGTGTGTCGCTCCCAGTCCGCCGCCGGCCGTCACGTTGTATCCGACCAACATGCCGTTCTCGACGATGGCGATAAAGCCGAGATCGTTGGCAAACACGTCAACATCGTTGGTCGGCGGAATTGCAAAACCGATCTTGAATTTGCGCGGCAGATAGGTCGGCCCATACACCGGTTCTTCTTCTTCGCCGCTGCCGACGAGTTTTTCTTCGTCGAGCCAGATTTCGTAATAGGCCCGTGATTTAGGCTTCAAGAATTCCGATAACGATTTCGCTTGCTCGTACAAAGCGGCATGCGCGGACGATTGAAACGGATTGGCAGCGACCACGACATTGCGATTGACATCGCCGCACGCCGCGACAGTATCGATCAGCGACGCATTAATCGCTTGCAACGTTCCCTTCAGCTCGTTCTTGATGACACCATGAAACTGAAACGCTTGTCGCGTCGTTATGCGCAACGTTTCATTTGCGTACGTCGTGGCGATCGCATCGAGTTTTAGCCATTGCTGCGGCGTGACGACGCCGCCTGGAAGCCGCGTGCGAATCATGAACTGATAGTCGGGCTCGAGCTTCTGCAATCGCCGCTCATCGCGAAGATCGCGATCGTCTTGCTGATAGCTGCCGTGAAACTTGATGATATGAGTATCGGGTTCTGCGATTCCGCCCGTCACCGAATCGGCGAGACTTTCTTCAAGCGTTCCGCGCAGCCGATGACTCGCCGCTTTGATGCGTTCGACAGCTGACAGCGGCGTTGCACTCATCAATACACGTCGCGGCTATAACGGCGATCGTTTGCGAGCTGCGACAAATATGCTTCTGCATCTTCAACGTTCTTTCCGCCGTGTTGCACGATGACATCGCGCAATGCTACGTGAACATCCTTCGCCATCGCAGTCGCGTCGCCGCACACGTAAAGATGCGCGCCGCCTTGCAGCCAATCGAACAACGCTTTGCCGCTGCGACGAATATTGTGCTGCACGTAAACCTTGTTGCTTTGATCGCGCGAGAACGCGAGATCGATCTTGTGCAACTCACCGCGTTTGAGTGCCGCTTGCCATTCGACCTGATAAAGAAAATCCGTCCGCAAATGCGGATTTCCGAAAAACAGCCAATTGCGCCCTTTCGCGCCGATCGCCGCGCGTTCTTGGACGAACGCGCGAAACGGTGCGACGCCGGTGCCTGGTCCGATCATAATCACATCGCGCGACGGATCGGTCGGCAGACGAAAGCGATCGTTCGCTTCGATATATATCGGCAATTTGGCTTCTTCATTGCGCGTCGCGAGAAAATGCGACGCGGCGCCGACGTGATCGCGTCCAAACGCCGCATAGTCGATACGGGCGACGGTGAGATGCGCTTCGTCCTCGGCGAATTTCAGACTCGACGCAATTGAATACAGTCGTGGCGTCAGCGGTCGCAATGCGGCGACGAGCGACGTCGCATCCCAATCAGCGCGATATTTGTGCAGCACGTCGATGACTTGATAGTCCGCCAGCAGCGGCTGCAACTGCGACGAATTGATGATCGCATCGAGTTCATTGTTCTTCGCGCGTTCCGCATGAGCGACGACGAACGGCCGCGACAAGCGCGTGACTTCGCGTTTATCGATTAGCCAATCATGCAACGGTAACGTCTGCCCGTCGTGTTCGACGCCTGCTTGCGCGTCAAGCTTGAGCACATCTAGGATTTTCGCGATCAATTCCGGCGAGTTGCTCGGCCAAACTCCCAACGCATCGCCGGGTTCGTAACTGAGGCCAGAATCGCGCAGCGACAACTCGATATGGCGAATGTCCTTTGTTCCGTCGCTCGCGCTGATGCGCTGATTCGCCAAGACTTCCGCGGCGAACGGACGCTCACGATTCCACACGACGGGTGCGCGTGCGGCGCGCAACGGTATGACTGTGGAGCGTTGTGTCGTCGTCGACTTGAGCTGGTCGCGCGCGACACTGATCGCACTCTGCAACCAGGGTGTCGCCACCGTTTCGATGTCGACATCGGCATCGCCACGCGCGAACAGTCGTTTTGCACCGAGCTCGGCGAGACGCGCGTCGATTTGACTGCCGACGGCGCAGAACTTCGCGTAACTCGAATCTCCGAGACCGAGCACGGCGAATTTCAAATCGTCCAACCGGGGCGCGCGTTTGCTTGCGAGACTTTCGACGAATCCGCGCGAGTCGTCCGGCGGATCGCCCTCGCCTTGCGTGCTGATGACCACGAAAAGAAACTTTTCCGACTTTAATTCGCGCAATGGATAGTTGTCCGCGCGAATCAATCGAAATGCAAATCCGGCATTTTCAATTTGACGAGACAGATTTTCGGCGAGGCGTTTGGAATTGCCCGTCTGACTGCCAAACAGGATCGTTACTTGAGGCGCTGCGTCGACGGCAACGAGGGTCGTCGCGTCACGATCGTTGGAGTGCGGGCGCGTCGCCAGTCCCGCCGCGTAACCGGACAACCAGGTCAACGTGGACTGATCGAGCCCGTCAACCAGCCGCGCGAGCAACGTGGCTTTCTCTTCGGGAAGCGGGACTAAGGATTGGACCGGATCGGCAGACATAGCTTTAGACATCTAGACGTCCAAAGCATAATAAGGGCGCCCTGGCCCGACCAAAACGAACGTATCGGCATACGGCTATAGCGTTATGTTATGCAAGAATTTCAAAAAAATAGTCGTGGCGCTTGGTTTTCAAGGACTTCGGTTCGCGATCATGTCCAGCACATCGTCGATGGCCCCAATCACGGCTTGCGGCTGATCGAAAAATATCGAGTGGCTCGATTCCGCGGCGAGCCGATTCACCCCTCGGCGTAGCAGCGCAAAATACGAAACCTCCAACTCATCCTCAATTTTTTGAAGCGACACTTCATCAATTTGATGGCTACAGTTTCCTAAAATGCAATTGGGACTGGATCACCGAAGGCGTCGGCGAAAATTCGATCGCTAATCGGTTGCGCTTCGTATGCCCCGAGGTCGCGAACCCCGAAACGATTCGAAATAGACGGAACGTCCTGATCGTGCGGGTTGTTATTTAGGTCGCGAGCGTCACCGACGACTGGCGGCGCGTAGTCGATCGCCGGAGAGGCGATGAGCGAACCATTCTGCTTGTACGCCTGAAGGTGAAAATTTCCGCCGGCCGCGTTCACGAACATCGGGTCGCCGCTGATCACGTCGGTGCCGTTCGACAACGTGGTCGTGTCGTTCGATAACACGTATTGCACGACGAACTTGTCGGGATTTCCGGAATAGTCGATGGCGAGTGTTCCGGCTTCGTCGATGATGCTGTCTGTCAGTGTGAAATCCGACTCGTCATGGATGACGTACGATGCGTTGATGATGTCGGCTGCGAGTGTGCAGTTGTTGATCGTTATCGGCGTACCGTTGCCGGAAGCGTAAATTAATTCCCGTGAATTGCTGTTGCCCGTGATAAGGCAGTTCTGCAGAGTAGCTAAAACGTCATCCCCCACGACTCGAAATGTGTGTCCTCCCAAATTATTTCTCAATGAAAAACGGTCTCCAACAAAATAGCTTTGGATCAAAATCGCGGAACCTTGCGTGGGTGTGTTGTGATTGTCGACATCGAGCGCGGCATTCCCGTCGATGGAGTTACAGTTCGGCGAAGGGTTGCACGCGACCGCTCCCAATGCTGAAGGACGTGCGCTGCAAACCCCGGGCTGCGCTGTGTTTAGGACAACGAATGCCGCGGCGGCCGAACCGCCGTCTCCATAAATCGCCGAACCCTCCGGAGCAATGTTGTCGTGGATGTGAAAGTCCCAAGCGCACAGAGTCGCAGCGTTAACTTCAAAGAGTCCCGACAGTTCTTCCACATACACACCACCACCCGAATTGGTTGCGGTGTTGCCTTGTATGCTCATTGGCCGTGAAGCATCGGTACTGAAGAGAGTGGCTGTGGGGGTGCCGCTACTGGCAGCATTCACAGAGAGGCCACCTCCTTTCGGAGCCGTATTGTTGTAAATCACGCCGAGACCGCTGAAACCCGGAGATCCAATGTTCGCCGCGGCCGGTCCAATCACCTGAACGCCTCCGCCATATTCACCCGTAGCCTCGTTGAGTGCGATTAGCGTGTTGTCAGAAAGTGCATTGAAAATCGCATTACCTTCGACACGCACACCACCACCAGAGTCCGTCGCCGTGTTTTCGATAATCTGAGTGTAACTATCGAATGTCAGCGTTGCGGGTGAACTTCCGCCGGTGCCGCTGAAATCGATGCCGCCACCGGTGCCGGCCGTGTTGTCGACCACTGTCGTCGTGTCGAGCGTCAACGATCCCGTGCCGTTGAAGTTGACACCGCCGCCGGCACCGGAGATGTCGCCGCCCGTGATCGTGAGGTATCTCAAGGTTACGGTGCTCGCGCCGGTGATGCTGATCACGCTTTGACTGGTTTGTCCCGTGCCGGAAAGTGTGTTTTGCGGAACGGTGATCGCTTCAGTGCTGTTCGCTGCCTCTCCGCCACCGCCGAATCCCGGAGGACCGCAACCGACCATGCCTACGCCGATGAGCGCAATCGATTTGTTGTTGATGCTCAAATGCTGGGCGTTGTAGTTGTGCTCGCCAGTTATGTAGATGTCGGTGCCGGGACAGATTGTATTGTCAATAGCGGACTGTATGTCGTTGTCCGTGCATTTCGTATCGGTGGCGGTGTTGCCGACGTAACGATCGTGCTGACCAGGACCGCAGATGGCGTTCGCGGATTGGCATCCCCAAACACATAGCGCGAAACTCAGTGCAAGAAGACGTAGTCTGGTATTCATGGCGTTCCTCCCGATTCGTAACCGCACTTGCGGTCAGAAAGGGGAAACGCGGTTATCGCTCCGTTTGCGTCATGCGTACCGAAACAACCCGATCATTGGCCATTCGGGCGAATTGTTTTGGCGTCTTCCGCGGACAAAACCGATGGTTGAACCGGCAGCGCGCGCGCTTCGGCGATCGTCGATGCTGCCTTGTCGTTTCTGCCCAAGGATCGTTCGATGCGCGCGCGCTGCGCCAGTAAAGCAATGCGCTGCGCATGCGCGGCGGGATTGGTTTGCTGCAACCGTTCGATAGCTCGCGTTGTTTCTGTCAGCGCCTCGTCCGGCCGTTTCAATGCGGCCAGTGTTCGTGCGCGAAGCAATCGGCTCTCGATCTCCTCATGCGGACTCGGCGGATCGAGCATCGCCAGCATCGACAAAGCGCGATCGCATGCATCGAGCGCAGTTCGCGCATCGTCTCGAGCCAACGCGATCCGGCCGCCGACGCGTAAACCGTCCGCTACCTGTTCGCTCGTTGCGCCAAAGAAACCAGGCAGGCGCGATGTGGCTTGCGTTTGCAGCGACGAGGCTTCGTCGAGGTTCTTTTGGTCGACAAGGATGTCGGCGAGATGAAGTCGCGCCATCGCCAGTTCCGGCTCGAAACCCGCCTGTTGCGCATGCGCTTCCAAAATGGCCAACGAGTCGCGCTCATGTTTCTCGGCTCGCTCATCGTGGTGACGCGCATGATCGAGCACGGCCAAGCTATGTAACGCGACGGCCGTCTTAGAGTTTTCCGCGCCGAGCACTTGCCGGTCCATCGCGGATGCTTCATCGAGTGCAGTCTGCGCATCATCGAATCGATCTTGTGTGACGAGGAAGTTACCGAGACCGTTCAAACCCATCGCGATTCGATCGTGCGCTCCGTCGAACACGCGGCGCATGAGTGCGATACCTTCGCGATAAAGCGGTTCGACCGCGGCGCTTCGGCCGAGATGCTCCTTCGCGATTGCGAGATAGAACAACGTGCGTGCAAATTCTTCGTTCTCCGGCAATTTCTGCGCACGCCATCGTGCGACGGCATCCTCAAGCACCTGTTCCGATTCACCGTAACGGCGCAAGTTGGAGCAAAGTTGCCCGACATACGTTTGCGTGGCGAGACTGGCAGGCGAATCAGGACCGAACACTCGCTGCGCCTTGTTCAACGCTTGCTGCGCAACCGACACTGCCGTGTCGTGATCGCCAATATACAAGCGGGTTGAGCTGTAGAGCATGAGTCCGGACACGGCGGCGTCCGAATCTGCGGCAATTAAGTCGGGCATCAAGTTCGCCATCAACCGATCGGCTTCGTCGTTGCGATTCGTTACGTGCAGTAGACTTCCCTTTTCGACGATCGTATCGATCCACTCGTGCGATGAAGTCGGAATCTTCAGCGCACGTTCGCGCTCGATCGCTTCATCGATCAGCGTCTCGGCGTTAGCGTAGTCGCCGCCATCGCGCGCGATTTCGCCCAACGTTAGTAGAAGTTGCGCGCGCACGGTCGCGTCCAGATCGGGATCTTCACGCGCTCGTTTGGCCGCTTCGTCGACGAGCTGCTGCGGCGTCGGTCGTTGATTTTTTGGCAAGTCGGCATTCGCGGTTTTCAGCAGGTCGACCATGAAATCGCGCGTAGCGTTCGCTCGTTGCGCTTCGCTATGCGCGAGCTGCGCTTGTTCGCGCGCCACACTCGATTGCCACAACGCCAACGCCAACGCCGAAAAAACACCTAATGCAAAAAGTGCGGTCAGCGTCACGCCGCCACGATGACGGCGCACGAATTTCCGCACGCGATAAAGACGCGACGGCGGATGCGCGCGAACCGGACGCGCGGACAAATGCCGTTCGATGTCTTCGGCCAGCGCGCCCGCGGATACGTAGCGACGCGCGGGATCGTCGTCCATCGCCTTGGCGACGATATTGTCGATGTCGCCGCGAAGTCGTCGCTGCAGTTGCTTGGCCGATGGTGAATAACCGGGATCGGTGTCGGTGTCGGTGACGGCGTTCGACAAACGCGATGGTCTTTCGTTGATGCGCGCACCCGTCAGTATTTCGCCGAGCAGCAGGCCGAGGGCATAGACGTCGGTCGCAGTCGTGATGAGGCCGCCCGTTCGTTGTTCCGGTGCGGCATACGCCGGCGTGAACGGCGGCAAGCGCGTTTGCGTTTCGTCTTCCGCTTGCGCGTCGAGGATTTTTGCGATACCGAAATCGAGCAGTTTGACGGTGCCGTCCGTCGTCACCAGGACGTTCGACGGCTTCAAGTCACGATGCACGATCAACGCGCGATGCGCCGCTTCGACTGTGCGACACACTTGCAGGAACAAGCGCAGCCGTTGTTCCACGTCGAGATGATGTGTCGCCACGTAAACCGTGATCGGCATGCCGTCGATGAGGTCCAGTGCGATATAAGCCAGGCCGGTGGCGGACACGCCACCTTCGATGAGCCTCGCGATACCGGGATGTTCGAGTTGCGTCAGCGCCAGGCGTTCGCGCCGAAATTGCCGTTGCGCGTCCGGCGAATGAACGCCGCGGCGCAATAGTTTCAGCGCGACTTTCTGATGAACACCATCGACGACACGTTCGGCGCGAAACACCGTCGACGAGCCGCCTTCGCCAATGACAGCTTGCAGCTCGAACGGTCCGATATGTGCGCCCGGCACGAACGTTATCGCTTCCGCGGATTCGTCGATATCGCGCGCCAAATCTTCGGCGGACGAGGGGGGCATCGCCGATGCGCCGAAGTCGACGCTTGCCAGCATTTCCGTCAGGCGCGCACGTAAATGTGCGTCGCTGCATTGTTCCGCCAGAAACGCTTCGCGCTGTGGCGGCGCAAGTTCGCGAGCCGCTTCGAACACGTCGCGCAGCGAAAGCTGTTCGTCCGACATCGACCTTCCTCGAAAGGAATCTGTAATGGATTAACGCGAATTCGAACGCGAATGTGTCATTAGCCCAAATCGGTTTTTAGAAACGCTTGCGCAAATTCCCAATCGCGGTCGGCGGTGCTACGGGCGATATCGAGCGTCTCCGCCGCCTGTGTTGCCGTCAATCCCGCGAAGTAACGCAATTCAACCACGCGTGCTGCGCGCGCATCGGCGGCTTCGAGCCGTTGCAGCGAAGCATCGAGCGCGAGTGCCTGCTCCGCGCTGTCCAACGCGAAACGCGGGTCTTCGCCGGTGAGCGTCACGCGCATCCATTCGCCGCCGGCGCGTTGGGTCATGCGATCGCGCGCACGATCGGCTAATAGATGACGGATCGCGCGCGCCGCATAAGTGAAAAACTGCGATGGATGATCGAACTTCAAATCGCGTTGCGTGTTCACGCGCAAATAAAGTTCATGCACCAGCACAGTCGTGTCCATCGACGCAGTGCGATCGTCGCCGGACAGGCGTCGACTCGCCATGCGCTTGAGCTTCTCGTACACCGACGCGAACAACGCGTCGGCCGACTGCGCAGGAAGCCTGTTTTGTTCCGGAAGTTCAGCCACGGTAACCTCCAAGGAACGGCATTCTACTCGCCGAGGCCGCGTGCGGCTCTCATAGTTTGGCCTCTTGGCCCATTGATTGGATGTCGGCAACCTCGTCGCCAACGATTCGGGGACTGTCATGTCCGTCGTAGCCGAATGACACAAAGCGACTACGAACCGCGTTTCCCCCAATGCCCGCATCTGCGGTGAGACATTGGGAGAATCGCCATGACCGCATCAAAAATAGGCCTCGAAAATCTCCGGATGAAATGCTTTGCGGCGCTCGTTGCAACGATGGTCCTCAACTCCGCATGCAGCGCCGTCCCGCTCTCTCCGCCATTTGTTGACTACAACTACGGAGTAAACGGGCTCGCGCACTTCAGCTACGATCTCACCGGCGCCGGCAACTACGATCAAACGACGGCGGCAACGTTATTACCCGATGGCAGTTTGATTTTGGGAGGTTACGCGTATATCGCCTACGATGTTGCGTCCTCGCCATTTCTCGCAGCGAAGATATCGACCAGTGGCACGCTAGATCCCGACTTTGGATCTGGAGGTGTTGCGCTGCTACCGATCGGCAGTCTCGGAGGGGTCAATGATTTTGCTCCACTGACGGATGGGCGCATCGCGTACGCGGGAATCTATCCAAACGGGACGAGTATCTATATCACGATCGGCCGACTCAACAGCGATGGATCTCCCGATACGACGTTCAATTTTTCCGGCTCACGTGGGATTGGACCCAGTAATTTTGGCGCGGACTACAACTACTTGGTGGCGACTCGCGTTCTGGCATTGTCGGATGGCCGCCTGCTTGGCCTGGGCTATGCCGCCAATGCCCCTGGCACAGCGGCATGCGCGGCTGTTTTTCGGATGACGACAGATGGAAACTTTGATTCCACGTTTGCCGACGGCAATGGGTATGGGTGTTACAACACCGACGGAACGACTTCATCTACTTTTTTTCCGTTCGACATGCAATTGCAAAGCGACGGAAAAGTGGTAATCGTCGGAGGTGGTAACCGCGGCAACGTTGACAATTCCGATATGGTCGTCCTGCGTCTTCTGTCCGACGGAAGCGTGGATACCGATTTTGGTACCGATGGATTGGCATTCGTTGCATTCGATCTCGGAGGAACTCTTGCTGATATTGCGAGCGCAGTTTCAATTGACTCAACCGGCCGTATCGTCATCGTTGGAACGGCGACCACAACTACAGGTCAAGACCTAGTAGCCGCACGCTTCCTCGCGAACGGACAAATTGACTCGACATTTGGTACCGGCGGGCGCCTCGACATCGTCACTTCGTACACTGTCCAACCGTCGGTAGCATGCCTCCCGGACGGCCGTATATTGATAACTTCCACCGAACCACCCTCTTCCTTCCAAGCACGTATGTTGAAAAGAGACGGAAATCCCGACATAAGTTTTGGTATCTCGGGCATTTTCAGTTTCAACGACGCAAGCTACGGGGTGGGCGATGTAGTGCGGATGCTGACACGAGGCGACTACGTCTATTTCCCGGGAATTGCGAAGTCTACTGCCGTCTCTACAGATGTCGAGTTCGGTGCTGTAAGAGTGATAATTCCGATTTTCACGAGTGGGTTTGAGGAAGTAAGCAATTGACGAGCCGGAGGTCTCTATTCAAAAGCAGAGATTGCGATCTGCGTACCCGCTTCGGTACCCGCAACGAAAGCCGACGACGCGATTAGCCGAAGTTGCAAACCCTCCTTGCATTTCACGATACGTTCTTGTGCCAAGCATTGGCCGCACCCCTGATTCAAACGGCACCGGCGGCGGTGATGGCGAAAACCCTCGTGACCTCGAGCGGCGAAGTTCCTGGCACTTGTCCGAGTTCATCCGCGTGCACGCTGCGTCAGGCCATCGTTTCGACATTCGCAGGCGACGTCATCGAATTCGGGCCGCTGATTACGACGGTCACGATCACCACCGATGCGACGCTTTCGCTCAACAACAGCATCACCATCGACGGCGCCAACCGCGTGACGATAACTGGCAACGGCAATACGAGCGTGTTTGTCGTCGAACCCGGCGCGTCGGTGCAGTTGACCGGGCTGACGATACAAGACGGCGACGCGACGCTCGGCGGCGGCATCTACGTGAGCGAAGGCGGCACGCTGAACAATTCCACCGTGACGAGCAACACGGCATCGTTCGCTGGCGCCGGCATTTTCAACGAAGGAACCTTGACGATGTCCAACTGTACCGTTTCCGGCAACAGTTCGACGCAGCTGGGCGGCGGCATTTTCATCGGCAGCGGCACGGCGACGATGACTAACATCACGGTCTCGAACAACACGTCGCTATACGGTGGCGGCGTCAGTGCGGACTACACACGCCGCGAAGTGACCATTTATCCCACATGTCAAAGACGTGCACGTCATCACCGTAAAGAGCCGCGAATGCGTCGGCATCTTTGGCAAGTACGGCTTCCTCGTAGGAGTCGATCACCTTTGCGAATGGGTCGCTTTGTTCACTCATGCAAAATTCCTAGAACGGTTGAAGCATTAAATCAAGCGGTCGGCGCCGCGAGTCTATCGCAGCGACCCATGACGTTTCCCCTTAATCGTTCCGTCGAATCAATTCGTGAAGCGAACCGATCGGTATGCCGAATACAGTGATCTGGCCGACGTTCTCAATGGACTTACTGTCGGCGGCAAGCGTTAGCGTTTGGTGCATGACCAGCGGACCCTTGATCCGGTATCGCAGTGTCAGCCGCAAGCCGGATGCTTCGCCGGTTACCATACCAGCCGCGCCGCTGAGCGTGGCCGTGTAGTGCAGATCGTTCGACGGGCGGATCACCCACGTGCGAGTGTCCGGCGCGTTGTCCCCGAATCGAACGGTCTGATCGAGCTGGAACGATCCATCCGGTCGATTAAAGCCGTGGTTTTCAACGTGAAAGGATTTATGGCTGAAGAATAGATGGAGTACGCCATTTCCTTCGCTTAGGCCCGAGAAACCGTTCTCCGGTGTGAAAACGCTCGCATCATTTTGAGCATGCGCAGGAAGAACGACCAGGGTGAACATGGTCACGAGAATAAAACGCAGTATTTTCATAATCGCATGACTATATATACGCCTCAAATCCGGCAAGCGCATGAGGATAGCGCAACTAGCTTATTCTGCTGTCGCTTCTACATCGACCCACGCAACGAACGGGAATGTCTTGACTGATCCGCGCTCGTCGTGGGGGCAGGAATCACTCCGAACCACATTCACAGCAGGCGCGTGTCGTCCGGCTTGTGCTTATAGTCATCGTGACGGCCATCGACATATTTTATCGACGAGGCGACTTGGTCGGCGTCTGGCGCGATGTCGTCCAACGCGGCGATAGCCACTGCGTAGAACTTACCGAGTGATGCGGTGATTCCCTGCGCGAATACACGGACACCGCAGATCTTGCAGAAGCGATAGCGGAGATTGGCCTCCGATTTACCAGGCGGAATCCACGTGTAGTCGGACAGCTGATCTTCGCCTTTTTCGACGTTGACATCGTCCGCTACCGCGAACCAAAAGCGCGTCTTTGCGCACAGTGAGCAGTTGCAGCGCGTCGTTCCTTTATCGAGGTCAATCTTGGCCTCGAAGGCAACCGCACCGCAGTGACATGAGCCGTGGTATATCTTTGTCGCCATCGTGTTTCCTCGGTGCGTGTTGAGTAGCGTCAGGCTATGGTAACTGGGACGGGCCGCGATTGTTACGAGCAGTCGGGCCTTAGGTCAGCAGAAGTCCCCCACACTCGCAAGTGTCGCAAAATCAGCAACAAGCTTAGAACGTTGCGCGCACCATCGGCCCGCTGCTGGGGAAATGACATGGAAGAAGAAGAACGCATCAAACTATTCTGCCCCGCGTACGCGTCTCAAATGCTTCATCTCGACGCGACGAAGGCAATGCCAGCGATTGGCGCGATGCGGGCCCAGCAAGCGCGCCAAGAGCTTGAGAAAGGCTGCGAGTTATTTCGTGAAATGGTGAAGGCGAAGGTTCGGAAACTCTACGAGCACGCTGATGCTAAAGGTAAGTCACGCGAGTTGTTGACCCTTGCAACGAACGTTACGCCTCGCGTTGCATAATTAGCAAATCGAGCGCTACGGGCTGTGCTCCCAAGAGGCTCAATATTCCGTGACATTGCCCGCGATGATGAGTTTGATGATTAAACAGGTGGGCAAGAATTTCTTGACGACGTTGTCGCTGCGGACTCCCATTGAGAGTTTGGTAGTCCCAATACTCTTCTAACTGTTCCGCCGATAGACCGTCGACAAATTTGACAATCTTCTTGTCTTCTTCAGTTCTAGCCGTAGCAAGATCGGCCAGTTGCTCGAAAATAATGGCGTCTAATGTTTGCGGATGATCACCGAAGCCGGTAAGTCGTCGCATCCATATTCGATCCGCGGTCAACAGATGATTTAGCGTTCCATGCAGACTTTTGAAATACGCGCCCACGTCGCGACGATATAGTTCGTCGGAAATCGCTCCGGCCATGGCAAAGAGTCGCCGGTTCGCCCATGCATTGTAGCGAGCCTGTTCGGCAAAGTGGGTAAGTAACGTCATCGCAAAACCACCTGATCGGTCCGACAAAATTATCCTGCCCTTATCCAACACCCGCAACTACCACGCCGCCATCCGATATTCGTAATACGCCCACTCTTCGGCGCAGGTGCAGAAGCGTCACTTTTCGACATGGCACACTTCCCCAGACATGATGCGATGTCGAACGATTGCATATTCGCCGAAGAAGCGCGCATGGCGCGACTGAACTCCTGTGACTACAGGGTTAACCTTTGCGTACTTGTCGATATAGAAGAGAACGTACCGGCCTCGCGATACCAATTCGCAGGAGACGTCTTCGCCTGAAGCCTCACCGATGTAATAGCCCAAGAGGATTGCCAGCGCCTCGTCGCTATATCCGGTTTTTGTTTCTAAGACTTTGTGCAGAGCTCGATCTAAAGGAACCTCCGTCGACTCATCATCCTTCATAGCAACCGCGTCGTAAGCATTCAACACTGGGGCCACCAACGCCGACACTGGTTTTGGCGGCGCTATGCTGTGATGGGTACCCGGCGCTTCTGATTGTGCAGCGACGACGCTGAGAGCGAACGCAACGATACTTTCGATCATGCCGCCATCCTGTGACATCGCTTCTATCTTCTTGTCGTGGCCGCTGCCCGGTGTGTACAGACCCAAGCGCACAATATCGACGACAACGCAAGAGTTCCCGGCACACGACCCTTCGAAAGAACTTACTCTTGATTGAGTCCAATATTCGCGTTTTTCACGGATCTCGTCGTCAGAAATGATTTCCAATCTGAAACGCACGACGTTCATGGCCTGAGAGAAAAATCAAAACTCTATTGTGTTCATAAGCCAACCATCACCATTCTTAGTCATGTGTACCTCAAATGGCGCAAGCGGGTACTCTATCGGCAGAGTCGGCAGAAACCAAAGATTGGCTGCTTCACTTGTCGCGGCGCCTGCAATCAATCGCGGTTTCTGTTGCGACACTCGTTGCATGGACGTTAGTAAGCCAAAGTGATCCCAGTCACGTGACCTCTCAGGAACCGACAGTGAGCGCATTCCCGCAGCGTCCTTCGAACTCGCCGACGTGAGAAAGTCAAGAAAGGCACTCGATGCGTCCTCGGCGTCCTTGGTCCGTTGAACTGGTGTCGATTTGAAAGGCACGTCAACGTTTGATATGGCGACGTCGAAGAGAGCTGCATACCTGCGGCGGCGATCTTTGGAAGTAGAGAACACAGCGCCGGTGGCATGCGCGTCGTCCAAGTCGGAAACGACGACCTTTTCGTTTTCAGAACTCACACACTGAAGCGTATCGTTGGGTTTCAAGCAAAACACGACTGCGCCTGTCTGTGCACGACCATCTTCACTGAAGTGGAGCAAAATGCCTGGCATTCCGAGCCCGATCAGCCCGGCATAATTGTTCGCGATAAGTTCAATAGGATTTTCTTTCGCCAACCGAGCGCGATCGATTGGCACCGGCTCACCTGAAATCCAAATATACGTTTGTGGACCACCCATTGTCGTATCAAGCCGCCACCCGTAGCTATCGTATGCCGGTACAACACCTGACGAGCTATCGAAGTACGCATCCGCAGGCCAACCCGATGTTGAACCGTCGACCAACGACGAGGCCTGATCATGGCAAGCCGTTAGCACCAGGAAGAAAAAACTTTCTAGACCTGTAATTAAAACGCGACGTACTTGTCTCATGGTGTATGCGCCTAACGTCAACCTTGTTCTTACTAACGTGCGTCTTAGCGCGCCGTTGTGACATTTCCGTA
>OLMB01000228.1_pt1 | contig 18962 bp, 13 predicted proteins | sample 1604691 | NCBI WGS metagenome assembly OLMB01 (sample SAMEA104055722, study PRJEB20765) | soil metagenome | isolation source: soil
CACCCGATCGCGATGGAAGAGGGTCTGCGCTTCGCCATTCGCGAAGGCGGCAGAACCGTCGGCGCGGGTGTGGTGGCGAAAATCGTTAAATAACCCACACGCCAGTAGCTCAATTGGCAGAGCAGCGGTCTCCAAAACCGCAGGTTGGGGGTTCGAGTCCCTCCTGGCGTGCCACTTGAAAGCTAGGCGGATGCAAAAGTTTTTTGAAAAGGTTCTATGAACGCAAAAGCTGAAGTAACCGGTGGCAACTCCGCCGCTGACATCGCCAAGTTGACTGTTGGATTGCTGGTAATCGCGGGCGGCATCGTCGCGTATTACTGGTACAACGATCTCGCCTCGTGGCAGCGATTGTTCATTCTGCTCGGCGGCTTCATCGTCGGCGGGGCGATCTGTTACTTCACGCGGTCCGGACACGCGCTGCGCGATTATCTAAGCGAATCGGTGTTTGAACTGCGCAAGGTCGTATGGCCGACGCGTCAGGAAACGCTGCAAACCACGCTGGTCATTATGGTGGTCGTTGTGATCCTCAGCATTTTGCTGGGCCTGATCGACCTGTTCCTGAACTGGGCGATCCTGCAACACCTGCTGAAAATGGGACGCTGATCATGACGACAGAATCGCCAAAGCGCTGGTATGTGGTGCATGCGTACTCGGGCTTCGAACATCAAGTGTCACGCGCGCTGAAAGAGCGCATTGCGCGCGCCGGAATGGAATCGAAGTTCGGCGACGTGCTGGTGCCGACGGAAGAAGTAATCGAAATGCGCGGCGGCCAGAAACGTCGCAGCGAGCGCAAGTTCTTCCCGGGCTACGTGCTCGTGCAGATCGAAACGCACGATCAAGGCAAAGCGCAGAAGATCGACGACGAGTCGTGGCATCTGATCAAGGAAACGCCGAAGGTGATGGGCTTCATCGGCGGCACCGCCGATCGTCCGTTGCCGATCAAGGACTCTGAGGCCGATGCGATCCTGCAACGCGTGCAGGAAGGCGTCGAGAAGCCGCGTCCGAAAGTGTTGTTCGAGCCGGGCGAAATGGTGCGCGTAACCGATGGGCCGTTCAACGATTTCAACGGCGTCGTGGAAGAAGTGAATTACGAAAAGAATCGCCTGCGCGTGGCGGTGCTGATTTTCGGGCGTTCAACGCCGGTCGAACTCGAGTTCGGCCAGGTCGAGAAAGCCTAATCCCGCAAGAACTTCGGTTCTTGCCAACTAGACGAGGAGCCTGCTGCTCTATTTAGAAACCTGCAGGCGTTTGAACTCGAGAGGTAATTGAAATGGCAAAGAAGGTTGTTGGATACATCAAGCTGCAGGTGAAGGCCGGTCAGGCCAACCCCTCGCCGCCGGTCGGTCCTGCGCTGGGTCAGCGCGGACTGAACATCATGGAATTCTGCAAGGCGTTCAATGCCGCCACGCAGAAAATGGAACCCGGTCTGCCGATTCCGGTGATCATCACCGCGTATTCGGATCGTACGTTCACCTTCATCATGAAAACGCCGCCGGCGTCGATCCTGTTGAAGAAAGCCGCCGGCATCGAATCCGGCAGCAAGCGTCCGAACACAGAAAAAGTCGGCAAGGTCTCGCGCAAACAGCTCGAAGACATCGCCAAGGCAAAAATGCCCGATCTGACCGCCGCCGACATGGACGCCGCCGTGCGTACCATCGCAGGCAGCGCGCGCAGCATGGGTCTGGTGACGGAGATTTGATCATGAAAATCAGCAAACGTTACAAGGCCATGCAGAGCAAGGTCACCCTGGGCAAAACCTACGGTGTCGACGAAGCGTTGAAGATCGTCAAAGACAACGCGAAGACGAAATTCGTGGAATCCGTTGACGTCGCGATCCGCCTCGGCATCGACGCGAAGAAGTCCGACCAAGGCGTGCGCGGCTCGACGCTGCTTCCGCACGGCACGGGCAAGACCGTCCGTGTCGCGGTGTTCTGTCCTGCCGGCGAAAAGGCCGAGGCTGCGAAAGCGGCCGGCGCCGACGCCGTGGGTATGGAAGATCTCGCCGAGAAAATGCAGGCCGGAGACTTGAATTTCGGCCGCATCATCGCCACTCCTGATGCTATGCGCGTCGTCGGTAAATTGGGCCAGCTTTTGGGTCCACGCGGACTCATGCCCAATCCGAAAGACGGTTCGGTCACGGCCGATGTCGTCAATGCTGTGAAGAATGCGAAGGCGGGTCAGGTCAAATACCGCAACGATAAGGCGGGTATCGTTCACTGCTCGATCGGCAAAGCGAACTTCGAAGTCAGCGCGCTCAAAGAGAATCTGCAAGCGGTTCTGGCAGATTTGGCGAGGGCGAAACCGGCTTCGTCGAAGGGCATCTTTCTTCAGAAGGTGTCGCTGTCGAGCACGATGGGCGTCGGCGTTGCCGTGGATCAGTCCACGCTGCCGGTGTAATTATTTTTATCGTCATCCCGGCGAAAGCCGAGATCCAGTGACTTCCAGCGAAAAGCCCAAAGGCGCTGGGTTCCGGCTTTCGCCGGAATGACGAGAGTAGGAATTTGAGGGCATCCGCAATCGCAAGAACGCGGAAGCCGTCAAAGACCGCAGGTGGTCAAGCGTTGCCGTGCAGATGCACTGCATTAAAAGCGCGAGGCCTTAATCGACAAGGATTTCAACCTGCGCAGATGGTGATGCCCGACAGGATTTTTCTGGACGGCCACCAAATCGATGCCGAAAGGCGTCGGCGAAGTGAAGATGGATTTTCGCTTCGAGGAATTTCGGTCCGGCATAGCATGATGCGAAGCCGGTCCAGTTCGGAAGGTATGCAATGGCACTCAATCTTGATCAAAAGAAAGTCGTCGTTGCCGAACTGGCGAATGTGGCCGCCAAGGCTCACTCGTTGGTCGCCGCCGAGTATGCAGGTCTGACTGTGTCGCAGCTCACCGAGCTGCGCAAGAAGGCGCGTCAGGGCAAAGTGTTCATCAAAGTAGCGAAGAACACCTTGGTCTCGCGCGCAGTGGAAGGTACCGATTACGAATGCGTGAAAGACGCATTGGTCGGCCCGATGCTGTATGCCTTCTCACAGGAAGATCCGGGTGCTGCGGGTCGGTTGGTCAAAGAGTTTTCCAAGGCGAATGAAAAGCTGGTTGCAAAGGTCGTTGCGATCGGTGGGCAGATGTATCCGGGTTCTCACGTCGAGAAACTCGCTTCGCTGCCGACCCGTGAGCAAGCACTGTCGATGTTGATGGGCGTGATGTTGGCGCCGATCACCAAGCTGGTGCGCACGCTGGCCGAACCCGCCGCCAAAACGGCGCGCGCGGTGGCTGCGGTACGCGATCAAAAAGCTGCTGCTTAATTCAACCCATTCGTTATTTGGCATTTATCAATCTATTTAAAGGTGATTTGAAATGGCCGTTTCTAAAGAAGAAATCCTGGACGCAATTGGCAACATGAGCCTCATCGATGTCACGGATCTCGTGAAGATGATGGAAGACAAGTTCGGCGTCTCCGCCGCCGCTCCGGTGGCTGCGGCCGCTGCGGGTGGTGGTGCTGCCGCCGCCGCGCCTGTCGAAGAGAAGACCGAATTCACCGTCGCCCTCAAGGCAACCGGTGAGAAGAAGGTCGAAGTGATCAAGGCGGTTCGCGCGATCACGGGCTTGGGCTTGAAAGAAGCGAAAGATCTGGTCGAATCCGCTCCCGCCACCGTGAAGGAAGGCGTGAACAAGGACGACGCCGCAAAGTTCAAGAAAGAACTCGAAGCTGCAGGAGCGACCGTCGAGGTCAAGTAAATTAATTTGCAGAATCAGTTGTTTTAAAAGTTGTCGGCGAGCCTGGGTACGAAAGTGCCCGGGCTTCGCCCGTTGTTGTTTCAAGAAGGCGCAGTTGGTTATTTATTCGGAAATGCGGAATTGAGAATCATCGAGATCGCAATTCAAATCTCCTCCGATTCGCCATTCCAGATTTTCGCTTCTCCACCCAGGCGGATGTTTTCGATCGCCGCACGCAGTTGAGGTTTGTACGCCATGTCATCAACAGCTACCTATTCCTTCACCGAAAAGAAACGCATCCGCAAAGGATTCGGCAAGCGCCCCCAGGTGCTCGATGTGCCGCCTTTGCTGGCCATTCAAACCGATTCCTACCGCGAATTTCTCCAGCTCTCGAAGCCGGAAAGCAACCGCGACGACCATGGTCTGCACGCCGCACTGAAATCCGTTTTCCCGATCACCAGTTACTCCGGCAATGCCGCGCTCGAATACGTCAGCTATCGCTTGGGCGAACCGCCGTTCGACGAGCGTGAATGCCGTTCGCGTGGCATGAGCTACGGCGCGCCGCTGCGCGTGCTCGTTCGCCTCGTGATTTACGACAAGGATTCTCCGGCGTCGAACAAAGCCGTGAAGTACGTGAAAGAACAGGAAGTCTACATGGGCGAATTGCCGCTCATGACCGACACCGGCACGTTCATTATCAACGGCACCGAACGCGTCATCGTGTCGCAGCTGCACCGTTCGCCGGGCGTGTTCTTCGATCACGACCGCGGCAAAACGCACAGCTCCGGCAAACTCCTGTATTCCGCGCGCATCATCCCTTATCGCGGCTCATGGCTCGATTTCGAATTCGATCCGAAGGACGCGCTGTTCACGCGTATCGACCGTCGCCGCAAATTGCCGGTAACGATGTTGCTGCGCGCGCTCGGCTATAACAACGAAAAGATGCTCGACATCTTCTTCGAGAAGAATGTGTTCCATCTCGACAAGAAAGCAGGCGCGCGTCTCGAACTCGTCGCCGAGCGTCTGCGCGGCGAAACGCTGAACTTCGATCTGCGTGCAGGCAGCGAAGTCATCGTCGAGGCCGGCAAGCGCATTACCGCGCGTCACGTGCGTGCATTGCAAAACGCGAAGATCAAAAATCTCGAAGTGCCGGACGACTATCTCGTCGGCCGCATCGTCGCGCACGACATCGTCGACAAAAAGACGGGCGAACTGCTCGCCGCGGCGAACACCGAGCTCGATCTCACGCATCTCGAAAACTTCCGCAAAGCGGGCGTCGATCAGATGGGCACGCTGTTCGTGAACGATCTCGATCGCGGTCCGTACATCTCCAACACGCTGCGCATCGATCCGACCAAGACGCCGCTCGAAGCGCTCGTCGAAATCTATCGCATGATGCGTCCGGGCGAACCGCCGACGAAAGACGCGGCGCAGAACTTGTTCCACAATCTGTTCTTCACGTTCGAGCGCTACGATTTGTCGGGCGTCGGCCGCATGAAGTTCAACCGCCGCGTGGGCCGCAAGGAAATCACCGGACCAGGCGTGCTTTACGATTCTCAATACTTCGGCGCGCGCAACGACGAGGATTCCAAGAATCTCGTGAAGAAACTCGGCGGCACGTCGGACATTCTCGACGTAATGAAAGTGCTTATCGAAATCCGCAACGGCCGCGGCACGGTCGATGACATCGATCACTTGGGCAACCGTCGCGTGCGTTCGGTCGGCGAAATGGCCGAGAACGTGTTCCGCATCGGACTCGTGCGCGTCGAGCGCGCGGTGCGCGAACGTTTGTCGATGGCGGAAGCCGACGGCTTGACGCCGCAAGACCTGATCAACGCCAAGCCCGTTGCGGCCGCAGTGAAGGAATTCTTCGGCTCGTCGCAGCTGTCGCAGTTTATGGATCAGAACAATCCGTTGTCGGAAGTGACGCATAAGCGTCGCGTCTCCGCGCTCGGACCGGGCGGCCTCACGCGCGAGCGCGCAGGCTTCGAAGTGCGCGACGTGCATCCGACACATTACGGCCGCGTCTGCACCATCGAAACGCCGGAAGGCCCGAACATCGGCCTGATCAATTCGCTCGCGGTGTATGCGCGCACGAACTCATATGGATTTTTGGAAACGCCGTATCGCAAAGTGAACAACGGCAAGGTTACGGACAAAGTGGAATTCCTGTCCGCGATCGAAGAAGGCGAATTCGTGATCGCTCAGGCGAACTCCATCATGACCAAGGATGGCGGCTTCGCGGAAGATTTCGTCGCATGCCGTTATCACGGTGAATCCGAGTTGCGTGCGTCGGCTGAGATCCAATACATGGACGTCTCGCCGATGCAGACGGTTTCCGTCGCCGCGGCGCTGGTTCCGTTCCTCGAACACGACGACGCCAACCGCGCGTTGATGGGCGCGAACATGCAACGCCAGGCCGTTCCGACCTTGCGTGCGCAGACGCCGCTCGTCGGCACCGGCATCGAACGTCCCGTCGCGCGCGACTCAGGCGTTACCGCCGTGGCTCGTCGCGGTGGTGTGATCGATCAGGTCGATGCGGGCCGTATCGTCGTTCGTGCGAACGAAAAAGAAATCGGCGGCGATGACGCGGGCGTCGATATTTATACGCTGACGAAGTACACGCGTTCGAACCAGAACACGTGCATGAATCAGCGTCCGCTCGTGAACGTGGGCGACATCGTGGCAAAGGGCGACGTGCTCGCGGACGGTCCTTCGACCGACCTCGGCGAACTCGCGCTGGGCCAGAACATGCTCGTCGCGTTCATGCCGTGGAACGGCTACAACTTCGAAGACTCAATTCTCATCTCCGAGCGCGTGGTGATGGAAGATCGTTACACGACGATCCACATCGAAGAACTGACGTGCTCCGCGCGCGACACGAAATTGGGACCGGAAGAAATCACCGCCGACATCCCGAACGTGAGCGAACAGGCGTTGTCGCGTCTCGATGAATCGGGCGTCGTCTACATCGGCGCCGAAGTGAAGGCGGGTGACATCCTCGTCGGCAAAGTCACGCCGAAGGGTGAGAGTCAACTCACGCCGGAAGAGAAATTGCTCCGTGCGATCTTCGGTGAGAAAGCTTCCGACGTGAAAGATTCGTCGCTGCGCGTTCCGCCGGGCATGGACGGCACCGTCATCGACGTCACCGTGTTCACGCGCGACGGCATCGAGAAAGACAAACGTGCGCGTCAGATCGAAGAGATGGAAGTCAAACGCATCAAGAAAGACTTCGACGATCAGTTCCGCATTCTCGAAGGCGCGATTTATAACCGTCTGCGCGGATTGCTCGTTGGCAAAGTTGCCAGCGGCGGGCCGGGCGCGCTGAAGAAAGGCGCGGAGATCACGAACGAATACCTCGACACCTTGAAAAAGGACGAGTGGTTCGCGATCCGCATGAAGGACGAAGACGCGGCGGAATTCCTCGAGCGTGCGCAGGATCAGGTGCGCACGCACCGCGCCGAGTTCGACAAGCGCTTCAAGGACAAGCAAGCCAAGATCACCGCCGGCGACGATCTCGCCCCCGGCGTGCTGAAAATGGTAAAAGTATACTTGGCCGTGAAACGCCGCGTACAGCCGGGCGACAAGATGGCCGGCCGTCACGGCAACAAGGGCGTGGTCTCGATGATCCGTCCGGTGGAAGACATGCCGTATATGGCGAACGGAAAGCCAGTCGACATCGTGCTCAACCCGCTCGGCGTGCCGTCGCGTATGAACATCGGCCAGATTCTCGAGACGCATCTTGGCTGGGCCGCGAAAGGCTTGGGCGAGAAGATCAAGTTGATGATCGAAGCGAATGAGAAGGTCGGCGAAGTGCGCAAGCTCCTCGACCAGATCTACAACCACGACAAAGACACGTTCGGCCAACGCATCAATCTCAAGTCGCTCACCGACGAAGAGATCATGGCGCTTGCGACCAACCTGCAGAACGGCGTTCCGATGTCGACGCCGGTGTTCGACGGTGCGCACGAGTCCGAAATCAAGGCGATGCTGAAGTTGGCGGATCTGCCGGAATCCGGACAGACCACGCTGATCGACGGCCGCACGGGCGAAGCGTTCGATCGTCCGGTCACGGTAGGCTACATGCACGTGTTGAAGCTCAATCATTTGGTCGACGACAAGATGCACGCGCGTTCAACCGGTCCGTACTCCCTCGTCACGCAGCAGCCGCTGGGCGGCAAGGCGCAGTTCGGTGGTCAGCGCTTCGGCGAAATGGAAGTCTGGGCACTCGAGGCATACGGCGCCGCGTACACGCTGCAGGAAATGTTGACGGTGAAATCCGACGACGTTCCGGGTCGCAACCAGATGTACAAGAACATCGTCGACGGCAACCACGAAATGGCCGCAGGCATGCCGGAATCCTTCAACGTGTTGGTGAAGGAAATCCGCTCGCTCGCGATCAACATGGAACTCGAAGAACGGTAAGCACGATCGGGCTGCGCGTGATGAGCGCGCAGCCCTGATTTCGCCACCTCGTCGACAAAAGAATTCCTCCTCTTGGAGAAAAAAGAAATGAAAGACCTGCTGAATTTGTTCAACCAAACCCGTCAGTCGCTCGATTTCGACTCGATCAAGATCGCTCTCGCCTCGCCGGAACTGATCCGCTCGTGGTCGTTCGGCGAAGTGAAAAAGCCCGAGACGATCAACTATCGCACGTTCAAACCCGAACGCGACGGCCTGTTCTGCGCGGCCATCTTCGGGCCGATCAAGGACTACGAATGCCTCTGCGGCAAGTACAAGCGCATGAAGCATCGCGGCGTCGTCTGCGAAAAGTGCGGCACCGAAGTGACGCTGACCAAAGTGCGCCGCGAGCGCATGGGCCATATCGAACTGGCAAGCCCCACCGCGCACATCTGGTTCCTGAAATCGCTGCCGTCGCGTATCGGCTTGATGCTCGACATGACGCTGCGTGACATCGAACGCATCCTGTACTTCGAAGCCTATGTCGTCGTCGATCCGGGCCTGACCCCGCTCACGCGCGGCCAGCTGCTCAACGAAGAACAGTATCTGCAATCCGTCGAAGAACACGGCGACGAATTCGATGCGCGCATGGGTGCCGAAGCCGTTTACGAATTGCTGAAGACGATCGACCTCAACGCTGAACTGATCCGTCTGCGCGAAGAAATCGCGTCGACGAATTCCGAGACGAAATTAAAGCGCTTGTCCAAGCGCATCAAGCTCGTCGAAGCGTTCATCGAATCCGGCAACCGTCCGGAGTTCATGGTGATGACCGTGCTGCCGGTGCTGCCGCCGGATCTGCGTCCGCTCGTGCCGCTGGAAGGCGGACGTTTCGCGACGTCGGATTTGAACGACCTCTACCGTCGTGTCATCAACCGCAACAACCGCCTGAAGCGCCTGCTCGAACTCAATGCGCCGGACATCATCGTGCGCAACGAAAAGCGCATGCTGCAGGAAGCGGTCGATGCGTTGATGGACAACGGCCGTCGCGGCCGCGCCATCACGGGCACCAACAAACGCCCGCTGAAATCGCTCGCCGATATGATCAAAGGCAAGCAGGGCCGTTTCCGTCAAAACTTGCTCGGCAAGCGCGTCGATTATTCCGGCCGCTCGGTGATCGTGGTCGGTCCGACATTGAAGCTGCACGAGTGCGGTCTGCCGAAGAAGATGGCGCTCGAATTGTTCAAGCCCTTCATCTTCTCCAAGCTGCAGCGCCGTGGTCTTGCCACGACGATCAAGGCGGCGAAGAAGAAAGTCGAAAGCGAAAGCCCGGAAGTGTGGGACATCCTCGAGGAAGTCATCCGCGAACATCCCGTGCTGCTCAACCGTGCGCCGACGTTGCATCGTCTCGGCATCCAGGCGTTCGAGCCGGTGCTGATCGAAGGCAAGGCCATCCAGCTGCATCCGCTCGTCTGCACCGCGTTCAACGCGGACTTCGACGGTGACCAAATGGCCGTCCACGTTCCGCTGTCGCTCGAAGCGCAGTTGGAAGCGCGTGCGTTAATGATGTCGTCGAATAACATCCTATCGCCCGCCAACGGCGATCCGATCATCGTGCCGACGCAGGACGTCGTGCTCGGTCTGTATTACATGACGCGCGAACTCGTTAACGCGAAAGGCGAAGGCATGGTGTTCGCCAACACCGCCGAAGCGCATCGCGCGTACGACAACCGCGTCGTCGATCTGCACGCCAAAGTGAAAGTGCGCATCAAAGAAACCGTCATCGACGAAAAGACCAAAGAACGTCATGAGAAGACGACCATCATCGACACGACCGTTGGTCGCGCGCTGCTGTCGGAAATCATGCCCGCCGGTTTGCCGTTCGCGCTGATCAACAGCGAGCTGACCAAGAAAGCGATCTCGCGCTTGATCAATGCGTCGTATCGCGGTCTCGGTTTGAAAGACACCGTCGTCTTCGCCGACCAATTGATGTACACGGGATTCCATTACGCCACGCGTGCGGGCATCTCGATCGGCATCGACGACATGAAGATCCCGCCGGAAAAACGCGCGATCCTCGAAGTCGCCGAAAAAGACGTGACCGAAATCCAGGAGCAATTCGCTTCGGGTCTCGTCACGGCCGGTGAACGCTACAACAAAGTGGTCGACATCTGGTCGCGCACGAACGAACAAGTTGCCGCCGCGATGATGAAAGGCATCGGCGTCGACAAAGTGAAGAACTCGAAAGGCGAACAGATCGAGCAGAAATCGATGAACTCACTGTTCATCATGGCCGACTCCGGCGCGCGCGGTTCCGCGGCGCAGATTCGTCAGCTCGCCGGCATGCGCGGATTGATGGCGCGTCCGGACGGCTCGATCATTGAAACGCCGATCAAAGCGAACTTCCGCGAAGGTCTCGACGTTCTGCAGTACTTCAACTCCACCCACGGTGCTCGTAAGGGCCTGGCGGATACGGCGTTGAAGACGGCGAACTCGGGTTACCTCACGCGTCGTCTCGTCGACGTGGCGCAAGACGTCGTGATCACCGTTCCAGATTGCGGTACGACCACGGGTCTCACCATGACCCCGATCGTTGAAGGCGGCGACATCGTCGAACCGTTGCGCGATCGCGTGCTCGGTCGCATGGTTGCTGCCGACGTCTATGCGCCGGGCAACGAAGATACGCCGATCGTCACCCGCAACACGCTGCTCGACGAAAAAATGGTCGAAAAGCTCGAACAGGTCGGTGTGCAATCGATCCTCGTGCGTTCACCGATCACGTGCGAATCCACGTTCGGCGTTTGCGCCTACTGCTACGGTCGCGATCTCGCGCGCGGACATCTCGTCAACATGGGCGAAGCGGTCGGCGTTATCGCCGCACAGTCCATCGGCGAACCCGGCACGCAGTTGACGATGCGTACGTTCCACATCGGTGGTGCGGCGTCTCGTGCGGCCGCGGTCGACAACGTGCAAGTGCGCACGTTGGGCACGCTCAAGTTCAACAACTTGAAGACGGTGCAACACGGCCAAGGCCATCTCGTCGCGGTGTCACGTTCCGGCGAACTGTCGGTAATGGACGTGCACGGTCGCGAGCGCGAACGCTACAAAGTGCCGTACGGCGCCACGATTTCCGTCAAGGACGGTGGACCGATCAAGGCCGGCCAAATCGTCGCGAACTGGGATCCGCATACGCATCCGATCGTGTCGGAAGTTGCGGGTAAACTTCGCTTCATCGACTTCATCGACGGCATCACCGTGCAGCAGCAGACCGACGATCTCACCGGTCTGGAAAGCAACGTCGTTACCGATCCGAAGCGTCGCGGTACGCAGGCGAAAGATCTGCGTCCGACCGTGCGACTCGAAGACAAGAAGGGCAAAGAACTGAAACTGCCCGGCACCGATATTCCGGCGCAGTACTTTTTGCCGGCCGGTGCGATCATCTCGTTACAGGACGGTGCGGAAGTGGGCGTTGGCGACGTCGTCGCGCGTATCCCGCAGGAAACGTCGAAGACCCGCGACATCACCGGTGGTCTGCCGCGCGTGGCCGATTTGTTCGAGGCACGCAAACCGAAAGAGCCCGCGATTCTCGCGGAAATTTCCGGCATCGTCGCGTTCGGCAAAGACACCAAGGGCAAGCAGCGTCTCATCATCAAGGATGTCGACGGCAACGATCACGAAGAACTGATCCCGAAATGGCGTCAAGTCATCGTGTTCGAAGGTGAACATGTGGAGAAAGGTGAAACCGTCGTCGACGGCGAGCCGAATCCGCACGACATCCTGCGCCTGCTCGGCGTGGAAAATCTTGCCGGATATCTCGTCAAGGAAATCCAGGACGTCTATCGCCTGCAAGGCGTGCGCATCAACGACAAGCACATCGAAGGCATCATCCGTCAGATGTTGCGCAAGGTGGAGATCAACGAATCCGGCGACACGCGTTATCTGCGCGGCGAACAGGCCGACCGCATTCGCGTGAACGAAGAGAACGGCCGGGCCAAGGCACGTAACGAACAGCCGGCGACGTATACGCCGATCCTGCTCGGTATCACCAAGGCATCGTTGGCGACGGAATCGTTCATCTCCGCGGCGTCATTCCAGGAAACCACGCGCGTGCTCACCGAAGCTGCCGTCCGCGGCACTCGCGACATGTTGCGCGGTTTGAAGGAAAACGTGATCGTCGGACGCCTAATCCCCGCCGGAACCGGACTTGCGTATCACAGCAAGCGCCGTCAGAAGGCCAGCGATTTGACCGAAGCCGATCTCGAAACGCTGCGCGGCGGTGTGACGGAGTTCGTCGGCGAAGCAGCGGCCGAGTAAATTCTGCAAACGTCGAGTTGTACTAGAAGATCGGGCCGCGGGAAGCGGCCCTTTCTTTTGGCACATCAAAATAAGCGGCGGCCGCACCTAAAATCCTGCAAGGTACTCAACGGTAGCTATCGTATGTCGAAAGTGCGCGTTGCCTGCTTCGCCGTATCCATCGACGGCTTCGCCGCCGGTCCGAATCAGAGTCTGGAAAACCCGCTCGGCATTCGCGGCCCTGAACTCATGGAATGGTTCTTACACACCAAAGTCTGGCGCGCGATGCATGGCATGTCGGAAGAAGGTGACGCCGTCACTGACAACGCGATGGCCGAACGCAGCTTCGACAACATCGGCGCCTGGATTCTCGGCCGCAACATGTTCGGCCCGATACGCGGACCGTGGCCCGACGACAAATGGAAAGGCTGGTGGGGCGACGAACCCCCGTATCACGTTCCGACGTTCGTGCTCACGCATCACGCGCGGGAGACGCTGCCGATGAAAGGCGGCACCGAATTCCATTTCGTTACGGACGGCATCGAGTCTGCATTACGGCAAGCGAAAGCTGCGGCCGGCGACAAAGACGTGCGCCTCGGCGGCGGCGTATCGACGGTCCGTCAATTCCTGCGCGCCGGACTTATCGATGAATTGCATCTCGCTGTGCGTCCGGTTTTGCTCGGTGAAGGCGAGAATCTTTTCGCCGGTCTCGATTGGCGTGCGCTTGGCTACACGTGTGTGGAGAGTATCGCCGGTGAGCGAGCGACGCATATGATTCTACGGAAGTGCTGACGGTGAAAGTCTCGCTCTCCGCGTGATTCGCGCCATGTATTCGCTAAGTCGAATCCGCTTGCGTTGTTCCAGAAATACGCACAGCGTGAGATTACTTCCAGCGTGTTGGACGCGGCCGCCGCAACCAGCAAAGACGCGTTGCGCGAAGCTCGAAGTGGATCGCGCGCGTCAATCGCGTGTCAGTTCAGCAGTCTTCTGTTCGCCGGAGTTACGCCGCTGCTGACGAATTCGCTTTTCGGATGGCCTGCCTCCTTGCAAGTAATTGATAAAAAGCACCGGGCGTTTTTTGCGGCGTTGATCAAATAGTTTTGCAGTTTGGATGCAAAAAAACGGATTGCGTCGCAGTTGTCTGATCTTTCCTGGCTGCATCGCTTTCGCGCCCCGATTGCGTCAGAATGCAACTGCGTCGCGCGGACAAAACCGTTCAGGGGTGGATTGTGCCGGCATCGGACGACAGTTTCTCGTTTTCAAAATTGTTCGCGGAGCTGCAGCGCCGTCGAGTAATTCGAGTAGCTATCGTTTATGCGGTCGTCGGTTGGATTATCATTCAGGTGGCGTCGACCGTGGTCGCGCCGCTAAACCTTCCGGAATGGTCGGTAAAGCTCGTGATCGTCCTTGTGGGTTTAGGATTTCCCATCGCACTCGTCATCGGCTGGACGTTCGATCTCGGTGTGTCGCGAACCGTGTCGTTGCCTCCCGCCCCCGAAGTATCCATCCAACAACCGAAGGGCAACGAGTTGCTCGCTCGCGCTGAGCCAACTCGGTCGGTCGCCCCGACCCTCCGTTCTACGTCGAATGTCGAAACCGATCGTCGCACGATTGCCGTTCTGCCATTCATCAATATCAGTGGCGATTCCGACAACGAATATTTTAGCGATGGAATCGCTGAGGAAATTCTTAACCTACTTGCGAAATTGCCGCAGCTGAAAGTCGCTTCGCGCACGTCGTCGTTTAATCTTAAGGGCCAGAAGATAGACATACCTAATGTTGCGCGCACACTCGGTGTCGGTACCGTGCTTGAGGGCAGCGTGCGCCGTCACGGCGATCACGTGCGCATAACCGCGCAGCTCATCGACGCGGAATCGGACTCGCATCTTTGGTCGGAAACGTACGACCGTGAGATGAAGGATGTGTTCGCTATCCAGGACGATATCGCCCACAGCATCGTCAAGGCGCTGCAGGTGACCTTGACGCCGCAGGAGCGTCGAGCGATCCAGTTCGTTGCCACGTCCGATCCTGAGGCCTACGACTATTATCTCCGCGGTCGCAACTATATGTATTCGATGGCGCGGCGTGACTATGAGCACGCCATCCGAATGTTCGAACAGGCGATCAATGTCGATTCCAAATACGCGCTCGCCTACGCGGGCATGGCCGATGCGTATTCGCACATCTATCGATACGCGGAGGCGACGCCGGAAAATGTCGAGAAGGCGCGCCGTGCGAGTGAGCAGGCCGTCATTCTCGACCGCGATTCGGCCGAGGCACACGCTTCACGCGGCCTGGCTTTGTTCATCAGCGAACGCTATGACGAGGCGGAGTTGGAATTTGAAACCGCCGTCATGCGGAATCCTAATCTTTTCGAAGCCTGGTATTACTACGGTCTGGCGTCTTCGTCGCAGGGCAATCTAGAAAAGGCGGCGCAGCTCTACACCAAGGCATCGGAGGTCAATCCAGCTGACTTCCAAGTGCCGATGTTTCTCGCCATGGCCTACGCGGCGCTCGGACGCAAGCAGGACGAAATGCGCGTGAGGCTCGGTGCGCTCGGAACGCTCGAGCGGCATCTCAAACTCAATCCTCACGATACGCGGGCGATTTACTTTGCGGCGCAGAATCTGTATCGCGTCGGAGAGAAGGAAAAAGCCATCGCCTTGGCCGAACGCGCCATGCAAGAGGGATTAAACGAACCTGTCGTTTTGTACAACCTGGCGTGCTTTTACGTGGGAATGGGCGACAATTCGCGCGCTCTGGATCTGCTCGAAAAAGCCGTGAAGTTGGGGTGGGGCGATCGGGCATGGATGGAAAACGACAGCGACCTCACGACGCTGCGTGGCGAAGCGCGCTTTCAGGCGTTATTGGCGGGAATCCACTAATCGTCTTTTGCTCGTTTGCTTCGACCAAGTCACGCGCACCGTTTTTTCTGTCGGCAACGGTTGCGGCGCAACCGAATCCCGCTTATAATCCCGCTTCTCGGCAACCCACGTCCGCGTGGTGAACCGATTAAGGCGCAAAAAATCGACATGAGGGACAGGATGTTCCTTGTATTCGACAAAGGGATTTTGACGTGACGATCATGGGTTTCCACCTGATCTAGCCGTCTGGCGCCGCAAAAACCTATTTCGACAGGCCGGCTTAACCCCGGCCTGTTTTTTCGTCTTAAAGACAGCACGCCAGGATGGCGCGCTGAATCCGCGGTCCGGATCGGCCGCACATCTCGACCAACGGGACACATACAAGATGTCGACAGTCAATCAGCTGGTGCGTAAACCGCGTTCGCCGAAATCGTACAAGAGCGCGTCGCCCGCACTGGAAAATTGCCCGCAGCGCCGCGGCGTCTGCACACGCGTCTACACGACCACTCCGAAGAAGCCGAACTCGGCGCTTCGCAAAGTCGCCAAGGTGCGTCTGACCAACGGCTTCGAAGTCATCAGCTACATCGGCGGCGAAGGCCACAATTTGCAAGAACATTCGGTCGTGCTCATTCGCGGCGGCCGCGTGAAAGATCTTCCCGGTGTGCGTTACCACACCGTGCGCGGTTCGCTCGATGCGGCTGGTGTTACCAAGCGCCGCCAGAGTCGTTCCAAGTACGGCGCGAAACGCCCGAAGAAGAGTTGATTTATGCGGGCTTCCATGCCCGCAAGATAAGAGAAGAAGCGCCATCCATGGCCGCACTTTTCACTAGAGCAAGCAATACAACCGAGTATTAGATATGTCGAGAAAAGGCAATACTCCAACCCGCGAACTGCTGCCGGATCCTAAGCACGGCAGTCAGATGATTTCCCGCTTCATCAACATGGTGATGCAGAGCGGTAAGAAATCCGTGGCCGAAGGCATCGTGTACGGCGCGATCGATCAGATCTCGCAGAAACATGCCACGCCGATCGAAATCGTCGAGAAGGCGCTCAGCAACGTCGCGCCGGCGGTTGAAGTGAAATCGCGTCGCGTCGGCGGTGCAACTTATCAGGTTCCGGTCGAAGTGCGTGCGTCGCGCCGCACCGCGCTGGCCATGCGTTGGCTGATCGAGGCCGCGCGCAAACGCAACGAGAATTCGATGCCGCGCAAGCTCGCAGCCGAATTGCTCGAAGCTTCCGAGAACCGTGGCGGCGCCGTGAAGAAGCGCGAAGAAACGCATCGCATGGCCGACGCCAACAAGGCGTTCTCGCACTACCGCTGGTAATGAATTTCGACGGTTCGCCCCCATATATGGCGGACCTAAAAAGGAACAAAGGAAACTCAAGTGGCTCGCAACACTCCAATCGAACGCTACCGTAACTTCGGCATCATGGCTCACATCGATGCAGGCAAGACTACGACCACGGAGCGCATTCTTTTTTACACCGGCGTCAATCACAAGATTGGCGAGGTGCACGAAGGTGCAGCGACGATGGACTGGATGGAGCAGGAACAGGAACGCGGAATCACCATCACGTCCGCGGCGACCACGTGTTTCTGGAAAGGCATGGATTTGTCATTCCCGGAACATCGCTTCAACATCATCGATACTCCCGGCCACGTTGACTTCACCATCGAAGTCGAGCGCTCTTTGCGCGTGCTCGATGGCGCGGTGTTCGTGCTCTGCGCCGTCGGTGGCGTGCAGCCGCAGTCGGAAACCGTATGGCGTCAAGCCAACAAGTACGGCGTGCCGCGCGTTGCCTTCGTCAACAAGATGGATCGCGCCGGTGCGGACTTCGACAAAGTCGTCGGCCAGCTGAAATCGCGTCTGGGTGCCAATCCGGTAGCGATGCAGTTGCCGATCGGCGCGGAAGACAATTTCGAAGGCGTTATCGATCTGCTCAAGATGAAGGCCATCCATTGGGATATGGAATCCCAGGGTATGAAGTTCGAGTACATCGAGATTCCAGCCAATCTGCTCGAGAAGGCCAAAAAGGCGCGCGAGCACATGGTCGAGTCGGCCGCCGAAACGTCCGAGGACTTGATGAACAAGTACCTCGAAGGCGTCGAGCTGTCCGAAGAAGAAGTCATCACTGGCATTCGTAACGGAACCGTCGCCAACAAGATGATTCCGGTCTTCTGTGGTTCCGCGTTCAAGAACAAGGGCGTGCAGGCGATGCTCGATGGCGTCATTCGCTATCTGCCGGCGCCGTCGGATCGTCCGCCGGTCAAAGGCATCGACGAAGACGACAAAGAAGATACGCGTACACCCGGCGACAACGAGCCGTTCTCCGCGCTTGCGTTCAAGATCGCGACCGATCCGTTCGTCGGCGCGCTGACGTTCTTCCGTGTCTATTCGGGCACGCTGAACTCCGGCGACACCGTCTACAACCCGATCAAGGGCAAGAAAGAACGTATCGGCCGTTTGCTGCAGATGCATGCGAACAACCGCGACGAGATCAAGGAAGTGCGCGCGGGCGATATCGCCGCCGCCGTCGGTCTGAAAGACGTAACGACGGGCGACACGCTGTGCGCCACCGACAAAGTGATCATGCTCGAAAAGATGATCTTCCCCGAGCCCGTCATCGCGATGGCGATCGAGCCGAAGACGAAGGGCGATCAGGAAAAGATGGGCATCGCACTGTCGCGTCTCGCGCAGGAAGATCCGTCGTTCCGTGTCCGTTCGGATGAAGAATCCGGCCAGACCATCATTGCCGGCATGGGCGAGTTGCATCTGGACATCATCGTCGACCGCATGCGCCGCGAGTTCAACGTCGAAGCGAACGTCGGCAAACCGCAGGTTGCGTATCGCGAAACGATTCGCAAAGCGGCCGTGGATGTCGAAGGCAAACACGTCAAGCAGTCCGGCGGTAAGGGCCAGTACGGTCACGTCGTGATTACGATGGAACCGCAGGAACGCGGCAAAGGTTACGAGTTCGTCGATGCGATCAAAGGTGGTTCGATTCCGAAGGAATTCATCCCACCGATCACGAAGTCGCTCAACGAGAACCTGACCTCAGGCGTGTTGGCGGGTTTCCCGGTCGTCGACGTCAAAGTCACGCTTACGTTCGGTTCGTACCACGAAGTCGACTCGAACGAGCATGCGTTCAAATCGGCCGCTTCGTATGCGTTCAAGGATGCGATGCGCAAAGGTAGCCCCGTGCTGCTCGAGCCAATCATGAAAGTCGAAGTGGTGACGCCGGAAGATTACATGGGCGACGTGATGGGCGACTTGAGTCGTCGGCGCGGCATATTGCAGGGTCAGGACGATAGTCCGTCCGGCAAGACGATTGCCGCACAGGTTCCGCTCGGTGAAATGTTCGGTTACGCGACCAGTCTGCGCTCGTTGAGCCAGGGCCGCGCGACGTTCACGATGGAATTCGACCATTACGCTGAAGCGCCGACGAACATCGCCGAAGCGGTCATGAAAAACGGCTAAGTAATGTGGGCGTCAGCGATGGCGCCCACCTGACGATCAACAGTTATTCGGAGTTAGAGAAATGGCAAAGGGTAAATTCGAACGCACCAAGCCACACGTAAACGTGGGGACTATTGGCCACGTTGACCACGGCAAGACGACGCTGACAGCGGCGCTGACGAAGGTCGGTGCGGAACGCTTTGGCGGCGAGTTCAAGGCCTACGATCAGATCGATGCGG